>Ga0210392_10001864_pt1 | contig 10915 bp, 11 predicted proteins | sample IncBWC30OmetaG_FD_161057 | JGI IMG/M metagenome (GOLD analysis project Ga0210392, IMG submission 161057) | Forest soil microbial communities from Barre Woods Harvard Forest LTER site, Petersham, Massachusetts, United States - Inc-BW-C-30-O ...
GTGCGCTTCATGAGATTTTCCGCTTCCTTCGTTTCTGGTTTCGATGGACGAAATCAGGTGCAAGACAAAGCGCGCCACAACGAAGGCGCGCTGCGTGTCATTCACTGCCCCGAACCCGAGCTCGGAGCCCCTGTCCACTTCGCAGGCTGGCCCGCGAGCCTGGTAAGTGGCGGCAAGAGTTAATCGCCCTCACTAAATCTGCAGTTCCGATAAAAAAGGTCTCGGGTTCTAGGTGTTTGCGATTGGCCCGGACGACTCACTCCAATACTGGAGCCCGGCGCATTCAATATGTTGCTTCACACCCTCCTCGAAGATCTGTCTGTTTTGGGAGCCCACGAACGCTCGGCGGAATGTCGAACAGCTACGGAGCTTTGCACGTATATCGAAACAAAAAAAGATCTAAAACAGGCTCGAGTTTCACTCATCCCGGGCGGTGCTCGCGACTCGGCGCGCAATCGAATTCGCTGCCATTGACGTTGTGACGGGCAAATTCATGAGCCACGGTATCTGCACCCAGCGTGGGGTTGGCTCAGCGGCGTTCGCGCCGCCGTGCCCGCCGTGCGGCCGGCACGAAGCCGAGCGCCAACAGCCAGGCCAGCGTACGCGCGTCGAGACCGCGGCTGCGCGCTTGGAATGCACACGAGCCGCTCGAGTTGTCGGCTGGCGCGCCGACCACACTGGCTCCGGCACTGCCGTTCGTTGCTCCCCCAAGACCTCCAATATTGGGCGCACCGCCGGCAGGGGGTGTTGCGAAAGCGCCGCCCAGCGCGTCGCTGCCGGCGCTTGCCGAAGATCCGCCGCTCCCGCCTGCGCTTGCTCCGCTCGCTGCGCTTCCGCCGCTGCCAGCGGTCGCTGCGCCGCCGCTCATACCGCCGCCGCCGCTCGCTCCACCGTTACCTACATCCGGCGCGCTCGTGGCAATACCCGTCGCGCCCCAGAACGCGAGAGTTTGCGGGGCGCTGGTTTTTTCGACGCGAATACTGCTGAGTTGCTTCGCGACATCCGGGCTGAGCTCGACTCCGGTGATGGCGTGCGACGGCGTGTCGATGCTCATGTCCTGCTGGTTCCATTTGTGGAGACCCGAGATCAAATTGAAAAAGATTGGTGGGTTCGTGGGCAGCGGCTGACCAGTACCCCAGTCGGGCAGGGTGAAGCTCAGGGGCGTGCTGGTCATGTCGGCGTAGGTCAGTGTGAGCGTCAACGGCGAATCGCCGATCGAGCTGGCCACGAGCAAATACATCTTCGAATACTGAGCGTGGGGCACGGTGATCTCGAAGTTGCTCGTGCCGGTGACGATGCGCGCTTGCGGAGTTTTGGCGTCCGCTGCATTCGAGAAGTGCAGCACGATCTCCGGTCGGCCGGAGTCGGCGGGGAAAGTGCCGTCGTCGGGCAACGCGGGCCCGGGTTGTTTGAGAAACGTGTTCGCGGCCGTAGTGATGAAGCCGTCAGTGTCGTCGAGGCCCACGCTCCAGGGCACCACGACGCCTCCGGTGAGCGTGGAGACCGGTCGGCTGTCGAGCAGCGCGTCGACCGGAACCTGGACCACGACGTCCGCTTTCGACGGGCGCGTCACAGCGATCAGCGACAGCGCGCTAAGGATTGGAATTAACCGTGGAATCATTGACGAGCGCGTGTGCATTCGGCTCTCATTCGTGGTCGCTCACGCTCGAAGCGAGCGGGCGTAGTCAGAACCACCGTAAACAGGCTGAGACCGATTGTCACGTTCCAATGGTGGCGCGCGCGGTCCCGTGGACTCTTGTTTTTACACAGAATTGTGCGGCTCAACTGCGAAACGCGGTCGTGTCAGAAACTGTGATGGAACTGGCCGGTGGCTGCCACAAACCCCTTTGCCAGTTGACTGAGCACTTGCCAGAGCTGTTAACGAACGGTCGGTCGATTCGAGGCGGTTGAGGCAAGCAAGATGGTGAACGCCGAGGCTTCAAGGCAAGCTTTGCTCAACCGATCGCGGTCGGCGCGGAACGTAGCGGGATCGGCAGCATCCGCTTCTGGTCTCGGTTGCGCGGGAGCGATCAGCGGCCGTTCATCGGCGGCGGAGGCTCTTGCGACAACGCGCGCACTGAGGGTAACATCTGGGATGACGAGCGCGGTGACGGCTGAACGGTCCACTCTTGGCTACGTGCAAAACAACAAAGGCACGTTGAGCCACGTGCGGTCCGGCAGCGATCCAGCTCGAGCAACCGCGTCGTGCTTCTAAGTGACGTGTCGAACATCGCCAACAACCGCACGTGCTCGAATTTTTTCTGAAAGCAGCCACACGATCATCATGAACATCCATCTGTCGCCACGCCGCGCGGCTCTATTTCTGGGCTTTGGTTCTTGTTTGGCATTCGCTGGCTGCACCAGCGATCCAGCCCCGGCGACCTCGCCTCCGGGTGGAGGCGGCGCGGCTGCAGCCGGCGCTCCGCCCGTCGCTGGCGCTGGCAGCGCCGGAGCCGGCGCGACCGGCGGCCAAGTGGTCGTGACGGCGGGCGCTGGCGGCAGCGTCGGTGGCGGCGGCGCGGGCATGGCGACTGGCGGCGGAGGCAGCGGCGGAACTGGCGGCGTTGCGGGAAGCTCCGGGAGCGCTGGCGCTGCCGGCTCCGCAGGCGCGCCGGCCATGTGCCCTGGCGCCAGCAAGGCCCTGCATTTCTCAGACGACATCAATGGCACGACCACGAAGAGTACACAGCTCACTGCAGATCTAGGCAGCGATCTACCGATCGGAAACAGCGCGCGCACGATCGAGATGTGGCTGTACATGGAAGGCAAGGAGAGCTGGAAGGCCGAGCACAGCATCATCGAGTACGGCGGAACCGACCGTTGCCAAGCCTTCGGTATCGACGGCGGAGACGGCAACAACAACGGTGATCCGCAATTCGATCCCTTCACCTTCAGCGCGGGCGGCCCCTGTACGGGCGACGACAATCTTACTCTGATGCCTGTGCCACCCAGAACGGGCTGGCTGCATTTGGCATGGGTCTATGATCCGACTGGGAAGCTGGCGTACCTCGGGACGACGAACTCCAACTTCTTGTTCACGATCAACGGCGTCCCCCAGCCCATCCCGGACAAGGTCCAAACAGGCACGCTGCTGACCATGAAAACCGCGGTCGTGATCGGCGCCGGACAGGGTACCGATAACGGCTTCACCGGGAAAATGGAGGAGCTTCGGATCTGGAACGTAGCCCGGACCCCCACCCAGATCAGCGACAATTACAAAGTAATCCTCAAGGGTGACGATGCTGGCCTGGTTGCCTACTACCACTTCGACGACGGCACGGGCATGACCGCCAAGGACTCCTCTTCGAAGCACCACGACGCGACGTTCGCGACCGATGGTGGCCGGCCCGCGCCCACCTGGGTCGACTCGTCCGACCTGATGCTGACCTGCGCGCCTTAGCCGTAGCGCGAGAGATTTCGGAGCCGCGGAGCGTCCCGTCGTGTCAGTGGCTGCAAGTCACCAGCATTTCGGCGACGCTCCAGAACAGGCCGTTGGCAGTCCCCGTTTGCGCAATGAGCAAGTAACGTCCGGTGACGGGCGCAGCAAAGCTGATCACCGTGTCGGTGGCCTGCTTTCCGGCGCCCGTGAGCAGCACGGGGGCGGCGAGGTTGTTGCTCGTGTTCGAGAAGCGAATCGCGTAGCCGCGCGGAAAGTCCGACGGATTGTCGCCGAGCTGGAGCGTCACTTTGTCGATGCTGACCACGGCGCCGAAGTCGACCTGTAACCAGTCGGCATTGGTTTGCTGAAGGCCGGTCGACCAGCGGTCATTGATGTTGCCGTCGATCGCGTTGCTGGGCGGGCCGCTGCTCTCCGAGCTCGAAGCGGTCGCGGTCCAGGTCGACCGTTGGGTCAATGGATGCGCCGCGCAGGCCGATGCTCCGCCGTTGCCCGCAGTTCCCGCCATTCCGCCGCTGCCTGCGGTTCCTGCGCTTCCGCCGTTGCCTGCGGTTCCTGCGCTTCCGCCACTGCCCGCGGTTCCTGCGCTTCCGCCACTGCCCGCCGTGCCGCCGTTGCCCGCCGTGCCGCCGCCGTTGTTGCCGGCCTCTCCGCTCGCTCCTGAGTTTCCCCCTCCGAGGCCCGCGCTGCCACTGGATCCGCCGACGTCATCGCCGCCGTCCGGCACCTCCCCTGTTCTGTCGCCTCCAGATCCCGCGTCTCCGCCTGCCGATTCCCCAGCTTGCGCGTGTTGCGGCTCCGGCTGTTGGGTGCCGTCGTAAATATTGCAAGCGATACCTGCGGCGTAAGCTGCGGTCGCCATGAACAGAGGACGAGATACGCCGCGCAGAATTCCCACTCGGCGCGAGGGTAGTGGGCCGACGTTGGCGCCGTCTTGTACGGAACGGACCAATAAATGCAAAAAACGCATGCCTGCGCGCCTCGTCGCCAACGCGCCTGCCTGGGACCGAACCACTTCGGCATGGTTCGCTGGCGCTTCATTTCTCGACCACAGACGTAATCTGCATCGGAACCCTACTTTCGCCATGACATGAAGGCTCTCTTCTTCTACGCAGATCACGCAGACCGTACAGTCACGACGGCGTCACTCCGGCCAGCGCCACGACGGGCAACTGCGTAGTCACATCTTTGCCCGTCACGTTTTGAGGTGTCTCTACCCGCCTACGGGAGCACGAACCTCCGGCAGATTTCGCTAAGACCATGACCGACCTGGTCAATGAAGGCCATCCGTTCACGGAGGCCGCGAATGTCCTAGTGTGCAAGCCGATCGCTACGGCTTTGGCGACCTGAGCGAGCCTGCGAAGCGAGCTCGCGCTTGTCCCAAGCGCCGCTCTGTGAACACTGTCCCCGCGCATGCTCGAGTCGCAGACCATCGATACCGCGCGCGTCGAAGGCGGCAGTGAATTCGTGCTCGCCCGGCACGACGAAGAGTGGATAGTGCGCGTCGACGGTCGCGTTTTGATGTCGAGCCGGATGCACGATTCGGAAGAAGCGTTGGCCGAGCACGCCCTCGAACGCTGCGACGACCCGGAGACCGTGCTCGTTGGTGGCTTGGGGCTCGGCTTCACGTTGCGCGCTGTGCTCGACCGAGTCTCCGAGCAGGCGCAAGTCACGGTCGCCGAGTTGGTGCCAGAGCTCGTGGGCTGGAATCGCACCCACCTCGCCGAGCTCCACGACCACTCGCTCGACGACCCTCGCTGCAACGTCGTAGTGGGCGACGTGTTCGATCACATCAAGCGCTCGGCGAAGACTTACGACGTGATCTTGCTCGACGTGGACAACGGTCCGGTCGCACTATCCAGCGCCAAAAACCAGCGCCTGTACAGCGAGTATGGCGTGCGGGCGTGCCACCACGCGTTGCGCCCGGCTGGCGTGCTCGCGGTTTGGTCGTCGGGGCCGAACGCGCGCTTCGAGCGTAGGCTCTCCTCCGCTGGTTTCGACGTGGAAGTAATGCGTGTCGCCGCGCGCAAGGGCTCGCGCGCGAGACACGTGATCTTCATGGCCGAGCGGCTGGCTCAGCGCTAACGAGTCGCGGCGCGGCGCGGATTGCGGAGAGCCGGCGCGCGCCTGGTACTACTTGGTCAGATCACTTCTGAACCTGAAAAGCAGCCCGTGACTGCAAAGCTTGGCCGAGCAGGTGCTTGCAATACCCGCCGCCCGTCGGTTCCTTTTCGAAGGGCAACGGGCGCCGGTCGCGTCGGTTTCCTCTCGTGGCTCATGTCCGCTCCGGACGATCGCGATCTGATCGTGCCAAGACTGATCAAGTAGTACTAGAACCCGGGTGTGGAAGCCGACGCTGGCGGCGCCTTCGGCGTTTCGGGTTGCGCGGTCACGGCAGGCGGTGCGGCTTGCACTGCGTTCGCCATGGCTGCGACCAGCGGCGGCGTCCCGGCCGCGCTCGACTTCGAGTCGCTCGACTTCGAATCGCTCGACTTCGAATCGCTCGACTTCGAATCGCTCGGCTTCGAATCGCTCGGCTTCGAATCGCTCGCTGTGTCATCGGCATAGGGATTGAATTCGGTGGCTGCGGGCGCTGCAGCTTCTGTCGACACGGGCGCTGGCGGCTTGGCGCGCCTCACGGCACGCGGTTGCATGATCACGCTCACCGGCTTGACCGCGACAACCGGGATGCTCGTTGCGGCAACGACGGGCGGCGCGCTAGCCACGGCGCTGGTCGCCGGCGCGGCAATGTTCGTCGTTGGCTCGATGCTGGTTGGCGTTACCTCGCGAGCGGCGGCGGCGGGCGCCGATACCGGCGTTTGCGCGAAGCCCGGGATGGGCGCATGCAGCACCCAAAAGGTGAACCCGGAGGCGACGAGCGCCGAGCCGACCGCAGCCCACAGCGCCACGCGCTTGGAAGTCCGCTTGGCCGCGCGCAGTTCGCTCGCGAGCACTACGCTGCGGTCACCCCACATTCCCAAGCCTCGCGGAGAAGCTGCAATTTCGGCTTCAGCGGTGGTGGGCGCGAAGGTATTGGTGGGCAGCGAGCGGGTGATGCGGGCAGGCAAGCGCGTGGGCACGACCGGCACTGGTGTGAGCCGACGCGGAGCTGCGCTTGTGCTGGATGCTGCCGGCGCTGGGCTCGCTGCGCTTCGGTTGACGATGGGCCCCTTGCCTTGCCACTCGGCTCGCACGGAATCGGAAAACGTTAGGCTCGCGGCGGGCCGCTCGTACACGGCGAGTGCGTCGGACGAGTCCTCACGCTTCGGCTTGCTTGGTCGCGGTGTGCTGACTGGCGTGCTCAGCGCCGCGCTCAGCCCCGCGGGTTGCTGCACGCTGGCCGCGTCGCGCACGGCAGGAAAGCCCAGGGGCAAAGTGTTGCGGCGGCGCTGCTCGGCCGTCGGCTTCGGCGGCTTGTTGACGATGATCGGCCCCGGCGTGGAGGCTGCAGAAGGCAGCGCGCTCGGACCGGCCGCGAGCCGAAGCTGCGGCACCTCTGCCAGCGCGCTCCAGTCATGCATGCCCGCGCGCCAGACCAACGAGCGATTCGTAAGCCTCCCTGTGCGCAACGCTTCGACGACCTCGGTCGTGACCATGGGCACGACGACGTCGTCGGCCACGTTGACCAACCATTCGTTGGAGTTGGTGCCGCTCGACTGGTGGTTTCCCGCGCGCAACGTCTTGGTCTCGTCCTCGGAGTCGAGCGTGTCGTGTCCGTTGTTGCTGTGTCGGTAGTCGTTCATGCCGAACCCAAGCTCAGGGAGCATAGCGAATTTGCACGGCGCGGCGGGGAAAATGCGGAAACTTGAGTGATATCCGGGCTTCGCTGCCGTTCGGCCCGCGCGGTGCTAGGTCGAAGTGCCGAAGGAGACCGGGCACTTGCGGACATTTTTGACCGAGTCTTGGGGCTTGCGAGTGCCGATCATCGGCGCGCCGATGTCCCCGCAGGCAGGCGGTAAACTTGCCGCGGCACTCTCTAGTTGCGGCGCCTTGGGCATGCTCGGGCTGATGCAGGGCAGCGATGCAATCGCCGGGCTGCGCGCCGACGCGGATGAGTTTCGAAGCTTGGCCAGCGAGCGTCAATTCGGCGTTGGCCTCTCGGCATGGGCGCTCGCTTTGCGCCCCGAGTTGCTGGACGCCGCGATCGCGACCAAGCCGTTCGCGATCTGCGTTTCGTTCGGCGACCCCACGCCGTACGCGGCCCGCATTCTCGACTCAGGCATCGAGCTGATCTGTCAGGTACAAGATCGGCAGAGTGCGCTGCTCGCGGAGGCCGCAGGTGCGACGCTGCTCGTCGCGCAGGGCACCGAAGCAGGCGGACACACGGGCGGTGTCGGCACGTTGCCGCTGCTGCAGCTCGTGCTGGACACCGTCAGTCTGCCGGTCGTTGCCGCGGGCGGCATTGCCACCGGGCGCGGGCTGGCCGCAGTGCTCGCGGCCGGCGCCCAAGGCGCGTGGATCGGCACGCCGTTCCTGGCCGCCCTCGAAGCGCGCAACTCGCAGCGCGCGCGCGAACGCATCCTGGCTGCCGGCGAAACGGACACGGTGCTTACGTCAGCGTTCGACGTCGGCCAAGGTATCCCGTGGCCGGCGCAGTTCCGCGGCCGCGCTCTGAGGAACTCCTTCACCGAGCGCTGGCACGGGCACGAAGCGGAGCTTGCCCAAGACGCACCCGCGCGCCAAGGCCTGCAGCGCGCTCTAGAGGCCCAAGATTACGGAACGGCGCAGATATACGCGGGTCAAACCGTGGGCCTCGTCGAGCAGGTCGAGCCCGCTGCCGAGATCGTACAGCGCATTCAAAGTGAAGCCGAAGCACGGCTGAGGGCTCTCGCTCGCCTGCTGCCCTGAGCTATCCTGCGGCGATGATTCTCGAAGAGTCGTCCGTCGAGCTCGCGACCCCGACGGGCTCAATGAAAACGTACGTATCGCGTCCCGTGGTGGCCGGGCGTCGCCCGGGCGTCGTCTTGTTCTCGGAGATTTTTCAACGCACCGGGCCGATCCGACGTATGGCCTCCATGATCGCCGGCCAAGGCTTCGTGGTTTTGGTGCCGGAGATCTTTCACGAGCTCGAGCCGTCCGGCAGTGTGCTCGCGTATGATCCTGTCGGTACCGAGCGCGGCAACCAACACAAAGTCGGAAAACCCGTTTCCGCATACGACGCGGACGCGCAAGCGTGCCTCGACCACTTGGCGACGCGCGCTGACTGTGACGGCCGCTTCGTGACCGCTGGCGTGTGCATCGGCGGCCACCTCGCGTTTCGTTGTGCCTTCGATCCGCGCGTACGCGCCGCGGCCTGCTTCTATGCGACCGACATACACAAGGGCTCGCTAGGGCGGGGAGGCGACGATTCGCTGTCGCGCGCCGGCGAGATCAACGGCGAGCTGATGATGATTTGGGGCCGCCAAGATCCGCACGTCCCGGACGAAGGTCGCGCCAGAATTCAGGCGCGTTTGCTGGAGACGAAGCGCAATTTTACCTGGCACGAATTCAACGCGGCTCATGCCTTCCTGCGCGACGAAGGCCCACGCTACGATCCAGCGCTGGCGCTCCTTTCGTATCGATTGATGATCGAGCTGTTCCAGCGAAGCTGATGCCCGCGCTGGTCACGCCCGCAGGGCCGACGGAAATTTGGTTCTTCGACCGCAAGCCGCTCGAGGCGCTGGCGCGCGATCACAGCGAGCGATACCGCGCTGCGAGGCCTTACCCGCACGCGGTCTTCGACGACTTCTTGGGCGGCGAGCGCGCGCTCGAGCTCGCGCGACGCTTCCCCGGTCCGGAGCACGTGGGCTGGATGCGGCGCGACTACCGCGAGCAGTCTGCTCGGCTCGGACAATTGCAGCGCGCGGGCTTCGAGGGCGTGGACCCCGCGTTGCGGCATTTGCTCGCCGAGCTGTCGTCGATGGCGTTCCTCGATTTCCTGAGCGCGCTGAGCGGTGTCGAGGGCCTGATCCCCGATCCGCATTTTCGCGGCGCTGGGCTGTCTCTGACGTTGCCCTCGGGTCACCTCGCGCTACACGCGGATTTCAATCGCGATCGCACGCGCCATTTGCAACGCAAACTGACCGTCATCTATTACCTGGGCCGAGACTGGCAGCCGAGTTGGGGCGGAGCGCTCGAGTTGTGGGACGAGCCGCGGACTCGCTGCGAGGCGAGCTACTTGCCCGTGCTCGATCGCCTGATCGTCATGGCCCACGGCGACGTGTATTGGCACGGCCACCCGCAGCCTCTGGCCTGCCCGGAAGGCCGTTTTCGTGCATCGATCTCGGCGTACTATTACGTCGCGACGCCCAGCGCAGACGAAGAACATTCGCACGGCGCCATTTGGGCGCTCTGAGCCGCTCAGAGCGCGGTGTCTGCGCGCAATTGCGCCTCGACTTCGCGCTGCACGAGCGGCACCGCCAGCAATTGCTCCACACTCAGGCCGCGCCTCTGCAGCTCGTACGCGACGAGCAGTCGGTAGCGGTCGTACAGTCCGGAGCGCGTCGGATCCATTTCGAACGCGCCGCTCTTCAGCGCGTCACGACCGGCGCGTAAATCCACGGGCTGAGCTCGGGCCGCGTAGTCGGCGTAGCCCTCCTTTTGAAAAGGGGCGAGCGCATGGAAGCGGAAACCGAAGCGGTCCATCGTCATGGCGTGGGTGACTTCGTGAGCGATGAAATAGGCCAAGGGCCGTCCTGGCTTCTCCCGTCCCTCGCGGTCCAGCACGCGGTCGTTCGCGACGTCCGCACCGCGAATGAAGACGTTCCCGAAGGGGTTCGTCTTGCCGCTGCCGTGCGTGAACGGCACCAAGAACGAGTAGAGCGCTTCGCTGTCGCACAAGAAGGCGTGTTGCTCGCGGGCTGGGTCATACAGTGGCGAGCGCGACACACGCTGCAACACGTCTTGCAAGATCGGTCCGGCCGCGCTCGGTAACGGCGCGCGCGCGTAGAGCACCACGTTGTCTCGACGCAGGCTGTACGCGAACAGCGGCTGCGGATGAATCGTCAGTGCCAACCACGCGGCCGACAAAGAAAAAAATCCCGCGCCACCCCGCGATGCCACTTTGCCCCAATGCGCTCGCGCCGACGATTTCGCCACACCCATGCGCCTTCAAGTCGCAACTTGCCAGCAATATTCCCTGTCGAGGGCCCAAACCCTTCCCCGGCGCAGCTCTTGCACCGCGACGGGCATGAACATCTCGCTCACCGGTCTTTTGGTTTTGTTGATCATCGCCGGCGTGTGCGGCGGCATTGGCCGCGCCATCGGCGGAGGCACTGGAGGCGGCTTCTTCGTCTCCATCGCCGTGGGCTTCGTCGGAGCCTTACTCGGCTCGTTCGTCGCCCATTACTTCCACTTGCCCGAGCTGCTGATGGCGAACGTGGACGGCCACCCATTCCCGATCCTGTGGTCGATCATCGGCGCCGCCCTGTTCGTCGCGCTGATCCATCTTGTCTCAGGTGGGTCGGCTCGCCGCAGTTGGCGGTACTGACGGGACAACACACGCGCCACACCGTTACACCCCGAGAAACAGCTGCAAGC
>Ga0210392_10001866_pt1 | contig 10908 bp, 9 predicted proteins | sample IncBWC30OmetaG_FD_161057 | JGI IMG/M metagenome (GOLD analysis project Ga0210392, IMG submission 161057) | Forest soil microbial communities from Barre Woods Harvard Forest LTER site, Petersham, Massachusetts, United States - Inc-BW-C-30-O ...
GGTGCCGATTCACAAACTGTTCGATGGCCCCGAATGCATCGCCGGTCTCGACCTTCGGCTGGAGTTCACGCGGGGCTTGCGCAACGACGAGCTGGCGCAATTCCACCGCTTTCTCGATCTCGCAGGATTGGAGAACAATTGGCGCGGAGAGGATTTGGAGCAGTTTCCCTTCCTGATCAAGGACGACATGATCGGTTCGCTGTCCGAGAACCCGGACTTCGGCGAGGGGTTGCTGGTGCCGCGGCCCGCGCCGCTGATCACCCCGGCGCAATACCAGGGGCGCCCTTTGACCTTTCCGGTCGACGGACACTACACCTCCGACCCTGCGAACCTTCAGCTGTCTGCACTGCAGGTGCTCCCCAGCGTCGCTGAAGCGCACGAACCGCGTTACATGCCGGATGCGGCGCAAAAGACCCAACGGCCGAGCCCGCAATTCGTCAACATCCGCCACCGCCTTATGCCCGACGGGCGGATCGACAACCTGAATCTGCGGCCGGATATGAACGCGATCCTGCGCCGGGGCGGCTATCAGGCGCTGCATTACTTCGATGCCGGCGGCGACGGCTGGATCGCGGCGAGCTGCCCCCAGCTCGACGGCATCGTCGAGGCCTGGAAGCCAGCTTACTGCATGGTCGGGTTGCCGGACTTCTTCCCCCAGGTAACGCAGCGGGAATTGATGGTCTGGTGGCGTGACAAAGTCCCGAAGGCGGTGCGCGGGGCGCTCTGGGCGATCGCGCCGCTGGCGCTGTCTCAGACGAGGATTGCCGCGAATATTACGCTTCCCGTCGGTTTCAGCATCGAGGACACGACCATCGCTGCCATCGTCTCTCAGCCGGAGGATCAGCCGGGACCCGTGCAAACGCCGAACGGTCCCTGGGGCGTTGCGAAGACCGGCCTGCCCGACGGCTCGCCGGGCTTGTTCGACCCCGGCTGGGATACGAGCCAGGGAATCTACTACTCGGATCCAAATCGCCCATTGCAGAAGTTTCTGACGGCGTACGGGCTGGGCTCGCCGTTCATCGAGGACGCCAAGCTCTGCGCTGCTCTCGGCGCCTACTGGCCCGGCGTGGCGCCGGATTCAACCCGGACTTTTCAGCCGGACAAGAAAATAGGCGGCGCCTTCTACCCCTATCCGACCATCGTTCCCCTGACCGACGAAGAGATCGGCAGCGTGCCGACGAAAGACGGGACGTTCATGCCGTGGGACGGCGTGCATGGCCCGCGCGCGGCAAGCTTCGAAGGCCGCCCCGTTGTTGCCTATACCGATGCCACGCGCACCGACTATATCGACATGCTGGGCACGATGACCGCAGCGCTCACGGCGCGCATCGACACCCCGGAATACCAGGCCCGCATCCTGGCGATGGAGGCGGTGTACTGGGCGCTCGGCATCCATGATCCCGACTTCGTCGCGAAATACGGAGAGCCGGAAGCCGTCTACAAAGTGCTTCAGGCCAAAGCCGCCTGGGCGGTGCTGTCGTTCCGAGCGATCGAGGCCGGCGACCCCGGCCTTGCCGCGGCCGAGCGGGCGGCGGGTACCCGGCTCAAGGATCCGCGGCGCTATGCATTCGAAATCTATCGCTGGGGAAAGGAGATCCCCGATCCGAGTGATATGCGCATTCTGTTCCTCGAAGTGCTCGAGCAGGCGAGTGCCTATGTGTCGGGGAATACAGTGCTGCTGCGACGTGCCGGGGGATCATGGACGATCGACCAGTCGATGCCGACGTCCTAGTGGTGGGCGGCGGGCCGGCGGGTGCCGCCGCTGCCATTGCCTGTGCCGTCCGCGGCCATCGTGTCGTGCTGTGCGAGCGGGAAGGGGCTCGCCGCGAGCGGCCCGGCGAGACTTTGCATCCCGGGGTCGAACCTCTGCTGGCACAGCTCGGGGTCGCCGATCGATTGACCCCGGTCGTCGGCGCGCGGCACGCGGGCATCTGGATCGAATGGGGCGGCCCGCGTCGCTTCGAAGCCTTCGGTAGCGATGCGACCGGTCCATGGAGCGGATTCCAGGTCTGGCGCGCGGATTTCGATGCCTTGCTGCTGACGCGGGCCGGCGAGGTCGGGGTGGATGTCCGACAGCCCTGTGCGGTCACCGGACCGCCGATCGCCGACGGCCCGATTCGAAGCGTTCCGACGACGGCGGGACCGATTGCCGCGCGGGTCATCGTCGACGCCACGGGCATGACGCGCTGGCTTGGGCGCGCCTTGGGGGTGAGGAGCCCCGTCCGGTCGCCGCGGCTCATCGCCCGCTATGGCTACCTCACCGGCTCCTGTCCGGCCCGCGACGAGGCGCCCGCTCTCGTCGGCGATTCCACCGGCTGGACCTGGACGGCGCTGGTGCGCCCGCGGACATATCAGTGGACGCGAGTCTCCTTCGGACAGCGCCCCGACGTCGATTGGATACCGGAAGAGTTCCGTTATCTGACGCCGCTCATGCCGTCGCGCGGTGCCGATGTGACATGGCGGATGGCGGCTCAAGCGGCTGGCCCGGGCTGGTTCATGGTCGGCGATGCGGCGGCGGCGCTCGACCCGACGTCGTCGCATGGCGTTCTCAAGGCCCTCGTTTCCGGCATCGCGGCGGGCCATCTCATCTCCGCCGTTCTTGGGGGCAAGGCGCCCGCGGAAGCCACCGCGGAGGCCTATCATCAGTGGCTCGCCGGATGGTTTTCCGAGGATGCGGCGAAGCTCACGCAGTTCTACCGGCGGCTGGGGGCGTCTGCATTTGCGGCACCGGCGCCCCAGAAGGGGCTGGCGGCGGGCGGTGCGATTGGGTAAGCAGGGCGCCCGTAGAGGCGGTGGGGGCCGCCGGAGCAACCACCGGTCAAACGGATAACATGCGCACCCTCGCCAAGGTCCTCCTCATCCTCCTCATCACCGCCGGGCTCTATTGGGCGCTCGACATCGGCTATGGCTACTACGCCGGCAAGATCCAGCGGGCGGAGCCGCCCAATGCGGCCTATATCCCGGGGTTGCGCGGCCTGCGCTATGCCAGCGGCGATTTCATGATCGAGGCGGGCTCGACCATCGACACCGAGGCCGTGCCGGGCACGGGCATCCTGACGCCCAAGGAATTCCACGGCACCTTCTTCAACATCGATCGCAAGCCGCCCACGGATCTGCTCTATCGGCGCACGAGCAATCCGGATCCCGCCAAGCCGCCCACCGTCACGGTGCTGCTCATCGGCGGCTCCACCATATTCGGCGCCGACGCGCCCGACGATCTCACCATCGCCAGCTTGCTCTCCCGGCGCCTCAACGCCGATGACAAGACCCACAGCTATGTCGTCCTGAATGCGGGAACCTTCGGCGCCAATTCGACGATGGAGCGCGAGCGGCTGCAATATGAACTCGCCCATGGGCAGAAACCCGAGATCGTCATCGTCATGGATGGCGGTCTGGATCTGATGGGCGGCATCTATCTGGGTGCGCCGGGCCGGACATTCGCCGAGGGAAGGGGGGAGGTGGCCGATTTCTTCCATCGCTACTTCCCCCACAATATCTATTGGGCCCTGCGCGGCTGGCTGTCGCAGCGGGCCATCAAGCTCGGCCTCAAGAAACCGCCGGCGAACATCCAGAAGCCCGTCGATGTCGACAAGCTGACCAAGGATACCGTGGCCTTCTGGCTCGACAACGAGGCCGCCATGGCAAAGCTGGCCAAGGATGCGGGCGCGCGGTTCATCTCGGCGCTCGAGCCGAACCGCTACGCCTCCAGCTTCTCCCATCCGACCGACGATCTGAAATTCGTCGACCGGCAGACCGACGGCCATCTGCCGGGCCTGCGCCCCATCATGCCGAAGGCGCTGGCCCAGCTCTCCGCGGGGAGCGAGAGCCTGAAGGCCCAAGGGATCGAGACCCTCGATCTGTCGACCATCTTCAAGGACAAGACGCAGAACCTGTTCACCGACGGAGCCGGCCATTTCAACTCGATCGGCAATGCCATGGTTGCCGACCGCCTGGCGGCCGCCATCCTGGCCACCACTGTGACGACCCAGCCTTAGGGCGGGCTCGATGCGCGCGCTTCGCACCGGGATCATCGTTCTGGCCGTCACCCTGGCGGTCTATGTCGTCGTCGACCTCGGCTTCGGCCTGTTCCAGCACTATCAGAACCATCTGTTCCCGCCGGATCCCAATGCCGTTCCCGGCCATCGGGGGCAGCCCTACGCCACCAGCGACTTCGTCGTCGAGGCGCTGGAGCTGGGCGCGGTGATGACGATACCCGGCACCAATCTGCTGGAGCCGCAGGAGGTCCACGGCCGCTACTACAATGTCGACCGCCTGGCGCCCACGGACCTCTTCTACCGCCGGACGCTGAACCCGGCCGAGGACCAGCGCCCGACCGTCACCGTCCTTTTCATCGGCGGCTCGAATGTCTATGGCGCCGAAGTGCCCGACGACATGACGATCCCCAGCCAGCTTTCGCTCAGCCTGAACCGGCTCGATCCGGCCCATCGCTATCTGGTGGTGAACGCCGGGGTGACCGGCGCGGATTCGGTGCTGGAGAAGGGGCGGCTCGACTATGAGCTCGCTCACGGCCGGAAGCCCGACATCGTCCTGGTCATGGATGGCGGTCTCGACGTCATGGAGGGGATCTATATGGGCGTTCCCCGGCGGCCCCAGGCCGCGGGGCGCAGCCAGCCCGTGGAATGGTTCTACCGCTACGTCCCCCTCAACATCTATCGGGCGCTCCGGGCCTGGGGGGCGGCCCATGCGGTGGCCCTGGGCCTGAAGCACCCGCCGGCGCAGCTCCAGGATCCGACCCGGCTGAAGCGGCTGACGGACGCCACCATGGACTATTATTTGGCGAATCAGGCCGCCATGGCTGCGCTCGCCGGCAATGCCCATGCGCGCTTCATCTCCATCGTCGAGCCAAACCGGTATGCGTCTGATTTCAAAACAAAAGCCGATGACCTCGCCTATGTGGACGAGGGCATGTCGGCGCATATGCCGGGGCTCAAGGAAGCGCTGCCGGGGTTCTTGAAGACCCTCTCGGCCGCCCATGCCGCGCTGGCAGCCAAGGGCATCGAGACCCTTGATCTATCGGCGATCTTCCAGGATAAGACCGGCAACATCTTCACCACGAGTCCCGGCCACTTCAATGGAACCGGGAGCCGAATCGTGGCCGAGCGCATCGCCGAGGCCATTCTGCATCCGCAGGCCGCCTCGCAGCCGTGAGGATGCGGGTCGGGAAGGGGAGCGCCCTTCCTCTGCGTCCAGGGTGGGCGGGCCCTTGGTTTTGAACGGAGGAGCTAGAGATGTCGTTGGTTGCTGAACTATGGACCTTCCTGCGTGTGCGCAAGAAGTTCTGGCTGCTGCCCATCGTCCTGGTGATGGTGCTGTTCGGCGGTTTGGTCGTGCTGAGCCAGATTTCGGCGGTGGCGCCCTTCATCTACACGCTGTTCTAGAGGCAATATCAGTCTCGGACATCGCCGGCCGACCATCGGAGCTGCGTTGAGCATGCGTTTCCTGCGCCGCGCGGCGATCGTGATAGGCATCACTTTCGTGGCCTATCTCGTGGCGGATTGGTCGGTCGGCGCCTATTTCGCCTATCGAGACCGGGAGGCGCCGCCAAATCCGGCCGGCATCCCCGGCTACAAGGGCGAGCCCTATGCCGTGCCGGAGTTCGGCCTCGAGGCGCAGCAATCGGCCCCGCTCTACACGATTCCGGGGACCCGGCTGCTCTGGCCGCGGGAGTATCACGGGCAGTTCTTCAACATCGACCGGCTGCCGCCCACCGACAGTTATTACCGGCGCACGGTCAATCCGCCGGTCACCAAAGAGCCGCCGGTGGTCGTGCTGTTCCTCGGCGGATCGACGGTCTATGGCCCCGACACGCCCGACGGCCTCACCATGGCGAGCCAGCTCTCCACGATCCGCAACGAGCAGGACAAGTCCCACAGCTATGTGGTCCTCAACGCGGGGGTGGCGGCGCTCGACTCGACGCTCGAGCGTGAGAGGCTGGCCTATGAGCTGGATCACGGGCTGAAGCCCGCCTATGTCGTCGTCCTCGACGGCGGGCTGGATCTCGTCGGCGGGGTCTATCTGGCCTCCCCTGGCCGGCCCGTGGTCTCCGGCCGCACCTATATGGGCGAGCTGTTCTACAAATACTTCCCTATCAACATCTACCGGCATCTGCGCGCCTGGGCGGCGAATCGGGCGGCGCAGTTAAAACTGAAAAATGCGCCTAAAAGTGTTAGTGATCCTCTGCGCCAGCAGAAGCTGCTGGCGGAGACGGCACGCATCTACGAGGAGAATCAACGGGCCATGGCCAAGCTCGCCGCGGACGCGGGTGCGCGGTTCCTGACGGTGCTGGAACCCAACCGCTACGGCACGCAATACACCCATGGTGCGACCGATCTCGATTTCGTGGCCCGGGAGACCGACGGGCATATGCCCGGACTTTCGGGAATCTTGCCCGCAGGGCTGCGTGCGCTGGGCGCGGCCCAGGCCAAGCTGCGGACCGAGGGGATCGAAACGCTTGATCTGTCGGCGGTATTCAAGGATAAGACCGGCAATATCTTCACAACGAGCACGGCCCATTTGAACGCTGAAGGGAGTCGCGTCGTCGCCGAGCGGATCGCCCAGGTCATCCTGCGGCAGATCCCGGTATCGCAGCAGTGATGCCCGAAGAGCGAGGGCGGCAGCGGGGACATCTGTCCGCGTTGGGGCCGCTGCACCGGCCGGCGCCTGGCACGTCGGGGTCTGGCGCGCCGTCGGCCCGATGCGCCCTGGCGGATCCGAGCGATCGTCCCGCGGCGCCGCTCCCAGAGATATTGCAAGGAGGAAGCAAAGCGTGACCGACCAGGGATTCCACGAGCAGCTTGCCGAAGGCAAGGTGAAGAAGAGCTCCGAGCGTACCTTCGGCCTCGTCTTCGCGGCCTTCCTCTGCGTCATCGGCCTGGTGCCGCTGATCCACCACGGGCATATCCGCCTCTGGGCCTTGGGGGCCGCCGCGGTGTTCCTGGTCGTGGCCTTGGTCGCGCCCAAGGTCCTGCAGCCGCTCAACCATCTGTGGTTCCTGCTGGGCCGGCTCCTGCATCGCATCGTCAACCCCGTGGTCATGGGGGTGCTGTTCTATGTCGTGATCACGCCGGCAGCCTTGCTGATACGACTTGCCGGCTGGGATCTCCTGAGCCTGAAGCGCGACCCCAAGGCGCAGAGCTATTGGGTCCACCGCACGCCGCCGGGCCCGGAGCCGCAAAGCCTGAAGAACATGTTCTAGGAGGAGGCGAGGATGTCCTTTCTCAGTGAAATCTGGGCCTTCCTGCGCCATCGCAAGAAGTTCTGGCTGCTGCCCATCGTGCTCGTGATGCTGCTGTTCGGCGGGCTGGTGATCTTGAGCCAGATCTCGGCGGTGGCGCCCTTCATCTACACCTTGTTCTGAGACGGCAGGCAGGCAGCATGCGCATCATCGGCATTTCGGCCTTCTACCACGACAGCGCGGCCGCGCTGGTCCAGGACGGGCGCATCATCGCCGCCGCGCAGGAGGAACGCTTCACCCGCAAGAAGCACGATCAGAGCTTCCCGGCGAACGCGCTTCGCTACTGCCTGGAGGAGGGTGGGCTGAAGGCGGAGGAGGTCGACCACGTCGCTTTCTACGACAAGCCCTTTCTGAAGTTCGAGCGGCTGCTGGAGACCTATCTCTCCTTCGCGCCCAAGGGCTACACCTCCTTCCGCATGGCGCTGCCGCTGTGGCTGGGCGAGAAGCTGTTCCAGAAGCGGCTCCTGAACAAGGAGCTGAAGGCGCTGGCCCCCGATGTCGAATGGGAGAAGCGGCTGCTTTTCTCCGAGCATCATCTGAGCCATGCGGCCAGCGCCTTCTATCCCTCGCCCTTCGAGGAGTCGCTGGTGCTGACCATGGACGGCGTCGGCGAGTGGACGACGACCTCGGCCGCCCATGGCCAGGGCAAGGATCTCAAGATCATGCGCGAGATCCATTTCCCCCATTCCATCGGGCTGCTCTACTCCGCCTTCACCTACTACACCGGCTTCAAGGTCAATTCCGGCGAGTACAAGCTCATGGGCCTCGCCCCCTATGGGGAGCCGAAATATGCCCAGCTGATCCTGGACAAGATCATGGATCTGAAGTCGGACGGCAGCTTCCGCCTGGACCAGAGCTATTTCGACTATTGCACCGGCCTCACCATGACCAACAGCCGCTTCGACGAGCTGTTCGGCGGGCCGGCGCGTCGTCCGGAGCAGAAAGTGACGCAGCGCGAGATGGATCTCGCAGCTTCGATCCAGGCTGTGACAGAGGAGGTGATGCTGCGGCTGACCCGCTCCCTCGCCAAGGAGACGGGGGCCCGCAATCTCTGCCTCGCCGGCGGCGTCGCCCTCAATTGCGTGGCCAATGGCAAGATCCTGCGCGACAAAAGCTTCGAGCGGATCTGGATTCAGCCCGCGGCGGGGGATGCCGGCGGCGCGCTGGGCGCGGCGCTTGCCGCCCATCATCTGCTCCTGGGCCAGCCGCGCCAGCTGCCCGGCAACAATCTGGATGCGATGCAGGGCTCCTATCTCGGCCCCGCCTATGAGCAGGGGGATATCGAGAAGCGGCTGGCGGCGGCGGGGGCCAAGTTCACCGTGCTCGACGAGGCGAGCCTGATCCGCGACACGGCCCAGGCGCTGGCCGACGAGAAGGCCGTGGGCTGGCATCAGGGCCGCATGGAGTTCGGGCCGCGCGCGTTGGGCGGCCGCTCGATCCTGGGCGACCCGCGCTCCCCCAGCATGCAGAAGACCCTCAATCTGAAGGTCAAATACCGCGAATCCTTCCGGCCCTTCGCGCCCTCCGTCCTGCGCGAGGATGTGGCCGAGTGGTTTGAGCTCGAGGACGACTCGCCCTATATGCTGCTGGTGGCCGACGTGCGCGAGAAGCATCGCCGGAAGATGACCGCCGAGGAGCAGGCGCTATTCGGCATCGACAAGCTGAACGTGCCGCGCTCCGACATACCGGCCGTCACCCATGTCGATTATTCGGCCCGCGTCCAGACCGTTCATCGCGAGACCAACCCGCGCTATCACGCGCTGATCTCGGCCTTCAAGGGTCTCACCGGCTGTGGGGTGCTGGTGAACACCAGCTTCAACGTCCGCGGCGAACCCATCGTGTGCACGCCGGAAGACGCCTTCCGCTGCTTCATGGGCTCGGAGATCGAAGTCCTCACGGTGGGCAATTGCTATCTGAAGAAAGAGGAGCAGAATCCGGCTCTGAAGAAGGACTATAAGGGCGCCTTCGAGCTGGACTAGAGCAAGCCGTTTCGGGAAAAGGTCGCAGCGGGACCAGGCTCGTCCGCGGCGAATGAGGGCAGGGGACCGGGGCTGCGAGCCCGACCCTGCATGAGGGAGAGATCGGGCCATGCGTGCCTTGCGGATCCTGCGTACGACGATCATCGTGCTGGCGATCACCGCCGGCATCTACACGGTCGCGGACTACATCGTCGGCCTATGGCGCCCGCAACAAGTCGATGTCACCATCGCGGACGGATCGGCCGTTCCGGCCTATCGCAACCAGCCCTATGTGAACGCGGATTTCATTCGGGAGAAGACGCTCGAGCCGGGGGAATGGCGCCAGGTTCCGGGCCAATATCTCGTCACGCCGTCCGAGTATCATGGGACCTATTTCAACATCGACAAGCTCGCGCCGACGGGCAATCTCTATCGGCGGACAGCGAACCCGCCGCCCAACGGCAAGCCCGAGCGTGTGGTGCTCCTGGTGGGCGGCTCGACGCTCTATGGACCCGAGGTCCCCGACGACTCCACGATCGCAAGCCAGCTCTCCAAGCGCCTCAACATCCTCGACCCCGATTTCCACTATGTCGTCTACAATGCCGGAGTCGTCGCGGCGGATTCGGCCCAGGACCGCGACCGGGTCGCCTATGAGCTGAGCCGGGGTCTCAGACCCTATATCGTGATCGCGATCGATGGTCCGCTGGACATCGTCTACGGCATCTATCAGGGACGTCCGGGCCAGCCGGCGCCGTTGCTGCTCGCGCGCACCGGCTGGCGGGGATTCCTCCACGAATACCTGCCGACCAATATCGCCCAACTCGTCCATCTGTGGTTTCACGATCGCGCGGTTGCGCAACATCGGAAGGTGGCCCCGGCTCAGCTCGCCAGCCCGCCGGTCACGGTCGACCTTACCCAGATGACGGCGGACCTCTATATCAAGAACCTGCAAGCAATGGCGAAGAACGCGGCGGGCGCGCGGTTTCTGGCTGTCCTGCCGCCGAGCCCCTTCAGTACGCCCTATGACCACAAGACCAAGGATCTGGACTATGCCCGCGCCATTGCCGAGGCCCAGATGCCGAAGGTGACCGGCGTGCTGCAGCGGGGCCAGGTCGCACTGTCCGCGGCGCTGACCAAGCTGAAGGCACCGGGCGTCGAGGTGCTCGATCTATCCGCGGCCCTGAAGCCCAAGACCGTGGATGTCTTCGTCGATCAGGGTCATCTCAACGCCACGGGCTATGGCATGCTGGCCGATAGGATCGCGCAAGCGATTCTGGCGCCTGTGATCGTCTCTCTGCCGTGACTGGGCGGATTACCCCGTGCGCCTGCAGGGGCGGGGTTGAGGGGCGAATTCGCGAACAAGGTCGCAGCGGTACCAGGCTCTTCCGTGGCGACTGACGACCGGGGGCAGGGGTGGCGAATCCCGGTCCTGGCTTGAAAGGGGGAAGGAGGCATGCGTGCCTTCCGTACGACGATCCTGGTGCTGGCGATCACGGCCGGCATCTACACGATCGCGGACTATCTTGTCGGCCTATGGCGTCCGGAAACTCTCAATGTCTCGCTCGACGGCGGGGAGGTTCCGGCCTATCGCAACCAGCCCTATGTGAACGCGAATTTCATCCGGGAGAAGGCGCTCGAGCCCGGGGAGTGGCGCCAGGTTCCCGGCCAGTATCTCGTCACGCCGCCCGAGTATCA
>Ga0210392_10001867_pt1 | contig 10900 bp, 11 predicted proteins | sample IncBWC30OmetaG_FD_161057 | JGI IMG/M metagenome (GOLD analysis project Ga0210392, IMG submission 161057) | Forest soil microbial communities from Barre Woods Harvard Forest LTER site, Petersham, Massachusetts, United States - Inc-BW-C-30-O ...
CCGCAGCCAAGTAAATATCCGCAAATAGGCCCAACTTTCTTGTCGCTCCCGTGTTTCCAATAGTGTGGAGGTACGCTACGTGGACTTGGCAAAACGTCGTTCAACAGGAGTACTGTTCGCCGGCGTGTTACTGGGCGCGCTGGTTCTGGGTGGCTGTGACGACAACGTTGAGGTGATTCGCGACCCCGACATTCATATTGCGAAAGGCATGACCTGGGCCTGGCGACCCGTGGGAACCGCTGCACAAACCGGCAGACCCGTCGTCTCGCGCGACGTGATCGCGAATCCCGCCCCGCCGCCTCCTCCTCCGCAACACTTGGAGAGCAACCGCGACTGGAATACCGAGGCAAATCGCAATCAGCTGAAAGAGGCCATCGAGCATGCCCTGAAATCCAAGGGGTTGGCGCAGGTGAATGATCCAGCCGCTGCGGATTTTCTGGCGGACTATCACGTCGCGGTGAAAGCGCGCAACGCTACCGTGCAGACCGTCTACCCCGGATGGGGATGGGGCTGGGGTTGGGGTCCGCCCGAAATGGAATTCCAGAACGTGCGCATCAGCGAAGGGACCTTCGTGATCGATCTGGCGCTGCACAATCCAAAGAAACTAGCGTACCGTGCCATCAGCCAAAAATCCATGAGCAACAAAACCACGATTTCACCGTACCAGGCGCAGGAGGCTGTCAATCATTTGCTGAAGGACCTCAAGCCAAAGTGAGGTTCACGTAGAGGTTAAACGCCTGATGAATGCGGCCTGATTTTGGCTCGGTCTTACCCACACCGAGATATCGCCGCACGCCCGGCAGAACAAACTGCAGCAGAAACGGGGTAAGGCTAGCGAGCGCAACGGCGTCGCCGACCCACCAGTTGGATGCCGCGTGCGCAAAGTCCGCTCGACGAATGTTGCGGTCCCAGATCAGAATTTGCGTACCTGCCGACGCACTGACCGCAGCAGCAAACAGCGCTGTCGCCAGAAGATTCATTACGTCACGAATGCTCTGGAGCCGGGAATCTTCGTTGAGTCGCTGGCGCAAGAACAGGCCGGCGGTCCCATACGCGGCAGGAAGAAGCAGAGCGATCAGCAGGAGACTGGGATCGGTGAACCCTTGGATATAGTTGATACTCCGGGCAAATAGGAACTGATGGCCAGCACAGGAGGATTTCAGGACCCAGTGCAATGAACCGTGCAACGGCAAATCCAACCGGAGAATACCAGGCGCTGATACTCGGCCACATCTGCAGAAACACCGCGGAGCGGTCCAGAGGAGTGTGTTCTGATGGGGCGGTCCGTTTCACCTTGATTTCGTTCTGCTCTTTCACGACACCCTTGCGCTTCGTCGGTCCAGGGCTGCTAACCTCTTCACCAGCCTACTGTTCTGCCCGCGATGGGGCGCACCCCGGTAGCGCAGGCAGCAGACTCGAATTTTCCGGGCGATCAGTTTCGGTGGGCGCTTCTAACTTGAGGGAATCAACGAAAGTATCGAATGGCTGCCAGCTTGTTACTTTGAGCCTCGAACTCTTGACTGTGAGCTACAGCTGACCTTGCTTCCTCTTCAATGCTAGGCGCAGATCCAGATTCTTGATCAGCCGGTGAAGGTAGTTGGCATGAACGCCCAGGATCTTCGCCGCTTGCGTAAAACTCCCGTCGGCCTGATCCAGAGCCTCCATGATGAGCTGCTTTTTCAAATTGCGAATTGCGTTGTGGTACTTCGTGGGTGTCTCGCCGGTGCCGGGAGAAGATGTCTCGAGCAACGGTTCCGGCAGATCCTCCGGCAAAATCATGTCGGACGAGCCGATGACCACAGCGCGTTCCATCGCGTTTTCAAGTTCGCGAACATTTCCGGGCCATGTATAGCACCGCAGACTGGCGCTTGCTGCGGGCGAGATTCCTCTAAGCACCCGATTACACCTTTTGGCATAACGCGCGGCGAAATATTCGGCCAGCACGGGAATATCTTCCGCGTGTTCCCTCAGCGGCGGAAGCACCAGGGAAATAACATTCAGCCGGTGGAAGAGGTCGGCGCGAAACTTTTCTTCCTTCACGGCTCTCTGTAAGTCCTTGTTGGTCGCGGCGAGAAAACGGACGTTGATCTTGATCGAACGGGTTCCACCAACGCGCGTAAATTCACGCTCCTGAAGCACGCGAAGAAGTTTCGCCTGCAGAATTGGCGACAGTTCTCCGATCTCATCAAGGAACAAGCTGCCGCCCTCCGCGACTTCGATCATGCCTTTCTTCTGCGCAATGGCACTGGTGAAGGCGCCTTTCTCGTGGCCGAACAGCTCGCTTTCCAGAAGGGTTTCGGAGATCGCAGCGCAATTCAACGCCACGAATGGGTGGCTCTTGCGGTTGCTGTTGTTGTGAATCGCGCGAGCGGCGAGTTCTTTGCCGGTTCCGCTTTCGCCGCAGATCAGGACGGTCGCATCGCTGGGCGCGACGCGCTCGATGAACTGGTAAACCTCGCGCATGCGGGAGCTGCGTCCCACCATGTCGTGTTCCAGGCTGGCCTGGGCGCGCAATTGCTGGTTCTCAATGCCCAGCGATTCGAATTGCCGCGCGTTTTCGATGGCAATGGCGGCCAGCCCGGCAATCGCGGAAGCAAGCTGCAAATCATCCTCGGTGAACGGCGTTGACGGATTGGTGGACTCCAGATAGATGATCCCGATGGGCGAATGGGCCGCAACCAGGGGAACGCAAAGCACTGACGCCGCGTGGACTTGTTGACTGGCGTTTGCGGCAGAGTCCGCTTCGAGCAGGAAGACCCGCTCTTCGATCACCTTGCGAAGCAGCGCCTGGCTGACGTGGACAGGCTGGTCAGGTCCGGCAGCGCGGTCCCAAGCCACATGCGACAAAATCTCCAGCGAAGAATCCTTGACCAGTATCACGGCGCCTCGTTCCGCCGGGATCACGTCGAAAATCATACCCAGCAACGCCCATTGCACCGATTGCATGTCGCGAATCGTCCCAATCGCCGCGCTGATTCGCAACAGCGCACTCAAGTTTCGCGACAGCCGTTCCGACTGGGGCAATGCTGCTAATGATTCCGGATTGAGGTACAACAGCCCTTCCTGGTGAATTTCCTGGAGGGGCGGCTTTTCGCCTAGCTCGTCATCCAGCTGCAAGGGGTTGGAAATTGCCCGCGAGACATCGGTCTGGAACAAAAACACTGAATCTCCGACAGCAATCTGATCGCCGGAGTCCAGCTCGCACTGTGTCACCGGCATGCCGTTGACGAACGTGCCTGCCGTACTTGCCAGGTCCGTCAGGATAAATCGCCCATTCTCCGCCGCAATCCGACAGTGCTGCGGTGAGACCGCAGCGTCGTGCAGACGAATGGCACTGGAGGAAGCGCTGCCGATGCAGACTGTGACTTCCAGCGAGAATTCAGTTTTCCGCAACGGGCCGCTCAAGGCCAGAATCTTGGGTTGCACAGCGGGGCCTTTCATGCAACGTCTCCAGCAGTTACGACACACGTCGCTGGCGGCAAGATTCTAGCCGCAAGTTGCGGTCAGTACCAGCGGAACTATCCGAAAGGATAGTGCGACTACACGATCGGAACGTATCACCCTATCTTTGTGGTTGCGCCAGCCATGCGCGCTACATCTCCATTAACTCGTTTCTATTCTGTGAGTTAGCGGCATCTGGCCAAAAGCGAAATCCTTTGGGCTCCAGCAGTCCAATTTTCGAGTCTCCTGGACGCCTTCCGAATATCCGAATGGATAGGGCCGCCTTGTCCTTCTTCCCGACGTAGCCGCGGTCAGCCATTCTCCCATTCATCATCAAGTTGATTGAAATCAACGAGCTGTCTGACCCAATCACTGGCACGGGGCGAACGAATTCCTTTGGCATGCGAGGTGCTTTCCTTAAATGCGTCCAGCGAAAACAAAACGGGGAGAGGTGGTTTATGAACTTCAGAAACATGATTCGGATGCAAGTAATGACCTTGGCGGGTTTGGGAGTAGCAATGTTGTTCGCGGGCTCCGCGTATGCGCAGCAGGAAATGGACCCAACGCCGTTTGCCGACGGCCCTTACGTAGAGCGGATGGCCCAGCCAGCGCCGGCCGCGTACGGCACGACTACTTCGACTGCGGTCGTGACCCCGACTGATGCTCAGCGCGCGTCTGTCACCATAGCGTCTCCTTCTCAGGTCGAGACCGCTGCGGTTTGGACGAAGCTTGACAACTTGGTCCTGTCGGCATTGTTTGTTTGCGCGGCCGGTATTCTGCTGTACGAAATTTCGCAAGCGAGGCGCGTCGCGGCAAATGAAGCTGCGTATCTGCCACGTGGCGTGTCGATGTTGTAGCTCAACCCCACACCCCGAGGAACACTCCGGGAGCAGCGGTTCGCCGCAACTCCCGGAGTCGTTTTTTGGGTCGCTGTTTGGCAAGTGCCCTGCCAGGCTGATATCTTCGGGGCATGCTCCTACAAAACAAAGTGGCCTTGATTACCGGTTCGGGCCGCGGCATTGGCCGCGCCATGGCAAAGCTGTTCGCGCAGGAAGGCGCCCGCGTTTTTCTTGCCGCGCGAACAGAGGCGGAACTTTCTGCAACTGCGAAAGAGATCGTCGCCGCCCATGGCGAGGCGGCCTATGTTACGGCGGATCTGACCCACGAGGCGGATTGCGCTCACGTTGTTGCCGTCGCGCGTGAGAAGTTCGCGCGGATCGACATCCTGGTGAACAACGCTGGGCACTATGGCCCTGTCGTCCCGGTGGAGGATTATCCTCTCGAAGAATTCGACAGCGTGATTGCGGTGCACCTGCGCGCGCCGTTTGTGGTCAGCAAACTCGTGCTGCAGGAAATGTACGCGCGGAAGTCCGGCGTCATCCTGAACATTTCCAGCCTGTCCGCGAAATCGGCGTTTGGATGGGGCTCCGCCTACGCCGCGGCGAAAGCGGGGCTGCTTGGCCTGACGCGCGTGATGGCCGCGGAAGCGTCACGGCAAGGTGTGCGCGTGAATGCGATTTGCCCTGGCCCGGTGACAGAAACCGTGATGTCGAAGGAACTGGGGAAAACGCTAGCGGAAAAGTTAGGCCTCAGCCCCGAAGAACAGTTGAAGGGATTTCTCAATTCGATTTTGCAGGGCCGTGGCCAGACAGCCATGGAGATTGCTCAAGCTGCGCTGTTCCTCTGTTGCGACATGTCGACCGCCATCGTAGGCCAGTCCATTAACGTCGACGGCGGTGCCGCCTTTTTCTGAATGAGAACAAGGAACGAATAAGGGACCATGGACTTAACGCAGGTCGTCCTTGAAGACAGCGCCGGACTTCATCACAAACTTCATGCGCTGCAATTCGCTGATGTCTTTGAGCGGATCGCCGAAGACAGCCACAAGGTCCGCCCACTTCCCGGCCTCAACCGTTCCCATCTTGTCGCTCCAGCCCAACAATTCGGCGGCGGTCGTCGTGGCGGTGCGGATCGCCTGCATCGGCGTCATGCCGTAGGAAACGTAGTACTCAAATTCCTTGGCCTCGTTCAGCCCTTTCCAATCGAAGCCCCCCGCGTCCGTGCCCAATACGATCTTCACGCCTTTCTTCAGCGCCAGTTGGAACGCGGCCTTTTCCGTATCCACCATCTTCGGCCAATTCCCGCCGCGGCCGGGTGCCACAGCCGCTCCCACCATGATCGTCGGAACCCAGTAGATCCCCCGCCGAACCATTTCATCCATTTCCGGTTCGGTGAGGCCATCCCCGTGCTCAATGGAATCAACCCCAGCCTTCAGCGCTGCGGCGATTCCGTCGCTGCCAATCGCGTGTGCGGCGACTTTGTGCCCCAGCCGGTGCGTTTCCTCCACGATGGCTTTGGCTTCCTCGTCCGTGAAGTTCACGTGGCTGTGCAGCACATCACCCGGACCGTAAAAATAGCCGTGGTCGGAGTAATACTTGATCCAGTCCGCGCCATACATCACCTGCTCACGCACCGCCTTGCGGGCCTCTTCGACGCCATCGACATACTGAACTCCCTTGGGCACCTTCAGTTCCCAGGAATAGTCCAGCAACGGATACATCCCGGTCGGCGTCATCGCTCGCGTGGAAACTTGCATGTGGGGTCCTGGAATTTCGCCCTTGTCGATCGCGGTCTTCACGTCTACGTCGGCATACATCGCGCCTTCTGTCTCCAGATCCCGAAGCACGGTGAATCCGTGGGAAAGCGCAATCTGGGCGTTGCGCGCGCCCAGAATTGCCCGATAAGGGATGGACTGCTTCAGCAGTTGCTCGTCATAGTCCGCTGCCGTGACATCTCCCTGCAACAACACATGCGTGTGCGCATCCACCAAGCCGGGCAGCACCGTGTGCTTCGACAGGTCAATCAGATCTGCGCCCGCAGGGGCATTGCCGCCAGCGGAGACGCTGACTATCTTGTCGCCTTCGATCAGGATCAAGGCATTTATGATGGGCGCTTCGCTCTTGCCATCGATCAATCGGCCGGCGCGAATGGCGATGCGTTTCGCGGGCGGTGCGGTGGCTTGTTGCGCGTGCGACGTCCCCACCACCAGCAATAGACAAGCTGCAGTCAGACCGATACCCGAGCGGCGCCATTCCTTCATGGGTTCCTCCAGGAAGCCGCACAGCGTAACAAGTAATGGAGGGAAAGGAAAGAGAAAGGCCAGCCGCTCTCTCAGGACGGCTGGCCCATTCTTTTTTCCGCACTCAAGACTTACTTACTTAAGCGAACTGTAAGCCCTGAATCGGTATGCTCAGGCAAACTCCAAACCCAATCGTCAGTGCGCCGGCTCCGAATCCGGTCGACGCAGCGGCCGGCGTACCCATTCCTCCGAAACGGCCGTAGCCCGCCGCGCCGCCAGCACCCAGGAATTCTGGCTCGCAGCCAGCCGCGCCACCCCGGATTCCCAGCCCTTCTGAGCCAGGTAGAGGGAAGCTAGGCAGACCGCAATTCCGGCAAAGCCAAGCGCGAACAGCGCAAACGCCGCCAACAGCTCACGCACAAAATAGAGTTGTAGAGCCGCTATTACACCCAGGAACATCCACATCCACTTGCGCCAGTTGTCTTTGGCTTTGTTTGCCATTTTGCTCCCCTTCGACTGACCAGGCCTGTGCGGCGGTACAGGTTTTGCTGCTTCCTTGGATGCGGGGCCCTGTCCAAAAGACCGATGCATCTGACCTGTCCTATTAGACAGGATAAGGGGGGTGATGGCTATGGTACCGAGGCATCAAAATTGGGGGCAAACCCGGCGTATAGTACCGGCAATACCGAACTGGTCAAATGTATCTTGTTGTTTTTAGACACTATATTTGGGCGCCAAGCCTGATTGTGGATTTCGCCGTTTGTTCGTACTACCGCCCTGTGGGAAACCTGTACTTCGGTACAGGTTTTGGACGGGGACAAATCCGCAGGTTTAAACAGGAGTCAGTATGTGCGGTTTGTTTTAAGCGGAAGACGAGAGTGCCTGCGGCTTAGTTGCCCTTCAACGCGTAGCCCGGATCGAACGGCAGTTTGCCATCAACACGCAGCACCTTCACCGCACTGTTGATGGAATAGACGTCCACCAAGCCGATGGCCCCGGGGATGGCTTCGACGGCACGAAACAGCTCTTCATCACTGTCGACGATCACCACAACTTTCCGCGTCTCGTTGACCTTTGCCAGCAATGGCTTCACGTTCGCGCCTTCCACGCCGAACAGCTTTTCGATGGCGTAGCGCATATCGGCGGAGTCCGGACCGTGAACCACCAAGGTGAAGGGTTTGCCGTCGGGCCACTGTTTTTGCGTGCCTTTGCACAACTTCGCCAGATCAGCCATGGGAACGTCTTGCAGTTTGCTTCCCGCTGACGTGACTACGGCCCAATTCTTCAAAGCTGAAAAAAGCGGTGCAGCGGCGCAGAACAGTATACCCACCACGACGGCCAGCTGAAGCGATCGGAGAGAGCGGGAGTCTTTCATAGTTCAAAACCTTTCGTGCGGATATCCCCAGTTTCAGGAATGGGGACGGCACGTACAAGCGCTGCTTGAAAGCAATGTGCCCAACCAGACGATGACAGCCACGATCATCGCTGCCGTCGCCTGCCCGCTTGCCAAATGCGCACAGCTGGCCGTTGGTCCAGTATCCGGCCCGTGAGTCAACCGCTAACTTGGTGCAGTACGCGCCATGTGACTAAAAACCGAGTGTGGAGTTGATCGCTCATGAAACCGAATCTGCTTCGCTGGCTTCCCTTTCTCTGCCTGAGCTTGATTCCCGCAGCCGCCCCGGCGCAACCAGCCGCCCATGTCGCCTCGGCCAAGACCGTGACGGCCAAGTCCGCCGTCAAGGTTGCTCCCGGCACGCTATTCTTCTTCGGCACCCTGGCGATATCAACGAAATCCAAGGATGCGAAAGAGAACCTGGAAATGGCCCTGGACCAGTACGAAAACGCGGGCTTCGACCAGGCCATGATGCACGCGGAAATGGCTACAAATTCAGACCCGAAGTTCGCGCTCGCCTACGCGGTGTGGGCGTTCGCGGCACGCCGTAGCGCTCCTGCGCCGGAGGTGCTCGCCAAAGCGAAAGCCCTGGCGACCAAGTGCACGCACGATGAATGCCTGCTGATCAGCTTTTTGAACGGAGTTCAGGACGCCAACGTCCTACCGGCAATTTCGGCGATGAACGATCTTCTGGCTCGTCGCCCCAAAGACAAGCACGTTCTGTATCTAGCTGGCGAATGGCTCTTTTTCCAGGGTGACTACCAGCGCGCCATGCAGATCTGGTCGAAGTCGCTCGAACTCGATCCGGACTTTCCCCCGGCACTGAATATGATGGGCTACTCCTATGTGGAGTCCGGCGACCCCAACCCGCAAAAAGCCGTTGATTTCCTGAAACACTACGCCGCGGTGCTTCCCAACGAGGCGAACCCTCAGGATTCGCTAGGCGAAGTCTTGCGCATGGCCGGGGACGATTCCGGCTCACTGGCGCACTACGCCGAAGCGTTGCGCATTTCGCCCACTTACATCACTTCGCAATACGGCCGCGGAGACACCTATACATTGATGGGCAATTTCATTCAGGCACGCCAGGAATATGAGACGGCGCTGAAAATGGCCACGACCGCACATGATCGTTTGCATATTGAATTTCAGGAAGCGCTGGTGAATTTCTGGAACAGCGACCCAAAGACCGGTCGTACGGAACTGGCCCGCCTTTCTGAAAGGGCCGCCACCGATAAAGACCGGATAGCACAGTTTGAAATCGACTACGCCCGCGCGCTGCTCGCCCCAGACGCGGAAAGCCAACGCCAACTCCTGGCAGGCCTGGAAACGCAATTTCTCGCACCCGTTCCCGGCATGCTGGATTCCGACCGCAATTCCGCACTAGCCGATGTGCTTCGCGAACAAGTGCGGCTGGCCACGGAAACCGACCAAAAGGACGCCGCCGCTGCCGCCTTGGATCGCCTGGCGCACCTATCGGAAAGTTCTCGCGACATGCTTGTCGAGAACGTCTATGAATCAGCGCGCGGTTACGCGGCATTCGCAAACGGCGATTTCGAAAAAGCCGCCCAGCATCTTTCCGCGGACTTGCACTGTCCTTTGGTTGTGCGGGAATTCGCCATGGCCCAGGAAAAACTGGGTAACGCCAAAGGCGTCGAGGAGGCACAGACGCGTCTGAAATACTTGCGGCTGCCCACCGCGGAGTGGTACGTAGCCAGCCATAAACAGGGATTGCACGCGCAAAATGTTGCGCCCTAAATAGAGTTTCCCTCTAAAGACGAATCGCGCTCCAGCAAGCACTTGCCGGAGCGCGATTCCTTTTCGTGCGACAGCTTAGGCCTTCTTGAGCAGGCGCGTGATCCATACCAGAATCACTGCCCCCACGAACGCAACGATGATCGAGCCGATCATTCCGCCTCCAGGCCAGATCCCCAGCATCCCGAAAATCCATCCGCCCAGGACTCCGCCCAGTATTCCCAGAATGATGTCCACGAGCACTCCGTAGCCACCACCCTTCATCACTTGGCCCGCCAGCCAGCCCGCTATCAAGCCCACCACGATCCAAGCAAGAAAACTCATCGCGTAGCCTCCTTGGCTCCCTGAGGGAGCATAGTCTTGGGCGGGAAATTGGCTATAGTTTGTTCTTACCCCAGACAACACGCAAGCCCGTTGAGAGCAGCAAATCGTTGCTCTTGATGCCGAATGGCGGATTGCTTAAATAACCGTCTGAGAAGGTAACCTGCCAACTTAGCCACGGTTTGATAATCGTCGCGGAAGTGGCGGTGAACTGGTAGCGATACTGGCCAAGATCGGACATGTTCGGATAAAACACAAAGCGTTCGCCAATGGTCGTTCGCTCAGCAATTTTGGTGTGCAGCTCCTCGCCCACCAGAATTTCCGCGCTGTTGGTCTTCTGCCCGGGAAAGAACGTGAGCGGGTTCAGTAAAAAGTATTGCCCAAACGAATCGCGGTCGTAGTCGGCGCCGCCAAACACATCGAAGGTGGTGCGGTCGCTCTTGATGACATGGTAGCCGAAACCACCGCCATAAACCTGGCGGAGGTTCAAGTGTTGCAACTGGTTGGTTTCAAAGTTTGCCAGCGCGAAAACGAAGACGCGCGGACTGACATTCAAATCTCCGCGAACGCCTCCACGAAATTGGTTGGCCGTGGTGCGGGTCGGTGGCGTGCTGTTGTCGTTGGCATAGATATAGGTACTGTAGACCGTCAGTTTGTCGCGCGGTGTTTCGCGAACCGCGGTCGCAGCAAGCGTATAGGAGAGCGTCGAGGAATTGCCGCTGGTCAGTGCCAGACCCGTGTCCAGCAGGCCGCTCCAGAAGTGCTCCACATCATTCCGCACCGTCACGATACTGTCCTTCTCCGCGGGTGCCGTTGCGGCGCCTGGACCCGTGACCACGAATTTGCCGTCCGTAGTGCTCACCTTGCCGAAAAGCTGCTGGCCGTCCTTTAACGTCAGATGCAAATCCTGC
>Ga0210392_10001868_pt1 | contig 10894 bp, 10 predicted proteins | sample IncBWC30OmetaG_FD_161057 | JGI IMG/M metagenome (GOLD analysis project Ga0210392, IMG submission 161057) | Forest soil microbial communities from Barre Woods Harvard Forest LTER site, Petersham, Massachusetts, United States - Inc-BW-C-30-O ...
GTAACCGTCAACGCTTGGTTCGTGCCGAGCGCAACCAGGCAGTGCGCAGCTCGCTCCGCACCGCCGTCAAGAAGGCACGCGCCGCAATCGCGACTGGCGACATCGCCGCCGCCAAAGCCCCGGTCGCCGCCGCGTCTATCGCGCTCGCGAAGGCCGCCAGCAAAGGCGTCGTGCACTCGCGCGCTGCTTCGCGCACCACCTCGCGCATCCAAGCCGCCCTCGGCAAGATCGCGCGCTGAAGCGTTTTTCGCGGGGTTCGCGCCCCACGCTAGACGCCGACACGGCAAACGCGACTGAGACTTCTCGAGTGCCGCGCTGAGCGGTGCTCGAGTCGTCGCCATTTGCCAGAGCTGTCGTGCTAGCCTACTCGCGTGCGCTTTCCGGCGCACCGGGAGACGCCGGCCATGCCGAGCCTGGAAGAGGACACCGAGAGCGAGCTCGTAGCGCTCGTCGGGACCACGGTCGCCGGCAAATACCGCATCGATCGCTTGATCGGCCGCGGCGGAATGGGCGCCGTGTTTCAAGCCACGAACCTCGCCATCGGCAAGCGCGTGGCGTTGAAATTCTTGGACCACGAAGCGGCCAAGAACCGCGAAGCTTGCCAGCGCTTCCAACGCGAGGCCGAGGCCGCGGGCATGGCCGAGAGCGCGCACATCGTGCAGATCTTCGACTCCGGCGTGACCGAAGCGGGGCTGCCCTTCTTGGTCATGGAGCTGCTCACAGGCGAAGACCTGCGCGCCTGCCTGAGGCGCGAAGGCCGGCTTTCGGTGCCCACCGCTCTGCGCATCGTGAACCAGGTGTTGCGCGCGCTGCTGCGTGCACACGAGGCCGGCATCGTTCATCGCGATCTGAAGCCGGACAACGTTTTCTTGTGCGCGCGCGACGACGACCCGTCGTTCGTCAAGCTCGTCGACTTTGGAATTTCGAAGGTCGCACGCGCGCGCACCGCGGACACGCTCACGCGCCGCGGCACGGTGCTCGGCACTGCCTTCTACATGTCGCCGGAGCAGGCACAGTCGTTCGCCGACATCGACGGGCGTACCGATCTTTTCAGCCTGGGAGCGATCCTGTTCGAGATGCTCGCCGGTCGTCCGCCGCACGGCGGGCGTACCTACGAAGCTGTGTTGATCGCCATTTGCACGCAAGACGCCCCCGACGTACGCACCCTCGCCCCCGACGTGCCCGGCACGGTCGCCGCGATCGTGAGCCGCGCCCTGGAGCGCGAACGCGAGCGCCGGTTTCAGTCAGCCGCCGAGTTCTTGGCCGCCATCCCCCCGCTAGAGGGCGCATTCGCCCCGGGCGCGACGTCGGCCGCCACCCCCCGCTCGGATCGAGACTCGCCTCGCTTTGTAACGCAAGGGGCGCGCCGCAAGCGTTACGGCACGCTCGTCGCGGGCATCGTGGCGACGCTCGCCGGCTTCGCGTTGACCGCTTATTTCGTCGCCCGAGGCGGAGCGCCAGGCAGCGTAAGCAAGGAAGCTCCTCCCGTAGCGAGCGCAACGCTGAGCGCGTTGCCCTCAGCGAGTGGTAGCCTCGCGAGCAGTCCCATCCGCGTCGAGCCGGCTGCCCCTGTGGCCGCGTCGAGCACGCCGAAGCCGCGTCGTCCGCCAGCACCGAAACCGACCGCGCACGAGCGCGTCGGGACCGGCTTGCAGCTCAGCACCAAGGAACCGTAAGCACCAAAGGGGCGTGCTCAGGATCCCGCGCGCGTTCCGGAGCGCGTTTCGTGCACAGGTGTGATAGGCGAAAGGTTCATGCGCGGGCGCGCCCTTCCGGGTTTCTTGGTGGTTTCTCTGAGCGCGTTTGCGGCTATCGCCGCGCACGCGGCTCCCGGCGTGGACCCCACGGCACGCCCGGCAGGCGCCGCGGCGCCCGCGGACTCCGCCGAGGCGACCGCCGACGCCCGACGCCATTTCAAGCTCGGAATCCGTCTTTATCAGGACACCAACTACGCGGGCGCGCTGGTCGAATTCGAAGCCGCCTACAGCGCGAAGCCAGGCCCGGGCTCGCTTCAGAACGTCGCGCTGTGTCAGAAAGCGTTGTTTCGCTATCGCGAGGCAGCCGAGACGCTCACGCAACTGCTCGCGAAACACGACAGCGAGCTCAGCGAAGGTGAAAAGAAAGCGGTGCGCGACGCGATCACCGAGCTCGACAGCCTAGTCGGCTCGATCGTCGTAGACGTCGAGCCGAGCGACGCCAAGGTCACTGTCGACGGCCGCGCGCTGCCGCTGAGCGAGCTGCACGCGGGCGTCGAGGTAAACGTCGGTGAGCACACCGTCGTGGCCGACGAGCCCGGCTACGCGCGTCTAGTGCGCGTAGTGAACGTCGCCTCCGGACAAAAGCAATTGCCCGTGGAGATGAAGCTCAAAGCGACCGACGGATTCTTGAATATCGTGGCCGGGGATCCGCTGGCTGCGATCGCAATCGACGGCGTGACGCGCGCCTTTCACGAATGGCGCGGAGGCGTCAAACCGGACACGGATCACCTGATTCAGGTCTTCCGCGACGGCTACGAAAGCTACGAGTCGACCGTAAACGTCGGCTTGGGCAAGACGCTCGAAATCAAGGCACAGCTCGGCTCACGCATCGACGGCGAGTCGACCGAGGTCGTGCCCAGCCGCAGCGGCGCGATGCCCGCGCCTCCGCGACGCCGAGAGCCCCGTGGCTACTATGGCCTGCTCACGCTGGGCGTGCTCGGGCTCGGTCAGCACCCGCTCGAGCTCACCAGCACGCGATCCAGCGGCGCCATGGGCACGCTCGGACTGCGCGCCGGTTACAGGATCTGGGCGCCCATCGCCGCTGAGCTGATGCTCGACTTCGGCAAGCTCAACGTCGACGACGCAAAGAGTAGCGACGCGACCAGCACCGACACCCGCAAGTACTCGCTGAGCACGGCGCGCTTCGGACCCAACCTGCGGCTGATGACCACCGGCAAAAGCCTGCGCTTCTCGACCACCATCGGCACCGGCGTCGTGCACCACAAGCTCGACCTCGACAAGGTCGCCGGCAACAGCACGCTGACCGGCGGAAGCGTCAGCGGCTACGACCCCTACTTTCTGCTCGAGCTCGGCTTACAGTGGAGCGTCGGCCATGTCTTGCTCGGAGCCGAGCTCGTCACCCTGATCGACGGCGCCAGTAGCTTGAACAAGCAAAAGCTCGAGGGCGACCAAGCCGCCTTCGGCAATACCAACACGCTGCCGTTGTTCGGCCTCAGCTTGCACGGCGGCTATTCGCTCTGGTAGCGACATCCACCCGCTGTTTCCTGGCAGAGGCAGACTCATGTCGTGGCAAAAATGGCCACCGAATCGATAAGTTTCGGCACGCGCATGCTTTACGCGCCCCGCATACTGGCTCACGATTCCGTGTCGGAACGCGCAGCGCGCAGCGCAAATTTCAGAGGAAGAGGGCAGCGATGACCGAGAACAACGCCATCGAAACATACTCCGCGGAAATTCGGACCTTCGAGCCGAGCCCCGAGTTTGCAGCTCACTCCCGGATCTCGTCGCGCGCCCAATACGACGCGTTGTACAAAGAGAGCATCGAGTCCCCGGACAGCTTCTGGAAGCGAGAGACTTCGGAGCTCGTGTTCAGGAAGCCCTGGTCGGCGCTGTGCGAGTGGCAGCTCCCGCATTCCAAGTGGTTCGTCGGCGCGCAGCTCAACGCGACCGAGAGCTGCCTCGACCGGCATTTGAAGACGAGCAACAAGAACAAGGCGGCGATCATCTGGGAAAGCGAGCCCGGCGAATCCGTCACCATCACCTACGCAGAGCTGCACCAGAAGGTCGTAGAGTTCACGGCTGCGCTGCGCAAGCTCGGCGTCCAGAAGGGCGACCGCGTCGCGATCTACATGGGCATGGTGCCGGAGGTCGTGGTGGGCATGCTGGCTTGCGCGCGCATCGGCGCGCCGCACACCGTCGTTTTCGGCGGGTTCGCCGCGGAGTCCTTGCGCGACCGCATCAACGACTGCGGTGCGAAGGTCGTGCTCACGCAGGACGGCGCGCTACGCCGCGGCAACGTCGTGCCGCTCAAAGCCACCGTCGACCGTGCCGTCGAAGGCACCACATCGGTCGAAAAAGTCGTAGTTTTCGCGCGCCTCGGCAAGCAAGCCGAGAGCACCCTCACGCCCGGCCGCGACATCGACTGGTACGAGGCGGTGCGCGCCGCAAACTCAGCCGACGGCGGCGCCGAGATCGTGGACGGCGAGCACCCGCTGTTCATCCTGTACACGTCGGGCTCCACTGGCAAACCCAAGGGCGTGCTGCACACGACCGCCGGCTACCTATCCGGCACCCATCTGACGACGAAGTACGTCTTCGATCTGCAAGACAACGACGTCTACTGGTGCACCGCAGACGTGGGCTGGATCACCGGCCACAGCTACCTCGTATACGGCCCACTCTCCAACGGCGCGACCTGCCTGCTCTACGAGGGCGCGCCCAATCAACCCGATTGGGGCCGCTTCTGGCAGATCATCGAGAAGCACAAGGTCACGGTGCTGTACACCGCGCCGACCGCCATTCGCGCCTTCATTCGCCAAGGCAATGACTGGCCCGCGAAATCGGATCTGTCGAGCCTACGCCTGCTCGGCAGCGTCGGCGAGCCCATCAATCCCGAAGCGTGGATGTGGTACCGCGAGCACGTGGGCAAGAACCGCTGCCCGATCGTCGACACTTGGTGGCAGACCGAAACCGGCGCGATCATGCTGACCACGCTGCCCGGCGCGCATTTCACCAAGCCCGGCGCGACGGGTCTGCCGTTCTTCGGCGTCGTGCCAAAGGTCGTCACCCAAGAAGGCAAAAAAGTGCCGAACGGCGAAGGCGGGTTGCTCGTGCTCAAGCAGCCGTGGCCCAGCATGCTGCGCACCATTTACGGCGACGACGAGCGCTTCAAGCAAGCGTACTGGTCCGAAATCCAAGGCGTGTACTTCACCGGTGACGGCGCACGCGAAGACAAGGACGGCTACTTCCACGTGGTCGGCCGCATCGACGACGTGCTCAACGTCTCCGGCCACCGCATCGGCACCGCGGAGATCGAGAGCGCGCTCGTGGCGCACCCGGCCGTGGCTGAAGCCGCAGCCGTAGGCCGCCCCGACGATTTGAAGGGACAAGCGCTGGTCGTGTTCGTCACGCTCAAGCCGAACCACGCGGCCAGTCCAGAAATGAAGAAGCTGCTCGCCGAGCACGTGGGCAACGAGATCGGCAAATTCGCACGGCCGGATTCGGTGCGCTTTGCCGAAAGCTTGCCCAAGACGCGCAGTGGTAAAATCATGCGTCGGTTGCTCAAGGACATTGCCTCCGGCCGCGAGACCAAAGGTGATGTCTCGACGCTCGAAGATCTGAACGTGCTCGCCAAATTGCGCGAGGAATGAGCGCCGCTTCCGGGCTGCTTCGCGTTTGAGCGCGGACAGCCCGGGACGGACCAGTTACACTCGGCGGCGTGCGAGCCATCGTAATCGGCGCAGGTCGTGGCAGCCGCTTGGGCCACAATACGGACCTCATCCCGAAGACCCTGGTCGAGGTCATGGGTCGACCCATGCTCGACTGGATCCTGGAAGCCCTGCACAGCGCTGGTTTCACGCGCAAAGACGTAGTCTTCGTGTGCGGCTACGCCGAAGACATCGTGCGCGCCCGGTACCCTGAGTTTACTTTCGTGCGTAACTCGGACTGGGCCAACAACAACATTTTGCTGTCCCTGCTGTGTGCCCGCGAGCATTTCGGCGGAGGCTTCGTCTCGACCTACGCCGACATCGTGTACGACGCCGAAATCGTGCAAAAGCTGGTCGCTTCGCCAGCCGATATCGTGCTCGGCTGCGACACGGCGTGGCGGCGCCGCTACATCGGCCGCACCGAGCACCCGGAAACGGACGCCGAGAAGCTGCGCGCCAATGGCTCACAAGTAACGGAGCTCAGCCGCACCATCGACAGCGAATCCGCCGATGGAGAGTTCATCGGCGTGATGAAGCTGAGCCCAGACGGCGCGCGCGTGTTCAGCGACGCCTTCGACCGCGCGCAGCACAGCTACGGCGGCGGCCTGTTCCGTGAAGGGCGCAGCTTCCAAAAGGCATACTTGCTCGATCTGCTCCAAGAAATGCTGGAAGCCGGCGCGCTGATGCGGCGCGAGAACACCGCTGGTGGCTATATGGAGATCGACACCGGTCAGGATCTGGCCATGGCCGAGCAATGGTGGAACGGCTGGCTCGAACGTGACCGCACCGGCGAGGGCGCGTGACGGCTCGGCTCGTCACGCCCGCGCAACTAATTGCCGAGCTGGCCGCGCACCTTCGAGCGGGCCCGCCGTGTGCGCTCGCGTTCGACGCGGACGGCACGCTGTGGTCGGGCGACGTCGGCGACGACGTCTTCCGCTTCGCCGTTGCACAGGGTCGCCTGCGCGAGGCCGCGCGCACGGAGCTCGAACGGCAAGCAGAGACGCGTGGCTTCGAGATCTTTGCGGACGTCAACGCAACGGCCAAGCACCTGTTCGAAGCGTACGTCGCCGGTCGCTATCCGGAACGCGACATGTGCGAGCTGATGACCTGGTGCTACGCCGGCCACACCTTGAGCGAAATGCGGGAGCTTGCGGCAGAGGCGCTACGCGCAGCGAACCACGCCCAGCGCTTGCACGAGGAGCTACGGCCAGTCTTGGATTTTGCGCGCGGTCAGGGTGCGCGAACAGTCGTGATTTCGGCATCGCCGCGGGCCACGGTGGAGCTCGCGGCCCGCGCCTGGGGCTTCGCCGCACAGGACATCGCCGCCAGTACGCCGCTCGTCACCGAGGGCGTGATCTGCGCAGAGATGTACGGCGACGTGCCCTACGCGGCCACCAAGTGCAGCGCGGGCCGTGCGCTTTTGGGCGACGCGCGCTGGGTCGCGAGCTTCGGCGACAACGTGTTCGATCTCGAAATGTTGCGAGAGGCCGAGCTCGGCGTTGCGGTTCGCCCGAAACCCGCCCTCGAAACCCGTTTGGGTGAAGTTCCGGGCGCGCTCTTGCTCGACCCGCGAACTTTTCAATCCAGCTAAAGTACTAAAGTACCTGCCGCGCGCGGCCGTTGTTCTGAAACGTGCTTCGCGCTACTGCTACGCGGCCAATGTTCAAACCGTTCACCCACCCCCGGCTCGCTCACGTCGCCTGCAGCTTGTTGGTGATCGCGGCTTGCCAAGCCTGCGGCGGCAGCGAGCCTCCGCCCAAGCCGCCCGAGCCGACCACCGAGTCGCACGACAGCGCACCGAGCCCCGTCTCGATGTCCGCCGAGATCGGCGGCCTCAGCGTAGAAAAAGTCGATAAGACCTTCCAGAGCGCGCTGTCGGACTTTCAGCGCTGCCTGGACGACGGCGCCAAGCGCGTCGAATTTCTGGGCGGGTCGGTCAGCTTTTTCATCAAGATCGACGAGCACGGCAAGATCGATCACGCGCACCTCGAGAAATCGACGATCGGCGATCGCGACACGGAGAAGTGCTTGCTCGACAGCCTGCGCCACAGACATTGGCCAAAGCCGGTCGGCGGCCTGCACGGCTTGGCTCGCAAATCCTTCGACTTCGATCCACCGAACGACGTGCGTGCGCCGACGAGCTGGGACGGCGATCGCGTGTCGGACGCCGTCGGCAAGCTATCGCGCAAGCTTTCGGCTTGTAAGAACGGTGACAGCGGTGCATTCGAGGCTACGGTGTACGTCGCCACGGACGGCTCGGTGCTAGCCGCGGGCGTCACTCCACCCGACGAAGCCGGAGAGTCGGACGTCGATTGTTTGGTCAGCGCGCTGAAAGGCGCATCCCTGCCCTCACCTGGTAGCTGGCCCGCAAAAGTGACGTTCTCGCTGTGACCCACCAGGAGCAGAAAACCTTCTCGATCACCCTGCATTTGTCGGCCGATTTCGAGGACGACTACACGGGTGACGAGGACGGCTTCGTCTGGTACGAGCGCTTTCAGCAGACCGTGCGCCCGGCGCTGATCGCAGCCGTGCACGATGCTCTGCGCACGCAACGCTTTCGCGCGGTGGCCGCGCCTCGCGGGCGTGATCCGGAATCAGCGCTCGATCTCGACGTCAGCTTCGAACCGAAGCGGAGCCCTTGAGCCCAACGCTCAGCCGACGCTGAACGAAAGCTCGACGACCGCGGGCTTGCCGAGCAGGGCGGGCTTTGCAACGACTGTCGCTTCGGGGGCACCCGGCGATGCGGGCGATGCAGCGAGCTTTATCCGAGAAGCACTGACGCCACGCGCGCCCAAAGCTGCCATGAAGGCCGTGCTGCGCTTGCCTGCGTCGGGTCCAGGCACGCTCAACTCGAGCGCGCTGCCCTGGTGCAGCGTCAGCACTCGGCTGACCGCTGCCAGCATGCCGTCGCTGCCGGTGCGGAGCGCGGCGCCCTCGTCGAACCACAGCTCGGTCGGCGCGCTGACCACGACGCAGCCGTTCTGCACATCGACGGATACGTCGCCGCTCGTCACGCGGTCACCGAGCGCTGACGTCAAATCACGAGTCAGACGCGCAATGGCCACCGTGCGCGCGTCGCTCTTTTCGAGCTCGGCTTTGCGGGCTTGCGCAGCGTCGAGCGATTTCTCCAAATCCGCCTTCTGCTTGGCGAACGTGCGCAAATCGTCGCCCACGCGGGCCAGCTCTCCGCGCAGCTGGTCGACGAGCCCGGTCGCCTCGTCACGCTCTTTCACGGCGACGCTATTCTCGAGCTTCGTTTCGGACACCGACTGCTCGGACTCGGCCAGCTTTTGCTGCCTTTGGTCGAGCTCTGCGCTCAGCGCGTCGAGCTTTTCGTGCGTCGCGCGCAGCTCGGCCTCGGCGCGCTGCCGCCCTGCGAGCTCTACCTCGCTGGCAGACTTCGCTTCCTCGTAGCGTGTGGCGGGCACGCACGCAGAGGCGAGCCCAGCGAGCGCTGCGATCGAAGCGACATGCACGATCAAACGCGGACCCAGCGCGAGCCCGTGATACAGCACGCGAAGCGCGCCCGGCTCGGCCAACTTTGCCCAGAGTTTCTTGATTCGGCGAGACAGGGACATTGGCTCAGATCCTCAATTCAAAACGACGCCACGCACACTCATGAAGTCGAGGTGCTCGGCCAAAATCAGGCGATCGACATCAGCGATCCGCACGAACTTGAATGCCTGCTGCGTGCCGAAAGACCAGATCGGGCGAGCCAAGGCGCGCACGGGTTTCAGGTACTCCGGGAGCTGCAGCTCGAGGCGCATGAGTAACGGCGAATCGAGATCGCCGATCGGTCGGCCGCGATCGAGCACGATGCCCGTCGGCGAGACTTCGATGCCGCGGTACTGCGACCGCAGCGGCCCGCGTAGCGCGATGACTCGAAAGTCTGTTCTGGCTCTGAGACCAAGTCGTCGATCCATTGGTTACTCCTCCGACTCGGTTGGATTGTACGCCAATGTAGTTTTAAGTGCGCAAATATCTTACACCGATTGCTTATATAAACGCCGCTTTGGCAGGTAAAATCGCGCGGAAATTGCCGAAACTTTGGCCGAATCGTCCAAGCCGGTTAGGTCGAAGACGATGATCTGGGCTCGATCCAGCGCGCTGGGCTATTCGCCAGCACTCGTCTTGATCGCGTCGCTAGCCGCGATTCCGGCGACCAACGCGCGCGCGGCCGAGGCTCGCCCCACGATCGATCTCGATCACATCGCGCCGCACGGCGATCACTGGGTGGCTCCGTTGGCCACCGGTGGCGAGGTGCGACTCACGCTGGACTCGGAGCTTCAACAAGCAGCGACGAAGATCTTGACCGGCGCGAATCCGGTGCGCGGCGGGATGGTCGTGCTCGACGCGCACACCGGCCAGGTGCTGGCCTGGGTGGAGACGGCGCGCGACGGGCATCACCATCAAACGCTGACCACAGCGCGAGTGCCGGCTGCCAGCGTGTTCAAGCTCGTCACAACCGCCGCGTTGTTCGAGACCACGACGCTGAGCCCGCAAGACGAGGTGTGCATCTCGGGCGGAATGCACGACATCGAGCGGCGTCACCTGGACGCGCCGCGTGGCGACGCCATCGAGTGCTCGCCGTTCGAGTACGCCATTGGTTACAGCAAGAATGCCGTATTCGCGCAGCTTGCGACACACCGGCTGCTCCGCAGCTCATTGATCGACACGGCGCGAGCGCTGGGCTTCAACGGCCATGTGCCGTTCGAGCTCGAGGTTCCAGTGGGCGCCTTGGAGGTACCGTACGGCGATCTGGAATTTGCGCGCACTGCCGCGGGGTTTCAAGGCAGCACCCTGTCGCCGCTGGGCGCAGCTTACCTCGCCAGCGTGATCGCGCACGGCGGCGAGGCAACTCGCATCCGCGTCACCGAACCAGACATCGCCGACAGTGACGAACCGGCAGAGGTCGTGGAACGCGTGCTCAAGCCGCGAACCGCCGAACGCATCAAGCGCATGATGGAGGTCACGGTGCGCAGCGGCACCTGCCACCACGCCTTCAGCGACGAGAAAGGGCGCCCTTACCTGGGCAGCATTCGCGTGTCGGGCAAGACGGGCACGCTCAAGCCCGAAGCCAACGATTCGCTCCGAGATGCCCGACGGGGTGAGGGCATGACGAGCTGGTTCATGGGCTTTGCGCCCAGTCAGAAGCCAGAGATCATCATCAGCGTGATGCTGGAGAACGGCAGCGTTTGGCGGCACAAGTCCAACGAGCTGGCACGTGACCTGCTGCGCCACTATTTTCACGGTCACGGTCGCCCCTGGATCAGCGACCCACTCGCCGTGCCAGCCGCTGACCGAATCGCGACGACGCGAGCCGACGTCCGTTAGCAGCGGCGGCACACACAGCCGCGGCCGCTCCGCCCGCGCGGGTTGCACCTGCGAAGCCCGCGGACAAGCGAGTCAATCTCGGGATCTCAGGGGCTTCCGCCGGAGCGGAGGCGGCCGGCGCAAACCCGGCTATGC
>Ga0210392_10001870_pt1 | contig 10890 bp, 12 predicted proteins | sample IncBWC30OmetaG_FD_161057 | JGI IMG/M metagenome (GOLD analysis project Ga0210392, IMG submission 161057) | Forest soil microbial communities from Barre Woods Harvard Forest LTER site, Petersham, Massachusetts, United States - Inc-BW-C-30-O ...
GGTTGAACTATGCGAAGTGTCCTCTTGCATTCGTTGGCCACCGGTGCCGAAGTACCTGTGAACTTGTACCAAATCAGGCATTTGGAGCGGATAGTTGTTAACGGTGAGGACGGGGTGCAGGTGCATCTCTACGACCCTCCTACCGATCTTCCTCTGCAAGTCTCGGACACCATTCAGTCGATATTGAAGCTTATTGAGCGCGCCGCGGCGCGAGCGCGGTAACCGCTGAACATCTCTGTTTTCCCGCTAATGATGATGGGGCGGCGGGGCTACTGGACGAAACCTTGTTCTGCCATGCAAGATTTAAACGTACCGCTCGAAGCTGCCGCGCCCATGATCCATAACCGGCCAGCAGCAACCTGAGTTTCTGCTGCACGACCATTGCAGATCGTCTTCGCCCGCTCAAATCGAGCGTCCTTACTTTCTGCCTGAACTTCCCGCCATTGGCTGGATGAGGATGTGTTCGTGCATGCCGAGAGCAGAAGGCATGAGCCCAGCAAAAATGATCGCATTCGCCCCTCCATTTGATCCCAACATGTCCTAATGGTTGGTGCCGGGCAAGATGAAGGCGTGATGGAGATCAGACGACGTTTCCGGCCGCTGCTCCGATGTAGACGTTCGCGAGACCATGAATGCCATCTGGTGTCGATGTGGCCGGCCATACGACGATGCCAGGCTGTCCAGCGCCTGCAGATGTGGTCGCTTCACAGAATGCCGCAAGTGAGAATGCATCGGTCTGCCCTAGAAGGCTCTTCGAAGAAACCATGCCCTTGTAAGTCTGCCGGCTCGCTTCCTTGATGGTTTCACCGCCAGCTGCTCGCGTCTGATTGTCGACCGTCGCCCAGCTATCGCTTGACGAACTGGTCGGAGGGAAGTCGCGCACCCAAACCTTGTTGAAGGTGCGAGCGGCCTTATAGCGAGCGATGATCGTTTCGTTATCGGCCTTCAGCTGCGCGGCAGTCCTGCTGCCGGCAACATCGTTTCTACCATAGCCGATGCTGAGATCCGTAAAGGTGAGATCGGACATCATGGCGATGCTCTTATCCATCGCACCGGCCACCGCCCATTGCGAAGCTCGTGTCGTCGGAGCAGCGAAGCTGAGAACGCTGGCCTTCGGACCAAAGGCGCGAGCTTCCGATCCGATATTGCCATCGGTATCACTGGTGAACGGCGAAGAAGTTTCGGCTATCCCGAGCGAGATACTGTCGCCATCAATCAAGATATGGCGCCCGCCGGCCTCTGCCTCGCCTATGAGAACCGCATCATAGGACAGACCGCCCGAAGCCGCGCCGATCGAGCCCGACAAGGTCTTGTCCGTCAGCACGGTCCCGAAAGCCGTCTCCATGCCGTCGCCGAGTGCGGCAAGCAAAGGCACGACACTTCGAGGGAAGTGCTCACCGGAATTTACGATCAGCAGAAATATCTTTCTGAACGCCGCACCATCGGGAATGGTCAGCCCTTCGATCGGATCGAAATCGAGTGTCTGCCCTGGCTGCACCACCATGTCACGGCTGCCATTCTGGGTGAATGGAGTACGCGTCCCACCGACCGGATATTCGATCGATGCGCGGATCGTGAAGGCGTTCGGCCCGTTGACTTCGGTGCCAGATGTGGAGCGAACGAAGTTAGAGCATCGCAGGCGAGGACGCGTGAAAGCCACACCTGACGTATTCTTGGAATACTTCGCTACCTGCGTTTGCGTCTCGGCGCCGGTCGTTACCTGTGTCGGCACCTGATTGCGATTTCCAAGCGCCGCCAGGATGGGTACGACCCCACCGCCCTGTCCAGGGATGATGCCGGCGCCGATATAGCTCGCGACCCGCCGTTTTCTTGTAGCTGCAGAAACCATGTCTTTCCCCTTATGCATCCTTGAGGGCGTAGCCGCCGGTCGCGTCGAGCTTGTAGCGAAGCGGCGTGCCGCCATCGGTGATGTACGCCTTGCCGTTCGGCGCCGCTCCGATAGGAGCGATGCGCGTCCAGCCGACAGGGTCGGCGACGCCGGCGCCGATATAGCTGGCAACACGGCGTTTCCTCGTGGCGGTGTCAGCCATCGGAATACCTTTCTTGGTGATGGGTTGATCAGCGAGCTGCGCGCTCGATCTCGCGCCGGATGCGCATTTCCTCGCGGATGCGGTCCAGTTCGACGCCGAGGAATTTCAGATGCTCGGCAATTTCCTCGCCGACCTTGATCTGTTGTCTGATGGCGACAGTGTGCTCTTCGACTGCCGCAGTCGCCTTGATCAGCGCAGTGGGGTCGACGATAACCGCGGCGACCGGCGCCTTGTTTTCAGGCCCGACCTTTTCACCGGATATCAAGCCGAGATAACGGACTGCGATGATCACGGCGAGAGTGACGCCGAGCGTTACGAGTGCAGCAGGGGGAAGGTCAGCCAGTTTTTCCATATCGCGTTTCCCCTTGATCATGAGCGGCACGGTGGATGTTGATGACCTCGCCAACCGCGAATATCGGGTAGATGGCGAGCCAGGTGCTCATGACTGCTGAGGATGCGTAGCAATAACTGATCCCGACCCAGATCAGGCAACCTATGCCGGCAGATACCTGCCTGATCGCAGGCGTCACGTCCTTGCGTGCGCCATTGACGACAAGTCCGCCAAATCGAAGCAATCCCAAAAATATCATGATCCACCCGAGGATGGTTTCGTCTCCGAAGATGGCGCGGAAGCCCGCCCACGCAGGCTGATCGAAGAGATTGGGCGCTGCCATGAGGACATATCCCCACGCCACGGTATGGCCGGCGAGCAGCCATTCCCCTGTCCGTGGACCAAAGCGATGGCGCACCCTAATCCAGATGGCGGGTCCAGCATGCGGCGAGACCATCATCAGAAGCCGCCCCCGCCCGAAATCTCGTCATGGGCGCGACATTCCTTCACCGTCCAGACGTGAGCGCCGCAGACGCCGGCGACGGTATCATCGATCGCATCCTGGTCTTTCGGGGTTTTCCCGCGAGCGCCAATCAAGGACGTACCAACGATCGACCTAGCGGTTGACGACAGGGTCTCTTTGGAGGCACTCACCCGTTGCGTTGATGTACACGCGGCCACGCTCGCGGCACAGGCGACGACTAACCCGAGCTTGATCAGCTGCATTGCTCAGTTCTCCGATTGCCTTTGTGGTTGCGGCCGTCAGGTCGGCCCCTTCGAGATCCCGGCCGCGCTGTTCAGCGGCCGGGATCCACAGGAAATGATTGAGCGCGGTAAAAACCAAAAAGGCGCAAACCGCTCCGACGCCGCCGACGACTGGAAGCTTGAGGCTGTCAGGCAGCAGCTTGAACATTGGTCACCGCCTGCAGATCGAGGGCGTCGGCGCGTTCGGCCCGCCGGCGGTTCTGGTACCAACGGATGCCGTAGGAACCCGCACCCACCACCAGGCCGCCTACGATCAGGCCGACAATCAGATTGTCGATGATATGGCTGCTGCCCTGAAATGGCGTCAGCTTGTCCTGCGCAGCGGCAAGGGCACTACCGAGCGTGAAGGATCCGCCGCCACCGCCTGTCGCAGCGTCGGCGAGCGCCGTACTCGGAGCGGGCTTGGCGCTGGAAAGAAACGCCTTCGCATCGCCGCCAGGGGCATAGGAGATTTCCGGGCCGACCGAACCGGTTGCCCATGCCTGGCCGACCGCCTTCACATCCGCAATGCGCTTGAGCCAACCCTTGCCGAAGGTTTTGAACGTCGTCAGCGAGCGCAGGAAGGCCTCCCGGCGTTCGATGATGCGAGCAATCAGCACATCGTTATCGTTGACGCCGCCGGCCGCCAGGATCGTGCCTTGACCGATAATTCCGTCGATCGCGCCCTGATAGAGCCCCATGGCCTGAAGCGCGCGCTGGAGCCATTTGACGGACTGGGACACACCCGAATTCACGTTGCCGTCGAAGACAACATAGGAGACGCCGTGAGCCAGCTTGTCGAGTTGCGCAATGTCCCAGTATCGCTTGCGATAGATAGCCGTAAGCTCGGCATCGGTAATGGTGCGCACGTCACGCGACGGCTGACCGTTCGCCCTTAGCCATTCGGAGAATACCCGCTGCGTGACACCCTTCATCGTGGCGCCGCCCGGATCGGCGGGATTATTGGAATAGAGACCTTCATGGGTGAGGATCTTGGGCAGAGAACGCGTGAACTCGCCTGCCGCGTCATAGACTGGCATTGGATATCTCCGATGATAGTTAGGTTTTTTCAGACGAGCCGAACGGCGGCCTTGATCTTTTCAACGATGGCAGTCTGCATCACTGACGCCCAGTGCTGTCCGTCGAGGGTATACCCCGGCAGCGCAGCGCCACTTCCGTCCTGCAGGTCGGAGTGATCAACGATCACGCAGTCATCGCGATTCGCGTAGGCCGAGCGCAGCCAGGTGTTGAAGGTAGCGATATTGCCATTCCAGACGCCATTATTGGTGCGCGTCGGCGGGACAATGACCAGAGGTCCCGTGAAGTAGTTCAAGACCGACGTATAGACTGATTGAATTGTCGGCAGATCCGGAGAGGCAACGCAGATATCGTTGAACGGAAAGCAGCCGAAGATTATGGCGCGCGCGCGCCCCAATGACGAATAGTTGCCACCACGTAGACGCCAGATAAGTCCACCCAGAGTGTCGCCCGAAACGCCGTAATTCTCCGCAAACGGGATATCACCCCAGCTAACCCCAGCAAAATTGCTGTCGCCGAAGCAGGCAATACTGCCGCCCTGCGAAAACAGCCGTCCCTGCTTTCTACTGTCGTCGCTGGTTCGGGCTGAATGATATTGGTAGCCTTCGAAAGGCTGCGACGCCGGCATTGGGCCGCCGATCAAGTTGAAACTCTCCGGCCGCTTGAGATGGGGAGCCACCCCACCTGCTTCGGGCAAACCCGCACCGGCCCTCGGTATCATTTCCGTTGGGTTCAACATCAGGCATTCACCTCGCTGCGCAGGCCGTGGAGATAGCAACGCTTCTGGTTCAGCGTCTTGTAGCGAACCGCAACGTCGTCTCCGGCGGGCTGGCCGGTTACCGACACAATGTTGGTCTCGAAATAGGTCTTCGGTCCAAGCGCCTTAAGCTGCGTCATTGTCGCAGTTGTCCAGTTCGCTCCGCCATCTCGGCTAACTTCAACCGTCACATCGGTATTCAGCGTCAAAGCGTCGATAGCTTCGATGATGCCAGAGATCTTAAGCTGCGCCGGGGCAAAATCAGTGAATTCGAACGGCGCCGTTACCAGGACGATGTTTGAAGTCGTCGCGGGCTGCTCGACTTCAATCTCCTCGACCCACAGGAGGGCAGATGCGCTTGATGTATATCCAGATCCACTAGTGCCGCTGGCATCGGTTCCGGATTTGAAGTAGAAAGTGTAATCAGAACTTACAGAGTTCTGCCTGCCAATGGTCCCTCCGGCCGTGCACTGACCAGAAACAAGAATAGCTGTCCCCGCAGTAACGGTATATGTCATCCAATCAGACCACTCCTCCTCATTGGCCGAGAGCGTCAGAGTTGATGATCCTCCTCCAAACGTAACCTGTATCTGAGAGCCATTAAATGCCCCCCCTCCAGCGCCATGACCGGCATATACAGATGTAAAGGTGGCACCTGAGGCTCCGCCCTTGAACAGAATGCGGAACTTTGTTCCTCCCTGCAGTACCTTGGCTGAGGCAAACTGTTGACGGATTGTGTTTCCTGTCCATCCAACATCATTTACACTCAAGGACATTGCAGGAATGCAATCTACCTGCTGAAGCGGATTTCCGGCATTCATCACGCGGCCGTTGGTGGGATCCAGGACGTATCCGGAAGAAGCACCGGCATTGATACCGCCGTCGCCGCCAAAACCGTCAACTAGGCCGTTGCCCATGAAGACAGGCTGCCCGATAGCTTGCGACGAGTGAATTGCAGTCAGCGTGCCGCCGTCGATCGTGATACGGGTGCGCAGCTCATCGGCGAGCTTTGCGTCATTGACTCCGCCGTCAACAATTGTGCCAAACGGAAGAGCTTCGAACGCCGTACCGTTCCACGAAAAGAAGGCTTTCGAGCCTGTGTTCCAGTAGAGCGCGCCCTCCTGAAGCGGGTTGCCGTTTGGGTCCGCCGCGGGAGCGAATGCGTATGCACCTAGATATTGCGACTGGAAGTCACCAAAAACTGCTTCCATGGCAGCTTGAATCGCGGCACTGGCTTGGTCACTGGCAAGCCGGAATGTCGAGCCTTCCTGTTTGCCGATCAGGATAGATCCACCAACGATGCCGCCTATCGCGGGGTTGCCGCCGGAATTCGTCTTGATTGTGAGGGCCGCGCCGCCATTGAAACTGACAGTCACCGGCGATCCGGTATTGGTATCTGCAACCGTCAGCCATACCTGCGACGTAGCCGAGATTGGCTGTGCTGACGTGGCCTGAATGGCGTTCGGCGTACCAGCGCCGGTGTCTTCGGCGATGATCACTGAATATGGAAGATCGGCAACACGGGTCCAGGAGCCGGTTCCTTTTGCGCCCACCTTGCGATAAATGCCGTTATAGTCAGCGGTATCGTCTTGCAGAACCCAGGCGCTGTCGTTTTCGGCGTGCTGCAGGTCGGCGAAAAGTTGCGCGCGCGTAAGGTAAACGCTACCGCCGGCAACGCCGATAGCGGTAACGAAACTCTCAAGCCATGCTGCCCAAGCGCGAGCCTCGCTCTTCTTCATGCTCTTCACGCCCGAAGATGGGAGACCCAAAACATTGTAGTCCGCCCATACGGTCGCGCCGGTCGGTGCTGTTAACGGCATGGATATTCCTAGCTTTTAAGTGACTGTAAAGGCGCCAGTGGCCACCGCCGTGGCGGCAACACCAGATGAGTTTATGGCGACGACGAAACCGTATTTCGTGCCAGCGCTAAGGCCAGTAACGACCTTGCCATCCGATAGATTCGGAGGGCCGTATTCCGTGGCCACAAGAGTGGCGCCCGTCATGGTATTGGTCGTGTTGACGTAGATGCGCGCAGCCGCATAATTGGCGCTGTTCGGAGCCGTCCACGTGAAGCTCGCTTGTCCGGCTCCTGGCGTCGTAACGCCAACGCCAGCAACAACGCCAGGCGGGGTTGGATCTGCTGTCGCAGTCAGATTCACATAATCTGTCCAGTCGGACGAGACGCCGGCAGCCCAAGCACGCAGGCGAAACTTGAATTGCACGCCATCGGCCAGATACGATGACCTGACCTGATCAACTCCAGCAGCAGAGACAACACTAGTTGGTCCGGTAGATCCGCTAACGCGTTCCCACTCGAGCTCGTAAGTCAGCTCATCGGAAACGTGAGACCATGTCGCAAGGCCGTAGGCGGCCGAACTGCCGCCGGATACGATTTCTGTTTGGATGACGACACCAAAGCCGGTCGGAACCGGTATGCCGCCAGGCGGAAGCACCACTACCGATGATCCCGGAATGCCCTCCTCCGTCGCCGAATTGAAAGCGTACAGGTTCGGAGGAATGACAATTCCGCTAAGCGTGATCGTCATATCCTTGAGCGAAATGACAGGCTTTGCGGTGATCTCGATGACAGCGTCAGCGAGCTTCGGGCCGTACTGGACACGAATGAACCGCTCGTATGAGGGGTCTTTGTCGAGATCATAGTGAGCGGTAAGCGTCACACGCATCCCGTTGCGCCGGATATACCGAAGCTTCTGCAGCCGCTGAATGTGGTTGTGCGACTGCACCGCCACGTTGTCGACCGTAACAGTTCTCTCGGTGTCTTCGCCGATATATGGATCGCCGTAGATCGCGGCATCGTTGGTGTTGTAAAGGTCGGCCGGATCGGTAAAGCGGCCGCGTACAGCCAGAACTGTTGTTGACGGATCGACATTGGCGTTGAGGCTGAACGCCGTGATTTCGGCTTTAGTCAGCGTAATCGTCGGCTCGTAGTATTCGCCGCCATGAACGCCAACGGTTCCATCTGCGCGTTCATAGACGACGAGCTCCGCCGCCTCGTCCATCGTTCGCCCGACATCCGCCGGATCACTATTGGCGCGGAACCAGAAGCCGCCGTGATAGAGTTTCTCTACACCGCCGGATCGGTTGACGATTGTGCGGTCGCAGACATCTGCAGCGCGGCTCCATTCAGGCAGATACATGTCCGCCAACGAAAGCTTGCCACCAAAGGGGCTGGTCATATGCCACAGCCGGTGGAGCGCCAGGTTGGTGGTGTAACTGTATGAGCCGGATCGAGGGTCATAGATGTCGGCGTTACCGTCGAGGATCGACGAGTGCTCCGGCATTTGGTTCGGGAATATCTTGAGAAAATCGTCCGCCTTGGCGGTCTTGCAGATCATCTTCACGGAGGCCAAGCCATCACCCCTGTGATTGGCGGTCCAGAGGTCGGGAAAGGCTGCTACGACATCCGCGTACGCCGTTTCGTTCGGTGCGCCAAGGCGCGCGTCGATCGACACATACGGCCGGCTTTTCGGGTAGAAGTGATCTGGCGAGGAGACCGTCCCTCCGGACAGGGCCACCGCCTCGTCATGGAGATAGTGTTGTACGAAACCTTGGATGCGGTGACCGGCGGGCACGAGAATATGATAAGCGTTGCCGCCAACCTCCTCAAGAAACACATAGTCGCTCGCCTTCTTCACGCGCCCGAGGACGATGGGAAGCGAGGGAACGGGCTGCTTCAGATTGTAAGTCCCATCCTCCGGTTTCGGGACGGCCTGTTTCGGCGCTAGCGCCTTGGAGAGCACGGACGCACCGAATGCCAAGCCGCCGTAAAGCAGAGCGGCCGTGCCGAGATAAAGCGCGTTCGCCGCAAAGACCGTCGTGCCCAGTGACGAGACGATCAGTGGGATCAGTTCAAGACCGCTCATGAATTGCCTAGATTTTCCAGATTGCGAGCGGGCTAGCCGCCATATGCCCAACGCGATTGGTGAAGCGGACAAGCCAGCGCTGGCCGTCGAAGATCGCGCCGAATTGGTGCTCGGTGTTGGTGCGCGCGCCGATCACGGCCACAGCGCCTAGAACCGGAGCGGAGATTCGCCGGCCTTTTATGGATGCGACGCAACGCTCGACGACAGGCACTACACCGCATGCGGTGATGCGACGGAAGCCTGCCTCATCGCAGTACGTGCCACGCAGGCGCGCCGCCGGATCGGGATGGCCAAGCCACATCGCCCATGCGGCGAGGAACATGCAGCAATAACTGTGCATGGTTGCCAGGGCCGCAGCGAGTTGTCGGCGATGAACGCGGCAAGCACGTCGGCGCTCGGCTCCAGCGTGGTTGGCGCTACCAGTTCGGCCATCGGACGGTTTTGTCCTTGAGCGTTGGGATACGCTCGCAAAAACGGTCATCTGGCGCCGACGGGTTGATAACGCGCGCGCGAGCACGCTGGTCGACGTCGGAAAGAACAGCGCCGCTTGTTACCGAAAGCAGCGTGAACCGGTTCGAAATATCGATCTGGATCGTCGATCGAATGCCGATTGCGTCGGTCTGATCGACAAACGTCAGATTGGCGATCTTGCCAGTGAATTTGATTTTCGGTGTGCCAACCGGCTGCTCGTATTGATCAAGCTTCTGAAGCATGACACGGAACCGCGAGCCGACGACATTCCCATTCTGATAGTCTTCCCAGACGTTGTCGCTGGTGCGGCTGTCGATGCCTGACACAACGAGCGAAAGTGTTGCAGCTTCGCCATTAATGGCGGCCTCGATCTGGGGCAACGCGTCCTCGGTAAGGACGCAGGCGCGATAGATATTTCCATCGCCATCGACGAAAGGGCCGCCGGAGCCATCCCACCAACGTAGAGTGCCCGACGGCAGATCGATCTGCGCCAGGATGCGAATGCTCTGCAATTTGGGAATCCTCGCTAGGCCAGATCGTTCCAGTAGTCGATAGCTTCGATGAAGCTCACATTCGGCCGACTGTTCTTGGCGATTGCGTCTTGCGTGATGTCCATGCCGCGATCGTCTGCGAGGTGGCAGAGGCAGGTAGGATCATCGAAATTGAGCTCAATGCCACTCGGGATGAGTTCGCGCACGGTCGGCGATATGGAAACGGTGACAATATCTTCGTCGGCGCTTAGAATGAGCCCAGTCTCGTAAAGCGCATGATTGTAGGAAAACCGCACACCAGACAGATTGCTATCGGCCTTCACGACGCGAAGACGCATTGTCGTGCTGCCGATCGGCGTTACGCCATCGCTAACGATATCGATGGCGGGCTGAATCCAGTGTGCGCCATCGTCGGAAAAGGAACCATCGTCATGGGTGGTTTCGATCTCTGGTTCAAACCGGCCACTGACGTATGGCGCACTAAGCGACGAGCGAACGGGGACGGCAATCAAGCCGCCTCGCCCGCCGAGCGCCGTTCTGATGGCCTGCCACGTCTTCCATTGGTCGCGATTGCGGTTCTGCATTACGACCGCGCCGTAATCGATCGTCCAGTAGCCAAGGTCGGTGCGCGTTACGCGCTCGACGCCGCCAATGGAGCGGCCGCCGGAGCGCGAGAACGACACAATGTTTGCACTGATCTGCTGTGGCCGCAGAACGCACAGCGGCCACTCTATGATGTCAGGCATCAGCGCTCCTAACCGTTTCGATAGTCTCGATTGGCGACGTTGTTTTGGTAGTTGCCGACGGTCGGAACGACCTGCCTGTTTGCAGCGCCAGCAATACGCGGCCCCGCCTCCTTTATGCCCGCATCACTCACCGACTTGACGAATGGCAACAGGTTGCCACTATCGTCCACATCGACGCCAACGGTAACATGGACACTCTGTGGCCCCGCGCCCCGGCTTGGCCCCCTGAGATCTACTGGAATTCGCCGTCCATCCGGAAGCGGGACAGCCGCCTCCGGGCCGGCCTCTCCAAAAATGGCGGCGCTACGAGACACCCCTCCGCCAGCAAAGGTTTTCAATGGCTTTCCGTGCGCCACGATACCCCCCTTCGCGAAACC
>Ga0210392_10001871_pt1 | contig 10888 bp, 7 predicted proteins | sample IncBWC30OmetaG_FD_161057 | JGI IMG/M metagenome (GOLD analysis project Ga0210392, IMG submission 161057) | Forest soil microbial communities from Barre Woods Harvard Forest LTER site, Petersham, Massachusetts, United States - Inc-BW-C-30-O ...
AAAGTCGCGCACTCATTCGGATTGGATGTTGATGTTTGATTATTCTCTGGAGCTTGGATGTTGGTGCTTGGTGCTTTTTCATCCATTTGTCATTCGAGCTTCGTCATTTCCCCCTGCGTTCCAGCATCGCCGCGCCGCCCTCGGCTGGCAAAATCCGCCGCGGCTTTGCCGGCAACCAATGCCAGATCATCCTCACCCGGCGCGTGTCAGGGATGTTGCAATTGATAGAATAGGCCTGTGCCAACGGTCGGCACGATGAGGCTTTTGTTGGTTCCGTCGTCGTCGATGTCATGGCCGGCATAACCGCTGGGGAACCAGGGCTGGGGCTGGGTGAGTGCGGGACTTTGTTGCAGCGACCAGCCGGGTGAATTGGATGGCCAGACCACACGAATCAGCGGGCCGCTTGGTTTTGTGCTCAGCAGCGGTCTGGGGCCGGCGGCTGGAAACGTGGAAGTATTCTTAAATACGGTCAACGCATCTTCGCCGTTGAGCGAGACCACGAAGTCGGGTTTGCCGTCGCCCGTCAAATCCGCCGCCCGGACACATTCCGGAAACAAGCCGGTGCCGAGGTTGGTGCTGACGCCGTACACGCCCGCGCCGGCGTTGGTGAGGATGGTCAGGGTTTTGTCTCCAAAATTCACCACAATGAGATCAGGCTTGCCGCTGCCATTCAGGTCGCTGGCGGTGACGAAATTGGGAGAATTGCCGGCCGCCACATTGCACGAGAGCGAGAAGTTTCCCTGGCCATTGTTGGTAAAGACGGTGACGGCATTGTCATCCGAGTTGGCCGTGATCAGGTCGATCTTCCCATCGCCATTGACATCTGTCGCCACGATCGAAATCGGGCCGCTATCCCCGCTGCTGCCATCCAAGGTGTCCACGTTGATGGTTTCTGAGAAAATAAATTTGCCCAGGCCATTGTTGGTCAGGATATTCAGGGTGCCGACCAGGTCGGGGAATGACCCGGAGTTGGCGCACACCAGATCCAGCTTGCCGTCCCCGTTGACGTCGGCGGCCAGGACTGCATTGGGCGAACCATCCACATTCAGCACGTCATTGGAACCGAAATGACCGGCACCATCGTTGGTCAGCACCGTTAAAGTTCCGGTAAAATCGGGAAAAGGGCCGGAGTTGGCGGAGATCAAATCCAGCTTGCCAATGCCCCGGATATCGGCGCCGATCAAATAACGCGGAGCACTGTAGGCATCCAGTACCGCATTCGAACCAAACTTACCCGTGCCGTTATTGGTAAAAATCTCAATCGTGCTGTCGCCGCTATTGGCCACCGCGAGGCCGGTTTTGCCATCGCCATTGAGGTCGGCGGCCACGACGCCCGAAGGTGTGTTTCCGGTCGGCAAATTGGTCATGATGGTGAATGCCCCCCCGCCACCATTCGTCAAGACCGACAGGGTGTTGTTATTGTTGGCGGTGATCAGATCCAGGCGGCCGTCGCCATTCATGTCCGCCATGGCGATGAAGGCTGGCTCGCTGCCGACCGCCAGCGGCACGACGTTGGTGGTGACCGTCAGGCCTTGGGCGCGGGCAAAGTTTCCAAAGGCCAGCAGCAGGCCGGTTAAGAGTAGTTTGCAAGTTTGAAGTTTCATGCTTTGATTCATTTCTGGTGATTTTTTCCAGGTTCCAAAAATTTATCTTGGTTCGTTTTGCCCGACCAAAAGGCACCCTGGCGTGCTGCTCCATTTTTTATTCGGGATTTCCCATTTGGTTTCTTGGCCACCACCAGCGCGGGCGGTTTTTGGTGATTTTCTTCCCGCTCCAAGGATTTGCAAGCCATTTTTCCGGTCCGTTCCGGGATTATGCACGTCACAAATGATTGGCTGGCTTCCTGCAACTGGCACAAATCCGCCATTCGTCATTCGAGCTTCGTCATTTCATGTCCGGCATTGCCCCACACCCCCTCGACTGGCAAAATCGCCGCGGTCTAAACATGATACAACCAGCCGAAATCGAAGCCGAACTGCTCGCGTTCCTCCGCCGCGACATCTTTTCCCCTGAAACCAATCTCGCCGCCGACACTGACCTCGTCGCCGCCGGCTTCGACTCCATGTCGCTCGTGAAGACCCTTCTGCACGTCGAGACCAAGTACGGCAAGTGGATCCCTGAGAGCGAGATCACCAACGAGGCGCTCGCCAATGTCCGTGCCCTCGCCGCGACCGCCGCCCGCATCCTGAATGAAACGTGACCAGCCGCTGAACGGTTCCGACCAGTTGATGCGCGGCTTCGACTTCGAGTCGCGCCGTAACGGCTTCGCGGGCAACCAGTGCCAGATCATCCTCGAACTGGCCGCCAAGATTTCCCCCTCGACCCTTGTCGCCCGCATGGCCGTGTTGCAACGGGAATTGCCCATCATCAACGCGCGCCTGGGCGGCCTCTTCAAACCGCGGTGGAAAATCTGCGACGACACCAAACGGACCGTTCCGATCGAGTTGCATTCGGATGAACCCGGCCTCCGCGAAAGGCTGCTCAACCAGCCCCTCAATCTCAAACGCGGCCAGCTCATGCGTTTCGACCTCGTCGAGCACGTCGATGCCCGGATGGATGTCATCTTCACCTGGGCGCACACGCTCATGGATGCCACCGCCGCCGAGCATTTCCTCGCCGCCGTCAGCGATGAAAAGATCGTCCTGCCATCGGCCAACCCCCAGCCGCCCGGCGCCCCCGTCAAATGGCCGGAGCGGCTGGAACTGATGAAAAAATCCGTCGCCCAGCTCGACAAGTTTTGCGAACAACAGCCGCGCGCGCTGAAAAAACGCCACACCGATGTCCCGCGCGAGCTGCAATATCACGTCCTCAAATTTTCCGCCGAAGAGACCAAGTTCATCCGCGCCAACGGCGCGCGCCTCTGCGGCATCCTCGGCGATGCCCAGTTCCACGCTGTCGCCGCCGTGCTTGAGCTGCATGACCTCCATCAATACCTCGGTGCCGCCACCAAGAGTTACATTTTGCCGATGCCCGTCGGCCTGCGCCCCAAGGGCCGCATCGAGCCGTTGTTTAGCAACCAGATCGACATGCTCATGCTCCAGTTTTTGCCGGAGCAGCTCGCCGCGGCGGACACCGCCGTCGCCGCGCTCAAGACCCAGACGGCTCAGGCGTTGCGCGAGAACTCCGTCAGCTACGGCCGCAAGCTCTCGGAACTCTTCAGCTTCCTGCCGCTCCCCGTTTACATGGCCGTGCTCAAACACGGCTTGAAGGGCGAGGTCTGCTCCCTCTTTTTCGGCGATACCGCCGCCGTGAACCCCAAACTCGAGAATTTCCTCGGCGTCACGGTGAATAACTTCACCCATATCGCCGCCGTTACACCCTCGCCGGGGCTGGGGGTCATCTATTACTATTTCCGCGGTGAGTTGCGCGTATCCATCGTTCACGCCCAGACTGTTTTGAACGCGACCGAGGCCGCGGATTTTTCCGCGGCGTTACGCAACCGCCTCTTGAACCCTTGAGCGCACACTATGACATCGCCGTCATCGGCAGCGGCGCGGCCGGCATCGCCGCCGCCGTCACCGCCGCCCGCCTGGGGTGCGATACGCTGATGCTCGATAAAAACCCCGCGCTCGGCGGCATCGGCGGCCTCAGCGGCCTCACCACCCTCTGCGGCCTCTACGACGACGAGGGCAAGCATCTCAACGACGGCTTCGCGCAGGAATTCGCCGGCGCCATCACCGAGGCCCCGGCCCTGAAGATGGGCCGCGTCTGGGTGCTGCCCTACCGGCCCGCAAAATTCCGCACCGCCGCCCAGAATTTCATCCTGGCCTCGCCCCGGCTGCGCTCCGTCTGGCATTCACCGCTCGCGTCGGTCGTCGTCGAAAATGACCGCATCATTTCCCTCAACGGCTTCACCGTCGGCGCGGTCATCGATTGCAGCGGCGTCGCCGAGGTCGCCCGCGCCACCGGCGCCAAATGCCTGCAGACGGATGACTCCACCCAGGCCCCTGCCGTGATCTTCCCGTTGCACAACGTCACGCGCGTGCCCGCCACGCCGGCGGATGTCGCCAAGATCATGCTCCCGCTCGTCCGCGCCGGTTTTCCGCCGCTCTCCTTCCAGCCCAACCTCGACACCGGGGCAGTGACCATCAAGTTCACTGGCCTCCCCGAACAGGTCCCGTCCCTGCTCAAATATTTGCGCGATAGCGTGCCGGGCTTTGAAAACTCCGAAACGCCCTACACCAAATTTCTCGTCACCCGCCGCGATGGCCGGATGATCATCGGTGAACACGTCCTGACCGGCAACGAGGTGCTGTCCGGCCGGACCTTTGATGACGCCGTCGCCCGCTGCGCCTGGCCGGTGGAACAATGGAATATCGAGGGCAAAGCCAGCCTGCGCTACCTGCCGCCGGGCGCGCATTACGAGATTCCCGCCCGCTCGCTCCGCGCCGCCAAGCTCAAAAACCTTTTCATGGCCGGCAAGACCATCAGCGCCGATGTCGATGCCATCGCCAGCGCCCGTGTCATGGGCTGCTGCCTCGCCACCGGCGCTGCTGCGGGCAAGCTCGCCGCCGGTTACCTGGACTCCGCCCGCCCTGCATGACGCCGCTCGCGACATTCTGGCCGCTGACATTCCACTACGCGAAACTGCATTCGCCGTTTTATCGCGAACAGTTTCACGACCTGGAAGAGCCGCCGCTTCTGACCAGTCTGCCTACGGTGGATAAAACCGTCTTGTCCGCGCGCAACCTCGATTTTCTCTCCGTCCCCCGTGATCACATTAAAGAGATTGTCACCACCAGCGGCACCACCGGCAAACCGTTGCTCTGGATGCTCACGGCGGGCGATGTCTACCGGCTCGCCGTGAACGAACAGATTTCCTTTGCCTGCGCCGGACTGACCCCGCGCGACACCGTCCTTGTGGCTGTCGCGCTCGACCGCTGTTTCATTGCCGGCCTCGCCTACTGGCAGGGTCTCCAGCGGCTCGGCTGCACCGTCGTGCGCGTCGGCGCTTCCTCCGCCCAGCTCGTGCTCGAGATGATCGAACGCCTCCAGCCCACCGCCATCGTCGGCGTGCCGTCCTTCCTTCGCGTCATTGCGGACAAGGCCGCGGAATTGAAGATTGATCTAAAAAATTCCCCGGTCCGAAAAGCCGTCTGTATCGGCGAACCCGTCCGCGACGGCAATTTTCAATTGAACCGGTCCGGCCGGGCCATCGAGGCCGCCTGGGGCGCGAAGGTCTATTCCACCTACGGCGTCACCGAACTCGCCAACTCGCTCTGCGAATGCGATGCCGGCCTCGGCGGCCACCTGCACGACCAGCAACTGCACCTCGAAATCTTGGACGACGCCGGCAATCCCGTGCCGCCCGGCGAAACCGGCGAGGTCGTCGCCACCACCTTCGGTGTTGAGGCGATGCCGCTCATCCGCTATCGCACCGGCGATTGCGCCGCGCTGTTTTACGAACCGTGCAGTTGTGGCCGGACCACCCCGCGCCTCGGCCCCATCGTCGGCCGCAAAAATCAAAAGCTGAAACTGAAAGGCACCTCGCTCTTCCCCTCAACTTTGCAGACCGTGCTGGAGGAATCGGCGGGCGTCGAATCATTCGTGGTCATCGCCCGTACGGAAAATGAATTGTCGGATTCGGTTGAAATTTTATATCACGGCGACGCCGTGGCGGCGAATCTTGGCGACGCCCTCCAGGCGCGCGCCAAAATTTTACCGTCGGTCCGCCGGGCCTCGCGCGAGGAGATCGAGGCGTTGCAGTTGCCGGCCCAGGCGCGCAAGCGGAGGACGTTCGTGGATTTGCGATGAAGCCCTGCATCGTCATTCCCTGTTACAATCACCCGGCCACGGTCGCGGCGGTCGCGGCCAGCGCGTTGCCGCACGCCCCCGTCATTGTGGTGGACGACGGCTCGACCGTGAAGCTCCCCGACCTTCCCGGCTGCACGCTGCTGCGTCTCGAAAAAAATTCCGGCAAGGCCGCCGCCCTCCGCGCCGGCTTCCAGCGCGCCGCCGAACTGGGCTACACCCACGCCATCACGATGGACGCGGACGGCCAGCATTTCGCCGAGGACCTGCCGAAATTTCTCGAAGTCGCCCGCACGCAGCCCGCTGCGCTCGGCGTGGGCGTGCGCGATTTCTTTGCCGCCGGCTGCCCCACGCATCGCCGCCGTTCCAACGCCGTCTCCACTTTCTGGTTCCGCATCGAAACCGGCGTGCGCCTCGGCGATACCCAATGCGGCTTCCGCTGCTATCCGCTCGCGCTCACGCAACGCCTCCGCACACGCTCCGGACGCTACGCCTTCGAGCTCGAATTCATGGTGCGCGCCTCGTGGGTGGACACGCATATCGTTCCCGTGCCGGTGAAATGCACCTACGCACCCGACCAGCTCCGCCTCTCGCATTTCCGCCCGGTGAAGGACCTCGCGCACATCACGCTCATGAACATCGGACTGGTGCTGCAATCGTGGACCGTCCCCAAAAAGCTACGCGTCCTCTGGTCGCTCGGCGGCCACGAATCGTTCTGGGCCACCGTCGGCGATTTTTTTACCGAGCACGCGCACGAACCGGGCCGCATCGCCGGCGCGGTCGGTCTGGGACTGTTCTGCGGCATCGCGCCGTTCTGGGGCGTGCAGATGCTCGTCGCGGCGACCATCGCCCACTGGTTGCGCTTGAACAAGGCCACCACGCTGCTCGCCAGCAACATCTCCATCCCGCCCTGTGTGCCCTTCCTCGTCTACGGCTCGACCATCCTGGGCCACTGGATGTTCACCGGCCAGATCTTGAAGATTACGCCCGCGGAGATCCGTGCGCACTGGATGGAACACATCTGGCAATATGTCGTCGGCAGCTTTGCGCTCGGCATCCTCGCCGGCATCATTGGGATGATCCTCACCTACGGCGTGGCGCGGTTGTGGCGGAAAAATGAAATCTGATTTTTACACGCGGTTGTACCTGCGGCTCGTGGCCCACCGGCGCGCGGTGCTGCTGGCCGCCGGCCTCATCGCCGTCGCCTGCGTCGCCATCTCCTCCCGCATCAGCCTCGAGGAGGACATCCTCGCCACGCTCCCGCAAAACGACCAGATCGTCGACGAATACAAATACACCGTCCAAAAATTCCACCAGATCGACCGCGTCTTCATCGATGTCGGCATCGACCACAACGACCCCGAAACGCTTGGCCGCGCCGCTGATGAATTTTACGCCTGCCTCGCCACGAATGAATCCTTTGGCCGCATCACCTATCACATTGATTTCGGCGGCCAGCGCACCGTGGTTAATTTCCTGACCGGCGCGCTGCCCAACCTGTTCACCGAGGCGGACATCCAACCGCTCGCAGCGAAACTCGACACCAACTCCATCCGCGCGTTCTTGACCCAGAGCCGCCGCAAGCTCTCCGGCCCGGAAGGCATGGTCTTCAAGGATGTCATCGCCGCCGACCCCGTCGGCATGAGCGCGCTGGTCATCGCCAAGGCCGTGCCCCTGCAGACCGGCTTTGGCGACGCGCACGTGGAAGACGGCCGGCTGACCAGCAGCAATGGCTGCCACGTGCTGCTGATGGCCGAACCTAAGTTCCCTTCGGCCGACTCCATACGCAGCGCCGTGCTTGTGGCGCAGATGCTCCGCTCCGCACGCGCCGTGGAGGCGGCTTTCCCGGGCACGCACATCGCCATCACCGGCGGCCACCGCATGGCCCAGGACAACGCCACGCTGCTGCGCGGCGACGGCACCCGTTGCATGGTGCTCGCGCTCTCGGCAATGTTCCTCCTCTGTTTCACCGCGTACCGCCGGCGCTGGCTCGCCATGGTGACCTTTTTGCCCTCCCTGTTCGGCACGTTGATCGCCGGCACGGTCCTGGTGCTGTGGACGGACCACGTCTCCGCCATCGCCGTCGGCTTTGCCAGCATGGCCATCGGCATCACCGTGGATTACGGCATCTACGTCGTCTATCACCTCGACAACGCCGCCGCCGACCGCCTTTCGGCGGGCAAGATCGTCGGGCGGCTGCTGCTGCCCACGGCCATCGGCGCGCTGACCATCATCGCGGCTTTCAGCGTGCTGGCGACCTCGCCCATGCGCGGCTACCAGCAGCTCGGGGTTTTCGGCGCCGTCGGCGTGCTGATGGCGGCCAGCTTCGCGCTGTTCGTCCTGCCGCTGCTGGTGCCGCTGCCGAAAAAGGCCGGGGTGCCGAAACAGTTGCGGTTCACGAACTGGATGGAAACGTTTCATGCGTGGCAAAAGCGGAAGCGTCCGCTGCTGCTGCTCGGCGTGGCGGCGCTCACCGTCGTGACCATCATCGGCGTGAAGCGGCTCCGCTTCGAGGGCGACATCTCCAAGCTCAACGGCATCACCCAATCCACGCGCGCGGATGACGACCTCATCCGCAACACCTGGGGCGACGCCCTCGGCATGACGCTGGTGGTCGCGCGCGGAAAAACGGCGGACGAAGCGCTCGCCCAAAACGACCGTGCCGCCGCGTTGCTCGCGCAGCAAACCAACGTGACCAGTGTTTATTCGCTCGCCGCCATCTGTCCCTCGCTCGCCACGCAGGCGGCAAACATCAAACGCTGGCAAAGTTTTTGGACCGCCGACCGCAAGGAAGCCTTGCGTCAGGCCTTGCAAACCACCGGCGGCGATCTGGGCTTCCGTCCCGAAGCCTTCGCACCGTTCTGGAAAACCGTCGAGGACAAACCCGCGCCCATCACGCTCGACCTCTTTCGCGGCACCCCGCTGGAGCAGGCGTTGAACGAGCGTGTCGCCGTCAGCACCAACGACACGGCCGTCAGCACGCTCATCAAGCTGGCCGACCGCGACCGGGCCGGCCAGTTGCGCGACGCGCTGCCCGGCTTCATCCTCATCGACCAGAAAAATTTTGCACAGCACATCGCCGCCCTCGCCAAGGCCGGCATGGGCCACTTCGCGCTGTGGACGGTCATCGCCGTGGGCGTGATTGTTTATCTCACGTTATCCTCCGTCGAATTGATCATCGCCACGCTGCTGCCCATCGGCTTCGGCCTGCTGTGGACGCTTGGTTTCATGGGCCTGCTTGGCCTGCCCATCAACGTGATGAACTGCGTCTTCGTCATCTTCGTCATCGGCATGGGCGAGGATTACAGCGTGTTCCTCGCGACCAGCAAATTGGATGAATGGCGCGGACATCCGCCGCGCATCCACGCCACCAGCGCATCGGTTTTGATTTCCGCCGCCACGACCATCTTTGGCTTCGCCGTGTTGATCATTGCCCGCCATCCGGTTCTGTTCTCCATGGGCACGACCGTTCTGCTCGGCATGATCAGCGCCTTCATCGCCACGCTGGTCATCACTCCTGCGTGCATGGACCTGCTGCTGTTCAAGGCGCAACCCTGCGGCGCGCCGCGCTGGTGGCACCTCATCGGCACCGTCTGGGCCGGTGTGTATCTGGTCATCAGCCAGACCATCACTTTTGGCATCATTCATCCGATACTGAAAAAATTTGCACCCGCCACGGCCGCCCGGCGGATACGGCGGATTTCCCAGCTGGCCATGACCGGCCTGGTCAAATCCATTCCCTTCAGCAAATTGACCTATCAAAATTTCACGCCCGAAACCTTGTCGCGCCCCGCCATCGTCATCAGCAATCACCAATCCGCCTCGGATGTGCTGACCGCGTTCATCATCTCTCCCAACTTGTGTATGACGGTGAAAAAGCGCGTCTTCGAAACGCCCATCCTCGGCATCGCCTGTAAATGTCTCGGCCACGTCGTCGTCGAGGCCAATCAGCCGGCCGCCACGCTCGCCCGCTGCCGTGAACGCTTGGACGCCGGCCTCTCGTTACATTTCTTCCCCGAGGGCACGCGCTCGACTGATGGCTTCATCCAGCGCTTCCATCGCGGCGCGTTCGAACTTGCCGTGGAACTCCAGCGCGACGTCCTGCCCGTCGTGTTGTGCGACACCCACGTCGCCATGCCGCGCGATTCCTACTGGTTCGAGCCCGGCCATGCCACCGTCCGCGCGCTCCCGCGTATCACCCCGCAGAATTTCGACTACTCGCTCGGCAGCGCCGCCCTGATGCAACACTGCGAAAAGCTCGTCCGCGCCTCGCTGCAACAGCAGCTTGATGAACTCAACACCCCGCGCACCTTGCGCCGCAAGGTCGAACGCCTCTACCGCTACCAGGGCCCGTTCACCGAAAAATTTGCCCACTTCAAGCTCAAGCTTGACCCCATTTTCCCCGCGCTCGATCCCGTGGTGCCGCGCAGCGGTTTCATCCTCGACCTCGGCTGCGGCTACGGCCTCGCCACGCACTGGCTCGCGCAATACACCGACCAGCGGACGTTTCTCGGCGTGGACTATGATGAGGAAAAGATCCGCGTCGCGCTCCGGACCGCGCCGAACCACGGCCGCATCAAATTCGAGACCGGCGACATCTTGGAAATGGATTATCCAGCCTGCGACGCCGTCCTGCTCCTCGACGTCCTGCACTACTGGATGCCCGACAAGCAGCAAGCCATCTTGGAAAAAGCCCGCCGCGCCTTGCGCCCCGGTGGAAAACTGATCTTACGCGATGGCGCCAAGGCCGAAGACGCCGCGCACCAGCACGTCCACCGCTGGGAAGTGTTTGCGACAAAGGTCGGCCTGAACCACACCCGCGAAGGCCTGCATTTCCAAACGCTCACCGAACTTCAAGCCGCCCTGAAACGAGCCGGCTTCGCACAATGCGAACTTATCAAGGAGGCGGGCCGGGGCTCGAACGTCCTGCTGGTGGCGTCAGTATAAAACTACGTCCTCTGGTCATTCTTAAATCGGCAGCCATCATTTCGCCAAAACGCGGCGAGCGTTTCCCCCTCTCCTTGGCCGGAACGATTCAGTTGAATGTCGATTTTCATGAGTTGGCGGCGGCTTAGATTTTGGACCATTCAACTGCATTGCAGTTGAGCGGTGGCAGCGTAGAGTTAAGTTTTTCAAT
>Ga0210392_10001872_pt1 | contig 10883 bp, 7 predicted proteins | sample IncBWC30OmetaG_FD_161057 | JGI IMG/M metagenome (GOLD analysis project Ga0210392, IMG submission 161057) | Forest soil microbial communities from Barre Woods Harvard Forest LTER site, Petersham, Massachusetts, United States - Inc-BW-C-30-O ...
TCCTTCGCAGGAATTGACCTATCGGGTGATTTTTGAGGAGGTGCCCCAGGCAGCCCCGCAGGACTTCACCGGCTTGCGCGTTGCACTGCGCCTGAGCATTCCGGTGTTCGTGGCGCCGGTGCACGGCAAGCCCAACGCCGAACTGGCATGGCAGTCGCGCTGGCTGCCGAATGGCCAGCTCGAACTCGCCGCGACGAATAGCGGGAGCGGGCATTTGCAGATAACGGACTTCGAAGCGCAGTTTCCCGGCTCGCTGATGCCGCTGCGCGGTATCACGTCCAAGTATGTGCTGCCGGGGAGCCGCATGAGTTGGACCTTGACCCCGCCGGCAGATGCGAAAAGACAGGGCGCAATACCGATTCGCGGTCATAGCGACCAAGGAGATTTTTCGGCCGACGTTGCGCCCAGCGATCTCTAAGAGCCGCTGATTGGCGCGCGCCCATGACAAGCCTAAGTCGAATTGGCTACGCGCTGAAGACATATTCCGGGTTGCTGTGCTTGATGCTCTGCCTTGCGGGCCGGGCGGCCGCCGCGGATCCGCCCGAACTGACCGAAGCGGTATTCGAAGTGACCATGAGCGGCTCCGAGGCTGGAGAAATGACCGTGGTGTTGCGCGGACCGCAGGGGCAGCTATACCTGGAAGAGAGCGATTTCCAGCGATTGCGCCTGCACTTGCCGCCGACGGCGCCGTACCTGCGTGAAGGGCGGCGCTTTTTCGAGCCGCGCGCCATCCCGGGATGCATGGTCAAGATTGACGAGGCGTCGCTGCGTGCCGTGATCACCGCTCCGCCGGTGTCCTTGGACACCACGCATTTGAGTGCCGCAGATCGGCGCTCGCCGGACATCACGCCGGCCTCGCCGGGCGCCTTCCTCAACTATCAACTCTCCGCGCAGCAAATCGAGGGGCAGAACACCGGCGGCGCCTTCGCGGAACTTGGTGTTTTCGCCGGCGCCGGCGTGCTGACCAACACGGCGGTTGGGCGTTACGGCGGCATCGACAATCAACTGGTGAGATTGGATACCACATTCACTCGCGACTTTCCGACCACCCTCGAGACGCTGAATCTGGGCGACGCCATCAGCGACGGCGGCAGCTGGGGGAACGCATTGCGTTATGCTGGTGTGCGCTGGAGCCGAAACTTCGGTCTGCGGCCGGATTTGTTGACAACGCCGCTGTTGGCAACCTCCGGCACCGCAACAGTGCCGTCGACCGTGGATGTCTTCGTCAACAATCAATTGGTGACCAGCAGCCAGCTGCCGCCAGGACCTTTCATCATCGATCGACTGCCGACGGTTTCGGGCACCGGCGATGTCAGCGTCGTGGTGCGCGACGCGCTCGGACGCGAACAAGTCGTGACGCAATCCTTCTACTCGAGCACCACGCTGCTGGCTGCGGGTTTGTCGCAGTATTCGGTCAACGTGGGCAAGGTTCGGGAGAACTACGCGCTCGAGAGCAATCAGTACGGTGCGATGCTGGGTGAGTTCAGCTATCGCCGCGGGATGAGCGACAGCATCACCTTGGAAGGCCACGCAGAATATCTCTCGGGCGATGCGCACGCCGCTGGGCTCAATGCCGCGTTTAGAGTGGGACAACTCGGCGTCGTCAATTTCACCGCCGCCGGCGGCGGCGATGCGAACGGAAACGGCTTTTTGAGCGGATTTGGCCTGGAGCATCGCGGCACGAACACCAGTTTCGTGGCCAGCAGCCTGTGGGCCAGCCGGGATTTCTCGCAGGTCGGGGAGCCGCTAAATCCGGCCATGCGTTACAGGCAGCGCAGTCTGTTGCAGACGGGAATGGGACTGGGACGCTTCGGCTCTTTGTCGCTGGCGTATGCGTATCAGACCTATCGCGAATCACCCACGCAACAAACGGTGGGGCTGACCCACAGCATCAGCTTTGGGCGCGTCGGCTCGCTCAACTTGACGCTGACCCAAACGCACACTGCGGCGCAGCCCGGGACCGGCGCCCAGAGTTCGACCAGTGCCTATCTTATTTTTGTTTTGCCCTTGGATTTTCGGCGCGCTGCCACGCTGACCGCCGTCGGCGGCAGCGGCAACGGCGCGCCGGCCAACGAAGTGGTTGCCTCGCTCACGCAAAGTCCGCCGGTGGGGCCGGGCAGCGGTTACCGCTTGAGCCTCTCCACGGCAGGAAACTACGATGCAGACTGGCGTCAGCAATTTCGCGGCGTTGATCTGGAAGTGGAAGCAGCGCGCAACCAGGGCTTCGAAGGCCGCAGTGCCTACCTGTCCGGCGCCATGACCTTCCTCGACGGCCAATTGAATGCCACGCGCTCGGTCAACGGCAGCTTCGCGATGGTGGACGTGGCTGGTCTCGCCGATGTGCCGGTGTATGTAGAAAATCAACTCACGACGCATACCGATGCCAGCGGCCGGGCGCTGCTCTACAACTTGCGGCCCTACGAGGCGAATCGCATCAGCATCACGCCCGAGGACCTGCCCCTGGACACCAGCATCGGCGCCAGCAGCACCATCATGGCGCCGCCGTATCGCAGCGGCGTGATTGCACGATTCCCGATCGAACGCGTGCGCAGCGGCACGTTTAGACTGGTCACCGATGACGGCAAGCCGGTGCCCATCGGGGCGGTCGTGACACTCAAGGGAGTGCAGTTCCCGGTGGTGCTCGACGGGATGGTGTATGTCACCGGTTACGATCATGGTATGTCGGCGGAGGCGAGCTGGGCCGGCGGGCATTGCAGTTTTCGCTTGGAGCCGCCGCCTCCCGATGATCCGCTGCCCGACATGGGAACCGTGTCCTGTCACGAGATGCCGAGAACGGTGCGCAATCCATGAAGATCCGCTCTCTCATTGCCGGCTTGAGCCTGGCAGGCGCGGCCGCATTTTCCCACGCCGCCACCACCGTGAATTGCACCGCGAGCGCCGGCGGCATCGCCTTTGGCGTTTACAACCCCCTGAGCGCCGTGGCCAACGCTTCGACCGGAACCTTGCGCGTGACCTGCAGCGGCAGCGGTACCGGTTCAGCGAATGTGACCGTCAACGTGAGCCTGAGCACCGGTTTGAGCGGCAGCTACGCGACGCGCAAGATGTTCTCCGGTGCAAATGCGCTCAACTACAACATCTATTGGAGCACGGCGTACAATCAGATCATGGGCGATGGCAGCGGCGGTTCATTCGGCGGCACCGCAGGGCCCTTTGTCGTGCCCGCCGGAGGCAGTAATTTCGCCACCGGAACGATGTATGGACTCATACCGGCCTCGCAAGACGTCGCGCCCGGCAGTTACAGCGATGTCGTCACCGTCACGGTGACGTACTAGTTCACTGCAGCGGCCGCACCGCCAAGCGCACCGGCCAAGGATAGTTTCCGGCGGCAAGACCCGGCGCGAGCGCAAAGCGAAACTTCAGGGAAAGATTCACCGACTGAGCCTTTTGCCAGCGCTGCACGATGGTGCCGCCTTCTGCGCCCAGCGCCAATTCCGAATCCAGACCTTCAACGACCATGGACGATAGCAGGGGCGTGATGGTCAGCACGTCGAGTTCGAAGCCGTTCGGACTGTTGCTGCGGACCGTGAGCTGCGTGGGCTGGATGACGTCGATGAAGCCCCTCTGCAGGTCGGCAGCCGAGATCTGCAGACCGATGGGCGCGGACTCATGTTCGATCCGCGCCACGGGCTGAACGATGACGCTCACGGACAGGTTGGAATGCACGTCCCGAGCGCCGGCCGCACTGACCCCCGTAGCCACAATCAGTGCGATACGTGCCGTCCTGAAGCCCCGATTGTGCGAAGATTTGCTCAAGTGCCTAAATAACGGCAAAACCACGCGGTACTTTAGTTCCGGCGGCTTCGGTTCCGGACATAACGCATAAATTCGAGGAAGGCTCTTTTTGTGACCATGCGACGAGCAGATGCGCTGATCAGTGCCGCCGTGCTTACCGGGCTCCTGAGCATGCCCTGGGCTGCACACGGCGAAAGCGCCGGAGACTTGAACTTTGTGGTGGTCACGGCCACCCGCACGCCCCAGGACAGCAAGGACCTGCCCGTGTCGGTCGACCGGATCAACGCACAAACAATTCGCAACGGGCAGCTGCAGGTGAATCTATCGGAATCCTTGCTGACCGTCCCCGGGGTGTCCGCGCAAAGCCGCCAGAACTACGCGCAGGACTTGCAGCTGTCGGTGCGCGGTTTCGGGGCGCGCTCGAGCTTCGGCGTTCGCGGTGTGCGGCTGTACTCGGACGGAATACCGGGAACCATGCCGGATGGCCAGGGGCAGTTCTCCCAATTTGACCTGAGCAGCGCCGATCACATCGAAGTGCTGCGCGGACCCTTCTCCGCGCTCTACGGCAACTCATCGGGCGGCGTCATAGCCATATTTACGGAAGACGCAAAACCGGGATATCTGTTGGACGGCACTGCGGAATACGGCAGCTTCAACGCACAGCGCTACGCGATGAAGACCACCGGAGACGGCATCGTCAACTACGTGGTCGATGCGTCGCACTTCCAGACCGACGGCTACCGCGTGCATTCATCCGCGGAGCGCAATCTGTTCAACGCCAAGGCCAGCGGCAACTTGAGCGACACCTCGAAATTGACGCTGGTGGCGAATGCGGTGCAGACCCCATTCGTTCAAGATCCCCTGGGGCTCACGCGCGCCCAGCTCGCAGCTGATCCCACGCAGGCCGGCGTGAACGCCATCACGTACAACACGCGCAAGTCGCTCGCCCAAGAACAGCTGGGTGCGGTGTACGACAACAAGCTGAGTGCGGCCGATGATTTCGTCGCCAGTGTCTATACAGGCCATCGAGCCACGACCCAATTTCAGGCCATACCCCAAGCGACACAGCAAGCGGCGCCGCTGTACCCGGGCGGCGTGATCGACTTGGACCGCGCTTACTGGGGTGCGGATGTGCATGTCGCGGATCAACGCACGGTGGCAGGCACACCGCTGTTGCTGGTCGCCGGCGTCAATTACGATGATTTGGCGGAAGCGCGCAAAGGGTATTTGAATTTCATCGGCTCGCAATTGGGCGTGTTGGGTGCGCTGCGCCGCGACGAAGCCAATCACGTGTACGATTTTGATCAATACCTGCAAGTGCAATGGGATCCTGCTGAGCGCTGGCGTCTGGTGGCCGGCGTGCGCAACAGCCTGGTCGAAGTCACTTCCCACGGCCACTTGGCGGTTCTCGACGGAGCCGACAGCTCGGTTCGATATTCCGCCGTCAATCCGGTCGCCGGCGTGACCTATCGCGCGAGTTCGGCAGTGAATATTTACGGATCGTATGGCAGAGGTTTTGAAACCCCGACCTTGAACGATCTGGCATACCGTTCGGTCGACGGCAGCCTGCCCGGCCTCAATTTGGGATTGAAGCCCGCGCACAGCGACAACTACGAAGCGGGTATCAAGGCGGGGAATGAGTCATTGCGGGCCAATCTCGCCGCCTTTTACATCAGGACCACCGATGAACTCGCGGTGCTGCAAAATTCCGGCGGCCGCACGGTCAATCAAAACATCAGCGAGACTACGCGGCGCGGACTTGAATTGGGTCTGGATGCGGCATGGTCCGAGGGATTCAGTGCGCGCGTGGCGTACACGTACATCAAAGCCGTGGTGGCGCAGCCTTATTTCACCTGCGTCGCAGCGCCCTGCAATCCGCTCAGCAATCCGACCGGTCCGCCGCCCGCCAATTATTTGCCGGTGGCTGCCGGTGCTTTCCTACCTGCCGTGGCGCGAAATTCACTGTATCTCGGCGTGAGCTGGAATTACGCGCCGCTGGGTTTTTCAACTACGCTCGAGGCCCTGAGCAGGTCGAAGATTTATGCGGACGACCGCAACTCGGATGCGGCGGCCGGTTACTGGGTCGCGAATTGGCGGGCAGGTTTTCAACAGGACACGCGGCACTGGCACTTCAGCGAATTCGCGCGGGTTGATAATTTGGCCAATCGAGCCTATGTAGGTTCTGTGATCGTGAATGAGACCAATTCGAGGTTTTTCGAGCCTGCGCCGGGGCGAACGGCCTATCTCATGTTAAATGCAGCCATGCGTAATTAAGCTGTCGTCATGTGCACCCGTTATGTGCACCGAATGCCTTGAACCGCGTTGATCAGATAGGGTCTTATTAGTTGAAACCGGCCGCCTCGTGCGGTCTGAGGAGAGGCAAATGAGCATCAAGGGCAAAGGCGTTCTTTTGGCGGTTGGCGCGCTGGGACTGATTCTGGCGGGCGCTGGACCGGCATTGGCGCAGCAGGGCCATGGCGGCGGTGGTGGCGGTGGCCACGCGTCCGGCGGCGGGGGCGGGCACTCGGGCGGTGGCGGGGGCCACAGTTTCGGCGGCGGCCACGGTGCGGTTGGTCATACCGGCGGCGGTGCTCATTTTAGCGGTCCCAGTCATTTTTCAGGTCCGGGGCACTTTGCAGGCTCGGGTCACGTAGGGGCGGGATTCCATGGCGGCGGCTACCCAGCGCATGGTGCGGGCTTTGCCGGACACGGCTTCGTTGGCGGTCACTCCGGCTGGCACGGCGGCGCGTGGGGCGGAGGCTGGCGCGGCGCCGGGTGGCGCGGCGGTTATTGGCATGGCGGCTACTGGCCCCGTGCGTTCTACGGCTCAGGTTTTGCGTGGTTCCTGCCTATCCTGCCGCTGGCCTATGCCACGTACTGGTACTCAGGCGTCCCGTACTACTACGCCAATGACGTCTACTACACCTGGAACCCGACTTACGATGGCTACACAGCCACCGATCCGCCTCCGGTAGCAGCGGATTCAAGCGGCTCCGCGGATGTGGGCGCAACGGCGGCACCCGATGCGGATGTGCAGAATTCCGGTCCCGGACCCGGCGGCCCAATCCCCGGTCAAATCTTCATGTACCCGAAGAATGGCCAGAGCAGCGAACAGCAGGCAACGGATCGCGCGGAATGCCAGAGATGGGCGACGGAACAGGCCGGGCAGGTGGCGCAAAATGGCTCCGACTACAATCGCGCGATGGTCGCGTGTGTGGAAGGACGAGGTTACAGCGCTCGGTAAATTTGGACTTTGAGAAACAAAAAAGCCGCGCTTCCATGCGCGGCTTTTTTTTGCCCCCATGCCAAATCAGTACTTAAGATGAACCCCAGCAGGTCTTGATGTCCGCGGTGCCCGTCATTGCCTGCGCACCCGTTTGGTCGACCGTGAACGACGTGCACTGGGTATCGGCGAGCTGCGGGTTGATCAGCGGCACCGCCGCAATGCTGAATGTTGTTTGGGTTGTGATGAGCGTGACGTTGTAGTAGCCCTGTGCGGATGGTTGAGTTCCCGCAACCGCCTGAGGGCAGGTGTCGTACCTGAAGTTCTGCGAATAACAGCGCTCCAGCGCCTGCGAGAGGAAGGACATGGTGCGGGTGGCATCGCTGCGATTGGCTCGCCGCACATACGCCGAATACGAAGGGATGGCGATGGCTGCGAGAATTCCCACGATCGCTACCGCGATCATGAGTTCAACTAGGGTAAATCCGTTCTTCTTCATTGCAAGCTCCTACTGACCCACATGCGCCGTCAGTGCGACAACTTCCGGCTGGCCGCCCACGCCCGGATCGCTGAGAACCGCATCGACGGTCTGCCCGAGGAAGAACGAGCGGGCTGCGCTCGCGGCCGGGCTGTTCGGTTGAATCTGATACAGCTTATGCGCAATTTCGATCTGCGTCGGACTGGGCGAAGCGGTGATCTGACCCGTCACGGTTGCGCCGAGCATCTTCGTAGCCAATGCCGAAATCGGCTGCAGACTCAGTGCGAACGCAAAGACTGATGCCGCAAGCGAAAGTTTACCTAGTTTCATTGCCGAACCTCCCACCATGACACGCGATGACTGGTTGCGCCTTTCATATAGCGCGGAATGCACACTCCCGATCCGGAAGCAGGGCAGTTATATACCAAAGTACCGGCCGGGGTGTTGGTCGGCGTCGACGTTCCACTGGCCGTGTTCTCAAGGGTCGCGCCCGCATAGAAGCCGGTGCCCAGGCTTACGCCGAGCGGCACAATGTGCGTCCCGCCCGGTCCTGCCACCGTGTCCGAGTTATTCAATACGTGGTCGCCGTTGACGTCGAACTGCGGCGACGGGAACGCGCTGCCGGTCGCAAAATTGATGAAGTACAAGAATGACAAGCCGCCCTGCGTACAGGAATTGGGCGCAGGCTGCGTGCTGGTAACTACGATCGTGCCGCTCTTCAACAGCAATGGGTTGATGACGCGCTCGCCGCTGTTGAGCGTCAGGTCGATGTACCAACCCTTGCTTGCGGGGATGGACACGGTATTGCTGGTCACCGTCGCGACATTGATCGTGCCGATCGTTGCGGCCGACAGGGTCTGCTGCACCAGGTCGGTCCGTGCCAGCGGCGTCGCATAACCCGCGGGCGGATCATAGACGCCATAGATGCTTTGCACCCGGGTGTTCGCCAGGTCCGGAATGCCGAGCAATTGGCCGGTACCAACGAACACCATGGTGCCGGCGAGCTGCGGATATCGTGGATTCAATGTGGCCACCGGAGCGGCGGTGATCGGTTGCCGATTTCCTGACGCATCCTTCGCTTGCAATAGTACCGATACCGTCCAGGACGCCGGCGTCGCGTTGGAAATGTCGATACGCCACAGGTTGCCTTGCAGGTCGCCGGCATAAACCATATTCGCAGTAGCCGTGGACTGGCCGCTGGTGTTGACCACGATCGGCGTCGAAAGGCCATTGGCGACTGCCAAATTACATGCGGTCGGAACGGCTGCGCACAGATCCACTTTGATGACTGTCACACCGGTCTGCGGATTGAGGGCATACAGAAACGGCTTCTCGTTGGTGCTGTTGTAGCCGTTACCGACGAAAAGCAGCGTGCCGGCGTTGGTGGTCGCCAGCACCGGATTGGAGAACCCCAAACCCATGTCGATGTGCGTGAAGTCCCAGAGAACATTGTTCGCCAAAGCGGTTTCCGAAGTAATCGCCGCGGGATCCGTCACATCGAGGGCGAAAATACTCTTGCCGCCGGCCCCTTCGTTGCCGAACAGCACGCTGTGCCAGGTCAGGTCCGAGAATTGCACGTCGGCGACCTGCGGTGAGCCGTCAACGAAGAATTGATGGCGGGCATTGTAGAAAGGCGAAACCAGATTGATGAGGTTGGCGTAGACACCCCGCGGAATATAGGCGAAGCGTTCGTTACCGGTGGCGGCATCGAACGCGTGCAGCATGCCGTCGTCGGCGCCCACATAGATGACCGGCGGCCGGCTGGCGTGTGCGGCCGCAAAAGTCAGATAGGAGTTGCTCAGATTGTTTGACGACGGCGCGCCGACATAGGTCGGATTGCTGAAGATGATGTCGCCGAGAGTATGCGTGCGGGGTCTAAACTGGCCACTGGGCTTTTCCAGCGTTTTGACGCCGCGCAGATACTGCAGCACATCTTGTCCGTTCGTGTCCGCCGTAAAGGTCATGAGGGACATACCCAGGGCAGTCGGACTCGCAATGCCGGAGGTGGCGGTGGTCGACGTGTCCCACTCAAATGGAATGCCCTTGCTCACGACTGGATCGTAGGTGGCTATCTTGCGTCCGGTCATTGGATCCTGCGCATCCAGTTGGGTGGCCGCGGCCCACAGCGCATCCGCCGGATCAGTGTCGACGACACCGGTGACCGAATTGGCAGGGAAGGCGTACAGGTTTCCGGTCCAGTCTTGATCCACGTCCGAGGATATGAATTGCGACTGGTACACGACGCTGTTGGTGCTCAGGCCGGTGGAGTTCACGGCGACTGACGCGACCGACTGCGTGGCGGCAAGAATCGTGCTGAGAATGCTTTGCAGGTCATCGGTCAACGTGGTCGGATCGGTGGCTGCGAAGTAGTCGCCGGTCCCGCCGGCGATGGCCATCGCGGTCAATGTGTGGGCAGCGACAGGATTCTTCGATGGGTCGACGCCGGCGCCCAAACCGACGATATAGGTCTGAATGCCCGCCGCATTCAATGCGGTGAGTTTTGTGATGGTGTCCGTCAGCGCCTGGCTATTGGTAGTTGCCAGGGAGTGGTCAGCGTTGAACGACGCGGTTACGCCGTAGCCCAATGCAGCTGCGCTTCCCAGAGGTGGCCATGTTTTGCCGTTCAGATCGAGCGTCGGCAACCCGTCGGTCACCAAAATGACGTAGCGATGCGGCGTACAGCCGTTGCTGGATGCCGGATTGGTCGCAAAGTAGGCGGCCGCTTTGTTCATCAAGCCGGCCATGGGCGATTGTCCGGCCAGGGCCTTGATCTCGCTCGTGCCGGTGTTGTTGGTTTCCGGCAGCATCGAAGGCGCAAACAGCGCCAGAGCCGTCGCGACGCTGCCCGCAGTCGGCGTCGCGCCGGCGCTGGTCATGGGTACGACGATGGTGCCCGTGGTGGCCGATTGATTGGCGCCGTAGCCGAAGCCGCGTTGCTCGTAGATGACCTCGGTAGAGAAGGGCACGAAGCCGGCATTGGTCGGACCCGTGGTCGTCGCACAACCGCCCGGCGTGCCGGTGCTGTAGCTTTCCGTGACGCTGAACCCGCCATTGTTGAATTGCCCCAGGGAGAAATTCGGCGGATAGGGATTGACGGGATTCGGGCCGCCGTGCACCACGCATATGGTGCTCAAGCCGCCCGCATACAGCACGTCGTTGATCGACGGGTCATCGCTGCTCGAGCCGATGTTCATGTACGGCTGCAGCAAAATGCTCTGACTCGAGTAGTAGCCGTTCAGCGTGTTGCAATTCGAGGAGACGGAATTGCCCAGGGCGATGTTGACGCCAAAGCAAGGATTGGGGACTTGCCCGGTTGGCGCAGCAACCGAGGTAAACGTAAAACCGCCGGGCGGGCTCATTTGATAAACCCACGTCGTATAAAGGCTGGTGCCGCTGGTTGAATAATCCAGCAAGCCGAAATCGGCGCTC
>Ga0210392_10001874_pt1 | contig 10870 bp, 19 predicted proteins | sample IncBWC30OmetaG_FD_161057 | JGI IMG/M metagenome (GOLD analysis project Ga0210392, IMG submission 161057) | Forest soil microbial communities from Barre Woods Harvard Forest LTER site, Petersham, Massachusetts, United States - Inc-BW-C-30-O ...
CGGCCCTCACGATCTGAAAAGCCGACAGTTCGTGGAGGTCGGGCCAAGAACGCTGATTATCGGCAGCGCGAGTACCTGACGGAAAGCGAGATCGACAAGCTGGTCGCCGCCGCGGGTGACAGCCGCAATCCGGTCCGCGATCGGCTGCTGATCTCATGGCCTTCCGGCATGCGTTGCGGGTTAGCGAGTTGGTGGACCTTCGCTGGCAGCAAATCACCGCTCTTCTCCGCGCAATTGTCTATCCTGCATGCGTCAAGCAGAGGACGGGCATTCGTTCCGAGGAAATGTCCGAAAGCATACCAGGCCGCGCTGAAGAACCGCCGGAAGCACTTCGTCATCGATGGCGAGGCGGTCATTTTTGCGCAGCGTCCATAGCTCATCAATTGACATGCTCTCCAAATTGGTTCGGCTCATTAAGCCGCTTAGCCATCGAACTTAATTTCCTGAAGCCAGTCGGCGCTGGAGGGAACCTTGGTTCCGCACGTGAGTATGCAAAACTCAAAATGCTCTAAACATTTGCCCTAGATAGGTGATGGCTCAGAAAGAAAAAGCAAAGGGCGAATCCGTCAAAAGCTACTCGTCCCACTCGCTTCAAGAACTAACGAGAGTTATCCACAGGCAAATCAACTGACGCCTTACATATGTGATAAACGTCAACGACAACCTTCCGGCGCTGCTGTAGTGGCACTGTGGGATTTTAGCGGAGTAAGGGTCTCCCTGGACTTGGAGCCCGTCGCGCATGGCGGGCTTTATTTTTTTGCCACCACAAAATTCGACCAATGCGCTGGAGAGCGCCTTGGCCTGTGGGGGAATAGCACCGGAGGGTCCGTTCATGGAAAGTAATGCTTTCAAATCCATGTCCACAGATAAGCTGTGGAGCTTGCACGAACAGATGACTTCGATTCTGGCTCGCAAGATAGCCGAGGAAAAGACCAAGCTCGAAGAACGTCTGTGCAGGCTTGAAAACGCTAATAGCGCGATTGGACCCAATCGGCCGCGCCGCGCCTATCCGAAGGTTCTTCCGAAATATCAGAACCCAAATAATACCGCCGAGACATGGTCCGGCCGTGGAAGGCAACCGCATTGGGTACGGGCGCAGCTCACGGCGGGCAAAAAGCTCGAGCATTTTCTTATTGCTCAACCCTCAATCGAGAGGCGTCACATCTTGAAGATGGCCAGGACGAGCGCTTAGCTCGGTTTGGTTCCGCTGCGTTCGTTAGATGTCCGCGACCTGTGACGAGCATCAACACCCTCGGTTCGCCGGCCGTTCTGTTGCCCACTATGGCGATGGCTGGCTTCGGCCACCTCGGCAGCGCTGCGGCACGCAGCTTGCTTGGTCTTCGAATGCCGCGGCCTGGGGTCCCCTAGGTTTGTGCGGTTTCCTCCCTGACTTGGGCCCGGCGCGAGCCAAGCGCGCCGGGCCTTTTTGTGTGCCTGCCTGAGCGCGCCACGCTGAACCGCCTGGGCGTCGCACCGTCGTCCGACTGTCACATGGCGGTGATAAACTTGTCGCATCCGCAATGTGACTGGCCCGGTGCAATTAGCGCAAGCTGATCCTGTCTCGCACCGAGGCAGGCATCGCCAAGGCACGCGAGCAGGGCAAGAAGTTCGGTCGCCCCTCCGCGCTGGATGTCGGTCAGAAGCGCAAGATCGCCGATCGGTACGCTGCCGGCGAGACGATGGCGGCGCTGGCGCGGGAATACGAGGTCGGCGAGGCCACCATCTTTCGGGCGCTGCAAGGCCCTTTCGAAGTGGCCGCGTGAAGCGGCGAGACCGCAATCCGGCCTGGGCCGACATCAGGCTAGACGCTACGGCCAGACAGACCTATGCTCACCTTGCGGTGCGAGCACCGCATCCCCTACCTAGCCCCGCCTTCGCCCGCGGGGCTTTTTCTTGCCATGGCCCGGATCTGCGGCTTTCGCGTCGCACCTACACGCCGTGTCTACGATCATATGATCAACTGTGACCGCCGATCGGCAAAAGATGTGGCAAGGTGAGTTTGCGCTGTCCTCTCCCTCATCTCGACGGCGCCTTGGTCAGGGGCCCCGCCACATCCCCAGATGGGCGGGGCCTTTCATTGCCAGCGCACCGCCATAGCCAGCGCGGCGCGGCGTGAAGCTCGGCGAGGTGGCGATCCTTGCTGTTGAGTTCTGTCCCCATATGGGGACAGAACTGCATAACCGAAGCCGCGCTCCTATTGCGATCGATTTCGGATTTCGATTTCCCAACCTTGTCAGCATATTCCCGCACGCCGAGCCCACTCCCCAGCGCGTGCAGCCTCTCGTTTCGGTCTCGTAATCGCGACAAGCGGCTCGGGGGAGTTGCAGTAACAGCAAGCTCTGTTGAGCCCACCATTCAATCAAAGAACACCACCTCGAGCGCGTCGGCTTTTCGCGCGCAAAGCCGGTTCAAGGATTTGCGTTCGTCTCCGCAACGGTTCGCTCGAGGCTATCGCGCCTGGCGGCAAGCGGGCGGCCGGATCGTGCGTCAAGATGCGGCGGGTCCGTTTAGCTGCTGGTTTAGCGGCCCAGAACCAAGGTCGCGATTCCAGCAGGGGCGCCGACAAGGCGAGCGCCAATATGAGTTCGATCTTGCTTTGCTTGTCCATCCCACGCACTCCCATCCGCGATCCCCAACGGCGAAGGGCAGTGAATGGTTCCGCTCGTTGAAGTAGAGCTTTACAACTGTCGCCGTTATTTTGTCACGCCGACCACGATTTGCCCGACCTGAAGTGTCACGCCGCCTCCCGCTGCTCGCTTGGGTCTCCCCTAAGAGACAGTTTCAGCCGCGCGAATATTCCTACCGGTTCGGAAATAGAGCTTTAAAACTGTTACCAATATGAACGCTGATTATCGGCAGCGCGAGTACCTGACGGAAAGCGAGATCGACAAGCTGGTCGCCGCCGCGGGCGACAGCCGCAATCCGATCCGCGACCGGCTGCTGATCCTCATGGCGTTCCGGCATGCGTTGCGGGTTAGTGAATTGGTTGGACTGCGCTGGCAGCAAATCCATCTCGACACCGCGACCGTCCACATCACCCGCGCCAAGAACGGCACGCCTGGCAACCATGGCTTACAGGGTGATGAGCTGCGGCTGTTGCGGGCACTTCGTCGGGAGCATCCGCACTCAGACTTCGTATTTCTATCCGAGCGGAAGGCTCCCCTCTCCGTCGATGGCGCTCAGAAGCTCACAGAACGGCTTGGCGAGGCCGCTAAGCTGCCTTTCCCGATCCATGCTCACATGCTGCGGCATGCGGCTGGCTACGCTCTAGCGGCTCGTGGAGTCGATACAAGGACCCTTCAGGCTTTCATGGGCCATCGCTCGATCGCGAACACCGTTGTCTACACCGCGGTCGCCGACAAGCGAATCCGCAACATCTGGGGCAAATGAACAAGGTTCGATCAGATCAACTGAAACGGGATCAGGAAAGGGCGGATACTAATGGCCGCTGGTGGCTACGGGCGTGGTTCGTTCATGGAGATGCCCGCCCAGTGCACATCTTCGTAGGCTGCGTCCCGCCGTCGTTGAGGCAGTAGAACACGTCCGGGAACAATGGTCCCTTGAAGTAGTCGAGTACGATCACGCCGGAAATAACGACGAGAGCAATGACAACAGCTGGTAAGTTCGTGCTTCTCTCTTTTCCGTCGTGTCTGGGTTTTCCTTCAGCGGCGGCAAGCCGCGCATGCTGTACCTCGCGTGCTTTGCGTGCGTTGTGCCTTCCGTGTGGATGGAGCGACGCACCCACGAACAGGCCCGAAATGAACAGGACAAAGCTGAGGATGATGTACAGCACTATCCCGAGATCTGACGGTTCAGCCATGGCGAGCCACTAGTTTCCGCTGCCTAGTTCTAGCGGCATCTCACGTCCCGGGCCTAGGCAAACGCGAACAAACCTTAATCCGGATAATTTTAGACAACTCTGCATGACTCAGAATTGGCCGCTGGTAAGTAATTTTCCGGGAGCTAGGTGAGTACCCACCAAGAGCCAAAACGATCTACGCGGCTCTCTGAGTCAGTGAGAGCCCTTTGTATCGTTGCGTACTGCGTATCCCCATCAACATCAACATCAACAGAAGGATCCCCGCACGTGAGCGGCGCGGCTTACTTACCTATAGAGAGAGCCCCATGAGCGAAACCGCGCGCCGGTCAGCAGAGCGCTTCAATAATCGTAACCGATTGGCAAACGCCAAGAACCGCCCCCGGACACCGGTTCAGTAATTCGGTTAGGCCAAAAAATGAGAAACTAATATCACGCCGGAAACAACGATGAGAGCAAGGACAACAGCTAGCAAGTTCATGCTTCTCTTCTTTCCGCCGTGTCTGGGTTCTCTTTCAGCAGCGGCAAGCCGCGCATGCCATGGCTCGTATTCTTTGCGTTCGCGGGCCGGAGAGAATAACGCACCCAGCAAGATGCCCGAAATGAATACGACGAAGATGAGGATGATATACAGCGTTAACCATATATCTGCGTTACGTTCGACCATGGCGGGCCATTCCATCGTGGCGATGCGGAAACTGCTCAACCTCGTTCATTGGAATCTATGGGTCGCGGTTCCCGAAATAACCTGTGTTACTGATCCAATAACTCCTAAGCATTAGTGACCCAATAATTCCTAAAGGAAGGTTGAACTGTTTTTGACAATTTTGCCTTCGCCGATGGCGGCCTCTGTCGGATCAATCACCCGTTCACCGGGCTTGCAGGGCTTCTCAACCCATGGCGGCTATCTGACCGGCTAGTAGAGAAGGATGATGCCCGTCTGTCAGCGTGACGGTTGTCGTGCGAGGTGTCACAACGAAAAGGCAGGAATGCAACCAACCTCCGAGCCTAACCTAAGTAAATGGCGGCTATCACCTCATAGTCCATTTTCGGCGGTGGGGAGATAGAGAGCCATGAGCCATCAGTTTCTCAAGGTTTTGGCGGCCGCCGCCCAGTTGACGACAGACGAACAACAGCACGGGAGGCCGTCAACGGTTTCCGTTCGCAAGGCGCTGAAGGTTCTAGGAAGCCCTCGCTTAGCTGCGGCCCTCATCAACGCTCAAGTTCATCTTCGAGGTAAGGCGAAGGTACCCCTGTCGGTACGGCTTAAAGGTCGCATTATGCTCGCCGGTGAGAGAGGTGGAATTTGGGAACGGTGTGAGCCTTGTCGGCAATGTCGTTCCGATCGAAATCGTCTGTCACAAAGGCGCTCGTATATCGATAGGTGATCATACGTTCATCAATTACGGCTCATCAATTTCAGCGCACAAAAACATAACAATTGGCCGCCACTGCCTGTTGGGCCATTACCTGAGATTGCTCGACAACAACGAGCATGGCGTCGAACAGCATGACGTACCGACGCCGTCAGCCCCAATCATGATTGGAGATCGCGTCTGGATCGGTTCTTGCGTCATCATCCTCCCAGGCGTGTCCATCGGTGACCACGCGGCTGTGGGCGCTGGTAGCGTGGTCACCAAAGCATCCCTCCGAATTGTTTGGCCGTTGGAAATCCAGCTCGCATACTGCGGGAACTACCAGCCAAATAGTCCCGCGCCGCACCGCGCCCATCTACACGCAGGCGGCAGCCATCGTATTTGATCTGGTGAAGCCAGTCGGGGCCGGTCGGGAACCTTGGCGCCGGTTGTGGGTAAGCAGAACTCAAACATGCGCCCAAGATAGGCTCGCACGATTGGCGAATCAGTGCCCCAAATGAACCTCTGCGCCAGCGCATCGTACCCATAGAGTGGCCGGGGTCAGTCGTGCGGGATCGCAACGGTTCGGGTGGCGTTTGCATTGCTGAAACGTTGATGCGAGTTCCGCTTTTGCCCTTATGAACCGAGGTAGCCCCAGATGACGGCGTCTTGATTCAAGCAAAGACAGCCAAAAATAAGAAGGAGTCACGAAAATGCGCAAAAGGAAATCGGCTATCATCCTCTCCGGTCTTGGGATTATCGTGTTGCTACTCGCGCTGGCTCCAGTGCTACATGCTCAAGATGAAAAAGGCCCGAAAGCAGATCCCTCCTATCCCAGCGGATCGGAGATCGCGTTCGAATGGCAATATTCCTGCCCCACCGGAAAGGGCTGCTCATTTAGTTGTCCCGGATCGGGCGGTGCATCGAGCGTCACGAAACTTGCAATGCATTTGGGGACCATCCCTCTTCGCGGCACCGACAGAGCCTTTGGCCTATTTTATGAGTTTTCGACCTTACAGATTCCGCGCGCCAACGGTTTTAGCCTCACGACCGGAATAAGCACGCTGTCATGCCAAGTGAGTGGCATGAACCTCGACTATTCCGGGCCACCGAAGGACCGGTCTCTCCCGATCGACAGACCGCGCACTCCAGATGAGCGCATTTCAAAAGGTTTGGGGACGGGCGGACATGCCCAATAATTACGCCGATCAGTGCGCGAGTGAAAGCCGCTAGGACTTGGGGCTTGTTCGATGGATCGCAACTAGCCGCGCTTTGCCTATGGCGAAGGTGCTGTTGAAAGAGTTGGCAATAAGTGTCGATCAGCGTCCGCCTGGTGGACTTGATCCCAATGCATTCGCGGCATTGCGTTCGTTGCTCGACGTTATCCAGCGCGTCGGAATCGAGGGCGAACCACAACAGGTGTTCGAGATGATCGAGGAGGATCTGCGGGCGCGCCTGGCTGTGCCTGTAAATCGGGCCGGAGCAGCAGGACGGCAAAGACAGCGGCGTTGAGTGCAAACCAAGCCGCTACGCAAATAAGAAGAGTTGACACGCCTGAGGAAATGATGAGCTTTATCTTCGTTCTGTATTGTGTGGCTGGATGCGAACTGTCTCACCCAAGCCATCGCATAAATAGCGCCTACGCCACAATCGAGCGTTGCCAAAAGGTGAAGGAGAACCTGGAAGCGATGTCCCGCTCGCTCTATTCGTGCGAGAGGGTCATGTTCGAAGAAGCACGCACTTGAATCAGCACGGATCGCCAACACCGTTGTCTACACCGCGGTCGCTGACAAACGGATCCGCAACATCTGGGGCAAATGAGCAAGGTTCGATCAGGTCAACTGAAACGGGATCGAGGGAACGGCTCCCGTTCCACATTACATAGGCGTGCGAACAGTCACTGCTGTAGCCTGCAATTCGGCCGGTGCGACTCTGCCAATCCGCATGACGCCGGACCCTAGCGCCGCCGGAGGCCATGTACGTGCGAACGCCTCTTTCGTTTAGTTTTATGAGCATCGTCGGTGTCCCCAATTTGACCGAAGGTGCTTTAGGATCGAAATGACGGGGGGCCATTTCGTGATTGATCAAAGGCGAAGTCTGGGCAGTGCACTGCCTTATGTTTGAGGGGCAAATGTGGGACTTTTGCGGTTCTGTGATCACAAAAGCAGTAACATGAATGACGATCGCGAACTGATCGCACGCAAGGCAGAAGACATCCTGACCATGCTGGACGATGAGGATAGGCCCTTGCGGGACCGGAAGGGGTTTGTTCGTCGGACGCTAGAGCCGGGAGAGGATGCCTCGATTATTGCGAGAATGCTGACGCGGGATATGAGCATGCGGCAGGCTGACGCTAACGATTTCAACCGGCGGATTGAGTACCCTGATCTTGGTGGCAATAGGGGGAACTCGGTCCCATAATTGCCCCAGCGCTGCTGTGCCCCCGCCTCCCTTCGGTCAAACCGGTAAGGTCTCTAGCATCGGCGTTCCAGAGGTGCCCTCACGATGATCTTTCTCGCAGAAGCACGTTCAGCATAAAAAGGCCCCGGCAAAGCACCGGGGCCAAGTGGTGTCCCCACTAGAGCAGGAGTTTCCGGGAGACCACTCAGCTTGGCTGGGCAATGTTGTCGTGATTGCGCCGTTTTGGCAGCGCAAAGGAAGTAGCCTGAATGCGCCGGTTCCGTTCCATGGAACCGGCGCATTGCCAATTCAGTTACAGTTAGAATTCCTAAGCGCGCGAAGGAGGAAGGCGTGCGAGCAGTCTTGGAAATCGATCTTGCCTTGTGGGGAATGATAGCCTGCTTGGCAATGAAAGTTGCGCAACACTCTTTTTAGGACAGAGCGCGTTCCGTCAACCAAATGGCCGCCCAGGTTAATCCAGCCAGCCAACCTGCTGTTGCGAGTCCAAGCAAGATTGCCCAAAAACCGACAACGCACCGATCTCGCAAGCTCATACGCATGACGAAATCGCTCCCCATCCACCACAGTGCGACCGTGTCCGCACGGTGCAAGGCCGACACCTTAAGCTAGGTGCACGGCCCCTCTGATCAGAACCAGGACTCGAAGCAGCGGGGCCGTGTCTGAGCCACGGATAGAGGGCCTGCCGTCAAATGCAAAGGGCATGCAGATGGTTCCTATTGGGAGATCAGCGCCGGTTGTCCTCCATGAACTCCAGCACCGACCCCGGAATCTCGCCGAAATCATTGCGGCGTTGGCGCAATTCATCGGCGATGTCCACAGTCACATCGCGGGACCATCCTTCAGCGGTATTGAAGGCGACGATGCGGATCGGGCCGTTGAACTGGCCCTCCACCAGATCACGGATCAGCGTCTCACGATCAGTGGCGTTTTCGTCAGTCTCACGCCACGCTCGTCCGAGCCGACCACCGAAGTCATCCAGCACAAGGTAAGTGTCTTGCTCCGGCCCATGGGGCGCAATGGATGGCGAGGTACGCATAACTGGACTCCTCCGAACCTAGATCGCGAAGGTTACGCGCCTCTATGCTGAGCCGGGAGGTATCAATAGCCGCGCGACCTCTTGCCCCAGCCCGGATGCGGCCTGACGTCAGCGCCCCGGCGGCCACAAGTGCTGCACACGAAACGTGGCTCGATGTCGCTCAACCGGACATCATTGGCCCATTGGTCGGCGAGCATTTCGACCGAATGGCAGCATCTGAAGTCCGAACAATAGATCAGCGAGGCTGTAACGCCGGACTCTCGCATTTCGGCGAAGGTGATCTTCTGTGGCCGCTCCATGCCCCATGATTCCGCTGATTGGGGCGGGAGGAAAGCCGCTAGGAGTTGGGGCTTTCTGCCGATCGTGCACCAGGGAAACGAAAACCCTGGCTCCGAATGGGGGTCTGAGCCAGGGCCAGTCTGGACGTTGCGGACTTGTGAAGCAGGTTTAGCCGGGATTTTTGAAGGTATGACGAAAGCCACATGACGGCTGCAGCGTATCCCTCAAACGAAAAACCCCAGCTCCGCAGGAAGCTAGGGTTCGTGAGACCGCCCGCGTACATCCGGCGGGCGAATCGTCAATACCAAGTCAAACGGGTGTCTTTGAACAAACGATGACCTGAAGGAGGCCCAAGTGCGGCTTCACGATCAAGACGCTGCGGCACTACCACGGCACAAGCCTCTTGGAGGCGGCCGACGCCGATCTCCTGCGGGAACTGTTTTGGCAATTGCCGATTGAATCCTCTCCAACGCGAGGAGGGCTGCCGCCATGCGCCTTCACAGCCACATCGATGAAAACCGTTCCCGACACCTCGACCTGATCGGTGGACGCGGGCACCCCTGGTCAATTGACCTGGTCGCCGTGATAGCCTCTGGCCTGCTGTTAATGGGCTTCGCCTGTGCCCTAGCTGCCCTGTGGGTTCACTAAGATCAAGGATGCCGGGATAGGAGCGCCCATGGACCGACAGACGAGAATCGAAATTATGTTGGCGATTGGAATGTCGGCGGCGCCAGCTGCTATCGCAACTCTCGTCATGCTGGTCCGCTAGACCCGCGTGCAAGGATCTCGCAAACCGCGTCACTGCGATCCGTTAGGTTGAGCTTGCGTAGGCGGATCTCGAGTGATTCCTCTAATAGGCCGCCAGCCCTCAGCGGAGTCCGATGATCCGTTTTCCGCTTAAGGTATAACCAGGGCGCAACGTAGCTGCCCGTCCATATATGCCGCGCCCGGCATGCTCAGCCTCTCGTTGGAACGTATCGTACATGCCGTGGGAATAGTTTGGCCAGTCGAGCGCTAGACCATTGCTTACCAACCATTGGCCAAGGTCAGATAATCACGCTTTTGGGTGTGCCTGAAAACGCCGCTCTCTCACGATGCAGTTGGGGGCTTGAGTGAGCTCGCTATTTGGGCGCCCAACTTTTGTGCGTCTTCCGCAACGGCCTTCAGTTGAGACTGAAAGTGTTCGACTTGAATGCGGAATGCTTCCTGGAAATCCTTTGCACGCAGAAGCTTTTCCAAGAAGTCACGGTTGGTCGCAACTTGCCGCTCAAGGTAGGTTTTGAAGTCGGCTATTCGCTCTTGATTGGCACCAGGAAAGCCTTGCATGGCCTTTTCAATCATATCCAAGCAGCTTTGACTGACGCCTTGCATCTTTTCGAGATTTTCAAGCATGAGGGCTTGGAAGGCTTCAAACGGGTTCTTCTCATCTGCCATGGGGCGCTCCCGACCTCGGCGTTAAGAAACGGTCCCGTCGCGGGAGGCTCCGGCGCCAGGGCCGCTCTAAATCAGAAAGTCTACGATCTTGGAAAGGATATACTCCATCGCCTGAATATGCGCCCCGGGTAGCCCGTTTGCCAGCCCGGAATAAGAGGCCCGCAGTCTTAGGATGACGAGGCAACATAGGAGTGGAGCGCGATGAGGCTGGTCAAGCTTTCTTTGATCTTAGCGACGGGGCTGATGGCTGCGCCAGCATTGGGCGGCGGCTTATCGAAGGAAGAAGCACTCCACGAGTTCTCTTTTGAGTGCGCGCGATGTGCTGCCTATTTTGACCTGACCAGTAAGTGTTTCGTTAGCAGTGGCCAGCTTCAAGGAGACGACAAAGCAAGTATCGAGAAGACCCGCAATTTCTTCTATCAGTTGCAGTACGCGGCCGGCAAAGCGGCAGGCATGTCCGACAAGGCCATAGAAGCCCATTTTGCAATGGTCCTGGATTCCATCAACAACGACATCGATAAGAACTGC
>Ga0210392_10001877_pt1 | contig 10852 bp, 6 predicted proteins | sample IncBWC30OmetaG_FD_161057 | JGI IMG/M metagenome (GOLD analysis project Ga0210392, IMG submission 161057) | Forest soil microbial communities from Barre Woods Harvard Forest LTER site, Petersham, Massachusetts, United States - Inc-BW-C-30-O ...
GCCTCCTGGGCCGGTCTCACTGAAGCCAGCGTGCACTCCCGCCGCATCGGCCTGCGCCAGCACTACACCATCGCTCCATGGACCGACTTCGCCGAGGTCCACTGGAGCAACTTCGGCCAGGCCTACGTCACACCCAACTCCACCGACGAGGTCTGCGTCGCCTTCATCGCCAATAAAAAGTTTGCGAGCGCCGAGCAAGCTCTCAGCCACTTCCCCGCCCTGCGCCATCGCCTCTCCGCATCCCAACCCAGCGATCCTACGCGAGGTTCCATCACCCTCGGCCGCAAACTCCGGCGCGTCACCACCAGCAACATCGCCCTCATCGGCGACGCCTCTGGATCAGTCGACGCCGTCACTGGCGAAGGGCTCGCCCTCTGTTTCCGTCAGGCCGCAGCTTTAGCCATCGCCCTCCGCGCCGACAACCTCCCCCTTTATCAGCAAGCGCATCCCCGCATCCAACTCCTTCCCAGCCTGATGTCTCGCAGCCTGCTCTTAATGGACCGTTCTCCCCGCCTCCGCGACCGAGTTCTCAACACCTTCAAACTCCGCCCGCGTCTCTTCGAGCGCCTCCTTCAAATGCACATCGGTCACTCCCCGCTCCAATTTCTCGGCGCCGACGGTCTGCTTGCCACCGGCCTGCACCTCCTCATCAGCTAAACTTGGTTCTGGCAACAACAACCAGCTTTACAGCGGCATGGCCATCGCTGTAAGTTGTGGCTAACCCCGAGGAACCTGAAACTCCATGAATGAGATCGCCAAACGCTGTATCGACATCATTGCGAAATCGAAGAGTCTCTCTCCGGAGTCCGTCACGTTGGCCAGCACCTTCGACGAGCTCAACATCGACTCCCTCGACAAGATCAACATCTCCTTCGAGGTCGAAGAGGCCTTCAACGTAGAAATCCCAGACGACGCTCTCGGCACCATTAAGACCGTAGGAGACATGGTCGAAGGAGTCGCCAAACTCCACGCCGCTCAGCCCCACTCCGCCATAACCACCCCCTGACAACAACTTGCCACCTTGTGATTTATAACTAGAGTTGGAATTGCAAGGGGAGCAGCAGTGAATCGTGTCGTAGTCACAGGCCTGGGATGTATCACCCCCATCGGCAACTCCGTACCGGACTTCCGCACCTCCCTCTTCGCTGGAACCACCGGCATAGCACCCTTTCCGCCCTACCCCGAAGCCCCGACCCGCGACGCTCACGACAAGACCCAAGGCCTCCGCTTCACCCATTCCGCCGCCGTCAAGAACTTCGACCCCCTCCAGCATCTCGACTCCGGTATTGTCACCGCCACCGACCGCACCACCCACTTCGCTATAGTCGCCGCCCGCCAGGCCGCCGCAGAATCTCAACTCACCACCCACTACGCTCCCGAAAGAATCGCCATCATCGTCGGCTGCGCGTGCGGCGGCCGCCAGGCCGAAGAGACCGAGACCATCAAGCTCTACGGCCGCGACGCCCGCGTCCATCCCCTCACCGTCATCCGCACCATGGCCTCGGCCGGAGCCAGCAACATCTCCATCGACCAGAAGATTACCGGCCCGACTCTCAACATCTCCACCGCCTGCTCCTCCGGAACCCACGCCATCGGTCTCGCCTTCCAAATGATTCGCAGCGGAATGGTCGACGCCGCCATCGCCGGTGGCCACGAAGCCCCACTCACCTTCGGCTTTCTCCGCGCATGGGACTCCATGCGAGTCGTCTCCCCCACCCAGTGCCGCCCCTTCTCCGCCGACCGCGACGGCATGACCCTCGGCGAAGGCGCCGCCATGCTCACTCTCGAAACCCTCGCCTCCGCTCAGGCCCGCAACGCCACCGTCTACGCCGAGATCGTCGGCTTCGGCTTCTCAGCCGACGCCAGCCACATTACACAACCCCTCTCCGACGGAGCCGCCAGCGCGATGCGCCAAGCCATCGCCGACGCAAACGCACTACCCGAAGAAGTCGGCTACATCAGCGCCCACGGCACCGGCACTCAAGCCAACGACACCACCGAAGCCGCAGCCATCCACCAGGTCTTCGGCTCGCGTGCATCACAAATCCCCGTCAGCTCCACCAAATCTCTCCACGGCCACTCCATCGGAGCCAGCGGAGCGCTCGAAGCACTCGCCACCGTCCTCGCCCTGCACGAAAATCTCCTCCCCACCAACGCCGGCGTCAACGAGATCGACCCCGCCATCAACCTCGACATCATCCTTGGCGTCCCTCGCAAGGCCACTCCAAAACTAGCGCTCTCCAACTCCCTCGCATTCGGCGGCCTCAACGCCGTCCTCGCCCTTCGCCCGTTCTGAACCAACTCGCAGCATTGCCGAAGCAAGATTCAATGCGGAAGAAAAACGTGTCATCCTGAGCGAAGTCGTTCGCGCACCTTGCGAACGACGCAGTCAAAGGGCCTGTCCCGAGCTCGTCGAAGAAACCTGCGGCTGCTCTTTGGCCAACCGGTCACCACCTGCTTACTTGTGCAGCGCCGCAATTTACCGCTACGCTCGAAAGATGAACCGAAGAGTCTTTTGGGCCCTCCCCCTTCTCATCCTCACCCTCTCCGCCATTAAACTCCACGCTCAAGCCAAACTAGCGATCTACGGCACCATCGGCTCTGAAAAAAGCGGCCTCCCCAATGAAAACTGGCAGCTCGCCGGAACCTTCGGCCTCTACTACGGCCTCACGCACCTCGCTCCACTCAATCTCTCCATCGACGCCCGCGGCGACCTCTCCGGCAACATCAACAGCGGCCTCGTCGGCCCGCGTCTCGCTCTGAAACTCCCCGCAATCCCCATCAAGCCTTACGGCGAATTTCTCATCGGCTTTCAGACCTACAGCAAAACCGCCGCCGGCCTGAAAGACCCCAACGACTTCGCCTACCGTTACGTCCTCGGTCTCGACACCACCATCCTTCCGCACATCGATTGGCGTGTCGCAGACTTCAGCTACGCACTCAACAACTCCGCCAACGGCGATCACGCCAAAACGCTCTCCACCGGCCTCGTCCTCCGCTTCTAGACCAAAATCAACATTGCTGCGCCCAGTAAGAAAGTTGTCATCCCAGTAAGAAGCCGTCATCTCAGTAAGAAGTCGTCATCCTGAACGCAGTGAAGGATCCCCGCATTTCGCTGGTGCTTGTCCTCGCTTCCGAGGTACAGCGACCATGGAAGCGTTTCTAAAACTCCATCGGAGATCGTCCGCATCTGACAGAACCGGATACCATAGCCTGCAGATGATCTCCGTCCTCATCCTCACTCTCAACGAGCAGCGCAATCTCCCCTATTGCCTCTCCAGCATCTCCTGGTCCGACGACATCCACGTCTTCGACTCCCAAAGCACCGACAATACCCTCGAGATCGCCAAAGCCGCCGGAGCACACATCCACACACGCGCCTTCGACGACTACGCCACGCACCGTAATGCCGCGCTTACCACCGTCCCCTTCAAATACCCCTGGGTTTTTCTCCTCGACGCCGACGAACGTCCCACGCCCGAACTCTCCCGTGAGATGCAGCAACTCGCCACAGCCGCGCCAACCCAAATCGCAGCCTTTCGCGTTCGCCGCCGTGATCACCTCTTCGATACCTGGCTCAAACACGCCCAGATCTCGCCTTATTACATCCGTCTCGTTCGTCCCGAACGCAGCCACTACACCCGCGCAATCAATGAAGTCCTCGAAATCGACGGTACCGTAGCCAGTCTCAGCTATCCGCTCGATCACTTCCCCTTCTCCAAGGGCATCGCCAAGTGGGTCGAGAAGCACAACCTCTACTCCACCATGGAAGCCGAACTCATCGCCCGCAACCAGGGCCTCCAAAATCCTTCCCTGCTCACCGCCCTCCGCCACCCCGACTTCCACACACGTCGTCTCCACCAGAAAGCCATCTTCTACCGCCTTCCCAGCCGTCCACTCCTCAAGTGGCTCTACATGGTCTTCCTCCGCGGTGCCATCCTCGCCGGCGCAGCGGGACTCACCTACGCGACTCTCCAGTCCTTCTACGAGTACCTCATCGTCCTCAAGACCAAAGAACTCCGCCGCGGCGGCGCATAAGTCTCCGCACGTCAGGCACGCGAAACAATCTCCGTCCCCCTTGCAAATAAATTGCAACAAAATTAGGTACAAATTCGATCGAGAGAGGTCAGCCTTCGCGCCCGGCCCACAAAAATCATCTCCTCGATTAACCTCTAAAAACCTGTCAAGCCTCTGCCTGATATCTCAAAAAAATTCTTGCAATCTTTACGAAAGAGGGTTAGCTTGGTCTCACTCTTTCTTAAATTGACGTTTTCTCCACACTTCTATTAGCCGCATGGCCCTTGGAACACAGTGACGTACCCGCAGCACTCCCGCTGCGATAACGGCTTTTTGTCTTAAATTTCCACGCGTAAAAATCGTCCTCGAGACGATCGGGAAATCTCTGTCTCTAACTCTGGAGGTCAAATGCGCCAACCGTCACGTAAGCTCCTAAGGGCCGCTGTCTACGGCCTCGCCACCATCCTTCTGACCATCATTGGCAGCACCTTCATTCAAGCTCAAACGTTCCGCGGCGGCATTAACGGCACCGTCACCGACAAGACCGGAGCATCCATCTCCAACGCCGTCGTTACCGCAGTTCAGACTGACACCGACATCCCGCACAAAACCACAACCTCCAGTGGTGGCGAGTTTCTCTTTCAGGATCTTCCCCTCGGAACCTATAGCGTCACCGTAGGCTTCACCGGCTTCCAGACAGTTAAGACAGACAACATCTCCGTCAAGGCTGGAGTCGTCTATACCCTCCCCGTCATCCTTCAACTCTCCAGCTCCGAAACCACCGTCGAGGTCCAGGCAGCGGGAATCGCGCTCGATACAACCAGCACAACACAAACCACCGTCCTCGACGCCAAGGCCGTTGCCGACATTCCTCTCAACGGACGAGACTTCACCCAGATGATCGCGCTTAATCCTGGTTATTCAGGCTACAGTGGTGGCGGTTACGGCTCATTGAACGGCACTCGCGCCAACCAGATGAACTGGCAGATCGATGGCGTGGACAACAATGACCTATGGCACAACATTCCCGCCGTCAACCAGGGTGGCGTCTCCGGAATCGCCGGCATCATTCTTCCGCTCGATGCAGTCGATCAGTTCTCTGCCCAGACCCAGGCTGGTCCCGAAGGCGGCCGTAACCCTGGTGGCACCGTCAACCTTACCCTCCGGTCCGGGAGCAATCAGCTCCACGGCACCGTCTATTACTTCAACCGCAACGAGTTCTTAGGCGCCAAGAGTCCCTTCTCAGAAACCAAGCAAAAGGTCCGCAACTACAACACTGGCTTCTCTGTCGGCGGTCCCTTCCTCAAAGACAAGCTATTCGGTTTCCTCACCTTTGAGCACCAGCGTTTCACGATCGGCCAATCCGGCACTGCCACTGAACCTTCCGTCGGCTGGCAGAATCAGGCGAAAGCCATCCTCGCGACCAACCACATTCCGGTCAACGGAGTCATGCAGGACGTCCTCAACGCGCTATGGGGATCCAGCGTCCTCGCTGCGGACACGGTCGGCGTTCCCAATAACTACCACTCCAGCGATCCCGAATTCGGCTACAGTTGGAACGGTCTCGGCAAAGTTGACTGGACCATCTCGCCCAAAGACACCTTAAGCGCCCACTGGTTCGTTGGTCAGGGCAACCAGGTCGCTCCCGTCGGCTCGCAACTCCTCGCCTACTATGAGGAAGCGCCCATCCACGTCCAAAACATCGCCATCGTCTATAACCGCGTTATCTCGACAACGATAACTAACCAGCTCCTCATCGGCGTCAACTACTTCAATCAGGTCTTCAACGACTACCAAACTCCCGCCAACGTCCAGACTCTCGGATTCATCACTGCGGCCCCTTTTCCCAATGCCCCAAACCTCAACATCAAGAACTTTGACCCCGTAGGACTAACGCCTCCCGAAGGCCGCAACGACATCACCGGTCACCTCACCGATCAGCTCTCCTGGGTCATCGGTAGACACCAGTTACGCTTCGGCGGCGAGTTCCGCCAGGCTCAACTCGATGAGTTCTATCATCGTCATGCTACCGGCACGTTCACCTTCGACGGTACTCAGGCCGTTCCTACCGACGAGCGCCCTGCGGCTAACCCCGACGGTAATGACGGCTATCGATACGCTTTGGCCGACTACCTCGCCGGTCTAACTTCCAATGCTTCTATCGCGATCGGCGATCCGGAGCGTCAGGTCTTCGTCAACACTTGGTTCTTGAACGCCGGCGATTCCTGGCAACTCAGTCCCAGATTCAACTTCAACTACGGCATCCGCTACGACTACGAAGGCCCCCTTCACAACGGCAACAAGGACATGTCGGTATTCCGTCCTGCGCTGACGACCACAAACGGGCTCGCCTTCCAGGGCGAACAAGTAAGCTCCCTCTACCCGCAGTACTACAAAAACTTCAGTCCCCGGCTTGGATTTAGCTATTCGCCAGACCAGAACACAGTTGTCCGTGCCAGCTTCGGATTCTACTTCGACACCCCCAACCTGAATCCGTTCCTCGATAATCGTCCAGGCAATGCCGCGCCAAACGGAGTCGAAGGAAATCCCGGCGGCCCCAACCCCGTCTACACCGTCGCCCCAGTCGCCGGAGCAGAGGGCCTCATCGTGAAGAACGTCCCCATCTTCCCCACGACCACTGCCTATCCCTGCACCGCGACATCAACCTGCGGAGTCTTTTCCGTCGCCCCCAACTTCCGCTCGTCGTATAACGAAAACTACAGCCTCAACATCGAGCACACACTCTCACCCAGCGTCATCGTGCAGGCCGGATATGTCGGAAGCGAAGGTCGTCGCTTGCTGGCCCTTCTCGACATCAACCAAGGCACAACTCAGGCAAGCCGCCCCTACTGCCAGGTCAATGTCATCTACTGCGCCTATAGCAACATTAACCAGATTGAAAGCATCGGCACCTCAAATTACAACGCACTCCAGACTCAGATCCGCGTCCAGAACCTGCATGGTTTCTCCGGTTCGTTCTATTACACCTGGAGTCACAGTCTGGATGAGGTATCCGCCTATCGCGGTGCCCTGCCCCAAAACAACTACAACTTCAAAGGCGACTACAGCAACTCCGACTTCGATTCCCGCAACAGCTTCGGCTCTTTTCTGAGCTATCAGATTCCCGGTTCTTCACATATGCGCGTGCTCACCAACGGTTGGCAGCTCAACTCGCTGCTCAGCTTTCACGGAGGGCAACCATTCACAGTTCACGCATCCGGCGACATCAGCGGAACCAACGAAGGCAATGACCGCGCCAACCAGGTTGGCCCTCTCACTAAGGGCTATCAGGGACAAAAGCCTAACGCTAACTGGCTTAGCCCGGCCGCTTTCGCTGATCCTGCTCCAGGCAACTTCGGCACAACTCGCCGAAATGCCTATTACGGACCCGGTTACTCTGACGTCGACTTGTCGGTCTTCAAAAACACCAAGATCTACGAACGTGTGACCCTTCAACTTCGTGCCGAGATGTTCAACCTATTCAACCGCGTTAACTACGCTCCTCCCGGAGGCGGCAGCGTCTCCGTCGGAGGCAACTTCACTCTCAACGACACAATCGGCGACTACAACGGAGCTCCCGGCATCGGAGCCGGTGAAGCCTTCAACACTCAGCTCGCGGCAAAGATCATCTTCTAGCCGCGCAAAAAAAAGCCCCGCGTTCATCAACTCTGAACGCGGGGCATTTTTACGACTTTCATCTACAACGGCCACTTCCACTCACGAATCTCTTTACTATCGATCCCATGAGCATGAGCGTAATTCACGCTCTCGATAATCTGATCCTTCAGCCACTCCTTCGTATGCGCCGCCGTAGCCTGCAGCCGGGGCACCCGATCGATCACGTCGATCGCCAGATCGAACCGGTCGATCTGATTCAGTATCGCCAACTCCAGCGGAGTATTGATATTCCCTTTCTCCTTGTACCCGCGCACATGGAAGTTGTCATGGTTCGTCCGCCGGTACGTCAGCTTGTGAATCAGCGAAGCATACGCATGAAAATTGAAGATCACCGGCTTGTCCTTCGTAAACAAGCTGTCGAACTCCCGTGACGACAACCCATGCGGATGCTCCTCCTCCGGCATCAACCGGAAAAGATCCACCACGTTCACAAACCGTATCTTCAGATCCTTGCAATGCTCACGTAGAATCGCGACCGCAGCTAGAGCCTCCGACGTCGGAATATCTCCCGCACAAGCCATCACCACATCCGGCTCATCTCCCGCATCACTGCTCGCAAAATCCCATATCCCAATCCCCTTCGTGCAATGCGTCACAGCATCATCCATATCCAGATACTGCAGATGCGGAGCTTTGTCCGCCACAATCACGTTCACGTAGTTCGTACTCCGCAGACAATGATCCGTCACGCTCAACAAACAATTCGCATCAGGCGGCAGATAAATCCTCGTCACCTCTGGCGACTTATTGGTCACCACATCCAGAAATCCGGGGTCCTGGTGCGTAAACCCGTTATGGTCCTGCCGCCACACCAGCGACGTAATCAGCAGATTGATCGACGACACCGGCGCGCGCCACCTCAACTCGAGCTTGCTCTTCTCCAGCCACTTCGCATGCTGGTTGAACATCGAGTCGATGATGTGCACAAAGGACTCATACGTCGAAAAGAACCCATGCCGCCCCGTCAGCACATAGCCTTCGAACCAACCTTCCAGCGTATGCTCGCTCAGAATCTCCATCACACGGCCATCCCGCGCAAGGAAACCTCCATCCGCATCTTCCGGCAGCAGCTTCGCCTCCCACGTCTTCCCGCTTGCCTCATAGATCGCCTGCAATTTATTCGAAGCCGTCTCATCCGGCCCAAACACACGGAAATTCGTCATATTCCGCTTCATCGCATCCCGCAAAAAATGAGCCGTGACATCTGTCGACGAGACCTCAATCTGTCCCGGCTTCTTCACCTTGACCGCATAGTCGCGAAAGTCCGGTAGCTCGAGCGGTTTCCGCAACAACCCGCCATTCACATGCGGATTCGCCGTGATCCTTCGCTGTCCCACCGGAGCCATCGCCTTCAACTCCGCAATTAACTTGCCCGACTCATCAAACAACTCCTCCGGCTTATAACTCTTCATCCACTTCTCGACCATCTTCAAATGCTTCGGATTCGTCTGCGGATCAAGAATCGGCATCTGGTGCGCACGCCACGAGCCCTCCAGCTTGTGTCCATCAATCTCCTTCGGACACGTCCACCCCTTCGGCGATCGCAGAATAATCATCGGCCACCGAGGCCGCTCCACATCCGCTCCCTTGGGCGCACTCCGCGCCTTCTTCTGAATCGCGCGAATCTCCAACACACACTTCTCCATCACCTCCGCCATCAACTGGTGCATCGTCGCCGGGTCATCACCTTCGACAACGTAAGGAGTCCATCCAAATCCCTTGAACATCCACTCCAGCTCTTCGGGCGAAATGCGCGCCAACACAGTCGGATTCGCTATTTTGTAACCGTTCAGGTGCAGTATCGGCAGCACCGCGCCGTCCTTCACCGGATTCAAAAACTTGTTCGAGTGCCACGAAGTCGCCAGCGGTCCCGTCTCCGCCTCGCCATCCCCCACCACCACCGACACAATCAAATCTGGATTATCGAACGCCGCACCGAATCCATGCGACAAGCTATACCCCAGCTCGCCACCCTCATGAATCGACCCCGGCGTCTCCGGTGTGCAGTGGCTCCCAATCCCGCCCGGAAACGAAAACTGCTTGAAAAACTTCTGCATTCCCACAAGGTCTTCGCTCTTATCCGGATACACCTCCGAATACACGCCCTCCAGATAACTATTCGAGAGCGTCGCCGGCGCCCCATGCCCCGGCCCCGAAAGATAAATCAAATTCAGATCGTACTTCTTGATCAACCGGTTCAAATGCACCCAGATAAATGTCTGCCCCGGATCAGAGCCCCAATGCCCAAGCAACCGATTCTTGATGTGCTCCGGTTTCAGCGGCTCTCGCAGCAGTGGATTCTCCAACAGGTAAAGCATCCCCACGCAAAGGTAATTACACGCCCGCCAGTAAGCATCGATCTTCCGCAACTCCTCCGCCGACAACGCCTGTCCCTTCGCGCCGCTAGCCTGGTCGCTCTTAGCCATCTTCGTAGACTTACCGCTCATCGTGCCTCCTTATTACCTCTGTTGTTCACCTAACCCAACAAGTCGTCATCCGTATTCGCATCCAACAAGCCGTCATCGCATAACTCGATACATCGTCATCCTGTGTTCGCATCCAATAAGCCGTCATCGCATAACTCGATACATCGTCATCCTGAACGTAGTGAAGGATCCCCGCATTTGTCGTTGCTTGTTTTACGTCGTTACTTGTCTTTGAAAAGTTGACCGACGCCTATACTGAAGTTCCCGAAAATCCCTAACTCTGCATCATGCGATCAACATGCATCGCAATCATCCAATCCTCTTTAGCCGGAACAACGTACACCCCCACTACTGAGTCAGATGCACTCACGCGCCGCATCGCATTCCCTTTCGCCCCATTCAACCCGGAATCAATCGAAATCCCAAAATCCTCCAGCCCACCCGCAATCTCCTCCCGAGACAGCGCATCATGCTCCCCAATTCCCCCGGCAAACACCACCGCATCCACCCCACCCATCAGCGCAACAAACCCACCCAATGCCTTCTTCACACTCCGCGTAAAGATCTCCACCGCCAGCCTCGCCCTCGCATCACCCGTCGCCGCAGCCTCCCGTACCGCCTTCATATCATTCGGCAACCCCGACAGCGCCACCATCCCCGAATCATGATTCAACATCGTCTCCAGCGCCGTAACCTTTTCCCCCTCCACCTGTCGCAATAAATACAGCACC
>Ga0210392_10001880_pt1 | contig 10840 bp, 3 predicted proteins | sample IncBWC30OmetaG_FD_161057 | JGI IMG/M metagenome (GOLD analysis project Ga0210392, IMG submission 161057) | Forest soil microbial communities from Barre Woods Harvard Forest LTER site, Petersham, Massachusetts, United States - Inc-BW-C-30-O ...
GATGACGTGAACCTGGGTATAGACTTTGCGCGCCTGCAGATTGTCCGGCAGGGTGATGTCGTAGCGCGCAAGCACGGCCTTTTCACCCAAACTGACGGCCTGGAACGAGATCAACGCCACGGCGACGATCAGCAAAATGCCCGTGCCCTTCGTCAGCACGCCGGCGTATTCCGGGGGGAGATCAAGAATCGGCAGGGCGAAGATGATTCCCACCACGGGCACCAATACGCGCAGGCTTTTGCCCAGGAGCGGCACGAACAGATCGTCGAACTTGCTTTTGCTCCTGGCCGTCCACGCCGCCAGCCGCGCTTCCAGCACGGAGGTGAACCGGAAAAACAGCCAGAACGCCACGGCAAATACGCCGAGGTCGAACAATTTGTCGAAGAGCCCGCGGATGGCGTGCAACAGGTCATCCGGGAGCCGGGACAACAGCGGCGAGACGACGAAATAAATTCCGCAGATCCAAATGAGCAAGTACAGCGGCTTGCCAAACGTGCGGGCGAAGTGGGTTTGCCAGGTCTCCGGACTGACCCCATCCGCCGGTTTTATTTTCCGGCGCACAAACAGGACGGCGATGCCGTTCGCCACCAATACCAACAGGATCAAAACGAAGGTCACGACAAGGTCGTTCAGCGTGATGGGGCCGAGCACGGCGCGGTCCAATCCGGGGCCAAATATTTTCTCCAGCAGGCCGGAGAGAAGGGTGTTCAAACCGGCGGCGACAGCGCCCAAAAAATCTTTGCCAACGCTCATTTCCATGATGCCTCCTTGGGTGCCGCCGCTGCCGGCGGCGGGCCGGATAATTCGCGCAGCAACCGCCGTACAGCGGCAGGGGTGACGAGGTAATAGCGCGCGGCGGTATTTTCCACACCGACGCGCACGGAGAGCGCGGTTGGAGGCAGGGCGCGGAAAAGGTCTTCATCTGTCCAGTCATCGCCGATGCCCAGGATGAAGTCCGGGGTTTGCTCCCGCAGCCATTCCTGCGCCGCCGTGCCTTTGTTGACACCGGCGTTGCGGATCTCGATGACCTTGTTGCCTTCGAACACCTGCACATCAATGTTACGGGTGTAGCCGGCGAGGTCATCGACCAATTCCTTGGCACGGAGCGAGGCTTGTTCCGGGTCGGCGCGCCGGTAATGCCAGGCGAACGAAAATTCCTTTTCCTCCATCAAAGCCCCCGGCAACCGGTCCACATACAAGCTCAAGATCGGTCGTACGCGTTCCTTCCAGTCGGCGGTCATCGTTTTTAGCATGCGCCAGTCCGTGCCCTTATGACGGAGCCACGCCCCGTGTTCGGCGACAAGGGAAATGGGCAGCTTGCCGAACCATTCCTCGAGGGTCCGGCGCGGCCGGCCGCTGATGATGGTGATCTGGTTGGCCGGATCCGAGCCCAGCGCGGTGAGGGTTTCGATCAGTTCGGCATCGGGCTGGGCCAGCCTGGGTTCGGAGGCAAACGGGACGAGCGTGCCGTCGTAGTCCAGAAGCAGTGCACGCCGGGTTGCGGAACGGTATTGCTGGGTCATGCCGGAGTAGGCCTTGCCGGTGAGCAAACGTGCCCGGCGGGCGGCCTCAATCTTCTGCGTGGACAGCAAGGCCTGTACAAAATCATCCGCCCAGCGCACGACGTTGTAACGGCGCAGCCGCTCCTGTAACAATTGGTTGCGCCGGATTTGCTCCTCAACCGGCATGGTCAGCGCCTGCTCCAGCGCCTTCGAAAAATCCTCGCGGTGGAACGGGTTGATGATGAGCGCTTCGCCCATCTCCTTGGCCGCCCCGGCCATTTCACTCAGGATCAGGACGCCGGTCTGGTCGGGCCGGGAGGCGATGAATTCTTTGGCGACCAGATTCATGCCGTCACGGAGCGGAGTGATGAGCGCCACATCACAGAGCCGGTAGAGCGGCACGATTTCGTCAAAGGTCAAGTTGCGGAACTGATAGACCAAGGGCGTCCAATGCACGTTGCCGAAGTCGCCGACGATGCGCCCGACGGTCTGCTCCAATTCCAGCTTCATCGCCTGGTAGCTGTCCACACCGATGCGTGAGGGGGCGACGGAAATGATGAACACCACCTTGCCGTGCCATTGCGGGTTGTTCTTTAAAAAGGTTTCGTATCCCAGCAGCCGGTTGATCAACCCCTTGGTGTAATCCAGGCGGTCCACGGAAAAGATGACTTTCTGCCCGACGCACTTCTGGCGCAACTCATCCACGCGCAAGCCGGTTTCCGGAGACGCGGCGGCTTGTGCGAAACGATCAAACTCGACGCCCATCGGAAAGGTGTCCACCTCGACGGCGCGGTCGCGCAAGGTCAGGTTGCCCAGTTGATGTTCATAACCCGAAGTCCGCAGCACCGAGGTGAGGAAGTCCCGTGCGTAATCGTGCGTGTGAAACCCGATGAGGCTGGACCCCAGCAGTCCTTCGATGATCTCCTCGCGCCACGGCCGCGGCAGCATCCGGAAGATTTCCCACGAGGGAAACGGAATGTGCAGGAAAAAGCCGATGGGCATTTCGGGAAATTTTTCGCGCACCAGCTTTGGCAGCAGCATCAGGTGATAGTCATGGATCCACAGGACATCGTCCGGTCGCAGCGCGTTGACTACCGCCTCGCTGAACATGCGGTTGATGTTCCGGTATTCCTGCCAGTGTTCTTCCTCGTAGTGTGTGAGCATCGAGAAATAGTGGAACAAGGGCCAGATGGTTTTGTTGCAGAAGCCAAGATAGAACCGGTCCATGTTCTCCTCGGGCAGAAACACGGGGCTCGACTTGTAATGCTGTTCGCCGTACGCCCGCACCGCCGGTTCGTGTTCCGGCGGGACACTGGCGCCCGGCCAGCCCATCCAGAGATAGTCGGGCCGGTCTGCGCCTTCGGGGGGCTTGCGATCCAGATAGCTCCACAATCCGGTCGTCAACCCCCCGGCACTGGGTTTGAATTCCGGCGAACCATTTTTAAATGCCACTGTGAAGGGCAACCGATTTGAAACCACCACCAACCTCATGAAACAACTTCCACCCGCAGGGTAAATTTTGTCAAGCGACAGTCTTGGATAATTTCATCAGGGTGAAATCGTTAGGAGTGTTTTGAAGCGGGATAGCCGTTGTGTAAAATCCCATCTGGCCATGAATTTGGGAATGGTGTCCTTGAGGCACATGCTTTTCCGATGAGGTGCAGACGAATGTCAAAACGGAGGTGGTTGGCCGGATTACGCGCCAAAAACCGGCAATTTTTGCCGAATTTCCATTTGACTGGCCCCGATTTTGGGGTTAAAAGTAACCTTACAGTGCGGAAATAGTAGTGAAATATGTAGTAAAGTAGCACGGTTTTGGCGCAAATCATACCCTGGTTCCTCACCAATTAGTTGCGCCACAATCGCGGTTGTGTACAACATATTGTGTTTTCCGCTTTACACTCAACAATAGCTTTGGTTGGCTAACGCCAGTCATTGGTAAACATATATGTATCTCAAGAATCTTACGGTTTTTGGCTTCAAGTCCTTCGCGGACAAGACGGCCTTGAATTTTGAGCCAGGCGTCACCGGCATTGTCGGGCCGAATGGCTGCGGCAAGTCGAACGTGTCGGATGCCATCCGGTGGGTACTGGGCGAACAGTCGGCAAAGGCATTGCGTGGCGGCGAAATGGCGGATGTCATCTTCAACGGCACCGACAGCCGCAAACCGATGGGCATGGGCGAAGTGTCGCTCACGCTGGGTGGTGTTGGCGAGGAGAGCTTGAAAGCGGCCGGGGTCGAGGTGAGTTATGACGAAGTGACGCTCACGCGCCGGATCTTCCGCGATGGCGGCAGCGAATATTTTCTGAACCGGACACCGTGCCGGTTGAAGGACATCCAGCAGCTGTTCATGGGCACGGGCATCGGGCGGACGAGCTACAGCATTTTGGCGCAGGGGCACATCACGCAGATCCTTTCCAGCAAACCGGAAGACCGCCGGATGATCTTTGAAGAGGCGGCGGGCATCACGAAGTTCAAGTCGCAGAAAAAAGAATCGCTGCGCAAGCTGGAGTACACGGAACAAAATCTTTTGCGCATCGCGGACACGATCAAGGAAGTGAAGCGCCAGATCGGTTCGCTGCAACGCCAGGCGGGCAAGGCGCGCCGGTACAAACAAATCCAACAGGAACTGCAGCACCTTGAAACGCAACTGGTGCGCCATCAGTACGACGTGTTGCAGGGTGAGATTTCCGAGCGGCAGGCGTCGGTGGAAAATCTCCGCAACGAGATCGAGACCGGTTCCAACGACATCCACCGTTTTGAAGACGAGATCGCGAATTTGCGTGCGCGGTTGTCCGAGTTGGAGCATGAGGTCGCGGTGCAGCAGCAGCGTGGTCTGGAACTGAAATCGGAGATCGACCGGCACGACAGCCGCATCCAGTTCAACCAGGAGCGTATCCACGAGATTGAATCGCAGAACATGAAGGCGCTGGAGGAGATCGCGCAGGCCGAGGAGCGGCATCGCGCGGCGCAGGAAGAGCTGGGAATCATCACCGAAAATCTGGCCAATGCCGAGGCGTCGCTGACGCAGCACAAGGAAGCGTTGCAGACGAAGCAGAATGCGTTGCGCGAAGTGGAGGAAGGCCTCCGTGAGCGGCAGGAATCGCTGCGCCAGGCGCAGGCCACGGCTTTCGCGGCGGCACAGGATCTTTCACGCGTCCGGAACGAGATGACGGCACTGGACCTGCAGAAGCAGGGCAACTATGTGCGGCTGGAAAAGCTTTCAGCGGAGAAGTTGCAGCTCGAAGAAGAGCGCGTACGGCTGGAGGCCCGGCTGCAGGAATTCACGGCAAGCGTCGAGGTGGAGAAGTTGAATGTCGCGACGACACGCGGGTCGGTGGAACAGAGACAGAACCGGCTGCATGAATTGCAGGCGGAATTGCAGACGTCATCGCAGGAGCAGGACAAATTTTTGCAGCAGCAGGCGGAGAAACGTTCGCGGTTGCATGTGCTCGAACAGCTCGAAGGTTCACACGAGGGATTTGATGCCGGCGCGGTGGCGGCGTTGCGCCAGTCGCGCTCGGTGATCGGTTCATTGGCGGACCGCATCCGGGTGCCGGACCAGTTTGTGACGGCGGTGGAAAACGCGCTCGGACACAACCTGCAGATCGTGCTCACGGAGCAACCCGCTTCCGCGCAGGAAATTTTGGCGGACCTGAACACGAACAAGTCAGGGCGCGCGAGCATCGCCGCTTTGTCCATCCAGCAATATAGCGACGAGAAGCAGCTCGCGTTTGCCGGTGAGATGGCGCCGAGCAACAGTGACGGCGGCAATCTGCATGGTCTGGAGACCGGCAAGATCATCCACGCCATGAGCGTGATCCAGGCGGAACCGACGGTGGAACCGCTGTTGAAGTCGCTGCTGGGTCGCACATTCATCGCGGCAGACCTCAATACGGCGACGGCGCAGATCCAGAACGGGCACGCCGGTTGCGACTTTGTGACGCTGGGCGGCGACCTGTTGAACCGCCACGGCATTTACACGGGCGGTTATGTCAATGGCAAGGGCCATGGCAAGGCGCCGTCGTCCATCCTTGGCCGCAAGAACCAGATCACGGAACTGCAGGCGGAACTGGCCGAGTTGCAGGAACGCGTGGCCGAAGCGAGCCGGAAGCGGGGCGCGCTTTTGAGCGAGCAGACGGAATTGCAGGCCAGCTTGCAGCAGGCGCAGACGGAATTACGGGAGCAGGAAGTGGCCATCGCCACCCGCGAAGGCGAGTTCAATGCGCTTAACAATTCCAACCGGCTGCTGCACCAGAAGATTGACACAGTGGTGTTCGAGGTTGAAAGCCTGGCAGCTCAGGAAGCGGAAGGTATGCGGAAGCGCGAGGCGCTGGCGTCCCGCTTGAATGAGTTGGAAACACGCGAGCGCAACGCGCAGGAGCAGGTGGCGGCGCTGACGCAGCAACTGGAAGAATTGCGCGTGGCGCGCGACACAGCCATGGCCGCATTGTCCGAGAGCAAGGTGGCACTGGCCTCCGATGAACAGCTGGCCTCCTCGTTCCGGCAACAGCGCGTGTCGCTCGGTCATCGCATCGGCGAATTGGGCCAATTGGTCGAGGCGCGCCGGAATGAGTGTTCCTCGTTCGTTTCCCGGAAAGAAACGGCGGAGACGGAGATCCAAGATTCGCAGGCGAAGATCGAACGCCTCCAGCATGACCGCGAGCAGGTCAATGCGCAGGCGGCCGAACTCATCGGCCTGAAGAACGTGCAAGACGAGGAAATTTCGCAGCGTGACGAGTCGTTGCGTTCGCAGCGCAGCCGGCTGACCGAGTTGCAGAACCAGCGCGGCGCGCTGGACGTGGAACTGGCGCAAAAGAACATGAGCGTGCAGAACCTGCGGGAGAAGGTGCAGCAGAAATATCACCTGAACCTGGACGACATCCGCAGCGAGTGCATCACAATCACCTACGCAGACGAAGGCCCGGCGAAGGTCGAGACACTGTCGCCGGAACAGATGGCGGCGGCGGGCGCAGCCACGGACTGGAATGCCGTCGGCCAGCAGGTCGAGGCGTTGCAGCAGAAGATCGATGAGATGGGGCCGGTGAACCTGGTGGCCATCGAGGAATACGAGGAGACGGAACAGCGCCACCAATTCCTTTCGACGCAGCATGATGACCTGGTCAATGCAAAGACGCAGTTGCTGGAGATCATCAACCGTATCAACACGCAAACGCAGACGATGTTCCAGGAGACGTTTGAAAAGATCCGGGACAATTTCCGCGCGATGTTCGTGGATGTTTTTGGCGGCGGCAAGGCGGATCTGGTTTTGTCCGATGAAAACGATGTGCTGGAAAGCGGCATTGAGATCGTCGCCCGTCCCCCGGGCAAACAGTTGCAGAGCATCTCGCTGCTGTCCGGCGGCGAACAGACGATGGTCGCCGTGTCGCTCCTGTTCTCAATCTATCAGGTGAAGCCCAGCCCGTTCTGCGTGCTGGACGAGTTGGACGCGCCGCTGGATGAATCCAACGTGGTGCGCTTCGTCAAGATATTGCAACGCTTCCTGGTGCACTCGCAGTTCATCATCATCACGCACAACAAGCGCACGATCGCCATGGCGGACGTGCTGTACGGCGTGACGATGCAGGAGCATGGCGTGAGCAAGCTGGTGAGCGTGAAGTTCCACAAGGCGGACGAGCACCAGCCGATGTTGCCCGGCGGCAGTCCGGAGCCGGTGGCGGCGTAGGCTTTTAAAAGAATCAATACACCCGCAGGCGAATTGTTGCCTGCGGGTGTTTGCTTTTGGAAAAGCTCCAAGGACCAACATCCAAGCTCCAGAGAAGATCCAAACACCAAAAAGCGGAAATCCAAAGTGCTGGCGGGTGGCTGTTTTGGGTTAACAGGCAACGGTTGCAAGCGAAAGCGGTGTCGCCGCTACGCTCTGCCACCGCAGTCCAAATTCGCGGAAGGCTGGCCGAGCGGTTGGGGTTATGTGGGCATCGTGGTGATGCCTTGCCTCTTCAAAGAACCGGCTGGATGACGATGGTGTGACGTACGGGCACCATGGCATCGGCGATGGCTTGGGCGAGGGGGGCGCGTTCGGCTTCGGTGGTCTCGACAACTTTTGCCATATCAGCATTGGCTTCCTTGCTATGGAAGACCTGCTTGATCTGTTTGGTTTCGTAGGCTTGCTTGGCGGCCACGGCTTCATCCACCTTTTTGAAGGGTTCGGAGAAAGGATTTTCCACAAAGTCAGCGGCGAGGTTCACGCCGGCGGTGAGCTGGTCGGCAGTGTAGGTATTCGTGGTCTGGCCCCAAATGACCTGATAGAGCGGAGAGGAGGCATTTTTCAGCACCAAACGGAAGCGGCTCAGGTCATCGAAGAAGGGGACTAGCGTGGCGCCGGAGCGGAGGGAGTTATCGTCATTGGTGGCGCCATCGGCGCAGAAGGGATAACGGGTACTGACGACGGTCAGGGTGTTGTCCTGGAAACTTTCCACGGTGTGGCCGGCGGTGGCAGTGGCGGTTTTAGCGCCGAGATCCACGGTGAGCGTACCGATGTCGCCATCGAGCCCCATGGCCCGCAGGTAGGTGTAGGCCATCACCAGCGAACCGGCCCAGCCAGGATGCACGCCATCCTTGCCGGAGATCATGTAGGAGCCATTGGTGATGCCGTAGCGGGTCTCACCTTCGTAACCGGCTTGGTACATGGTCCAGAAGACATCGGCAAAACGGGTGTTGAGGTCGCTGGCAATCTGGATGTCGGTATCGCGCAGAGCGCAAAGGTTGATATTCAGTTCATCGCGGGTATAGGCGTCGGAATGGGTCCATGCCGGTACTTTGCCGACGCAGCCGGGCGAACCGAGCACCACGCGCGTGCCAATGTTTTTCAGATTCTGCACGATGGCGGAATAATTGCGCTTATACCACAGGGCATTCTCCACATCGAACGTGCGGTAGTGATGGTCGTTCATGCCGTAGTTCAGCGTGGCGACGGTCGGCTGGAAGCGCAGGCAATCGTTGGTCATGCGCCGGAGGAAACCCTCAGCGGTCTCGCCGCTCCAGCCGAACTGGCGGGCGGTGATCTTCAGTTCCGGGACGCACACGGTGAGATAGGTCTCGATGATGCGGGAATATCTTTTTTGCTCCGTGATGGAATCGCCGATGATGGCAAGCTTGTCGCCGGGCTGGAGCAGCAACGGACCGGGTGCCGGGGCCTTGCGCGGGTTGAACTTGGCGAAATAGGAATTGGTGGGTTTGGGTTCGTAGTCGGCGGCCCGTGACACGCCGGTCAAATTCAAAAGGCTGGCAGCAGCGAGGAAAATTGCGGCGAGAATACGGTTGCAGCGCGAATTATTCATACGATGAGCACGAGATTAAAGTGAGGTTACTGATTGTCCATCCGTTTTCAACCCTGCGAAAAGGCACATTTAGAGCACTCTGCATGGTTAAGGTGACATTTTAACCTCCATTTGAAAAAATGATTTTGAGCGCTTGCAAAATTAACAAGGCGGCGTAAGTTGCCGGTGTGAACAATTCTGCCAGCATGGAGAATTTTCAAGACGGTCAGCACGGACCACATGCCGTGAATGTTCCGGTCTGGGTCCAATGCAATGGGTACCGTTGCATGGCGGTCTTGAATTACAAAGGTGAATGGCGGACGTATCCGAGTCATGAGCCGTTAACGGATATTGTTCGAGTCCTGGGCGAGTTTCCTGAGCCCTGACACTGGCCGCCAATCACCTTGGCCAACTCCTCAAGGAATGGGGAGCGAGGGAGATATTTTTCCTTTTACCAAGAGTAGTGCACTGTATAAGTGACAATTTTCTCCTCGTCCAGCTTGACGGGGATGCGGAATTCGATGGTTTGGGAATCTTTCTTGGTAAACTCGTCTGATTTTTTGGTGATCTCCCAATTGCTCCAGCGGTAAAGGTGCTCGACGACGCGGATCTCAACGGGGGCATCTTTTTTGCGGTTGCGGAGCTTGATCTCGAAGGTTTCATCGATCCACGGCGGCGGTGTAATAATATTGGTGCTGGCTACAGACGGTGTTGCGGGAAGCCCTGTTTTTGGGTCAATCGCCACCGTCGCCGGATAGCCGCCGCTGCCCGGACGGGTATTTCCTGTGAGGTCGATTTGAAAATCCGTCTGCTTGCGTTCGCCGACAAGGTCGAAAGCGTTGCCGGTGGTCACGCGGATGGTTTCGTTTCGAGGTGTGTGGTCAATCATGTTTTCGCCAACGAACTGCAACTGGCTGTCGGCATCGCGGCGATAGAAGCGCAGTTTGCCGGCGGGCAGGGCGATGCCAAGCTGGTTGGTTTCGGCGTTCTTGAATTCGCGTTGGACGATGACCTTTTTGTTGTCGGACTGGCCGTAGTTCTGGTCGTAATTCAGGCCGTAGAAGCGGTAGCCCTCCGCACCGTCATAAACGTAAATAGTCGGGGCATACATCTTTTCGGCGTGAACGAATTCCACCTGCTTGGTTTCGCGGTCGTGCAAGGTAGTGGGGCGGGCGATGGAGTAGATGTGAAATTCATCGAAGGCTTTCTCCGAGACCGCCGGGGCCGGTTCAGCCATAGCCATGTTTACTGCCCGCATTTTGAATGCCGGGCCGGCGCCACCACCGCCACCGGCACCGCTTTGAATCTTGTTCACATCGCCCGCCAGCAGCTTGATTTTTGCGTTTTCAAACGTCTTGCCAGAATTGTTGTTCATGGTAATCCAGCCGACGAGATCGACGAGGTCGCCTTTCTCCGGCGAAACAAGGTTGTAACTCGCGCTCCAATCGAAGCCGCCGGTGACATAACCCACTTCGGCGTCGAACGCGCCGGGCTTGTCTGACTGGAGAAGCCAGTTGAAGGCGGGCTGCAGAATCGTATCGTCTCCGAGATCGGGAAATATGGGACTGCCAGGCATCGTGAATTGTAATTTGCCATTCACCTCAATGATCGGCTGCTGCTGCGCCTCGCCGCCGGGAACGTAGCCGCTGCGGATGATTTTGCCGGGAATGATCTCCCGCGTCATCGTGTTGTCCTTCATACGCTCGTTCACGAAATCGATCGTCTTGCCTTCGAACAGGGAGAGCAACAGCGGCTCGCTGACGGGGTCGTTGCGGTAGTTTTGTTCGAGGATTTGCAGGGAATGTTTGCCGGCGGGGTCGCGGAGAATCACGGAATCGGGTTCCACCTGCGCGGTGGCACCGGCATAGCGGACGGAGTTCGGGCCGGACTTGAGGTCGAGCGGGACGGTATCGCGCACGACGGCGAAGTTCTGGTTGTAGATGGTCAGTGCGGGTTGGGCCGTGGCGACCAGCGTGGTGGCAAGGGCGGCGGCGGCAAAGGCGAGAGAGCGGGGGATGGGATTCATAAAATAGCGTCTGGCATCAAGGGATATGACAC
>Ga0210392_10001881_pt1 | contig 10836 bp, 7 predicted proteins | sample IncBWC30OmetaG_FD_161057 | JGI IMG/M metagenome (GOLD analysis project Ga0210392, IMG submission 161057) | Forest soil microbial communities from Barre Woods Harvard Forest LTER site, Petersham, Massachusetts, United States - Inc-BW-C-30-O ...
CATGACGGCCGTGCGCAGCATTTGGAGGTGGCGGCGGGAGGCGTTGGCAAAGTGGCGGCTGATGGCGTCGTCGTAGGGGAGGACGAGGATGTAGGTGGCTTCGCACTTGGGGCAGTAGATGGGGTCCTCGAGCCAGCGATGGAAGGCGGCGGGAGGGAGCGGGGCGGCGGGGTCGGTGCCGGAGCGGATGGCGGCGATGATCATAAGGGCAGGGTTTCGGGATTAGGGAAGGGCAAGAGCCAATGCAAGGGCTACGGTGGTTGGGTTACCAGATGCGGACTCGCTGGTCTGGGGTCAGGTAGAGCTTGTCTGTGGGTTTGACGTTGAAGGCGGGGTACCAGGCGTCGATGTTGCGGACGGTTTCGGCGCGGACCTGGGCGGGGGCGTGGGGGTCGGTGAGGATTTGCTGGCGCTCGGCGTCGGGGCGGGCTTTGGATTTCCAGTTTTGGCCGAAGGCGAGGAAGAACTGCTGGTCGCCGTTGAAGCCACCGACCTCAGGGGCGGGCTGGCCGTGGAGGGAGGCGTGGAAGGCGTCGTAGGCGGCGGCGATTCCGCCCAGGTCGGCGATGTCTTCGGCGAGGGTCTGGCGGCCGTGGACGTGGAGGCCGGGGAGAGGTTCGTAGGTGTCGAACTGGTTGGCGAGGGCGGTGGTGACTTGGTCGAAGTGGGCGAGGTCAGAGGGCGTCCACCAGTCGCGGACGCGGCCCTGGGCGTCGAAGTCGGCGCCTTCGGTGTCGAAGGTGTGGGAGATCTCGTGGCCCATGATGGAGCCGATGGCGCCGTAATTGGCGGCAGCGGGGGCCTGGGGATCGAAGAACGGGGGCTGCAGGATCGCGGCCGGGAAGTTGAGGCCGTTGTCGAGGGGCAGGTTCACCGCGTTGACGGTCTGCGGGGTGAGGACCCACTCGGCGCGGTTGGTGGGCTGGCCGATGCGATGAAGGTTGTAGTGGTACCCGAATAAGCTGGCGCGGAGGAGGTTGCCGGCGAGGTCGTTGGGCTGGATGTCGAGGCCGTCGTAGGTGCGCCAGGTGTCGGCATAACCAACGCTGACTTTGAGGGTGCCTAGCTTGCGGATGGCTTCTTCCTTGGTGGCGGGAGCCATCCAGGTGATGGTTTCGAGGCGGTGGTGGAAGGCGGCGATAAGGTTGGCGACGAGGGCTTCGGCCTGGGCTTTGGCTTGGGGCGAGAAGTAGCGCTGGGCGTAGAGCTTGCCGACGGCCTGGCCGAGGGTGAGGTTGACGATGGAGACGGCGCGCTGATCGCGGGGCCGCTGCTGGGGAGCTCCGCTGAGGGTGGTGCCGAAGAAGGCGAAGCGCTCGTCGGCGAAGGGCTTGGGAAGGTTGGCGGCGCTGGCTTCGAGGAGGTGGAGGGTGAGGTAGTCCTTCCAGGCGTCGATGGGGGTGGAGGCGACGAGGGCAGCCTCGCCTTGGAAGGCTGTGGGCTGCCAGACGTAGAAGGATTTTTGAGCGCTGAGGCCGGCGGCGCGGAAGTACTCGGGCCAGTCGAGGCCGGGGGCCTTGGTGGAGAAGTCGGAGGCTTGCCAGAGGTTGTTGGCGTGCTTGATGTTTTCGTTGTCGGCGAGCGAGATGTGCTGGGTGGCGAGGGCGTGCTCGAGGGCGAGGACGCGGGCGGCGCGGTCTTCGGGGTGGTCGAAGCCGGCTAACTTGAACATTGCGGCGACGTGGGTGGCGTACCTGGCGCGGATCTCCTGCATGTGGGCGCTGTCGTCGAGGTAGTAGTCGCGGGAGGGAAGGACGAGGCCGCCCTGCATGAGGTAGGGGGCGTAGTGGTCGGGGTCGTTGAAGCCGGGAGCTACCCAGAGGCCGAAGAGGTTGGGGGTGTGGAAGTTGGTCATGTTGAGGGCGTCGACGTCGGCGCGGAGGGAGAGGCCGAGGGAGCGGGCGAGGTCACGCTGGGTCTTGATGGCGGCGATGCGAGTGAGGTCGGGTTGAAGAGCGGAGAGGCCGCGCTGCTCGATGGCGGCTTCGTCCATGTAGGAGTGGTAGAGGTCGGCGATGCGGCGGAGGTCGGTGTTGGGTGCGGGATTGGATTGCGCGGCCTGGGCAATGATGGCGGCGACCTGCTTGTCGGCGCGGTCGGTGAGCAGGGCGAAGGTGCCGACGGAGACGCGGTCGGAGGGGATGGTGGTGCGGTTGATCCAGGAGCCGTTCGCGTAGAGATAGAAGTTGTCGCCGGGCTGGACGGAGGGATCGATGTCGGAGAGTGCGATGCCGGGGTGGGCGACTGCGGTGCCGGGGGTTTCAGGGGCTTGTGCGAAGGCGGAGGTGAGGCAGAGGGTGGAGAGGAGGGCGGCGCAGACGTGCAGTCTCATAAGGGAGAGGGTACGCGGTGCGGGGGAGTGGCGGCAAACGCCGGATGCGTTCGGGGGAGGAAGAGAAGAAGCAGATTCCTGGAGGGAATGACAGAAAGAAAGACAAGGGCAAGTGCGAGGGCAAAGGCCAATGCGGGGGGCCTTCGCTGCGCTCAGGATGACGGCGAAAAACGAACAACAGCAACGGCAAGGGCACAGGCACAGGCAACCACAACGGCAAGGGCAAGGGCAACCGCAACGGCAAGGGCAAAGGCAAAGGCAAAGGCAAGGGCAACGGCCAATGCGGGGGTCCTTCGCTGCGCTCAGGATGACGGCGAAAAACGAACAACAGCAACAGCAAGGGCACAGGCACAGGCACAGGCAACGGCAACCGCAACCGCAACGGCAAAGGCAAGGGCAAAGGCAAGGGCAAGGGCAAGGGCAAGGGCAAAGGCAAAGGCCAATGCGGGGGTCCTTCGCTGCGCTCAGGATGACGGCGAAAAACTTGCAACTGCACGTGCAGAAGCGGGTCCTTCGCTTCGCTCAGGATGGCAATTTTGTGGGCGAAGGATGACAATTTTGTGGGCGAAGGATGACAAACGCTGGGTCGTTGCCCCAGCGCCCGGTGAAAGGCCTTCTTTGCGTGGATGCGACGGGCGGTGGTTAGAACTCCCAGCGGAGGAGGGTGGCGGCGGCTGTGAAGCCTGCGCCTACGCTGGCCAGCAGGACCAGGTCACCCTTCTTGAGGCGGCCTTCGTCGAGGGCGGTGTTCATGGCGATGGGGATGGTGCCGGCCGTGGTGTTGCCGTAGCGGTCGATGTTGATGACGACGCGGTCTTCGGGCATTCCCAAACGTTCGGCAGTCGATAAAATGATGCGCTTGTTGGCCTGGTGGGGGATGAAGCAGCCGAGTTCGGAGCCGGCGACGCCGTTGCGGGTGAGCAGGCCTTCGGAGATTTCGGCCATCTTACGGACGGCGAACTTGTAGACGGCCTGGCCGTCCTGGTGGACGAAGTGCTGCTTGGCGTCGACCGTAGCGTGCGAGGCCGGGAGGCGGCTGCCGCCGGCGGGCATGTTGAGAGAGACGGCGCCGGAGCCGTCGACCTCGTGATGGAAGTCGATGAGGCCGATTTCGCCTTCCTCGCAGGGCTCGAGGAGGACAGCGCCGGCGCCATCGCCGAAGATGATGCAGGTGGCGCGGTCGGTGTAGTCGATGATGGAGCTCATGACGTCGGAGCCAATGACAAGGACTTTTTTGTGGGCGCCGGATTCGATGAGCTTGGCGCCAACCTGGAGGGCGTAGGGGAAGCCGGAGCAGGCGGCGGAGAGGTCGAAGCCCCAGGCGTGGGGCGCGCCGAGCTTGTCCTGCACCAGGCAGGCGGTGGCGGGGAAGGCCATGTCCGGGGTGACGGTGGCGACCAGGATGGCTTCGATTTCGGAGGGCTGGACGCCGCGCTTGGCAAGGCAGATCCTGGCTGCTTCTACGGCGAGATCGCTGGTGGCAACGCCCTTGTCGACGAGGTGACGCTCACGAATGCCGGTGCGCTCGGTGATCCACTGGTCGTTGGTGGCGACCATCTTTTCCAGGTCGGCGTTGGTGAGCAGGCGGGGTGGGACATAAGAGCCTACGGATGAAATTTTGGCGCGGACGGGATTCCTGGGCTTCAGGGTGAGACTCAAACTACGACCTCCAAGACAAAAAACGTGGCAGAGAGAATCTTACCTCGAACTGACCGCCGAGTCTGTTATGCATGTGACGGTGGGTTCTTTGCGCGACCATGCGGGCAACTGTTGAGCATAGGGATTTTAGGGGGTTAGTGTACCGGGTTTCCCTACTGCGCACCTATCGACCCGTTACCGTTGCTTCCTTCCGGACCTGGCGGGGTTGGCGGGAATAGATCGCGTAGGACCCGGCACATGAGGCAGTTTACCATGTGGCGCGGGGTGGGGTTGGGCGGGTGGAGCTGGCTTTTAGCTTCTAGCTTTTAGCTATTAGCTCAAGGGCACAGACGCCTTTTCGTTGTTGGCGTGAGTTTGAGTGGGTATAAAAAGGGGTTGACAGCTATCTAAAAGATATATATCTTTTAGTCACATTATGAGTCTTGAAAAGACATCTACGGTTGAGTCGCTGCTGGGGTTACTGAGTCTGGGGCCGATGTCGGGCTACGAGATGCGGCAGATGATGGAGCGGTCGACGGCCAATTTCTGGTCGGAGAGTTATGGGCAGATTTATCCGGCCCTGAAGCGCATGGTGAAGGATGGGCTGGCGACGGTGGAGGAGCAGAGCAAGGATGGCCGGGCCAAAAAGGTATACAAGCTGACGGGCGAGGGGGAGCGGCGACTACGGAAGTGGCTGGGGGTGGAAGCCAAGCCGCAGGTGCATCGGAACGAGCTGCTGCTGAAGGTGTTCTTTGGGGACCGGGCGGAGCGGGGGACCATTGCGGCACAGGTGGTGGCGGAGCGGGAGCGTTGCGAGGACGACCTGGAACGGTTTGAGGCGACGCTGCTGCGGATGGAGATGGAGCACGCGCGGCATCCGGCGATGCCGTACTGGAGGATGGCGGCGCGGTGCGGGATCGCGCATGCGAAGGCGACCATTGCGTGGTGCGATGAGACGTTTGCGGAGTTGGAGAAGCGAGGGTTGGTGAGTAAGCCGAAGTTTTAGTGAGTTGTCCGTTGTACGTTCTCCGTTATCCGTAAAGGCAAGGACGAGCAACAGCAAGGGCAACGGCAATCGATCAGTCGTGCGCCCTGCGGGCTTCACTCCGGCCTTCGGCAGAGCGGTGTTGATTCGTGCCGGGCTGATGAGACCCGAGGCTGAAGCCTCCGGGTACCTAGAAGCGAGAGCAAGAGCAAGTGCAACGGCAAGAGCAACGGCAACGGCAAGAGCAACGGTAACCGCAGGAGCAAGGGCAACGGCAAGAGCAACAGCAACCGCAGGAGCAAGAGCAAGAGCAAGAGCAAATACGGGGGTCCTTCACTTCGCTCAGGATGACGGCGAAAAACAAACGATGGCAAGAGCATTAGCAAGAGCAACAACAAAAGCAAAGGCGATCGAGGAGGTTGCTATGAGTGCTGATCCGGTTTGGATGAAGGCTTTGTTGACGGTGCATGTGGGGTGCGGGTTTGGATCGTTTCTGCTGGCGCCGGTGGCTCTGGCTACCGCGAAGGGTGGCAAGCAGCATATGCGGTGGGGGATGGTGTATCTGTGGTGCATGGGCGGGGTCGCGGTGACGGCGCTGCCGATGGCGCTGTATCGGCCGGTGTTGTTTTTGGCAATGGTGGCGGTGTTCAGTTTTTATGCGGCGTTCAGCGGGTATCGCGTGTTGAAGCTGAAGGATTTGGCGCGGGGTGGGAGTGCGAAGCCTATCGACTGGTTCGCGGGCGTGCTGACATTCGCTTCGAGCCTGCTGCTGGCGCTGCTGGGAGCGTTTGATCCGAAGGCGATCCAGGGGTTCGGAATTGTTGCGATTGTGTTTGGGCTGATCGGGATGCGTCTGTCGTTTGTGCAGTTGCTGAGTTTTGTGAGGAAGCCCAAGGAGAAGATGTTCTGGTGGTACACGCACCTGGGAAATTTTATTGGTAGCTATATAGCAGCGTGGACGGCGTTCAGCGTGGTGACGCTGCCGGTGTTGTTTGGGCATCATGTGTGGCTGTGGCTTTGGCCGACGGCGGTGGGGATTCCGGCGATTGTGTTGACGACTGCGTATTACAGGCGGAAGTTTTCGCCGAGGGTGAAGACTGCGGATGTGGTGGCGGCGTAAAACAGCTTTTAGCTTCTAGCTCTTAGCTTCTAGCTCAAAGGCAAAAAGGTGTGGTGGGTGTGAGCGGGGTTGTCGCTCGCCCAGCTTAGCGATGAGGAGACCGTCCCACCCAAGCGAGCAGAGACCGCTCGCTCGGGGCCCGGGCGTCGCGAAGATGGGGCGCTCGGCTGTCAATTTTTGCGAGGGCAGTGGACAGATCGAGCGGAGATTGCGTCTAAGGGTGGGTGGGGTTTCAGGAACGACCACGATGCTGGACCGAGTCGCGAGCTTAGGGCTGCGACGGGAGGAAATCTATTGACTCGAATGACACTTTGGACCGTTGCACTGGGCGGGGCTCTAGGCCTCGGGATGAACGTTGCAGCCGTGGCGCAGGGTGCGCCTGCTCAACAGCAGATGAATAACGCGCCTGCTCAATCGCAGACGAACAATCAGACACAGGCTCCGCAGGGAGCTTCGAATCAGAATCAGATGCAGGCTCCGCAGGGAGCTCCGCAGCAGCCGACGATGCAGCAGCGGATGGCGGGGATTACGCAGGCGCTGAGTTTGACGGACGCGCAGCAGCAGCAGATCTATCCGATGCTGCAGCAGGCTCAGCAGAAGATGCAGGCGCTGGCGGCGGACAGTTCGACGCCGATTGCCGATCGGCAGGTGCAGGCGGACGCGGTGCGTAAGAATCTGCATATGCAGATTGCGGCCGTGCTGACGCCGGAGCAGAAGCAGAAGCTGGAATCGTTGACGAACCAACGGCCGAGTGGGCCGGGTACGCAGCCTCCGTCGCAGCCGCAGCGCTAAGCGTGCGGTTGGGTTGGATGGTTTTCGCGTTCGATAGTTGACGGTTGCATAGCGAGAGGGGCCGCGGGAAGCTGCGGCCCTTCTTGTGTGTGGGGGGCGCTAGTTGGTGGGGGCGGCGTCGGCTTGGGGATGCTTGCGCTTGGCGGGCGCGAGGTGGAGGTCCCGGGAGGTGCGCACGAGCTTCCAGATGGCGAAGGCGACGGAGAGCAGGATGCTGGTCCAGATGATGATGAGGATGGTGGTGGCCCACTTGTCGGAGAAGTGCGACCAGAGGCGGAGGAAGGCGCGGCCGTAGCGGACGCCGATCCAGACGGCGATGCAATGGCGGACGAGCCGGCTGATGGTGAAGGCCCACATGAATTTTTTGCGCGACATGTGCACGGCGCCGGCAGCGAGGACGAAGGGCGAGAGCGGCATGGGGGGAGGCAGCAGCGCGGGTAGAGAGACGGAGAGGATGGCGTGCTTTTCCATCCAGGTGGTGACGCGGCTGAGGATGCCGGCGGGGACGTGCTTTTTGAGGAAGGCCATGCCACCGGCCTGACCAGCGGCGTGGGAGAGGAGGCCTCCGATGGCGGAGCCAATGGTGGCGATGGTGACGAGCAGGATGGGGTTGGTGTGGCCGGCGGCGTAGAGGATGAGCATGATGTCGGTTACGCCGGGGATGGGGAGCGGGACGAAGGAGCTGTCGACGATAGAGACGAGGAAGAGGCCGATGAGGCCGAGGTGGAAGAAGAAGTGGACGAGGCCGTGATGGACGGGGTGGGGCGCCATTTGCGCATGCTGCGCGGCGACGGGCAGGGCGACGAGAGCGGCGAGGAGCGCGGCGAAGATCGCCGTGCGGGTCGCGGCGCGGGTGGCCGTGCGGGGTAAGAGGGGCAAGCGCATCTGCTGATATGACGTTAGCGGGTGCGACGGTGTTTCGGGAAAACTTTTTGGTCCTGCGCGGACGGCGAGGGTTTCCGTCGTTGATGGAAAGAGGATAGGCAGGCAGCAAAGAAGGTAAACTTGAAGACTATGCGTGACTTGAGTGGCAACCAGATTCGGGAAGATTTTTTGCGGTTTTTTGAGGGTAAGGGACATCGGCGGGTGCACTCGTCCAGCTTGGTGCCGGCCAATGATCCGACGCTGCTGTTTACCAATGCGGGGATGAATCAGTTTAAGGATGTGTTTCTGGGGGCGGAGACGCGGGAGTATGCGCGGGCGGCGTCGTCTCAGAAGTGCGTGCGGGCGGGGGGCAAGCATAACGATCTGGAGAACGTTGGGTTTACGCGGCGGCACCATACGTTCTTCGAGATGCTGGGGAACTTTTCGTTTGGGGACTACTTTAAGAAAGACGCGATTGCGTTTGCGTGGGAGTTGCTCACGTCTCCTGACTGGTTTGGGATTGATAAGAGCCGGCTTTACGTCACCATCTTTGAAGGGAATGAAACTGTGCCGCGCGATGACGAGGCGGAGCGGCTTTGGATTGAGACGGGCGTGCCGAAGGAGCGGATCTTCGGCATGGGGATGAAGGATAACTTCTGGCAGATGGGCGATACGGGGCCTTGCGGGCCTTGCTCGGAAATTTTCTATGACCTGGGGTTGGCGGCTTCGGAGACGGGGGAAGACAAGCCGTTTCCGGAAGATGATCAGCGGTACATGGAGATTTGGAATTTGGTGTTCATGCAGTTCGATCGGAGTAGCGACGGGGTGCTGACCCCGCTGCCCAAGCCTTCGATCGATACGGGCATGGGGTTGGAGCGGGTGGCTTGCGTGTTGCAGGGGAAGCTTTCGAATTATGAGAGTGATCTGTTTACGCCGTTGATTCGGAGGGCGGTGGAGTTGACGGGGTTTGGTGGGGCGTTGTCCGTTGTCCGTTCTCCGTTGTCCGTTGAGGAGTTGGCGGTCAGCGATGAGAAGGGGGCGGCTTCGCTGAGGATTATTGCGGACCATGCGCGGGCTTCTACGTTTTTGATTGCGGATGGGGTGGTGCCTTCGAATGAGGGGCGGGGGTATGTGCTGCGGAAGATTTTGCGGCGGGGGATTCGGCATGGGCGGCTGTTGGGGCAGGAGAAGCCGTTTATGCATGAGATGGGTTGGGCGGTGCGGGATGAGATGGTGGCGGCTTATCCGGAGCTGGCGGAGAGTGCGGAGAGAGTTGCGAGGGTGGTGCTGGCCGAGGAGGAGCAGTTTGCTCGCACGCTGGAGCTTGGGCTGCGGCAGATGAATGAAGAGACGCTGCGGTCGGGCAAGCTGGCGTTCGGTTTGTACGAGACGTTTGGGATGCCGCTGGACTTCATGGTGGATGCTGCGCGGGATGCCGGCATTGAGTTTGATATGGCTGGGTTTGAGCAGGCTAAGGAAGAAGAGCAGGCTCGGGCTCGGGCTAGTTGGAAGGGTGGGTCGCAGAAGTCGGCGGCGCCGGTTTACCGGGAGTTGGAGAAGACGGAGTTTGAGGGGTATACCGCGCTGCGTACCGATGGCGCGAAGGTGTTGGCGCTGGTGAAGGATGGCGTTGGGGTGTCGGTGTTGCAGGCGGGGGATGTGGGTGAGGTCGTGTTGGATGCGACTAGTTTTTATGCGGACTCGGGCGGGCAGGTGGGGGACGTGGGTTGGTTGTATTCGGGGGATCATAACTCGGTGGTTGCCGATGTGACCGGGTGTAAGAAGCCGGTGCAGGGGGTGTTTGCGCACCAGGTGGTGGTGAAGCAGACGATCGCTGTCGGCGACTCGGTGGATGCTGTCGTGGATGGTGCGGTGCGGGCTGCGGTGATGCGGAATCATACCGGGACGCATTTGTTGCATGCTGCGTTGAGACAAGTTTTAGGGACGCATGTGAAGCAGGCTGGGTCGTTGAATGATCGAGCGCGGTTGCGGTTTGACTTCTCGCACTTTGCTGGTGTGGCGGAGGAGGAGTTGGCGGAGATTGAGTCGATTGTGAATGCGCAGGTGTTGGCGAATACTCCTGTGGTCACGCTGGTGGATGTGCCGATTGATGTGGCCGTGCATGAGCTGGGGGCGATGGCGCTGTTTGGCGAGAAGTATGGCGATAAGGTGCGCGTGGTGAAGATTGGGGAGTTCTCGACCGAGCTTTGCGGTGGAACGCATACGGGCGCGACGGGGGAGATTGGGTTGGTGAAGCTGATGGGCGAGGGCGCGGTGGCTAGTGGCGTGCGGCGTGTCGAGGCGGTGACGGGCATGGGGTCGCTCGGGGTGTTTCGGCGGGATGCGGACGTCGCTAAAGTTGCTGGACAGTTTGTAGGCGGGGGAGAGGTGAGTGGGGAGGCGCTGCGGGCTCGCGTGGCTGCGCAGGAAGAGGAGATGAAGAAGTTGCGGCGGGAGTTGGAAGGGTTGCGGATGAAGTCGGCTAGCGCGGCTACGGCGGATGCTGCTTCGTCGGCGGTGGAGGTGAAGGGCGTGAAGGTGTTGGCGCAGAGAGTGGATGCGCTCGATAAAAGCCAGATGAGGAATTTGGTGGATGAGCTGCGGGGGAAGCTGGGGTCGGGTGTGGTGGTGCTGGGGGCGGCCTCGGATGGCAAGGTTAGCTTGATCGTGGGGGTGAGTAAGGATCTTACTTCGCGGGTGCAGGCGGGGAAGGTTGTTGGCGCGATCGCGGCGAAGGTTGGAGGGAAGGGTGGTGGGCGGCCGGATCTGGCGGAGGCTGGCGGGAGTGATGTCGCGGGGTTGGATTCGGCGTTGGGTAGTGCGGTGGATGTGGTGGGGGAGATGCTGTGAGATAGCTTTTAGCAAGGGCAAGGGCAAGGGCAAGGGCAGAAGCAGATCCCTGCGGGATGACAACTAGAAAGGCGAGAGCAACCGCAAGTGTGAGAGCACGAGCAACTGCCACAGCCTCTACGGGGATCCTTCGACTTCACGCTGCGCGCTTCGCTCAGGATGACGGCGTTGGGGTGAGGTGAGGGTATTCGCGGGGGTACCTTTGGGGGATTCACAGGGTGGGGGTGAGAGGGGGAACCTACACTTAAGTTGGTA
>Ga0210392_10001882_pt1 | contig 10833 bp, 9 predicted proteins | sample IncBWC30OmetaG_FD_161057 | JGI IMG/M metagenome (GOLD analysis project Ga0210392, IMG submission 161057) | Forest soil microbial communities from Barre Woods Harvard Forest LTER site, Petersham, Massachusetts, United States - Inc-BW-C-30-O ...
CTTGTCGATGATGGAGAAGCCCGACATCGACACCATCGAGGGTCTGTCGCCGGCCATTTCCATCGAGCAAAAATCGACCTCGCACAATCCGCGTTCCACCGTGGGCACGGTCACCGAGATCCACGACTATCTGCGCCTTCTATTCGCGCGTGCCGGCACGCCTCGCTGCCCCGATCACCATATCGATCTTGCCGCCCAGACGGTGAGCCAGATGGTGGACACCGTCCTGCAACATCCCGAAGGCACTGCCTTGATGCTGCTCGCGCCGGCCATTGCCGAGCGCAAGGGCGAGCATGTCGAACTCATCGAGGAATTGCAGGCGGGCGGCTTTGTGCGCGCGCGAATCGACGGCAAGGTGGTGGAATTGGATCAGGCGCCAAAACTCGACGTGCGCCGCAAGCACACGGTCGAGGCCATCGTCGATCGATTCAAGGTGCGGCCGGACTTGGGTCAACGCCTGGCGGAATCCTTTGAAACCGCCCTACGATTGGGCCAGGGGGTCGCGCGCATCGCCTATATGGACGATCCGGAGCGCGCGGAACTGGTGTTCTCCGATAAATTCGCCTGCCCGATCTGCAATTATTCCTTGAGCGAACTGGAGCCGCGGCTGTTCTCGTTCAACAGTCCCATCGGCGCCTGCCCCACTTGCGACGGTCTCGGCACCCAGGATTTTTTCGATCCGGCCAAAATAGTCGCCAATGCGCATCTGTCGCTGGCCGGCGGCGCGGTGCGCGGCTGGGACCGCCGCAACGCCTACTATTTTCAATTGATTCAGTCCCTGGCCCGCTATTCGAAGTTCGACATCGAAGCGCCCTTCGAGAGCCTGCCGCAGAAGATCAAAGATTTGGTGTTATTCGGCAGCGCCGATGATGAGATCGAGTTCAAATACCTGGACGGCAAGGGCGGCACGGTATCGCGCAAACACACCTTCGAGGGCATCGTCAGGAATCTCGAGCGCCGCTACAACGAGACCGAATCGGTGGCGGTGCGCGAGGAACTTGCCAAGTACCGCTCCTCCAGACCCTGCCCCGACTGCGAGGGAACCCGCTTGAATCGCGCCGCGCGAAATGTATTTGTCGACGGCAAGAGCGTGCCGGAAATCTCGGCGTTGTCGGTGGAGCGCGCACTGGAGTTCTTCGGCAAGCTCAAGCTCGCCGGCTGGCGCGGCGAAATCGCGGTGAAGATCGTCAAAGAAATCAATGATCGCTTGGGATTCTTGGGCAACGTCGGGCTTGGCTACCTCACCTTGAACCGCAGCGCCGATACCTTGTCGGGCGGCGAGGCACAGCGCATTCGGCTCGCCAGTCAAATCGGCTCCGGATTGGTCGGCGTGATGTACATTCTGGATGAGCCATCGATCGGTCTGCATCAGCGCGACAACCAGCGTCTGCTCGACACCTTGGTGAATCTGCGTGATCTCGGCAACACCGTGATCGTGGTCGAGCATGATGAGGATGCCATCCGTCAGGCCGACTACGTGGTCGACTTGGGACCCGGCGCGGGCGTGCATGGCGGCAACATCGTCGCGCAAGGAACGGCGGCCGAAGTCGCCGCGCACCCCGATTCCATCACAGGACAGTTCTTGAGCGGCCGGCGCCGCATCGAGATTCCGGGCTTGAGACATGTTCCGGATCCGAAGCGCATGCTGCGCGTGATCGGGGCCACGGCCAACAATCTGAAGAAAGTCACGGCGGAATTTCCCTTGGGGTTGATGACCTGCGTCACCGGAGTCTCCGGTTCGGGCAAATCAACCCTCATCAATGACACCCTGTTTCGCGCCGTCGCGACTTCGCTCAATCATGCGTCGGCCGGCAGCGCGCACTTCGATCGGATCGAGGGTTTGGACTACATTGATCGGGTGATCGAAATCGACCAAAGCCCGATCGGACGCACGCCGCGCTCCAATCCCGCGACATACACCGGCCTGTTCGCACCGATTCGCGAAATCTTTGCCGCCGTGCCCGAGGCCCGCGCGCGCGGTTATGGGCCGGGCCGCTTCAGTTTCAATGTGAAGGGTGGACGTTGCGAGGCCTGCCAGGGCGACGGCGTCATCAAAGTCGAAATGCATTTTCTGGCGGACGTCTATGTGCCCTGCGATGTGTGCAAGGGCAAACGCTACAATCGTGAGACCTTGGAGATCCGTTTCAAGGGAAGAAATATCCAAGAAATCCTCGACCTCACGGTCGAGGATGCATTGCCGTTCTTTTCGGCGGTACCCACGGTGGCGCCAAAATTACAGACGCTGCTCGACGTGGGCCTCTCGTATGTGCGGTTGGGTCAGAGCGCGACCACGCTCTCGGGCGGCGAGGCGCAGCGCGTCAAGCTGGCCAAGGAGCTCTCCAAGCGCGCCACCGGTCGCACGCTCTATATTCTCGATGAGCCGACCACCGGCCTGCACTTCGCGGATATCGCACAGCTACTCCTGGTACTGCAGCGCCTGCGCGACGAGGGCAACACCGTCATCGTGATCGAACACAATTTGGACGTCATCAAGACCGCCGATTGGGTCGTGGATTTGGGTCCCGAAGGCGGCGACAACGGCGGGCGCGTCATCGCCGTCGGTACGCCGGAACAAATCGCGGCGAACAAAACTTCCTACACGGGACACTATCTGCGTGCCACGCTGGCAGCGACGCGTGGCTTCGAACGTAAACGGGCATGACGGCACAGTGCGCGTGACCGGCCCATTCGCGCCGCTCATCGGGGCACTGATCGGGACCTTGGGCGGGGCTGTCTATTGGGTGGCGGTGCTAATTTGGCCCTCGAGCGTGGCGGTGATTTTGTCCATGGCGGCAACCGCGCTGCTCACGCTCACCACCGAGATCCGCGGCGCATCGGCAACGCGCATCGACGTTTTGAACCGCGCGTTGGGGCTGCTGATCAAGTACAACGCCCTGATGGCCTTGTCCGCGGCGAAGCTGCCCTTCGCCGTTCCGCCGAACGTCCCGCTCGCGCTGATCATGATTTGCGGCTACGCGGCCAGTTTCGCGCTCGCGGTTGCGGTCATGGCGACGCGGCCGGAGAAGTCCGCTCCGAAGGTCAGCGGCGGGTCATTGGGTCTTGCGCTGTTGATCGGATTCGCGCCGGCAGCGCTGTTGGGGATTCCAGGGCTCATCGGCGTGGCCGTCGCCATCATCGCGGGTATGGGTATCATTGCATTCCTCAAGTTCAAGCGTGCCGACAGTTCGCGCGATGCTCTCGACATGACGCAACTGTTCACTGAGGCCTGCTTTTATTTGGGCGCGCTGGCGACTTGGAGATACATTTGAAACGCGCCGCGGCGGCGATCGCCGGGGCTGCGCTGCCGATCCTCACACGCCTGGATCCGGAACGGGCGCATGATTTGGGCCTGGCCGGATTGAAATGGATGCGCACCCTGTGGCCGGCACGTTCCGTCCCGGCCGAATTCTCTGTGGGCTGTTTGGGATTGCGGTTTGCGCATCCGGTCGGGCTCGCGGCGGGCTTCGACAAGAACGGCGATTACCTGGATGCCTTGGGTGCCTTGGGGTTCGGGCACATCGAGCTAGGCACGGTGACGCCGCGTCCTCAGCCCGGCAATCCCAAACCTCGGATGTTCCGCATTCCGGGAAGTCTCGCGCTGATCAACCGCATGGGTTTCAACAATAAAGGCGTGGATCATCTGATTGTGCAGCTCTCCCGCAGCCGCTATCGAGGAATTCGCGGCGTCAGCATCGGCAAGAATTTCGATACGCCCATCGAGAACGCCCAAGACGACTACCTGGCCTGTCTGCGCAAGGTCTACCCTCATGCCGACTACGTGGCCGTCAATGTTTCTTCGCCCAACACGGCGCGCTTACGCGAACTGCAGGATCGCGACGGTTTGCAGCGGGTTCTGGGAACGCTCCTCGATGAGCGACTCACCTTGAGCGAGCGCCATGGCAAGCGCGTGCCCTTGCTGGTCAAGGTCGCGCCGGACTTGACCGAGACGCAGGTTGCAGCGCTGGCGCGGCAAGTGCGCTCGCTGCAATTGGACGGCGTGATCGCCACCAACACATCGAGCGACTTGATTGTACCGGGCCGGCCCGCGGCCGCGCAGCAGGGCGGCTTGAGCGGGGCACCGCTGCACCCTCTATCCGTCAGGGTCATCGCCCAACTGCGCGCTGAACTCGGCGCGGACATTCCCATCATCGGAGTCGGCGGTATCGTCAACGCGTACAGCGCCATTGAAACGCTGCGTGCGGGAGCAAATCTGCTGCAGATCTATACCGGCTTTGCATACCGAGGCACGAAATTGCTCGAGGAAATACTGCGCGGCCTGCCGGCATGATCGACCAGGAAACGGTCGGGCGGTTTGCGCGCGACGGTGCGGCGTGCATTCGACAGCTTTTTCGGCCGGAGGAAATCGACATGCTGCGTGCCGGCATCGATGCCAATCTCGCGGCATTGAGTCCGCGCGCCATCGTGGCCAGCGCCCCGCATGATCCGGGCCGGTTCGTGGAAGATTTCTGCAATTGGCAGGACAACGAGCACTACCGGCGCTTCATTTTCGACTCCCCGCTCGCCGAAACTGCCGCGCGGCTGATGGGCAGCTCGACCGCGCGTCTGTATCACGATCACATGCTGACCAAGGAGCCCGGCACGCGGCAAGCGACGCCTTGGCACCAGGATCAGCCCTACTACAACATCGAAGGGCGGCAAAACGTGAGCTTTTGGATTCCCGTCGATCCGGTGAATCGGGAATCGACATTGGAATTCGTGGCAGGCTCCCACTTGGGACCCTGGCTGATGCCCCGCACCTTTGTGGACTCGCAAGCGAAATGGTTTCCGGAGGGCACGCTTGCGGACCTGCCCGACATCGAATGCAATCGCGACAGCTTGAACATTCTCGGCTGGGAATTGCAGCCGGGTGATGCGGTCTGTTTTCATATGCTGATGCTGCACGCCGCACGGGGCGTTACCGGCGCGCAGCGGCGGCGCGTGTTTTCCGTGCGATTTCTCGGTGATGATATTCGGCATGCGCCGCGCCGCTGGAAAACGTCGCCGGAATTTCCAGGGTTGACGGATCAATTGGCGGCGGGCGCGCCGATGAATCACCCGCTTTTCCCTGTGCTATGGTGTGCGCAACGGGAGCCCGAATGAAAAAAATTCCCTGGATCGTCTTTGGCTTGATGCTGCTGTTCGCAATCCTCTACGTGACGCGCACGGTATCGGATCTGCCGCCGTTGGTGGCCTCGCATTTCGACGGCGCCGGCCGCGCGAACGCGTTCATGGCGCGCAGCTCCTATGCGAAATTCGTGCTGGGAATGAGCGTTGGACTGCCGATTGCCATGGTGACGCTGTTGACGCTGGTCTATTCGAACGCCAGGGATATGAAATTACCGAATCGAGACTATTGGCTGGCGCCGGAACGCATTGCGCAGACGCGCGCGCTACTCGTCAACTACGGTGTCTGGTTCGGTTCGATCATGGTGGCCATGGCTTGCTACGTCCATTGGCTGGAATTGGCGGCGCATCGCAGCCTGCCGCCGCAACTTTCCAATCAATTGTTCGGCGGCGGCATGATCGCATTTTTGCTGATTACCGGCGGCTGGATACTGGCGCTGCTGGGCGCCTTTCGCCTGCCGCGGAACCGTTAGGGTCATGCCGGCTGCCGGCGCAAAATCGCCGTCAGCGTAATCTCCGGGACGCTTGCCAACGCCTTGGACAGCGGACAATCCTGCTTCGCCTTGGCCGCAATTTTCTGAAACGTCGCTTCGTCCATCCCGGGAACGCTGGCCTCGAGACGCAGGCCGATGTGCTCAATCGAGAAACCCCCTCCCTTCAGCACCAATCGCACGGCAGCTGAAGTATCGACGGCTGCCGTGGCGAAGCCTGCCGCATCGCAGCCAAACGAAAACGCCATGGTGAAACAGGCGGCATGCGCCGCGGCCAATAATTCCTCGGGATTGGTGCCGCGCTTGTCGTCCTCGAAGCGGCTGGCAAAGCCGTAGGGGTAGGATTTCAGGGCTTCGGTCTGGGTGCTGATCTTGCCGACGCCCTGCTTGCCGCGGCCTTCCCAATGCACAGTTGCGGTTTTATCGCTCATTTTGAGACTCTCCTGCGTTTCCGGTTGTAGCTCAGGGCGGCGTCATTCGGGCGGCAGCGGAATGAATTCGGGGTCGCCCGGCACCGGTGCGAATTGACGATTGGCCCACCGATCCTTCGCGATCGCGATCCGCTCACGGGATGACGCCACAAAATTCCACCATATAAAACGGGGTGTGGGAAAGCGCTTGCCTCCCAACAGCATGGCATTCGTTTCAGCGGCGGCGCGCAGCGTGGGTTTCTGTCCGGGCTCCAACACGGCGAGTTGACCGGCGGTGACTTTCGCATCGCCCACGGCGAGTTCGCCGTTGACCACATAAATGGCGCGCTCGTCATGCTCGGCCGGCATCTCGAGGGTCGTGCCCCGGGCAAATCCGGCGTGCACATAAAACGTCGGCCACAAGCTCAACACCGGTGAGCGCAGGCCGAATGCGTCGCCTGCGACCACCGACAGGGTGACGCCGTCGAGGGCGCGCTGCGGAAGCACATTGACCGGATAGTGTGTAAAACTCGGTTCGATGTCCTCGTGGCCATCGGGCAGCGCGACCCAACTCTGGATGCCGTGAATGCTCTCGCCTGCCGCTCGCGCAGGGTGCGGTGTTCTTTCCGAGTGCGCAATGCCGCGCCCCGCCGTCATCCAGTTCACGTCTCCCGGCCGGATCTCGCGCACATTGCCCAGACTGTCGCGATGCTCGAGCGAACCTGAGAATAAATAGGTAACGGTGGCGAGCGCGATGTGAGGGTGGGGCCGAACGTCGATTCCATGGCCCGGCTCGAATTGAGTTGGACCCAAGTGGTCAAAAAAAATGAATGGCCCTACCATCTGGCGTCCCTGTGCGGGAAGCACGCGGCGCACGACAAATCCGCCCAAATCGCGCTCCCGTGCATGCACCAATTGTAGAATTGCCATATAGCGCTCGCGTGGATTTTAAGCCGCGGTCATTATGGCATTGGAGGGCGCGGGAGCCGACGGAATTCCGCACCACAATGTGTCGTTAATCGCTGACACGCGTGCTCCTTGAGCAACGCTTGGTGATATCTTCCTTTCCCCTGGAGGCAAGCGATGACGGAGATCGAGATCTGGACGAAGTGGGAGAGTCAGATTGTCAATGGACTCTTTCCCTTGCGCCGCTTTCTCGGAAGGTCGAACCACAGCGTGGTATTCCTGACCGAGTTTCGGGCACAAAATCTCTCCAAAGCCGCGATCAAGCTCGTCCCGGCGGATCCGGCGTTGGACGAGGCACAACTCTCGCGCTGGCAAAGGATGGCAGCCCTATCCCATCCCCACCTGGTTCGCATTCTCGACTCGGGCCGATGCAAGCTTGGGGGACACCCATTTCTATTCGTTGTCATGGAATACGCCGAGCAGACTCTCGCTCAGATCCTTCCTCACCGGCCGCTCACGGTCGACGAGGTGCGGGAAATGCTGGTTCCAACCCTCGGCGCCTTGGCCTACCTTCACCGCAAAAACCTGGTGCAGGGTCAGCTCAAGCCCACGAACTTTCTGGTCGTCAATGACCAGCTGAAGCTCGCGAGCGATACCATCCGTCCCGCCGGCGATCCCGCCCACGTCAGTGCAAAGCCTTCGGTGTACGAGCCTCCGGAAGCAAAAAACGGCACGATTGAGGCCGCCGGCGATGTCTGGGGTCTCGGCATCACCTTGGTTGAGGCGCTCACGCAAAACCCTGCGGCGGTTCTTGGAGAATCATCCGACGCATTGACGGTCGCCGTGCGGCGATGCTTGAGTCCCAACCCGGCCAGCCGTCCGACGATCTCTGAGCTGCAAGCCCAATTCAGCCCGGAATCGGCACCTGCATCGCCGGCGCCTGCATCGCCTGCTCCTCGGCTGCCTGCCGACCTGAAGGCGCTGAGCCAACCGGGTCCCGCGCCGAGCTCATCCAAAACTCGCTTGCTGGTCCCGGCTATCGCGGTGAGCGGGATCGTATTGGTGGCGATTTGGGCCGGCATGCGACCGTTTCGCAGTCGCCCGATCTCCACACCGACCACATCGAGCACCGCACAATCATCTTCGCAACCCGCGGTCTCGCCGGCGGCCGCTTCACCGAGTTCGGCCCCGGTTTCCGCGGGCGCTGCCGTACTTCATCAAGAAATACCCGCCCTCTCGCGCAGCACCCGCGACTCCATTCGCGGCCAAATCAAGGTCACGGTTCTCGTGACCGTTGACCGTGCAGGAAATGTCGTCGGCGAGACTGTGGAGAATCGGGGTTCAAGCAAATATTTCGCGCGCGCGAGCCTGGAGGCCGCAAAAAAATGGCGGTTCGCACCGGCGGACAGCCAGGACTCCCGGCAGTGGCTGCTGCAGTTCGAGTTCGCTCGCAGCGGCGCGTCTGGACAGGCGGTGCCCCGCGCTTCCCGATGAGCGCCGTCATTTGGCCGCTGTCGTGAGCGCCTTGAGGAACTGGTAATAAAATTCGACGCCCGTGTAGTACGCGTCGATCTTGACGCGCTCGTCCCTGCCGTGCTCCCGATCATCATTACGCTCGATCGCGACACCGGAAATGCCGTAGCTGGGTATCCCGGCATTCATGGTGTGAATGCTGTCCGAGGCGCCGGCTTCCATGACCGGCAGCACCGCCGCGCCCGGCCATAGCTTCCCGGCGACGCTGCGCAGCGAGTTCATGACATCGTCCCGCAAAGGCGGCGGCGACATCGCCTTACGGTCCGAGCCATGATCCATCAAATCGCCATTGTCGCCGCGATAGCGCACGGTCAGTTTCGGATCATTGAACAACTTGACCAGCTGCAAGCGAATTTCCTCCTGGGAGTGCCCCGGGAAGATGCGGCAATTCACGTTGGCCTCCGCGCGGCCCGGCAGCGCATTCGGTGCGTGGCCGCCGCTCAACATGGTCGCCACGCAGGTGGTACGCATGATGGAATTCGAGTGGGTATCCTGCGACAGGCGCTCGACCGCCTTCGGATCAGGCGGCGTAGCCAAAATGGCCCGCATGTCGGCGGCCGTCTGTCCCGATTCGATCTTGGCCATTTGCGCGAAATATTCGCGCGTGACCGGATTCAGCTCGAAGGGGAACGGCGATTTTTGCAAAACCGCGAGCGCATCGGCAATGTGGTAAATCGCGTTATCCGCCGTCGGCAGCGAACTATGGCCGCCGGGATTGGTGGCCAACACCTGGTAGTCCGCGTAAAGCTTCTCAGTCGCCTCGAACCCGACCACGAGCGGTTTGTCCGGCCTGACTTGGCCGGCATCCGGGTTCAACGCAAATTCGGCATCGATCAGGTCGCGATGATTCTTCAGCAGCCACGCCACGCCGTTCGACTTGCCGCCTTCTTCGTCCGCCGTCAGCGCCAGGATGATGTCGCGGTCGGGAACGAAGCCTTCCTTTTTCATGCGAATGAAGTCGGTGACGGCGATCGCGTCGCTTTCCTTCATGTCCTGCGTGCCGCGGCCGTAGTAGTAGCCGTCCTTTTCGATGAACTCGAATGGATCGGTGCTCCAGTCCTGGCGCTGCGCCTCGACGACATCCAAATGTCCGATGATCAGAATCGGTTTGAGCGCCGATCCGGGCTTACCTCGATATCGCGCAACCATGTTGCCCTTGCGATCATTGGGGCCGAGCACGACGACATCCGCCTTGGCAAATCCGGCATCCAGCAGCCGCTGCGCCATGGCCTGCGCTGCGACGGTCGTGCTGCCGACGGAATCGGTGGTATTGATCTCGATGAGCTGCTTGAAGATGTCATGCGCATTCTTTCGGGTGACCGCATCGCTCTCGGCAGCCGCTGACCATGCAAGCGGCGCGCACAGCGTGCAAACAACGGCGACGAAGGATCCGACGGTGGATTTTTTATTCAAGAATTATTCCCCGGTGTAATCGTTGGAAAATTGCCCAGCCCCGCCATGCTATCGTATGCAGAGTGCGGGCGCGTGGCGCTTTGGAGATCGCGTATGGGGAAGAAGAAGAAAACTCGCGCCGTGAGCCGCGACGCCGCCGAGGCGGCGGTGCGAACGCTGCTGCGCTGGGCGGGCGATGATCCGAGCCGCGAGGGTTTGCGCGATACGCCGAAACGCGTCGCGAACGCCTATCAAGACTGGTTCTCCGGATATTCAAGCGATCCCGGAGCATATCTGCGCCGTACTTTCGAAGAAGTCGAAGGTTACGATGAAATGGTGGTGTTGCGCGACATCTCGTTCGAGTCGTTCTGCGAGCATCACATGGCGCCAATCATCGGCCGCGCTCACGTCGGCTATCTGCCCAGCGACCGGGTGGTCGGCATCAGCAAGCTCGCGCGCGTGGTCGATGGCTACGCTCGCCGCTTCCAGGTGCAGGAGAAGCTCACGGCGCAAATCGCCGGCTGCATCAATGAGGTCCTAAAGCCGCGCGGTGTCGGCGTCGTCATCGATGCCGTTCACCAGTGCATGACGACCCGCGGCGTACACAAGCGCGGCGTCTCGATGGTCACCAGCAAAATGCTCGGCACCTTTCGCGCCGATGCCAGCACGCGCGCAGAATTTTTGCGCTTCATTGCGATCGAGGGGAGCAATCAACGTTAGGGCCTCGGCACTGTGAGTTTGACGGGTGGTGAGAATGGCCTGGGGGATGGAGGCTTCAGGGAAACGAAGGAGCAGTTTCCCTGAAGCCTCCCATCCCCGAGTCCTTACTCGCCGGACCGCTCAACTCACGGTGCAGAGGACGAGTGCCGAACGGCCATCCGCAGTCGTGTGGCTTCATTCGCATCGGTCGGCGCGAAAATTGGTTGTCGTCCAACACCCGCCGGTAGCCTCGACATCGTGATGTTGATCGGTTCGAG
>Ga0210392_10001884_pt1:0-7500 | contig 10831 bp, 7 predicted proteins | sample IncBWC30OmetaG_FD_161057 | JGI IMG/M metagenome (GOLD analysis project Ga0210392, IMG submission 161057) | Forest soil microbial communities from Barre Woods Harvard Forest LTER site, Petersham, Massachusetts, United States - Inc-BW-C-30-O ...
ATCAATGATTGACTGCGACTTTTAAAACGGATTTCTCCGATTCCTTAGGGCCGACTGACCCATGTTCAACTGCTGTTCACATGGAACCCTTCTCCACATTGGTCCTCAAGGGTCTCACTTGAGTATTTGCTACTACCACCAAGATCTGCATCAGCGGCAGCTCCAGGCAAACTCACGTTTGACACCTTCAACGCTTACCGCTGCGACCCTCTTACTCGTGAGAGTATCGTATTTTTTATGATCACTCTCACGGCCGAGTATGAGTTCAACGCTACAGCGTCATCCATTTTCAGGGCTAGTTGCTTCGGCAGGTGAGTTGTTACACACTCCTTAGAGAATTCCGACTTCCATGGCCATCTTCCTGCTGTTTATAGCAACCAACACCTTTTCTGGGATCTCATGAGCGTTAGCATCGGACACTTTAACTCGGCGTTTGGTTCATCCCACAGCGCCAGTTCTGCTTACCAAAAATGGCCCACTAGGCACTCATACATCCAAAAGTATGGCTTTAATCAAACAAGTCATACTTCTCACCCATTTAAAGTTTGAGAATAGGTTGAGGTCGTTTCGACCCCAATGCCTCTAATCATTCGCTTTACCGGATGAGACTGAATCTCACCGAGTGTCTGCTATCCTGAGGGAAACTTCAGAGGGAACCAGCTACTAGATGGTTCGATTAGTCTTTCGCCCCTATACCCAGGTCTGACGATCGATTTGCACGTCAGAATCGCTACAGACCTCCACCAGAGTTTCCTCTGGCTTCGTCTTGCCCAGGCATAGTTCACCATCTTTCGGGTACCAACGTGTACGCTACAACTCCGCCAGATCGACAATAAGCGAAATTGGCGGGCTGTTACTGCGCCCCACCGTTACCCATGGAGGATAACCGCATGAGGATCGTAACTCAATCAACTTTACTTTCATTGCGCCTCTCTGGCCTATTCAAGACCGAGTGACTCGCGCACATGTTAGACTCCTTGGTCCGTGTTTCAAGACGGGTCAGGTAGATACCGACCTACTAGCCATCGATTGCTCAGATGCGCACAGAGACTGCAGCCAGCATAGAGCCATCAGTGAGACAGTCTTTCCGTACGAAAGCACAGAAAGAGCCACCAAACAGACACACTCTCGACCACTGAACTGTACGCACCCATTACTGCAAACCCCACATAAGTGGAGAAATTGAGCCGATCAGTACACTAAGTGCTTGTAACAACCCGGCCACAGGCTATAACACTAGCATACATCCGAAGACGCACCCAGCTACCTTCCTGCGACCATCGCATACGGACGCACTAGTCCTCTAATCGGTCATGGCTTTAGCATGGGAGTGAAGAAATGCACCGCCTGGCAGAAGCGTTAGTGTCACCGGTGCCTGCCCTCCAAAGAGAACCGAATACGACACCGACAACTGCCTCGCACCAGAACAGTTGAATCCTCTTCCCAGCAAACTTCGTGGTTCCACCTGTTTACCTACAAACGGTTTCACGTCCTATTGAACTCTCTCTTCAAAGTTCTTTGCAACTTTCCCTCACGGTACTTGTTTGCTATCGGTCTCGCTGTAATATTTAGCCTTAGGTGGAGTTTACCACCTGCTTTAGACTGCACTCTCAAGCAATCTGACTCTAGTATGCAACAGTTTGCGACCAAAGTCTCGTAACGTTATGGGCCTAGCACCCGCTATGGAAAAGTCCTTGTCAGAGGAACTTACATTACGGAGACAACGGTCGATGCACTGCTGTATTCACGCTGCATCTCCTGTACGCCTTACGACGACAGGACTTAGCGCTGAGCTCTACCCCTTTCGCTCGCCGTTACTAAGGGTATCCCTTTTGGTTTCTTTTCCACCGCTTATTTATATGCTTAAATTTAGCGGGTAATCTCGCTTGATCTGAGGTCGACATAAAAGTGGGTGAATAAATTCACTAACACAATTGGGACACCTGCGACACAACACATGAGACCCGCCGATTGCATGTCCTTTTGATAGGCAAATCGTTCAATACGTGCAGAGGCCGACAAAACTTGTAGTGTTCTGCCGTTATCGCCAATGCACTGAACGATAACACACAACAGCGTTTGTTTGGTCAGTGTTTTGCGGTCTGGTGTGGCATAAGTCTGACGAGAGCACAACAGTATAGGTTCGGTGTTCTCGATAAACAGACTTTAACTATAAGTTTAATTGCTTACAGACCCTCAGACAAACGAAGCCCCGGGAAAGACCCGAGGCTGCAATATGCGTTCGAAAATCAAGTGCTCGGCGTGTCCTGCATTTCACACCGCTTAACGCAGCTAGCTGCGTTCTTCATCGACCAGCGAACCGAGTGATCCACCGTTTGCAGTTGTACTTTACATTTTTACGATTTTCATCGATTGAATATGTATTCAACGGCACATTTGGTTTTTGCTCAAATTAATGGGCGCACAAAGCCAGTCATATGTAGGCATTGCATTCGAGATGACAATAATTAAGTCTAGCGGCAGAGACTGTGAAGTCTACTGTCACTCCATAGCCTGACTTTCCCTCTACGAGAGAGAGACAGTACTCGTAACGAACATTCCCGAAAGAGTAATCCATTACGTAGGCAGAGTGGACTAGACACCTATCATAGACCGGTTCGAACAGACAAACACCGAGCGAATGTCATTCGTGCGATCGGTCGCTCTCGCACCGACACTAACAACAACACCGAAGTGTCGTCGTATGGTGTGTCGGCACCTCATGACCGCACTGACATATACAGCTCGTTTGGTATATGTTTGCCGCTCTCGTATAACATACGAGCGACTTTGCGTTCAACAGTTTAGTGTTTGCCGTTTGCGTTTTGCAACACAATCGGTAATGATCCTTCCGCAGGTTCACCTACGGAAACCTTGTTACGACTTTTACTTCCTCTAAATGTTCAAGTTTGGGCATCTTTCCAAACACAGCGCTGCACTACGAGAGAGCTGCGCCGGCCAGTCCGAAGACCTCACTAAAACATTCAATCGGTAGTAGCGACGGGCGGTGTGTACAAAGGGCAGGGACGTAATCAACGCGAGCTTATGACTCGCGCTTACTGGGAATTCCTCGTTCAAGGGGAATAATTACAATCCCCTATCCCAATCACGAAGAAGGTTCATTGGGTTCCCCACTCTTGACAGAGTAGGTTGAAAAAGCACGCTGATCACTTCAGTGTAGCGCGCGTGCGGCCCCGGACATCTAAGGGCATCACAGACCTGTTATTGCTCTGTTTCGTGCGGTTGAATCACCGCCTGTCCCTCTAAGAAGTCTCGCCGGCGTTTGTAAGCCGACGATCTATTTAGTAGGCTAGAGTCTCGTTCGTTATCGGAATTAACCAGACAAATCACTCCACCAACTAAGAACGGCCATGCACCACCACCCACTGAATCAAGAAAGAGCTCTCAATCTGTCAATCCTTCCAGTGTCCGGGCCGGGTGAGTTTTCCCGTGTTGAGTCAAATTAAGCCGCAGGCTCCACTCCTGGTGGTGCCCTTCCGTCAATTTCTTTAAGTTTCAGCTTTGCAACCATACTTCCCCTGGAACCGAAAGACTTTGGTTTCCCGGAAGTCCCTAAGCGTGTCATTTAAGGAACACAGCTTAATTACTGGTTGGCATCGTTTATGGTTAGAACTAGGGCGGTATCTGATCGCCTTCGAACCTCTAACTTTCGTTCTTGATTAATGAAAACATTCTTGCGAAATGCTTTCGCTTTAGTTCGTCTTGCGACGGTCCAAGAATTTCACCTCTAGCGCCGCAATACGAATCGCCCCGTCTGTCCCTATTGATCATTACCTCAGATTCCGAAGACCAACAAAATAGAACCGAGGTCCTATTCCATTATTCCATGCAACATTATTCGGGCGTTACGCCTGCTTTGAGCACTCTAATTTTTTCAAAGTAAACGTACCGATCGCCTATGACGCTCGGTGAAGAACACCATAGGACAACTCGGTAAAGTGTTCAGTCAAACAGTAGCCACTGGCAAGTGGACCGTCTGACTCGAACTGAGATCCAACTACGAGCTTTTTAACCACAACAACTTTAATATACGCTATTGGAGCTGGAATTACCGCGGCTGCTGGCACCAGACTTGCCCTCCAATAGATCCTCGTTAAAGGATTTAGATTGTTCTCATTCCAATTACGGGGCCTCATAAGAGTCCCGTATTGTTATTTTTCGTCACTACCTCTCCGTTCTGGAATTGGGTAATTTGCGTGCCTGCTGCCTTCCTTGGATGTGGTAGCCGTTTCTCAGGCTCCCTCTCCGGAATCGAACCCTGATTCCCCGTTACCCGTTACAACCATGGTAGGCACATAACCTACCATCGACAGTTGATAAGGCAGACACTTGAAAGATTCATCACCGGCACTTGGCCATGTGATTAGCAATAGTTATCCAGAGTCACCACATTGAGGAGTTCCGTAAAGAACCCCATTGGTCTTGTTCTAATAAATGCGCTCTTTCCGTAAAGGTCAAAGCTTTTGTGCATGTATTAGCTCTAGAATTACCACAGTTATCCATGTAGACAGTCAACATCTAAGGAACCGTAACTGATTTAATGAGCCATTCGCGGTTTCGCCTTAATACGGCATGTACTTAGACATGCATGGCTTAATCTTTGAGACAAGCATATGACTACTGGCAGAATCAACCAGGTAGCTTCTCGAACATAGCGCCGGCCGTGAGGCACAGCACTGGTTCTCGACATTGGCGGCCACAGTACCTGATAGCGAGAGTACGGTCATGAGATCGTGTTCAAGCGTATACTGCGGCCTAAGCTGCTTAGACTGAGCGAAGCAGCTCGCATTACATTGACACATATGGGCACGAATTGTCGCACCCCGTGTGAGAGACAGTCGCACAGCGATGTCACACACCCCAAACTGCCGGTGTGTCGAAGACAACACCGAGTACAGTACTGCTATAGCAGTCAGATACCGATAAACATAAGTCTACGTATCGTTTATAGTCTCTGCGTAACTCAAGTCGGCCTAAAAGGCTCGACAGAAACACGGCTATAGGCACACAAGTGCACCTATTCATTAGCCGGCATCACTACTCGTATGGTAGTAGACGCACAAATCTTGGCGTACGCTATGAGCGCCGTATTCAGTGTTAAAGCGGTCCCCTCCTTCGCGCAGCAGTATGTAACACACACTTAGCGACTTACGTAGGTCACTACCAACTCACACTGAACGGTACTCACCCGATGACAGGTAGCGTTTGCCGTCACTTGTTTCACTTTCCGTTATAGAGAGCTACACACACACTGCAGTACTGTAGCGGTAGTGTACCGCTACAGCGCATACACTGCGCGCACTCTACTACAAACACAACCACTGCTCATATATATACAGAAATCTTGATACTAAGCTTACTATTTCAGAACATCTATGTGAAGGGCTAAGTGTTAGCCTCTGAATAACTAGTAAAGGGGGTTAAGGGTGGGTCTGACACCCATACATTGAGTGTATGAAATGTAGGTAATGAAAATATAAGTTGAAAAATATGGTGGGCGGGGGGGTCCGGTGGTCAGGGGAGGCGTGCCACGTGTTTTAAGGTTTTGGCGCGAAAACCCTTTTTGGGGGTTTGACCCCCTTCCGGTGATCGCAGCCCCACCAAAAGTTGATACAATCTGGGGGATGACATGTAGTGTTTGTGACCAAATTTTTGGCCACCTACCATCAACGGGTCCCGAGATATAGCGAAATGACAGGGGTTTTCAAAAAAACACCCCCAGACCTTTAGCCCCATATTAGCCCCCTAGAGTTGTTGAGGAGGCGTCCTACCCCCTCAGAAATGTTCCCCCAGCTCATAGCTACAAACAAACCAATTTTGGGAGGTGTGGGGTCTACGGGTGGCAAACGGGGGTTGTTGACGATTTGGCCATAGAAATGCATTGTAGACTTCATATGACATTTACACCACTTATGAGTTAAGGTTTTGTAACTTTTGTAAAAAAGTAAAACACTGACCACCGGCCGCCCCGTACGGCCTAAACGGACACATTTGGCACCGATTATGACTATTTGAAGGCACAAATGATTTGTGTATGAATTGGTGCTAATTGTGGTCATAAATGTGTTTTGTGTTCATATCATCACATAGAGTGTATGCACTCCGAGTCCCGTGAGCGCCGGCGCCCCGGTTGGACAGAGGACAACATCGAGTGGCAATACTTGTGCGGACACTCCTAACCTTTCATTTTATGGCCACATCGGTGGCCGCCCGTCCCCCGCGGCGCTCAAATCGGGGAATAATGTGAACACTTTTGGCAGAGTTTGCCAAAAGTGTGCAATGAATTGGTGGACGGCAGGAGCCTGCGAGCCGTCCAGAGTGGTGGACAGGTCTTAGTGGCCATCAATAGGTCCATATGAAGTGTACGCAGCTAATAGAGGGCTAAGTGAGGCTCCGTGGGAGGTTTGAAGGGGTGGGCGGGGGTCAACTCTTGCAACACATGTTGTGATGAGTGAACGATAGAGTGTACGGTCACTCGTGCGGCGGACGTTGTGGTGATCGGCGGACGGCCTCACATGAATATGAGTTGCGGACACTCCTGACCTTTCATTTTATGGCCATATCGGTGGCCGCGGATGCTCGGCCCGAAAAAAAAGTAAAATTTTCGGCACTTTTTCCAAAAAAAATGCACAAAAACACCACAAATTGGCAGACATTTAGCCCTCGTGTGGCCGACCCGTGATCAGCAACGCGTCTTAGTGGCCATCAATAGGTCCATACGAAGTGCCCGCAGCTAATGGAGGGCTAAGGGAGGCTCCGTGGGGGGTTTGAAGGGGTGGGCGGGGGTCAACTCTTGCAACACATGTTGTAATGGAGTGTACGGTCACCCGTGCGGCGGACGTTGTGGTGATCGGTGGACGGCCTCACATGAATATGAGGTAGCTATGAGCTGGGGGAACATTTTTGATGGGGTAGGACCCCTCCTCAACAACTCTAGGGGGCTAATATGGGGCTAAAGGTCTGGGGGTGTTTTTTTGAAAACCCCTGTCATTTCGCTATATCTCGGGACCCGTTGATGGTAGGTGGCCAAAAATTTGGTCACAAACACTACACCTGATACCCCTGATTGTATCAACTTTTGGTTGGGCCGCGATCACCGGAAGGGGGTCAAACCCCCAAAAAGGGTTTTCGCGCCAAAACTTTAAAACACGTGGCACGCCCCCCCTGACCACCGGACCCCCCCGCCCACTAACTTTTTCAACTTGTATTTTCATTATCTACATGCATACACTCAATGTATGGGTGTCAGAGCCACCCTTAACCCCCTTTACTCTATATTCAGAGGCTAACCATTAGCCCTTCACATAGATGTTCTGAAATAGTAAGCATAGTATCAAAAAAAAAGTATATATAAGGGACCGTGAGTGTTAGAGATAAAGTGCGCGACTTAGCACGACTTCGTCGGCACGGACCGTCCGCCAGTGCGAGTGAGGGTCGGTGTCCACGGACGCGCCAACAGCTACGCACTGGCAGTGATGG
>Ga0210392_10001885_pt1 | contig 10827 bp, 10 predicted proteins | sample IncBWC30OmetaG_FD_161057 | JGI IMG/M metagenome (GOLD analysis project Ga0210392, IMG submission 161057) | Forest soil microbial communities from Barre Woods Harvard Forest LTER site, Petersham, Massachusetts, United States - Inc-BW-C-30-O ...
GATCCGGCCATTGTCCTGCGATCCAGTTGATCATGAAGCCGCCGTAGGATCCGCCCAAGGCGCACACATTTTCGCCGTCGAGCGAAGGATTGGCCTTGATTGCCTCCTCCAATCCCAGTTTCAAATCTTCGAGCGGCTTGCCGCCCCAGTCGCCGCTGATGGAATCGGTGAACGCCTGACCGTACCCGGTGGAGCCGTGAAAATCGATCATGACTACCGCGAAGCCCGCGCCGGCGAAGGCTTGAGGATTCCAACGCCAGCTCCAGGCGTTGCCGAAGCTTCCCTGCGGGCCGCCGTGAATCAGGAATGCGACGGGATATTTCCGGTCGGGCTTGAAATCGACGGGCTTGACGACGTAGCCGAAGACATTTTCATTGTTCGCGCCGGGGAAGCTGAATTGCTGATACTCGCCGAACTTGCGTTGCTCGAGAACCGCTTGGTTCAGGCGCGTCAATTGCGCGGGCTTGCCGCCGGTGAAACTGACGGAATAAAGATCCGCAGGAGAGCTTAAGTTGCTGGCGGTGTAGAACACCTTCGAGGCGCCCACGCCGAAGCCTTCCACCTCGCCCGCACCGGTAATGGCCGATGCCCTGCCGCTGGCGGCATCGATCGCCCACAGCGGGCGCTGCCCCAAATGATCGGCGGTTGCAAACAGGGTCTTGCCGTCGCGCGACCAGGCAAAGCTGTTGATCGAACGATCCCAGTGCTGCGTCAGCGCCCGCGTCGCGCCTGACTGCAGATTCAGCAGCACCAGGTGAAAGCGATCCGCTTCGAAGCCCGGCCTATCCATCGCCAGGTACGCCAGCTGCGAGCCGTCCGGGGAGAATGCCGGTTGTCCATCCCACGCCTTGTTGTCGGCGGTGAGATTCTTGGGCTGTGCGCTGCCGTCCGCGGCAACCGTGTAAACGTCAAAGTTCGTCGACCACGCTTCACCTGCCGTAGCGCGGACCGAGAATGCGACCTGCGCGCCATCCGGACTGAAGGCGTAATCCTCGTGGCCGCCGAATGGCTTGCCGGGCACATCGCCGATCCCGCCGGTCAGATTGACCGGCGTGCCCTGTGCCACGCCGTTGTCGCTCAAGGCCATCGTGAAAACTTGCGAGCGCCGGCCGTCGCTCCAACTGTCCCAATGCCGGATGAAAAGCTGCGTATGCAGTGCGCCGGTCGCTGCCGTGTGCGCGCTCGCATCCAAGCGTTTTTTGGTGCAAGCCAGATCCGCGCAATCCAGGAAGACTTCGACGCTCACCAGAATCCGATCGGCCTTGGGCGACACATGAAAGCTGCCGACCTCGAGCGGCAAATTGGTCACCTGAGTGGAATCGGGCACGGGCGTGTCGCCGCGAGGCCCGGTGCCGCTCGAACTGATTCGCCACACCTGGTTCGTGCCGCTGCGATTGGATAGGAAGTAGATGAACTTGCCGTCCTTGCTCCACTCGGCCGAGCCGGAGTTGGGACCGCCGTCGGTGAGGCGCAGCGGCACAGCGCCGTGTTTGCCGGTATCGAGCAGCCAGACGCTGGTACGGCCTTTGTTCGCCTCCATGTCCGTGGTGCGCTGGGTAAACGCTACGCGCTTGCCGTCCGGTGCAACCGCGACCTCGGAGATTCGTTCCATGCGAACCATATCTTGAACGGTGAAGGGCAGCGTCGGCTCCGGAGCACGCGATTGCGCCGCACAGGCGGAGCCCGCTACACACCAAAGGCCAAGGGCTAGACTGAAGCGTTCGGCGAACATGGGTTGCTCTCTTACTGGAGGTACCGCGGGAATTGTACTCCAGGAGCCTTGGGGCAGGCTCCTTAGGCGCCTACTTGATCGACAAATGGCAGGGGATGTCCTTCCTTCGTTGACGCATCCTGCCATTCGCGCACCGCGGGATCATCGAGCGCAAACTCAAGGTAGCCTTCGGAAGCGGCACCTAGGCGGGCGCCGTAGGTTTGAAAGCGAAACAAGACCGGGGCGAACATGGCGTCGGCAATGCTGAAATCACCGAACAACCAGCCGCCGCCCGTGCCGTGGCACACCCTGCAGCCCGACCAAATCTCATCGATGCGCGCAACGTCTGCTTGAAGTTCCGGCGTCAGCGGCACGCGCCGATTCCTCGCGCGTATATTCATCGGACACTCATTTCGCAGCGTCTGAAAGCCCGAATGCATTTCGGCGGCGATTGAACGCGCCTGGGCGCGGGCAGCGCGATCCTTGGGCAGCCCCAGGCCCGTCAATTCGGCGACATACTCACAGATGGCGAGCGAATCCCAGATTTTAACGCCGCCATCGATGAGCAAGGGAACGCGCCGCGACGGAGACAGTGCGGCGATTTGCCCCTGATAATCGCTCTCGTCGAAATTGACCATTTGTTCTCGGAACTTGAAGCCCGCTTTGCGTAAGAATAGCCATGAGCGTAACGACCAGCTGGAGTAATTTTTGCTGCCGATGAGAAGAACCGACGTGCTGCCGTCCAGGACCGCTTTTTCGTTCATGTGCGAATTCTAGCAGGCGGATCATCCATGAACGCACTCACGGTCTTGAGTTTCGATTTGGACGACACCTTGTGGGCGGTGGAACCGGTGATGATCGCCGCCGAAACCGCGATGCTGTCGTGGCTGACGATGCGCCATCCGCAGATCATGCGCGGCCAGACAGCTGAGTCTGTGCGCGCCATGCGCGCAAGGATTGCGGGGCGATTCCCGGAGCGCAGCCACGACATGACCTTCCTGCGTCACCAGGCGCTCACGGAGATGTTTGCCGAGGCGGGGCAGCCGATCGCACACGCCGACGAGGCGTTCGAAGTGTTCTATGCCGAGCGCAACCGCGTGAAATTGTATGACGAGGTGGAGGCTTCGCTCGAGCGCTTGAGCAAACGCTATCGATTGTTCGCGTTGAGTAACGGTAACGCCGACTTGAAGCGTTGCGGTATTGCGCATTGGTTCGAGGGACATATCACCGCCATCTCGGCGGGCGCTGCGAAGCCCGATGTGCGCATTTTCACGCGATTGCTCGATGAAGCCGGAGTCGAGGCGGCACAGGTGCTGCACATCGGCGACGACCCGCACCTCGATGTCGCCGGCGCAGCGCGCGCCGGCATGCAAGCGGCGTGGCTGAATCGTGACGCGAAATCATGGCCTGTGCATCTGGCGCCGCCCTCGCGCACCATCTCGACGCTCGAAGAGATTATGTAGCACCAAGTGGATGCACGCACCGCGTTAGCAGCCTACGTGTGCGATTGCTGATTAAAAAAAGCCTGAAAATATAGGCATTTTCTGACTCCAGTTCGCGCTTTTTACATTTACTTCGGCGTAGCGTGGTCGATAGGATGGTGTCAGCTCAAAAAGGATGCCAAGCATGCAAGCAACTCTTGCGGGACCTCTTGTAGCGGTAAGTTCGCTGCGCGAATTCTTTCGTGACGCATTTCACACTGCGAGCGAACATCAACATCTCGACATCGACGAACAGGCCGAGCAATACGTCGTCAATCTGCTCACGATGTTTTCTCGAGCCGACGCCTTGTACGAAAAAACCCCGGATGGGCTGCGCATCAGGCCGCTGGCGCACATGCTGGCGGACGCATTGGAGGCGCCGAGCGCGAGCGCCCGGCAGCGCGGTCTGCAGCGGCTGGGCGATGTCTCCTTGTTCATCGCCGGATTTTTCGCGCGCAGCTTCGCGCGAAAATTGATCGACATCGACTATCACATCGCCATGGGCGGCAACGCCTACAGCTCTCTGGCGGATACCATGCAGCGCTCGATGTCGGGACGCTGCGTGGCGGCCGTCTATGCTCAACTGGCGCGGAAATTTCAAGGATTGGTCGATGCGCTGAACGAGGTGAGCGATATGTCGTATCGGCACAGTGACGCCGACATATTGCGGCTCTACGAAATTTGGATGAAGACCGGCAGCCCGCGCGCGGGCGGCTTGCTGCGCCAGCTCGGCGTTCAGCCCGTCACGGCGGCCGGCGCGCGCCGCGAGCACTGATCCTCATGGTGCTGCGCGGCCTGCAGTCGCTGCTCGAGCGCTTGTACGACGTCGACCTGCCGTATGACGTGGACGATTTCTTGGTCACGGATCGGAGCGCGGTCAGTTGCGGCGAACCGGAGAACGATCGGCGGGCGCCGGACGAGGAGTTGCTGCTGGCGGAAACGGCGGACGGCGCCGGTGTCGCGCTCTACCTGGATCCTGATGTGTTGCAGCGGCTCGAAGCGGCCAATCCGCATCATGCTTTGACCGAAGAAAATCTGGCGGACTACTGCACCGCGTTGGAAGGGGTAAGCCATTTCGTCTATTCGGTCTGGCGGCTGGATCGCGACTCGCCGGTGTCATTGCTCGAGCTCGAAACCCAGGCGGAAGTGGACAAGTATGCCGTGACGGTGTTTCTGCTGGCGCGCCAGCAAGGGAGCCACTCATACCCTGCGCAGGTGCACGCGCGCCTGTTCGATCGAGTCAGCTTCGATGCGCGCCTCGAGCCCGATCAATACGAACGTTACCGGACGGCGCATCGCTGCGCCGCAAATTATTGCCGCCGCCTGGAACGGCGATTCGTGAACAGGGGCGTGGCGAGAATTGAGGCGATGGTGCGCGAATTGCGCGGTTTCTATCGCTTGAGGCACGACGCCAAATTACGTCACGACCTGGCGTGACGGCTCAACGCTCGGGCGCCGCAGCGGCGGCGCGAGGCACCAGCTGGTATCCCGAGACGAAGCGCCCGGCGGCGGTCGCGGTCCAAACCCATTCCACTGCTTCGTTTTCGGCGCATTCGACGTCGAGCACGAATGATTGCAGGCTGGGGTGGGTGGGAGAGGGCGCGGTCACTACGCGCCGGGGCTGTGATTCAGCAGACTCAGTCGACGTCATTCCTGAGGCTCTTCGTCCTTGTTGCCCTCGGCCTGCTTTTTCAATTTCAGCCATTCGCTCAGTTTACGTAAATCTTTTTTCACCGGGGGCGGTTTTTTCCCCAATTTGCCGCTGTCGTAGGGGTCGTAGCCTTTTTTCGTGCCGAGTGGGTTGGCACGGACCGTCTCGAAGGGCGTCGGGGAGTCATCGGCGATCGACAAGGTGGGGTTCGCGAGCTTTCGCAGCCGCTGCGTGGATACCTCAAGGCCGAAAGTACCGGTCTCAAGCTGCCATTCCCAAACTGCATTGCCGCGGTCGTCGAATTTGACGCGCCCGGTGGTCTTCTCACGGCCGGCGTCTTTCTTTGAGGACGGCTCCGCCGGGCCGGTGGGGGCCGGCTTGGTGGCAGATTTTGGATCATCGTTACTCACACTACCTTTTTAGGCAATGCAAGGGTTAAGTCAAGCCCGAGGCCTCGAAAGGCAGCGAAGCGTCACAGTTGCAGCTGATATTGCGCCCGCCACAGCGCCATCGCCGTTTTGCCGTCATTCCACTCCCCGCGCAGGATCAACCTCACGGCTTCTTCCAGCGGCAGCCATTGGACTCCCAATTCCTCATCGGCGTCCGGATCGCTTTTGCCCACTTTAAGATTGCGCGCCAGGTACAGGTGGATCACTTCGGTAAATATTCCCGGCGCCGGAATGTACAGCCCCAACGAGGTCCATCGCTGTGCCTCCACCCCGGTCTCTTCCTTCAGTTCGCGCAAGGCGCAGACTTCCGGCGGTTCGCCGGCGTCGAGCTTGCCGGCGGGAATCTCCCACAGAAAATCTTGAACCCCATGCCGGTACTGCCGTACGACGCACACGCGGTTGCCGCTGTCGACCGCCACCACCGCCGCCGCACCGGGATGGCGGACGAAGTCGATGTCGTATTCACGGCCGTTCGCGTAGCGCAGCCGCTCGGTGGAAACTTGAATGACGCGGCCGCTGTGTGTTGGGTGGCTGGCGACGACCTGGGGTTTCAACATGAACTTAAGGGTCCTGTATGCAAAGGGTAAGGGTGACGATGATCGCTGAAAGTCGCGCAAGTGTGTGATCTGGCTCCTCGCGCGTGGAAGGTGAGATACGCGATGCTGCGTGAAGTTACATGTGTTGCGTCGACATCTGGATATACGTACAGTACGAACCGTATGATGAAAGCCAAGCCAAACGCATTCGACACGCTCAATCCGGGGCAGCGTCGCGCCGCGACGTTCGGCACGGCAGTTGCGGAGAAGGGCGGTGTCAGCGCGGGTCCCCTGCTCATCCTCGCCGGCGCCGGGACCGGCAAGACCAATACCCTGGCGCATCGAACGGCGCACCTGGTGCTCAACGGCACCGATCCCTCGCGAATCCTCATGCTGACCTTCACGCGGCGCGCCGCGCAGGAAATGATCAAGCGCACCCAGGGCATCGTTGCGGAAGTGATGGCGGATCGCGGCAAGGCGGGTGATCGCAGCGTCGTATCACGATTGATTTGGGGCGGCACTTTTCATTCCATCGGAAGCCGCATCTTGAGGCTTTACGCCAAGCACTTGGGACTCGATCCGAACTTCACGGTGCTCGATCGCGCCGATGCGGCGGATCTCTTGGATGTGATCCGTCATGAATTGGGGTTCTCGGGCAAGGACAAGCGATTTCCGCGCAAAGATGCCTGCCTCGCGATCTACTCGTATCGGGTCAATACGCGTCTATCGCTGAAGCAGACCCTCGAGGAGCAATTCCCGTGGTGCCGCGAGTGGGAGGCGGATCTGACGCGTCTGTATCGCGAGTACGTGGCGCGCAAACAGAAGAATCGCGTCCTGGACTACGATGATCTGCTGCTCTACTGGCACGTCATGATGCAAACTCCGGCCTTGGCGCAAAGTTTGTCCAAGAATTTCGACCACATATTGGTCGATGAATATCAGGACACCAGCACCCTGCAGGGCGAAATCGTCCAGGCACTCAAGCCCGACGGCAAGGGCGTCACGGTGGTCGGCGACGATGCACAAGCCATTTATTCTTTCCGCGCAGCCGCGGTCGAGAACATATTGGGCTTCGCCGATCGCTACAAGCCGAAGGCCGACGTCGTGGTGCTGGCACAGAACTATCGATCGACGCAGCCGATATTGGATTCCGCCAATGCGCTGATGTCGGAGGGCGCCCGCCAGCATCGCAAGACCTTGCTGGGTACCCGGCAATCGCAGCAAAAGCCGCTCTATGTGGCGCTCGACGATGCGCAAGCACAGGCCGAATACATCACCGGCAAGATTTTACACACCCGCGAGGTCGGCGGGTCCTTGAAACGCCACGCAATTCTGTTTCGCAGTTCGCATCACAGCGACGTGCTCGAAGTCGAACTGACGAAGAAAAACATTCCCTTCGTGAAATACGGCGGGCTCAAGTTTCTGGAAGCGGCGCACGTCAAGGACATGATGTCGGTGCTGCGCTGGGCCGACAATCCGCGCAACGCGGTGGCGGGATTTCGCGTATTGAAGCTGCAACCCGGCTTCGGACCGGCCAATGCCAAGCAGGCTTTGGAGCACTTCGAGGCGCGGGAATTCGAGGCCAAAGCTCTCGCCGACTTCGATGCGCCACAGCCCGTGAAAATGGAGTGGAAGAGATTCTGCGCATTGTTCGAGAAGCTCGCCGATCCGGCGACGCCCTGGCCGGGCCAAGTAGGCCTGGTGAAGGACTGGTACAAACCTCAGCTGGAGCGGATCTACGACTCCGGCTGGACGCGCATGGGCGACATCGAGCAACTGGATCAGCTGTCGGTACAGCACGCCAGCAGAGAGCGGTTCTTGACCGAACTCACCTTGGATCCGCCGCTCGCCACGAGCGATCAATCGGCCGGTGCCTCGAAGGATGAAGACTACGTCATCTTGTCCACCATCCATTCGGCCAAGGGCCAGGAGTGGGATTTCGTGTACGTGCTCAACGTCTCGGACGGCAATTTTCCGTCGGAGTTCGCAACCGGCAATCCGGAAATGATCGAGGAAGAGCGCCGCCTCTTATACGTGGCGATGACTCGCGCGCGAAATGAGCTGCATTTGTGCGCGCCGTTGAAATTTGCTGTCACTCAACAGGCGAAGAACGGCGACGCCCATGTGTACGGAGCCAAGAGCCGATTCATGACCGACAAGGTGCTGGATAGCTTGGAGAAGATTTCCGTGCGTACCACCGTCGGCGTGGAAAACCTAAAAGCCAGCGATGCGGCAACGGTCGACGTTGTCGCGCAACTCAAGGAAATGTGGTGAGTGCCTTTCGGGTAGCGCCGCTACCCGTCAGGGGCTTACCAGCGGCGTGACCCGCCGCCGCCGCCACCACCACCGCCTCCGCCTCCGCCTCCGCCCCCACCACCGCCGCCGGGCTTTCGCGGCGCTCGTTCTTGGGCCTCATTCACGCGCAGCGGCCGCCCCCCCATCTGGAAGCCGTTGGTCTGTTGGATGGCGTTCTGCGCCTCGCCGGCAGCCATGTCGACGAACGCGAATCCGCGGGGCCGCCCGGTTTCCCGATCGTTGATGAGTTTGACGGATTCGACTTTGCCGTGGCGCTCGAAAATTGCACGCACTTCGTCTTCTGTTGCTGTGAATGGCAGGTTGCCAACATAGATCGTCGTCATTCAACTGGTCTCACTGACTTAAGTTTCAACTCCAGACGCCGGCGCGAGTTGCAGCGCCCTAGTCTGTACCCAGCGGCCGTACACTAATATCGACTAGGGAAACGGCCTAATGGCCGATGCTACGCTCTGAGATTATTGTTGGCAAACGCAAGATTTACAGCGGAAAGAGGCCTTTATTCGACCTCAAGGTACGCATAGCCGTTGAGTTCGTTTTCATAAAAGCGCTTGACCGCTTGGGCCTCGGTCAGCGACATCCGGCCTTCCTGCACGGCCCGTTCGCAGTCCCGGGCGATTCCCGGATACAGCTCGTCGGTGTCGTACTCCATGTACTCGAGCACTTTGTTGGCCGTGTCGCCCTTGACGATTTCCTCGATCCACCAGCCGCCGCCCTCCTGCAGCCGAATGTGCACGACGTGGGTATCGCCAAACAGGTTGTGCAAATCGCCCAGAGTCTCCTGATAGGCGCCCACCAAAAAGGTGGCCAGATAGTAAGGCTCGCCGGGGATCAATTCATGGACTTCCAACGTGCGCTTGGTGATTCGAGGGTGCACGAAGCGATCGATCTTACCGTCCGAGTCGCAGGTGATATCGGCCAACACCGCATTGCGCGTCGGTCGCTCAGTCAGGCGCTGGATGGGCATGATCGGGAACACCTGGCCGATGGCCCAGCTGTCCGGCAGCGATTGGAAAATGGAAAAATTGCAGAAATAGATGTCGCTCAGCATGTCCTCGAGATTTTCGAGCTCTTCGGGAACGCGATCGAGCTTGCGGCAGTAATCGCGGATCTTGGCGCAGGTCGCCCAGTAGAGCTTTTCCGCCAGCCCGCGAAACTCGAGGCTCAAATACCCGAGGTTGAACATTTGCAGCGCCTGCTCGCGTGCCTGGAGCGCGTCGTGATAACACTCCACCAGACGCCGCTCGTTCACCGATCGATAGCTGTCGAATAAATCCAGCACCGGTTGCGGCACTTCTTCCGACCCGTGATAGTCCTCGGCCGGCTTGCCCGTGACTTTGAATTGATCGAGCTTGGAGGAGCCCAGCGTATCGAACACCAGCAGGCTGTGATGGGCGGCGATGGCGCGGCCCGACTCGCTGACGATCATCGGATGCGGCACGTCGCGCGCATCGCAAACGCTCTTGATGCGGTACACGACATCGCTGGCGTATTCATTGAGGGTGTAGTTCATCGAGGACTCGTAGTTGGTCCCGCTGCCGTCGTAGTCGACGCCCAAGCCGCCGCCGATGTCGATGTACGTGAGGCCCGCGCCCATGATCTTGAGTTCCGCGTACACATGGGCCAGCTCGTTGATGGCGTCCTTCACGCGCCGGATGTCCTGCAGCTGGCTGCCGGGATGGCAGTGCACGAGCTGCAGGCAGTCGAGCATGTTGCGCTCCTTGAGCAGTGCATACAGATCGAGAATCTCGCTTATAAACAAGCCGAACTTGGATTTCTCGCCGGCGGATTCGCGCCACCGTCCGGCGCCTTCGCTGGCGAGCTTCACGCGTACGCCGATCTTGGGTCGCACGCCGTAGTTGTCGGCATGCTTGAGAATCAAATGGATCTCTTCGTAGTTCTCGACTACCGGAATGATGGTGCGGCCGAGCTTGGTAGCGATGATGACCGCTTCGATGTAGCTGTCATCCTTGAAGCCGTTGCATACCACGAGACGATCTGGCGCATTCTCGGTGATGGACATGACCGCGAGCAATTCCGGCTTGGAGCCGACCTCGAGTCCGAAGCCGAATTCCTTGCCGTAGCGGTAAACCTCTTCGACCACCAATCGTTGTTGGTTGACCTTGATGGGGAATACCGCGGCATAGCGATTCTTATAGTCGTTCTCGGTAATGGCGGTGGCGAACGCGTCCGCGAGATGCCGCAGCCGATGCGCGAGAATGTCGGAGAAGCGGATCACCACGGGAGTGTGCAGGTCGCGCGCCTTGAGTCCTTGGACCACATCGTATAGATCGATTTCGCGGGCCGCGTCCAGATTTGGCCGGATGACCACATGGCCTTCCGCATTGATGGAGAAGTATCCCTTGCCCCAGGCTTCGACCTGATACAGGTCCAATGACTCGGCGATCTTCCATGAGTGGTTGGGGGTGTTAAGCACTTTGGCGGGCGTGTTCATGTGGCGCGCACGATAACAAATTGGCGCTGCATGTAAATGACCGGGTTGTGCAATGGGCGCGCGAGCTTACGCGCCCCGGGCTACAGGTCGAGTCGGATCTCTGATCCATTCGCTCCAGGAACCTGCGTACAGCTTGGCGCCGCGCAGGCCCGCGACCTCCAAACTGAGCAAGTTGTGACAGGCGGTGACCCCTGAGCCGCACATCGCGGCCACGTGCGCCACTTCTCTGCC
>Ga0210392_10001886_pt1 | contig 10826 bp, 10 predicted proteins | sample IncBWC30OmetaG_FD_161057 | JGI IMG/M metagenome (GOLD analysis project Ga0210392, IMG submission 161057) | Forest soil microbial communities from Barre Woods Harvard Forest LTER site, Petersham, Massachusetts, United States - Inc-BW-C-30-O ...
ATGATGTCGGGTGCAGGCTCGAGCTCCAGCTTCACCGAGCCGCCCTGTTTTTTGATCTTCTGTTTGGCCACGGTCACGGGCTGAAAATCGGCCACGGCCGCCGCGGCAATGAATATGTCGGCATCGCCCACCTGCCGGTGAACCGCAGCATACATGTCGCGCGCGCTCTCGACATTGATGCGTGTCACGCCCGTCGGCGTCTGCAGCTGCACCGGTCCGCTTACGACCGTGACATGTGCGCCCGCTTCACGCGCCGCCTCGGCCACGGCAAAGCCCATTTTTCCCGAACTGCGGTTGGTCAAATAACGCACCGGATCGAGGCGCTCGCGCGTCGGACCGGCGGTGATCAGCACATTAAGTCCCGAGAGCAAGCCCGCATTGGCGGGCGCGGCGAGCACGGTCTCGGCCAACTGCACAGATTCCCACATGCGCCCCGCGCCGACTTCCCCGCATGCCTGGTTCCCTGATGCCGGTCCTAAAATGCGGATGCCGCGCGCCGCCACCGTCCCAACATTGGCTTGCGTCGCCTTATTGGCCCACATGACGCGGTTCATCGCCGGCGCCAACAGGATCGGGGCTTCGGTCGCCATGCACAGCGTGCACAATAGATCATCGGCTCGCCCCGCCGCCAGGCGCGCAATAAAATCCGCGCTGGCCGGCGCAATCAGGACGATCTGCGCCCACCGCGCCAACTCGATGTGACCCATTGCGGCTTCCGCGGCGCTGTCCCATAAGTCGCTGCGGGTGGGGCGCCCGGAGACCGCCTGGAACGTCATGGGGGAGACGAAGCGCTGCGCCGCGGCTGTCATCACGACTTGCACATCGGCGCCGCGCTCGATCAGGCGGCGTACCAGGTCCGGGCTCTTATAGGCGGCGATGCCGCCGGTGACCCCCAGCAGAACTCGGGTTTTCGGCGTCATTGAATGTGCTTTAGCTCTTTGAAGCGATCGATGTCGCTTTCGAATTGGATGCTCATCGTCGCCTCTTCGCTGCGCTTCTGCTGCAGATTCTTTTGCTGTGTGCGCACATCGGTGCTAAGCCGTACCAGATCCTCCGCCATTTGATCCGGCATGATCGGCGCCTTGGGGTCGCTGTTGTAGGGTTTGAAGCGCATGCTGTCGGCGCGCATCTTCTTCATCTGGCCATTGAGCGTTTCCAGAAATTGATTGGTTACCTTGATCTGGTCCGCCAGCAAGGTCAGGCGCTGATCGCGCAGACGTTCTATCTCCTGCACCGACGCAAAGGTGCTGAGCAAATTCTTGTCGCGCAGCGCGCTTTGCTGTGCATCCAGTTTCTTTTTTTCGTCGGACGCCGCTTGCTCGGGCGTTTTCTGCGCGTCGAGATGATTGATCTCATACCCTTTCGAATTCAGGATATGTTGTTCCTGGGAGGCGTATTCCGGAGGCACACGATCGCCATAGTGCGTTACGCCGTCCTTGTCCACCCACTTGTACAGTACCCGTCCATTGTTGGACGGACTCGGGGTAGACGCGGCTGCCGCTACCTTAAAGGCCAGCAACGTGCACAGGCAGAGGATCCAAGCGACATTCTTCAAGAATCTATCCTCAAGATGAAGCGGCCGCCATTGTGAGCGGAGCGGGCGGCGTTTTCTAGGGGCAATTCCTCAGTCTGAGAGCCCATACCGCTCGCGGTAGAGCCGCATGCTCGAGAGGTCGGCCGCCTGGCCTGCCTTGGAGACATGCTGCATCAGGTCGGCCAAGCTGATCACGGAGATCACCGGAATTTGGTACTGGCTGCGCACTTCCTGCACCGCCGAATAATCGCTGCCGGAAGCCCGCTCCTGGCGGTCCAGCGCCAGCAGTACCCCTGCGGGGGTTGCCCCGGCTGACAGAATAATTTCGATGGACTCGCGGATAGCGGTCCCGGCCGTAATCACATCGTCGACGATCAAAACGCGGCCCTTCAAGGGACTGCCGACGATGCGGCCCCCTTCACCGTGATCCTTGGCCTCCTTGCGGTTGAAGGCAAAAGGCACATTGCGATGTTGCTGCTCCGCCATCGCCGCCGCGGTGATGGTGACGAGCGGAATGCCCTTGTAGGCGGGCCCGAACAGCATATCGTAATTCAAATCCGAGGCGGCGAGCGCCGCCGCATAGGCCCGGCCCACCGCGCCGATCGCGGCGCCGGTGTTAAATAAGCCCGCGTTGAAAAAGTAAGGACTCTCGCGGCCGGATTTGAGCGTAAAGCTGCCGAATCGCAGCACGCCGAGATGCACGCACAAATCGATGAATTCACTTTGATACGCCGCCGTCATGGGACTGATATTATCGTGCGCGATGCACATCGTCACGAATACCGCCTTCCTTTGACGGAAAAACCCAAGCCCACACTCTGGCAGGCGCTCGGCGACAAACGCATCATGGCCGTGCTGTTGATGAGCTTCGCCTCGGGGATGCCTTTCAATTTATCCGGTTCCGGATTTGCCTTTCAGGCTTGGCTGGCCTCCGCAGGCGTCGATCTGAAGTCGATCGGTTTCTTCTCACTCGTGAGCTTGCCCTACAGCTTCAAATTCCTATGGGCGCCCTTTCTCGATCGCTATGTGCCGCCGCTTCTTGGCCGGCGGCGCGGGTGGATCGTGATCTTCCAGGCCTGCCTGGCGGTGGCCATTGGCGTAATGGGTTTTAGCTCGCCGACCGCGGCTCCCTTTTATCTGGCCGCGATTGCCTTGCTGATGGTATTCCTATCCTCGTCGCAGGACATCGTGATCGATGCCTATCGGGTCGACACCATTCCCGCGAGCGAACGCGGCATCGCTGCCGCCGTGACGACTTTCGGCTACCGCACAGGATCGGTACTCGCGAGCACGGTGGTCGTGCTCATCGCCTCCCACACCAGTTGGCATCTGGCGTTTTTGGTCATCGCCGTCATGATGGCCGCCACCATGCTGGCAACTTTCGCGGCACCCGAGCCTCTGACGCCCGGCCAACCCCCGAAAACGCTCGCCGACGCTGTATGGAAGCCGCTCAAGGACCTGATCAGCCAGAAGGGTGCGTGGGGATTTCTCCTGCTGGTGCTGCTTTACAAGGCCGGCGATGCCTTCGCCTTGAGCCTGTACAGCGCCTTCATGATCAAGGGAGTCGGATTTTCGCTCGATCAACTGAGCATCGCCGGCAAGGCCAACATGACCGTGTCCACCATCATCGGCGTGAGCTTGGGCGGCTGGATCTATATGCGCTGGGGCATGTTCCGCTCATTGCTGGTGTTCGGCATCAGCCAGTCGCTCACGAATTTGCTCTATACGGTGCTGGCGCTGTCCGGCAAGAAAGTCTGGCTGATGGCCCTTGCCACCACGATCGACACCGGCGTCGGCGGCATGGGCCAGGCGGCCTATGTGGGATTTCTCGTGTCGCTCTGCAGTTCGAGCTTCAGCGCCACGCAGTACGCGCTGCTCTCGGCTATGGCATCCATTCCACGCAACATCACCGGCGCCATTGCCGGTACGCTGGTCTCGCACATTGGGTGGCCGAAGTTTTTCGTCGTGACCTGCCTCACGGCAGTGCCCGGACTGATCTTGCTGGTGATTTTGCGCCGTCCGTTCCAGGAACTCGCTGCACGCGAGAGCGCGGGCGCGAAGCGCTAAGGCGCAAAACCCAAGGCCCGTTTTAGTTGCTCAGCGGCGCAATGATCGATCGTGCGGGCTGGACCAGGCTGTGCGTGCGTTGTCCTCGAATTCGCGGCCCAGGTCTTCGGCCTCGACATCGATCGCGCCCGACCAGTCTTCCGGTGCATCCGCGGCCTCGATCAAATCATCCCACAGGTGTTCGTTCCAGGAATCGAAATCCATTTCCGCAACGGTGCCGTCGAAGTACTGAATCTCGATGGTTTCGTCCTGATGATCGATGGCGACCACTTCAAAGAGCTCGTTGGTACCTCCTCGATACCATTCGCCTACGATCGGCCTGATTACGTTCATCGCCGTCTCCGTCTGCTATGCTCAACTCCATTCAACTCCCAATGAGCCCTTCGCGCAATATGTAAATTTTGCGCGAAGCAACATTACATGATCGAACAGCTCATCAAATTCTTCGTGGTCTTTTTCGTGGTGGTTGAACCCATTTCTTTGATTCCCTTGTTCGCCGGTCTGACGGCCGGCGCAAGCGCCCGCTACAAGAAAAAAATGGCCGGCAAGTCCGCGGCGATTGCCCTGGCCATCTGCGTTTTATTCGCGCTGGTGGGCGCACGATTCCTCGACATCATGGGGATATCCTTAAGTTCCTTCCGCATTGCCGGCGGCACCTTGCTGTTTTTGATTGCATTGGACATGGTGTTTGCCCGTACCTCGGGCACCAAGTCGACCAGCACTGAAAAAGAGGAGGCCAAGACGCGCGACGACATTTCGGTATTCCCGCTGGCGTTCCCCTTCATCGCCGGCCCCGGAGCGCTTGCCACGATCCTGCTGACCTCGGGGGAGTTGTGGGGCAAGCCGCTGCAATTCGCCGCGTTCTTGGGCGTGGTCTTTTTCGTGATGCTCGTATGCTGGGTCCTGATGCTGGCGACGCCGCGCCTGATGAAGGTGTTCGGCGTCACCGGCGCCAATGTCATGAGCCGCCTGTCGGGCGTCATTCTCGCCGCGCTGGCCGTGCAATTCATCATCGACGGAATACGCGGCAGCTTCTTAACCTGAGCCTAGTGCGATTTGTAGGCGAGCCCCTTAAGATTGCCCGAAACCTCATAGGTCTTCGGGCGCCTCGCTTTGCGCAACGCGCTTCGCATAAGCGAGATCCCAAACGCCGTGCCCCAGGCGCTCGCCGCGCCGCTCGAAGCGCGTGGGCGGGCGGAAACCCGGGCGTGCCACGTAGGTCAAATCCGGGCTCAAGGAGCGGAGCGCCGCATTCGCGTTGCACACCGCCAGCATCTGCTCCGCATAAGCCTGCCAATCCGTCGCCAACCGCAAAATGCCGGCGGGGCGCAGCTTCGCGGCTGCCAGCGACACGAAGGACGCTTCGATCAGGCGCCGCTTGTGATGGCGCTTCTTGTGCCAGGGGTCCGGAAAGAACACCAATACTTCGTCGAACGCGCCGTCCTCGATATGATCGCGCAGCACGTCCACGGCATCGTGGCAGATCACCCGCAGATTTTTCAAAGCGCTCTGTTGCGCCCGCAGCAAGAGCCTCCCGACGCCGGCGCGGTGCACTTCGATACCGAGATAATCGACATGAGGATTGGTCTCCGCCAAACGGCCAATCACTTCCCCGACCCCAAAGCCAATTTCCAGGCAGCGCGGCGCACTGCGCCCGAACGCGGCATCGAGATCCAAAGTCGCTTGCGGCAAGTCGATGCCATATTGCGGCCACAACTCGCCAAGCGCGCGTTCCTGCGCCGGCGTCGTGCGTCCGGCTCTCAATACGAAACTTCGAATCCGCCGCGGGGTCTCCATCGGTCCAAAGTGTGCCTGATATGATGACGCGATGCGCAATACCTTCCTGCCGGTGCCGGCAGCAGCGATCCTGGTGCTTGCCGGCTGCGCCGGCCTGCCGAGCCATGTGCAGCGCACCCCGTCCACGGCTTTCCAGCACCCGGAGACCACGCCGCTCGGCAGAATCGTACTCAACGACGAGGCCGGCAAAAATCTTTCCGGCATCCGCCTGCTGTCTTCGGGTCAGGAGGCGTTTGCGAGCCTCATCGCACTGGCCGATCACGCGGAGCGCACGCTCGACATTCAGTACTACATCATTCACGAGGATGATTCGACCCGGACCCTGTTGCATCATGTGCGGCTGGCCGCGGACCGCGGCGTTCGGGTGCGCGTGCTGGTCGATGATTTGAACACCGCTGGCGAGGATCGGCGCTTCATGCACTTGGGCGCGCATGCCAATATCGAAGTGCGCGTCTTCAATCCGTTTACCGCCGGCCGGTTTGCGACCTGGACCCGCATCGTTGCCTCCGCATCGGATATCCGGCGTATCAATCACCGCATGCACAACAAACTGTTTGTCGCCGACGATGCGCTCGCCATTACCGGCGGCCGCAATATCGGCGACCAGTATTTCACGGTCGATCCGCACAGCAATTTCGTCGATCTGGACGTGGTCGCCGCCGGCCCCATTGTGTCCGCGCTGTCAGCGTCGTTCGACCAGTTCTGGAACAGCAAGTACGCCATTCCCATTGCCTCGGTGGCATCGTCGGTGGATACCGAGGCGGCCTCCGCGCTGCCGGTGGAAGTCGAATTTTCCGCAAGCGACAAACGGCTGCAGCTCGAGCTCGATGCGCGCAAGGTGGATTTGATTTGGGTGCCTGCGACGGTGCTCGCGGACAAGCCCGCCAAAATCGCCAGCGAGACCTCGCCCGAGGAAGAGGTCACGATCGCCAACGACATCACCGCGCTCATGGACACCGCCAAACTGGAACTCAGCATCATTTCTCCGTATTTCGTGCCGGGCAAACAAGGCGTGGCATTGATCGCCAAGTTGGTGGAGCGGGGCGTGCACGTGCGAATTCTCACGAACTCTCTGGCGTCCACCGATTCGCCCCTGGTGGATATCGGTTATGCGCGCTACCGCGTGCCCCTGCTGAAGCTGGGCGTCGATCTGCGAGAAATGCGGCCCAAACTGGGGCAAAAGCACGCACGCTTTCACCCGTTTCGCAGCTCCAACGCCAGCCTGCATGCCAAAGCGCTGGTGATTGATCAAAAAATCGTCTTTATCGGATCTTTGAACATGGACGAGCGCTCGGCGAAGATAAACAGCGAACTGGGGTTGGTGATCAGCAGCGCCGAGATCGCACGCGAAGTGACGAGCCTGCTGGATGACATCAGCACCGACGGCAGTTGCAAGCTGCAGTTGGATGAACACGACCGGGTCGAGTGGGTGAGCGGCGATGCGGGCACACAGAAGATCTGGCATACCGATCCGGAAACCAGCCGGACTGAGCGCGTGTGGTTGAAAATGCTCTCGCCGTTCGCACCCGACGAGCTGCTGTGAAGCCCCTTAGGAAGATATCCGCAGCGTGCTCAAGTATTCCTTCACCTTGGTGCGATAGCCTTCGCTGCTGGTGACGGTCGCTCCGCCGGCAAGCACCAGAATGAAGTCGCCGCGCAGCGTACGGTTCACTTCTTTGACGTAGTTAAGATTGACCAGGCAGGAGCGGCTGATGCGCAGCATGGGCTGCGAGCGCAGCGCGATTTCGGCTTGCTGCAATGTGCTGCGGGCGTGGAAATTATCCTTGCCGACGCGGATGACCACATAGTTTCGATCCGCCTCGATCATCTCCACCGTGGTGGCGTCGAGCACATGCAGATGGCCGCCGAACTCCGCCAGCAGGCGCGGCTTCTCCTCGCCCACGGTGCGCGCACCGCGTTCGAGCTGGGCGAGCAGCCCGGCCAGCAGGGTCTGCCGTTCGTCGACGCCGGAATTCAGATGACGCGGCCGCACGCGCGCGAGGGTCTTGCGAAAGCGTTCCTGGTCGAAGGGTTTCAGCAGGTAGTCAACCGCGCACACTTCGAATGCCTCGAGCGCGTAAGTATCGTAGGCCGTGACGAAGACCAGAGAAGGCAGTTGCGAGGGCTCCAAGGCGCGCGCCAGGTCGATGCCGTTCAGCGGATCCATCTGAATGTCCAAAAACAAAATCTGCGGTTTCTGCAAGCGGATGGCGGCGAGTGCTGCGGCGCCGTCGCCGTACTCCCCGACCACGTGCAGATCCTTCTCTGCCTCGCAGAATTCACGCAAGGTTCGCCGCCCCGCGGCCTCGTCATCCACGATGATGACATCCATCATGTGCCGAGCAGGGTCGTGGTATGCATTTTATTGCCCACGGGCACTTCGCGCGTGATCGGCGGCGACTCGCGGATGGCCGGCATGGAAATCTCGCTGATCCACTCGCTGCCGTGAGCGCCCGCCATGAGAGCGGCTCTGCCCTCGAACTGCACCGCCATGCGTTCGCGCACATTCTTAAGACCGATGCCGTCCGCACCCACGGTCCGCTCCGCGGACATGGAATTCGTGACGCGCAGCAACAGGGTTTCATTCACCAGCTTGACCGTGACGCGCACCGTCACGATGCCTTGATGTCCGGCCAAGCCGTGAACCACGGCGTTCTCGATCAGCGGCTGTAGTATCAGGCTGGGTACCCAGACGGCGGGGACTTCGGCCGGATTCGGCAGTTCGACAATGAGGCGGTCGGTAAAGCGCCTTTGCTGCAGCTCGAGGTATAGCTTCGCGAATTGCAGCTCGTCGACCAGCCGCGAAAAATCGCGTTCGCCGGCATTGAGCAGGCGCCGCAATAAATCGGCGAGTTGCACCACCATGGACTGCGCGGCCTTCGGATCCCACTCGATATGTCCGCGGATGGTGTGCAGCAGATTGAACAGCGTATGCGGCGAGAGTTGCATGCGCAGCGCGGCCAAACGGGCGGCACTCCACTCCCGTTCCAGTGCCGCGAGCCGCAGTTCGGAGTCGCGAAACCGCGTATACAGCGCCAGGCCGGTGACCAGCGCCAGGCCGAAACCGTACGAGGGCAGAAAGCTGACGAAACTGGCGAGCCACAGGGTCACCCAAAAGGGATCGCTCCAGGCGCTGACCACGTGCGACAGGGCGGTGCCGTGGGATTGATCGGTGGCCATGATGACCTCGGACAGGATCATCACCGGGTAAGCCATCGCCGAGAACACGGAGGCGAGAATCAACTGCAAGGGTAGCGCGATCAGGATCGGACGCCATTGGACTTTGAGCGAGGCCCAAAATGACACCAGCAGCATGGGCAGCAGCAATAGGTGCTGCAGCAGACGGGTATCCCAAGTGGCAAACACCGTCACGTTGGTAACGCGCGCGATGCCTGCGCTCATGCTGTAGCCGTACAGGACATTCGATACGGTCACATACACCCAGAACAGGCAAACGATGCCGAGGAACTGGAGCTGGTTCAGGCCGCCGGCAAAGCGCTGCGAGGATTGAGCCGAACTCGTGCCGATCATCCCGCAAGCCTACCGCACCCCTTGCGCGCGCGGCACTGTATTTTGCGGCCTCCGGACACTTCCCCGGGACGAAACCGTGGCATTTCGGGACGAACTCGACAGCCGGCCGCATACGAATGCCTGTGTCGCGGCGTCTTATAGGCGTGTCTCATCGATTCACCCAAGGAGAGATGTCATGACTCGATTAGCTACCAAAATGCTGCTGCTCGGGGGGCTCGCCGGCCTCGCGGTGGCGGGCGCGGCGGGAGCCGGGACTGTGGACCACGATGTGCCCGCGTTGGTCGTGCACTACCACGGCGATGCCCTCGACACCGACAGCGGCGCGCAAGCCCTTTATCGGCTACTGGCGCGAGCTGCCGAGGAGGTGTGCCCCTTTGCCTACGACACCCACATCGTCAGTGCATCGGTGTACAAATGCCGGCGGGATGCCCTGAGTGCTGCGGTCAACAAAATACACAATCAGCGGCTCGCTGCATTGCACGCCGCCCACACGTCCAAATCAGGTTAAGGGTGTGGCGCTTTAGCGGCCAGCCGCAGGATCCAGGCGCACGGAGCGCTGCACCACCGTGACGTCGCCATTCTGCGAGCTGGTCGCATTCTGCGGCCGGGCACGCTGCAGGACTTTTCCATCCGGCAGTTCTGCCGGCAGTCCATAACTTTGATCGAACACTTGCACTGTCAGCGGCGCCGCCGCCGTATCAATCGCGAAGCGCAGGCCGGCATCCCCTAGGCCGCGAGCGACCAAGATGGTTGCGCCGTCTTTAAGCTTGTGCAGCTTGGCGCGCAGCGGGCCCGACGACGTGGCAATCTCGATCTCTTGGATATTCGCACCGGCCGGAAAGAGCACGAATGCCTCCGGCGCGGCGCGCGCCGAGTGCAGCAGCAACTCAACGTGCATAAGCGCCGCGGCGACCGGGGTCGCGGAGATTTGCATCAGCTCCGGGGGCGCCAACTTCAAGGCAGGCGCCTCCGCAACGAATCCTTGCAACGGATACCCGGGGAAACGTTGACGCGGCACGGGATCGAATTTCAACGCCTCACTCATCGCCCCGGGTAAGCGCAGCGACGCGGCTTGAGTCCACCAGTGCGCACGGCCGCTGTCGGCCTCGACCCAATATTCCACGTTCACGCGCTGCGGCCAGGCCGAGGAGTAGGTCGGCAGCAGCACGGTGATGCAGATCCCGCCGAAGGTCACGATCGCGGCGAGCCAGCTCAACCGTGTGCGCGCGCGCCGCGTTGCGTGGCCCAGCAGCGGCAACAATAAGCCGGCCGTCAAGCATAGCGCCACCGCGCCGATGGGCCACGCCGGCGATCCGAGCGCAGAGTACAGCAGCAGCAGCAGCGGCATCAGCGCCGCAAAGGCAACGAGCCCCGGCAGGATCGCGGCGCAGTCCATGGCGGCTTGCGATGGCGCGCGGTGCCTGATGACGGCCCAGATGCAAGGCACCACCGCGAGAACCGCAGTCAACGTTGGCAGCAGCGACACATAGGCGGCGCCCGGCAAGATCATGGCAGCGGCCAGCGACAAGATCGCGGCCATGACGGCGCCGCCGAACCAAAAACCCCAGAAGCCCGCGCGGCGCGCGAACCCCGCGACGATCGCGACGCTCGTCAGCACTGTCAATGCCGGAAATGCAATATGCATCGCCAGCGGGTGTGCGATCCAGGAAGGCGCCTGCATCGGCGGCAGCCTGCCTAAGAACCGCAGCAAGGCGAGCACACCCACACCGAGAATGGCGCAGAGCAGCACATTCGCGAACGCGCCGAGAAAACCGAACGCGGCCTGGCCCACGCTCAGGTGTCCTTGGCGGGCCAGCAGGATTGCGGCGGCCAGCAACAAGACCAAGGCCGCGATCGCCGCCGGCAACACGGCGCCGATGGGCCAGACAATCACCGT
>Ga0210392_10001887_pt1 | contig 10823 bp, 2 predicted proteins | sample IncBWC30OmetaG_FD_161057 | JGI IMG/M metagenome (GOLD analysis project Ga0210392, IMG submission 161057) | Forest soil microbial communities from Barre Woods Harvard Forest LTER site, Petersham, Massachusetts, United States - Inc-BW-C-30-O ...
CAAGACCATTTTCATCCCGGTGAATGATGACGGAAGCCTGCCGCGGCCGAACCGTGACTTCCTGATCACCCTGACAAACGCAGTGCTGGATCCGTCCGAATCCACGGCGGTGCAGACGCCGCGCCTGGACAATCTTTTCAGCCAGGCCGTGGTGCGGATTCTGGATGCGGATGTGAGTCCGCAAGGCGGTTCGCAGCGCGATGTGCTGTCCACGAATGTTTTCACGGATCCGTTCACCTTGAACACGGTGACCAACGTATCCACGAACACGATTTACAGCCTGCAACCGACGAACGGGGCCTACAACTTCGGCAAGGCGCATTACCGGGTCACGCGCGACATCCAGCAGTTCTGGGGCGGGACGCCAATCACGATCTTTGTGAACCGCGGAGGAACGAACACGGCAGCTTCACCGACGATTCATTGGCGGGTTAACACCCCTTATCTCGACGATGCCAGCGCCGATCTGGTTGATGGCGAGTTTCCGCTGCAGCCAGGTTCGGATTATGCCACGCCGACGCCGGTCAACAATCCAGGCATCCTTGGACTGGTGCCGGACTTTAATTTCGCCGGCGGGAGCAGCGGCACCGTGAGCTTCCCGGGAGGGAATAATTTTAACCGGTCGCAGCCGATCACCTTCACGATCCTGCAGAACGGGCTGCAACAGTTCAACGAGGATTTCACCATCAGCCTGTATGAACTGGACAAGAACAACAATCCATTGCCGGTGGGCATGATCGACCAGACGACGGTGACGATTTTGTTTGATGACAACAATCCGCCGGCAGGTTCCGTGGATGAATATTATAATGCCGACTTCGGCTTCAACATGGCCGGGCCGATCCCGACGGTGCCGCCGCAGATGGCGCATCCCGGCACGGACGGTGAAGTGCTCGGCCTGGCAGTGCAGCCGGACAACAAGACGATCGTCGTGGGCGACTTTTTCAGCTATGACCAGTCCGCGCGGAACCGCATTGCGCGGATCAACCCGGACGGCTCGCTGGACACGACGTTCAATCCCGGCAGCGGCTTCAACAACTTTGCCAAGTGCATCGTTTACAGCGCGAACAATGAAGCGTTTGTCGGCGGCGCCTTTTCATCGTACAACGGCACGCTGTGCAACCGCATCGCCCTGGTCACGACGAACGGCGCGCTGGATTCCGGGTTCAATGCGGGCCTGGGCTTCAATGGCAATGTGAATGCGCTGGCATTCCAAACCAACGGCGAAGTGCTGGTGGGCGGCAATTTCACGACCTACAATGGCACAGCGCGGCGGTACCTGGCGCTGATCCGGGCCGATGGTTCGCTGGACACATCGTTTGATCCGGGCACGAACCTGAATGCGCAAGTCCTGGCGATCGGGGTGCAAACCAGCGGCCAGATCATCGTGGGCGGTGATTTTGCCAAGGTTGCCGGCATCAATGGCCAGGATCACATCGCGCGGCTCAATGCGGATGGCACGTTTGACCCGAGCTTTGACCCGGGCTCCGGCGCGAATGCGTCGGTGCAGGCAATCGGCATCCAGCCGGACGGCAACATCCTGGCCGGCGGCCAATTTACGGTCGTGAACGGCGCCGCGGCGAACCGGCTGGCCCGGCTCACGGCAAACGGGTTTACAGATCCCGCTTTCTACAATGGCATCGGCGTGAACGGCACGGTGTTCAACATCCTGGTATCGACGAATCCGGTCTTCTCGACGACCAATTCGCCGGTGCCGGTGCAGACGAATTTCACCATCTATGTGGGTGGCGCGTTCACGGCGGTCAACGGCACACGCCGCCTTGGTTTTGCGCGGTTGAATGCGGACGGCACGGTGGATACGACGTTCCTGGACACGGCTTACAACCAGTTCGCGGGCCTGCCGCGTGATCACTTCAATGATCCGCTGGGGACGGTGCTGGCTGCCGGCCTCCAAACCGACGGTTTGGTCCTGATCGGCGGCAGTTTCAGCCGCGTGGGTGGCGGCCAGTCGGATGATTTGGATGTCCGGCCGGAGAGCATCGACACGAACAATCTCCAAGTCATCGCAACTCATGTCATGTCCACGGTGCAGAAGACGCGCGCGGGCATCCGCAACCGCAGCAACATCGCGCGCCTGATCGGTGGCGCGACGCCCGGACCGGGCAACATCGGCCTGTTGTACAGCGATTATTCAATCAACAAGAGCCAGTCGCCGTTGAATGTGAGCCTGCTGCGCTATAACGGCACGCTGGGACCGGCCTCGGCCAACTTTGCCGTGGTGCCGGGATTGGCCCAGAGCGGGATCGATTATAACTACATCGGCCTGGCGCCGTTCTATGCGATCGCGTGGGAGGTCAACAATCCGATGGGGCGCATGCACAGCGATGGCTTGTTTGGGACCAACGGATTTGTGAGCGATGAATACGGCCGTTTCTATTCTGGCAGCGGCCGGCCGGACGTGGTTTCGGTCACCATCTTGGAGAACACGAACTCGTTGAATAATCTGACGGCGCAGTTCCAACTGGCCAATCCGTTTGATGCCGACCAGTTCTACCTGGGCAGCGAAGATGTACCGCTGGGAGTCGCGCTGGGCCGGTCCGTTGCACCGTTGACACTGATCGATGACCATCACCTGTCGGGCACGTTCGGATTCACTTCCGCCAACTACGTGGGGTCGGGCCAGAGCGCGCCGATCGCGGTTTCCCGCACGAACGGGACGTACGGGGTCGTGATCTTGAGCTACGCGACGACGACGAACGGCAGCACGGCGGTGGTGAACAATGATTATGTGGCGACCAGCGGCACGCTGACGTTCCAGCCCTCGGACACGAACCACACGTTCAACGTGACGATCTTGAACACCAACTCGGTGAGCGCGGTGGAGAAGACGGTCAACCTGACCCTGTTCGGCCTGAACCCGCCGGGCAACGGGCTGGCCTCGCTGGGGCTGACGAATGCGGTCCTGCGCCTGATCAATCCGAACTTCCAAGGTTTTGTGAACCTGAGCAGCAACGTATATCAGGTGCCATTGAGCGCGGGCTCGGTGGCCGTGACGGTGAACCGCAGCGTGGGCAGCAAGGGCACGGCCACCGTGCTGTTCACGACGACGAACGGCACAGCCATCAACGGGGTGGACTACACGGGCTATACGAACACGCTGCAATGGAACAGCGGGGACACCACGCCGAAGACCATCATCATTCCGTTGCTCAACAACGGCAACGTGGGCACCGGCAAACAGTTCAATGTGGTGATCTCCAACCCGGCCTTGAACGGCGTCAGCACACCTTCGTTGTTCTCCGCGACGGGCACGACCAACGGCGTGGTGTTCATCAGCAACGACAACAGCTACGGGTCGTTCCAATTCAGCTCACCGAGCTACATCGTGAATGAAACGGGCGGCTACTCGCTGCTGACGGTGATCCGCAACAACGGGACCAACGGGCCGGCGAGCGTGCATTTTGCGACGGCGCCCGCCACCGCGCTGGCCGGTGTCAATTACACGACCACCAACGGGACGCTCAACTTCGCCCCCGGACAGCTGGCGGCGACCATCCAGGTGCCGATCCTGAATGACAATGCGAGTGATCCGGATCCGAGCAGCTTCTATTTCACGGTATCGTTGTCCGCGCCGAGCGCAGGCGCGGCGCTGGGCACGCCGACCACGGTGAAGAATTTCATCGTGGACGCGAATACGTTCAACCGTCCGCCGGGTTCAGCGGACACGACGTTCGACCCGGGGGCGGGCATGAACGCGGATGTCTTCGGGCTGGCGTTGCAGTCGAGCGGCCAGATCATCGCGGGCGGCAGCTTCACAATCGTGGACGGGGTGCCGGAAAACCACCTGGCCCGGTTGAACACAGACGGATCGCTGGACCGCTCGGGCTTCCTGTACGGATTGTCCGGCGCCGATAACACGATTTATTCGGTGGTGGACCAGTCGGATGACCAGATCCTGGTCGGCGGCACGTTCACCAACCTGAACGGCACGACGCTGAACCACATCGCGCGGCTGAACCAGGACGGTTCAATCGACAGCAGCTTCAATCCGGGCGCGGGCGCGGACAACACGATCTATTCGATCGCGGAAACGTTCATCGGCGGGAGCCGGAAGATCTACGTGAGCGGCGCGTTTGGGGTGATGAACGGCCAATCGATCCCGTTTGTGGCGCGGTTGAACAACGACGGCACGGTGGACAACGGATTCTCGACCGGTTCCGGACCGATCTCGACGGTCTATGCGGTGGCGGCGTATCCGACGAACTCGGTGTTCGCCGGCAAGGTGCTCATCGGCGGGGCGTTCAGCAACGTGAACAACACGGTGGTGGGACGCATCGCGCGCCTGAATGCGGACGGTTCGCTGGATGCCAGCTTCAATCTGAACGTGGCAACCGGGGCGGGTGATACGATCCGCGCGCTGGCCATACAGAATGACGGGAGCGTGGTGGTGGGCGGTGATTTCACCAACTTCAACGGGACGGCCGTGAACCATCTCGCCCGCCTGAACAGCGATGGCACCCTGGATTCGAGCTTTGTGCTCAACAACGCGGGCGGCGTAAACGCCTCGGTGAGCGCACTGGCCGTCCAGACGGACAACCGGATCGTGGTTGCTGGCCAATTCACGCAGGGCAGCGGGGTAACGCGCAACCGGATCACGCGTCTGCTGCCCAATGGCGCGGTGGATCCGACGATCAACTTTGGTGACGGGGCCGATGGGGCCGTGAACGCGGTGGTCGTCCAGCCGGCGGACCAGATGCTGGTGATCGGCGGCAGCTTTACGCAATACAATGACGCGCCGGCCAACCACATCGCGCGGATCTACGGCGGGTCGGTGACGGGCTCGGGCCTGTTCCAGTTCACCTCGGCCGGATATTCCGTGGATGAAAACGGTTTGCAGGCGATCATCGGTGTGCGCCGGGTAGGCGGCACGGGCGGACCGAATCCGGACGGCAGCGGTTCGGTGGCGGTGAATTTTGCGACCACCGACGGAACGGCCCATGCGCCGGTCAATTACAGCAATGTCACCGCGGTGGTAAGCTTCCCGCCGGGCGAGGTGCTGAAGTTCATCAACGTGCCGGTGCGTGACGATTCGAATGCGACGCCGGACCTGACGGTGAACCTGACCCTGTCCAGCCCGACGCCGCCGGCCGGCCTGGGCGACCAGTCCACGGCCCTGCTGACGATCATCAACGATGACAGCGGCGTGAGCTTCGGCTCGGCGAGCTACACGGTGCCGAAGAACACCCTGACGGGCGTGGGCAACGTGCATGTGGTGCGCGGCGGTTCGGCGAGCGGGACCTGCTCGATGAGCGTGTACACCTCGACCAACGGCTCGGCGGTGACCAACATTGATTATTTCCCGACGAACGTGCTGGTGACGTTCAACCCGGGCCAGACGGACCTGGTGGTCCAGGTGAGCATCATCAACAACCTGCTGCCGCAGGGCAACCGGACGGTGATCCTGGGCATGAGCAACGTGGTCAACGCGGTGCAGAGTTCGCCGTCGAACACGGTGCTGACGATCATCGACACGGTGACGGCGCCGGGCCAGCTGAGCTTCAGCTCGACGAATTTCACCGTGAACGCCAATGCCGGCAATGCCACGCTGACGGTGATACGCAGCGCGGGTTCATCCGGGAGCGTGTCCGTGAATTACAACACGGTGCCGGGAACGGCGACGCCGGGCATCAACTACTCGACGGCGAGCGGGACGGTGACGTTCAATGACGGCCAGACGAACGCCACGTTCACGGTGCCGATCATCAACAACAACCTGGCGATCGGCCCGGTTTACCTGACGGCGGTGCTGTCCAATCCGTCCGGGGGCGCCACGCTGACGAGCCCGACGAACACGACGTTGAACATCATCAACACGAACGTGGTGATCGCCTTTGCGGCGGCGACGAACACGTTCAGCGAGCTGGCCGGCGGAGTGCCGGTGACGGTGACCCGGTTCAACAACACGACGGGAACCTCGACGATCAAGTATGCGACATTTGACGGCACGGCGCTGTCCAACGCGAATTACATGGCCAGCAGCGGGACGTTGACGTTCAACCCGGGCGAGGCGGCGAAGGTGATCCCGATCATCCTGCTGCACAACACGAATTACAACGGCACGGTGGCATTCAACATGACGCTATCGAACCCGGGCCCGGGGGTGCAGATCGGGACGCCAAACCCGACGGTGGTGCAGATCACGGACGCCGAGGCGGGCATCAGCCTGACGAACGCGACCCTGAGCGTGGCCAAGAACGCGGGCAGCCTCACGGTGACCGTGGTGTGCCTGAACACGAATGTGGAGCCGGTGCTGATCGATTCGAATTCCGTGCCGCTGTCGGTGCATTTCCTGACGAGGGACGGCACAGGCATTGACGGGACGGATTACACGGCGGTCAACGGCATCCTGACGTTCACCAACGGCAATGGCACGAACACGTTCACGGTGCCGATCCTGAACAACGGCCTGGTGAACGGCAACAAGACCTTCAACGTGATACTGACGAACCCGACCGCGCCGGGGGTCCTGGTGGCGCCGAGCGCGGCGGTGGTGACAATCTTTGACAGCAACGCGGGCCTCGGCTTCTCCAGCTCCGCCTACTCGGTGAACAAGAGCGTGGGGGCGGCGATGATCACGGTGTTGCGGACGGACAACACGAACCTGACCTCATCGGTCGATTTCGTGGCGACGAACGGCACGGCCGTGGCCGGGCTGAACTTCACGCCGACGAACGGCACGCTGGTCTTCACGAACGGCGTGACCAGCCAGTCGTTCTTTGTACCGATCAATTCCACGACGGTGCCGCAGCCGGACCTGACGGTGTTCATGCAACTGCGGAACCCGACGAACGGGACGCTGGTGTCGCCGAGCGCCGCGACGCTGACCATCCATGACGACACGGGCAGCTTTGTGATCCCGGCCGGGTCGATGCTGACCTCGGAATCGGGCGCGGGCGCGCCGAACGGGATCATCGACACGAACGAGCAGGTGACGCTGCAATTCGCCTTCCGGGTGGCGGGCGGCACGAACGTGCAGAACCTGATCGCCCGGATGGTGACCAACCCGTTTGTCACGTCACCGTCGCCGATCACGAACAGCTACGGGCCGCTGACGTATCATGGCCACTCGGTCTCGCGGCCGTTCGCCTTCCGGGTGGCGGGCGGGACGAACAACCAGACGATCAACGTGAACTTCAACCTGTATGACGTGAACACGAACAACCCGATCGGCACGGCGGTCTTTGGTTATACCCTGGGCACGCTGACGACCTCGTACACGAACAGCACGACCATCGTCATAAACGACCCGACGAACTCGTCGCCGGCGGCGGCCTCGCCCTATCCATCGATCATCAACGTGAGCGGCGTGGGCGGTTCGCTGGTGAAGTCCACGGTGACGCTGAACAAGCTGTGGCACGCCTCGCCGTCCGACGTGGACGCGCTGCTGGTGTCGCCGGCCGGATTTAACACGCTGTTCATGGCGCACGTGGGCGGCCAGACCCTGATCACGAACGTCAGCCTGACCTTTGACGATGCGGCCACGAACATACTGACACACGCCACCTCGGCGGTGACGAGCACGAACAAGCCATCGGTGGTGTTGCCGGTGAACAATTTCCACTGATGCCACGGCGCAACTTTGAATGAGAGATTTTATGAGCAAGATATTTTCCAAGATGAGCCTGGGGCTGCTGCTGGCGGCGGCCGTGGCCGGGTCGGCCAGCGCAGCCGCGCCGGCGCTGAAGACGTTGAGCGGCCATGTGGCGAACGCGGCCAAGCAACTGGTCTCGAACGGACGGCTGGCGGCAACGAACCAATTGCAGCTGGCCATCGGCCTGCCGTTGCGGAATCAGGAGGGACTGGATGCATTGCTGTCGCAAATCAATGACCCGGCGAGCCCGAACTACCGGCATTACCTGACGCCGGAGCAATTCACGGCGCTGTTCGGGCCGACCGAACAGGACTATCAGGCGGTGATCAACTTTGCCCAGACCAACGGGTTCACGGTGACCCGGACGCATGGCAACCGCATGGTCGTGGACGTGGTGGCACAGTCGGCGAACATCGAAAAGGCGTTCCATGTGAACATGAAAACGTACCGGCATCCGTCGGAAGCGCGTAATTTTTTCAGCCCGGACACCGAGCCGACGCTGGATGCAAGAATTCCGATGTTGAGCATCCAAGGGATGAACAACTATACGCTGCCCAAGCCGATGATCCGGAAGCATTCGGGTGCCGTGAAAGCCAACGGTTCCGGTCCGGGCAACAGTTACATGGGCCAGGATTTCCGGAATGCCTACGTGCCCGGGACCGCCTTGAGAGGTCAGGGGCAGGTGGTCGGCCTGCTGCAATTTGACGGTTATATCCCGAGCGACATCTCCACCTACGCGAGCATCGCGGGCCTGACCAACATACCCTTGCAAAATGTCCTTTTGGACGGATTCAACGGGAGCGCCGGGGCCGGCAATGACGAGGTATGCCTGGACCTTGAAATGGTCATGTCGATGGCGCCGGCGTTGCAGAAAATCGTGCTTTTTGAAGCCGGGCCGTTCGGCTTTCCCAATGACATCCTGAGCAGCATGGCAGCGAGCAATTCAATCAAGCAGCTGAGTTCCTCCTGGGGCTACACCACGGATGCCACGACCGAGCAGCTTTACAAGCAGCTCGCGTTGCAGGGGCAGACGTATCTGAACTGCTCGGGTGACGGCGATGCCTGGCTGGGGCCAATACCTTTCGGGTCAGTTGAATCGCCCAACGTCACGATTGTCGGCGGAACAACTTTGACGATGAGCGGGCAGGGCGTTGCCTATACCACGGAACAGGCCTGGAACATAGGCAATGTCGGCGACTTTAACTGGAATCCAGACGGATTTGCCGGCACCAGCGGTGGTATCAGCACGGACGTGCTCATTCCAATATGGCAAAAGGGGATCATCATGACGACAAACCTTGGATCAACCACGTTCCGCAACGTGCCTGACATCGCACTTACGGCAGACAATGTGTTTGTAATATCGAGCGGCGGTCAGGCGGGCATATTTGGCGGCACGAGTGCGGCCACACCATTGTGGGGAGGACTCATGGCTTTGATCAACCAGCAGGCGACCCAGAGCGGCCAGCCATCGGTCGGCTTTCTGCCGCCCAAAGTTTATGCCTTGCTCGCATCTCCGAACTATACGAATTATTTTCATGACGTCGTCACGGGGAACAATTATTGGGACCAGAGCCCGACAAATTTTCCGGCGGTGCCCGGATATGACCTGTGCACCGGCCTGGGCACACCCAATGGCACGAACCTGATCAATGTCCTGGCCGGATTCACGACCAATACCGTGCTCGGCGGTTCACCCAACAGCGTCGTGATTTCCGCGCCGCAGATTTCACCGAACTGGAACACCAACCTGTCCGTCATGAACGGCAGCAGCCCGAACGGCGACTGGTTCCTGTTCGTGCAGGACGACAAGCAGCAGGATATCGGGATGATCAACAACGGCTGGAGCGTGACCTTGACGACGGCCAACCCGGTCGGGTATCCGGCGGACAACGCGATGCTCGCATCCCTCACGAACGTGGTCCTGGCACCCGGCACGAATTTTAGCGTGACGCTCACCGTGACCAACTGGGGTCCGGCGACATCAACCAATGTCCTGGTGACCGACCTTTTGCCGGACACCGGCGTGACCCTGATCGGCACGAATTATACGTTGGGGTCGGTCAGCCGGCTGGGTTCAACGCTGAAATGGAGTTTGCCGAACCTGGCGGTCAGCACCGGCGCGAGCATGACCTTGCAATTTGCCGCCATCAGCTCCGGGAGCTACCTGAACAGCCCCACGGTCGGGGCCAGTGCGGGAACCCCGGATCCGAACCCGGATGACAACACGGCAGCGACCACGATCCTGGTGGGTGTGCCGACGCCGCCGACCCTGACCGGGAGCGTTTCTTCCGGTTCCGGCAATCATTTCCAGTTCAATGTGGATGATTCCTTCGGGCCTACGAGCGTAATCATCCAGGGTTCGACGAACCTGATGACCTGGGTGAACATCTATACGAACACGACCCCGTTCACGTTCACCGATCTGAACGCGACGAATTATCCGGCGCGCTTCTATCGCGCGATCATCGGACCCTGACAGCAATGAAACTCTGCGGTTTGACCGGCGGCGTGGGGATGGGAAAATCCACCGCCGCCGGTTTTCTTTTGGCGGCCGGCGCGCGGGTGGTGGATACGGATGACCTCGCGCACGAACTGGTCCAGCCCGGCCAGCCGGCCCTGGCGGAGATCGCCACCACCTTCGGAAAAGACCTCCTCGCGCCCGATGGAACCCTGCGGCGGAGGGAACTGGCCAAGATCGTTTTTGCGGATGCCGCGGCGCGACAGAAGCTGGAGGGCATCTTGCATCCGCGCATCCGTGAACGCTGGCAGGCGCAGGCGGAAGTCTGGCGCCGGGAAAATTGCGCGGTCGGGGTGGTGGTGATTCCGCTGCTGTTCGAGACGCAGGCGGAAGGGAGCTTCGACAAGATCATTTGCATGGCGTGTTCGCCGGAGACGCAACGGGAACGGCTGGCGGCGCGCGGCTGGACGCCGGAACAGATCGGGCAGCGCATCGCGTCGCAGATGCCGGTGGAACAGAAGATGGCGCGGTCGCATTATGTGGTGTGGAGCGAGGGTTTGCCGGAGGTTTCAAGGCGGCAGATCGGGGAGATCTTAAAGCTGGTTTGAACGAAGAGAGGTGGAAACCCTGGTTGTGGTTTTGTGAAGACAGCGGCAGGCGGGTGATGGTCAAATGGAAAGAGCAGAATTGGCCCCTCACCCTGACCCTCTCCCCGTTGGGCGGGGGGAGGGAATCAATCCACGCGCCCGT
>Ga0210392_10001888_pt1 | contig 10821 bp, 12 predicted proteins | sample IncBWC30OmetaG_FD_161057 | JGI IMG/M metagenome (GOLD analysis project Ga0210392, IMG submission 161057) | Forest soil microbial communities from Barre Woods Harvard Forest LTER site, Petersham, Massachusetts, United States - Inc-BW-C-30-O ...
CAACCTCTGCGACGTTTGCAATCCCGATGGGGAGATTTTCCAGCTTATGAAAGCTGCGATAGACTCAGCACTCACAACGCCCGCTGAGGGCTATCCAGGTCACCGCGGCCCCGTGGCTGCTTTGCGCGCATCTGCTACTCGTGCGCCACTTAACATTGCTCAAAAACCTGGTCCTGGTCTCATCCATGCCTCCACCTCCTCCACCTCCTCCACGGCCATTCTCACGAAGGGCTCTGCTTTGCCTCCAGCCAAGCCTCCGGCTACAGCCGCTCCCCAATCCAGACCCGTTCCTGAGAGTGACGACGACTTCGATAGTTTATCGCTGACCTCATCGATGGAAAGGGCAATGGACAAAGCCACCCATGATTATTTTGAAAAGGTGAGCTTCTTTCTCCCCTCTAGCCATGAATGTAGCCATAACGTCTGCCAGCCTCTGGGACAGGTTCCTGAAGGCCGTCAACCTCCCCCGTCGCAGGCGAGAGCATCCCATTCACAACCGACGCCATTTTCTCGAATAGTCGTCTCTTCACCAGCCTCTTCGCTACCATTGTCGATGCCTCCAGGCCCATCTGGAAGGGGCATCAGTTCCCTTCAACGCGCCCAGAGGGCCCGGGATTTTAAACAACTCAGACTGGCCAAGTCTGCCCGCTTAGACAGATTCCTCGTCCTGGTCCGCGACAAATGCCCGGTGGAGTTCGTGACGAGCGGGCAGCTCCTCCCACACAACGCCTTCGCGGGTTGTTCCTACCCGGAAGGGCTTAGTCTGAATGACTATCTCCCCTTCAAAAGTAACTTTCGAAACTTTGAGAAGTTCGCCTATTGCTGGAACTGCGGATCACCCCAAGACAGATCTGGTAATCAAGAGTCGCCAGATTGCCACAGGGGCTTCCGATACGGAAGGGGAATGGTTTGCCCCTGGGCCGATTTCATGTACGTGGCGGTTTTTTGCATGTGGCATTTGCCGCACCTCAAGGCAGCTTTGCTTGAGGCGTTTGCACTCAGCTCTGAAATAGCTTACCACGACTTTGTTGAATGGTTGGCTTTGGAGGAGAAGGAGGCGGGCGAGTATTTCAAACTGTTGGAGGTGTTCCTCTGGTACTGTGAGAGATGGCACGCATCGTCATAGGTCAATCGATGCCCAGGATTAGTTTTGGGCTGCCTGAAATTAGTACTTAGGCGGCAGCAAGCACACCAGAATTTTCACCTAATTAGTTATCTACCATGGCACTTCTACTAGATATCTCTGCATTAGAGGGTATTGGCAGGTGTATATATCAACGTTTTTTGTATTCAAAAATCACTCGTTTTACATTACTCCACCGTGACTCACCAGTGACGGTGACACTCGGAAATTTCTCATTGTGCCAGAGATGGCGGCAAACGAAGGGAGAGGAAGATTGACAGTGGTGGCTGATCACCAATGTATTGGCATGAGAAGTAGAGCAGGCTCTTGCACATTAGCCATGGTCTACGCGAGCTCGTTTTGAGTTCGTTTTGAGTTCGTTTGGTATGTCACAACTTCTATTACTAATCAAGTAATTATACTGAGAAGTGTTCGATATATATCGGCCCCACCTGATATATACACCTGCCAATACCCTCTATTTGCACTAGATAAAACTGTAGACCGAGTTAAACTGTCAATTACTCCCTTGAGCCCACAATTTCATCCATGGTGGACAGCAGCTGTAAACCTCTAAGCCACCTTGTGCCCTTCTCCAGCTGCCGCTTTTGAAATAGAGGAGGGTTGCTTGCCTTCAAACTGTCTTCTGTTTGGAAGCCATTGTCGGTCCATCGGAAAAGTGCGCCTGGACAAAATTGTGTAAATGAATACCGCGTTTCACCCTCAGACACAGGGATGTTTGAATGCGTGAAAGTGGCCGAGGGTATGAGGATAGTGGATCCCGGAGGAAACCGAATGACAAGCTTTGCCTCCCAGAGAATGAGCTGGCCCCCTTTATCAGGATCAAAGTTCCCAAGTGCTGTGATGGCACAAAGGCCAAATGGACAGTTGAGGACGTCACGATGCTTGAGGCAGCAGACTTGGCCACCAAAGTTGAAACCAGCGCAAGGCCATGCAGAGCCTTCAAACGTGGGCCCCAACTCAGGGTGGTGCGAGTAGAGTTTTTGGAGGTTTTCGCGGTAGTATTGATGGAGTTTTGGCGCCCACAACCGAAAGGCCCCTTCACTTCCGTCATCATAGTATGCAAGGAAAGATGCAGGTGCAGCTCACCGTTCATGAACTTTGATATTCGCTGGAACGCTGGACTATCCACCAGGAGCCGCTGTATAATTTCACCATTCTTTCCGTTCATGAGGAACGATGGCCTCGTGCGTCCTAACCCGTAGAAAACGCCCATGTTAACGTTGGGAAAATGGCCTCGCCTATGAGATTCTTTTGAGAGCTTGGCGAATTTTTCCACAGTCTCCATCAATGCAGAGCCGTCTTGCGTTGATTTTGGGTAGCTTGGATCATTGGGTTGACCCGCCAGCACGACTAATACCCTGTCTTCTTGCTCTGTGAGGGGCGTTGCTGTGCTTGAGGGTGCAGGCCTTGTCAAATTCCAGCTCCTATCAGTGCTTTGCAATGCCTACCTTCCATCCCAACGAATATAGTCGAAACCGAGGCTTTGCATCTCGTCCATTGTATAGATTTTCTGTGCATCGGATGATTTTGGCTCATTCAGCGCTTCGTATGCCCCCGACTGCACACGTATTTCACGGGCTACCACATCGATAGGGATGGGGACGGAAGGCTGAACATGCCGGCGAATTGTATGTTCATTGACTGGAGGTGGGTCTCGTGCACTTCGATTGGCTCTTCGTTTTGCATGCCGGTGTGCATTTGCGGCCCTGGTAGATGGCTGTGCGCCGTTATCCTGTGGCAGCATGTCCTCCAACGCACTTTCAGCCCTGGGCGGGAGGGGCTCTGTAACTAACCCGAAGTCTTCCTCTACCGTTATGGAGTCCTCCGCAAGAAAAGCCTCTTGCAAGAGGGTAGGGTAATTGACCGTGTTCAGAACGTGGGGTCGAGGGCTTGACGCCTTTACGTGGTGCATTCTCAGACAAGCGCGTGCCATGAGGGCTCGGTGTCAACTCACTTTGGGAACTGGGCAGAAAGACATGGTTTTGTTGAAGCAGTGGAGGGCTGAGCTTGAGGGCGGTTATGGAGCTGCCTGAGGCTCTTATCATTAAATACGCCCTGCCTCATGACAAACACGAGTTTTCACGCATCATTGTTGCGTGGTCACGCTGAGACTCTGACAGGCTTATCATTAAATACGCCCTGCCTCATGACAAACACGAGTTTTCAGGCACCATTGTTGCGTGGTCACGCCGTCTGACAGGCTCCACTGGCCCTGAGGGCCGCTTTCACATTACACAATACAGTTCGCGGGACGACATGCACCACAATGTGCAGATCAGCAGAGGGGCAGGATCCCGGAAAGTCCCCTCATAGGTATGTGCGACGTCCGGACGGATTTGAGAAAATTTTAGCGAGCTTCGTGCCCCATCCGGACGAATTTTGGGTGATTTTTTGATGTAGGTATAAATTCATAATCCGGACAAGGGCGGGCCTTATGAGGGGGTACTTATGTTCCTCATCCGGACATCAAGTTGAAGCGAAATTTTGACCAGCCTGGCGCGTTTCGGGTCAGAACTGGTTTTGGTTCCTTGTCAATCCAGGCCCTAATCATAACAAGGCAAATTTGCATTGTATTACCGTTGCAGCGCCAATTCATTTCCGTAGTGTTAGGACTACGAAACGTGGACAAGCCAATTATGTTAAATCACGTGATTCTAATCCACGTGTTTTTTTTTTTTTTACACGGCTTCACAGTTTCATTGCACAACGCCCAGTACCAGATGCCTCCGCGCAGATCAGCTCGCACTTCCAAGAGAATAAACTACGCCGACATTGACACTCCCAGCTATCCTGATGGCCCTCCTCAAACCGGGTTTGAGCACACAATTGATCGTCTTAACCGCCATCCGCTTCACAGCAGCTCCTACGAAGCCGTCGATGACGTCCTCGTATACTGCTTATTCTCGTCGAAAAGGCGTTCCAGGTCTTACCGTTCGTGGATTACAACGGCAACATCAACAACATCGACGAGGGCGGTGACTGCTGAGGAAGGCATTGCAGTGGCAGACCTTTGTTACTCGATCATTGACAGAGAGAGGCCCACAGTTGAATCTTGCCGCCAAGCAGCAGTGCAGCTCCACCAGATGCACAGCCATTTATTCTTTAGAGATGAAATGGATATTATAGAACAGTAAGTAGGTCTTACAGTACCGCATGCAAGACTCATGGCCACATTGATACAGTTTATTACTACGATATTTTATTCTATACTCGCCAGAGAGCCCCGTATGCATCGAGAAAATGTCGTTCGACGGGATTACTATTTGCGCAGGTCTCAAAGCCTCCAGGGACATTGTAGCAGCTTCAGTCATCTTATCGACGTGCGGCTCCATGTCATGTGATCTGGTCGACGCTGGGGGTTTTTCCGTCATTCAGTCCCACCCTAGTCAGTTGGGACCACATGGATTGCGACTGATATTAGGCCCCTTTCGGTTTGCAAACCACGATTGTGAACCCAATTGCCAAGTACATTTATGTTTTTGACATTTACACCGATCCCTAATATAACTATCCCAGATCCTCCCCATAAAAAATACATATGCCTGCGTCCTTGTGGCCATGCAAAATATATCGGCTGAAGAACACATAACAGTACGATACACTGCTGAAGGCTATCATGAGCCGGACTGCGCATGTCGATGCGCTACCTGCAACCCACGCAACCCACCTAATGCCCCCCGCCACGCCACTGATCAGTCGCAATTTTTGCCTCAGGGCGGGAAAAGGAAAAGGACTCACAGGGGGGGAAGGAGGAGCAAAGCCAAGAAAGGCAAGGTTGAGCTGTCGGTGGCTAACTGACCGATTGGAGTGCGTCGATAAGACAAGAGCCACAGGTCATGTTGCTGTGATGTCAAATGTAGGTGGGAATAAGGAAGAAGAGGATGGTTAGTTGGAGGTGTGCCAGATATAAATTGTATTGCACGTGGACTAACGAGGGAGGTTGTATATGACACGTAGAAGCAAAGGCAATATATGATTAGAAGAGCGACTGATGAGACTTACCTCAGATCAGCATTCAAACCAATGATGCCAGTTATTTCGAAAGCCAAGCAGGCGCTGTGGGGCAAAGGATGCTGCAGGAGGCCACGAGGGTTAGAGGTGAATGGCCCATAGCTGAGAAACGAGTAGCCGTGGGCGTCGTCAGTATGTCTATCAATGAAGTTCTCCGGGCCACAATGCCCTCTCATCATATTATTAGGCGAAGGAGCAAGCGAGACTACAACCTTTAATGTCGGAAGTATATTCATTATCAGCAAATGCTACAGGCTACAAATGACAAGGGGAAGAGAACGTTGTCTTCTTTCAGAAGTGAATCAATGGCTCGACAGCATAATTTTGCATGATAAATTCGTCGGGGCAGTCCACACATTCGACGCAGTTGACCACTGCGAGATGGAAGTCGACGAGGCAGAGAGTCCCATTTTTCCTTACTAAGATGTTGGAGGGTTTGACGTCGTGGTGGTGAACACCAGCACTGTGCAAGTTTCGGATCAACTCCCGCAGTGCTATCCTGTTTTACAATTATATCAAATCAGGATGGATATGCTGCATGTCGCTGGGAACTAACCTTTGCTCCTGAGAGAGATCTTCAAGAGAATCAACGGCAAGAGGTTGACCGCACCATTCCAATAAAAGCACATGGATGCCTTCGCTTGTGAAGTGACCATAATAGTGTGGGACGGGGAGGTTACATAATGTTTTGAGCCGATCATAAACCAATGCTTCGTCTGCGATGCACTGTATGGCTTCCTCATCGTCATGGGCAACTTTCACCACCAAGTCCAATCTCTCGTCACGAAAAACAGTTCCAATGGCACCACTTCCCACCCTTTTCGACAGTCTAATATAAGGAGGAATGTAAGGCAAGACTGTTGGCAAACTGTGTCCAGGGTGTGGTCAGTCGTTTCCTTATTGAAGAATAGCTGACTCGACATACATATCGCCCTGATTTCTCATCAACGCAATGCTCCGGTCCCCAGAACCTACGTATACCACAGCAGCTTTGTCGAGGATATCCTTTCCCTTCGCTCGTGAGATCCACACCATCATGTACGACACCTGAACCATGCCATGAGTGAACGCCTGTTAAATCTCCTAAGCTGACCTCAACTTACCCACGCCCAGCAGGCCAGCAAGCAGTTCTCCAAGTGATAGTTCAAGTTCACAATTCCCCTATCTATCATAGCCTTTGTTCGAGTGGCGACAGGAGGTCTAAGTTTACATGGCTGAAAATGTTTACCGAAGGCATCGGGCGATAGCTCATGAATGGCGGCCATGAGAAGGAAGAGGGTGAACCTGTAATGGGAGCGATATACATCCGGTGCTCTGCGATCAGCGTCGGAATCTAACATGTTTGACACATAGAGCGTGTTATCCCCCGCGTCCGTCTTCCAGAAGTACCATGTGCCACCAAACAAAGAAGTCAATTTGCCAAAACGGCAACCGCTCTCTGCTAACTGGGTTTCCACCTAGACGATAGCATTTATTACTAGAAAGGTTGGTCAAATGATGGCATATGCTGGCCTGTTGCCACACCCCTCGAACCAATGCACTATCAGCCGACGCCTTTGGCTTGTTCTCCACGGCGTTGTTGATGCTAAACCCATGCTTGGTGCCGAGGTTGGTGTTCTTATCCTCGATGCAGGCAAGATGCTTGCTAGTCGTGCCCATCATCCCTTCAAATACGTGGTCGGGTATTGAGAAATGCCCAGGTTGGGAAACGACTTTGGCTCGATAAAGGAGGCTGTCACATTCATCGTCCGTCTTGCCCGTACACTGTGCGGCTTTTTGCACCAGTATTAGCCTGGCCAACTTGGCGATCGGCTTCAGTATCAAGTCCTTGTGGTAGTCATTGGTGTCTTGCTCCTTACGCTCTATGGTCTGATCCCGTGCTTTTGCGTATGTATGGAAGCCCAAGATGTCCTGATAATCTTCTTCCAACGACTGCACAAGCGCTTCATCACCGGTATAATCGGAATCCTGTCTAACAGTCAGTTCAACATCAAGCAACGGGCTGTACATCTTCTCCAGTGTCTTGAGGAAGTCAGGGTCGCGAACAAGGACCGGGCGTTTTCTGTTCAGCTCGGTGGCGCTGGGCTGTTTTTGCTGTGTACTCAGGGCCTCTGTACGACTATCCATGGGCCTGCGCTTCACAGCTCTAACCCAATCGTCGATAAGCTTGCTGGGGGTCGGCATTCTTTTAGAAGGACGGTGATGGGCAGGGGAGTTTATTTTATGATGTGCTGCGCTCAGTATCTAGAAGGTGAGAGAATTCTGTTTAGTTAGAGGACGCATAACAAAGGCTATGGCGCTGGACCTTGCGAGGTAGGAGAACAAGAGGTTGTTATCGATCAATCGATCGATAATTTTTCAAACCTTCAACCTCCAGTAGGACCCCTGAAAGTGCCCTCATAGGTATGTGCGAGGTCCGGGCGGATTCGGGAAATTTTTGCCAAGCTTTGTGCCCGTCCGGCCGAATTTGGGCCAAATTTTCGGAACCCGGTCGGATCATCATCCGGACATCAACTTGTCTACGAAACATGCAAAAAATTTCACTTTGTGTTCTCATATTGCATAAAAGGTGTCGGCTTGTGCCGAATGCCATGGTTAGCCAAGGAATTGGTCTAAATCAACACATCGTTTTCGCCCTCAACGATGTCGTAGTCCTTGGCGCCAGACAACGTTGAGGGCAGTGATGGTGAATAGATTTGGTTGATAAGTCACGTTCATTGATCCACAGCCTGTTCTCGGCGAAAATAGGAAAATCAGGGCTTTTTTCGTTTTTTTGTCACCATACACGCCGGTACAGTATGTGCCGAAGTCCGGACATAATTGAGACCTCGCGGACGTCTATGCCAAAGTCCGGACATACTTGGGCCGGCGCGGAAAAATAATCCGCCCATAGGGCCCAGCTCGCCCAGAACACGTCTCTTGAGGGTTATCAGGAGTCCTGTATGAGTTCCAGTTCCTCCAATGCCTGATGTAAGCCTGGCACACGCATTCCTGCGGTGCCGGGCTGTCATCTGACATTGTGGTGCGGAACAAGAGGGCGTGTGAACGCAGCGAGCGCAGTTCCAATTTGAAGTTCATCAGGTCACGTGTCTAACCCTAACCCTAACTAACTCCTATGACGCTTACTTTGCACATTTATTAAATCTACTTTTATTTTGTAAAAAATCTACTTATTATTTATTTTTAGCAATAAAATATTATGAGTCCGTATCATTATTAGTCAATTTCGCGCATAATTATATAGTTTCCCGAAATAAAGTTTGGGCGACAAAATATTTCGGCGCGAATAAAATATGGACCGAGATATTGTATTACTGAGAAACAATTGATAATCCCGCACCCTATTCAAATCATTCTCCTGCATACGGTCCTTGTGCCCCTTCCACACCGAACACCACTCGTCTCCCACTACGCCAAGCCATAGGCCTGTGCACCCAGCACATGGGTATTACTCCAATTGCACCGCTGTGCACCCATCAGGCATGATTACCTTGTAGAGAGCCTCGTCAGGCTGATGTCAGTTGTGTCTGGTGGCCGATCACAGGTTACCAGCCAAATTCACATAAGAAAATGTCCATGTTGGAATAGGCCTTTCTATGCATACCACTACACGGATAAATGTACTTCTTCAACACCTCGGCATCCCACATAACTCTCAGCATCAGTAGTACCCTGGGGGAAGCATTTGTCGGAGTGAGATGCAGGTACCACCATCACTAGCACCCTTGAGAGCACCAAAGACGCGTGAACCAGTGGATCTGCGCTTCAGACCAACATCAAGGTAGCACTTGATAGGACAAGGTGCATCCTCTTCATCCAGAGCCTCCGTCAGAGAAAGGATACCATCAGGGTACTGTGACACCCTCGTACTTGTCGCCAAGGCCAGGCTTGGTTAAAACACGGCAGGCACAAAAAAGACCGATTGCGTAAGCTGGGAAATCGACTGTCAAGATGTGCACGAGGTGACAGGGTAACAACTCCCCTGCTGCACCGTCAGTGAGGCCATGGTATCTTGGCGGTTCTTTGGAACGGGTGGCAGACGAAACGAAGTCACATTGGAGGTGAGCATAGACAACCTGAAAGATGTCTTTGTTGGTGAAGTGGACGACCAGGCGGCATTGCTAAGGGACAAGAGGTCAGATATAAGCTATTGAAGGATGATGGGTTGACGGACTACTTGTTCCGCCTAGACGACAAGGGTCAGATGCCATGCGACTGAAGCAATGAAAGGATGAGACGTACCAACGATCAGGTCAAGCAACTGACTGATCTCAGCCTGGTGAGATGGGATCCCCGCAGTCATCCGTGACGGTATAGAGCGGCTGGTGCAATTGGAGTGTGGGGAGTTGCGTGCTAGACGCGCAGGGCTCGAGGCGGTGGGATATGGGTGAGAGGGGCACGAGGGCCGGTGGTGGTATGCAGGAGCTCAGTTAAGGGCCTTGGGACTATGTGGCAATCCCCTTTCCCGGCGCTGAAGAAGTCTGACCGGCCGGCCAGGCCATATGTTTTACATATTTTCCTTTCTGAGAAATATCGCGATTGGCAACTCATATCCCTGGTCTATGGGTCAGTGGACACTGCCATCGAGTACGACCAACTCATCGACGACGAAGACCACAGCATCTCGCATGTCCTGCATCGCACCCATTCCCCATCATTCCGTCTTCAAGTGCCAGTGCTCTCTGGCCACCGCCACCTCTCTGTGGCACTTCAAGCACACCTGTTAACCGTTGAGTTCGTGGTCGTCCCTTGGAATTCCGGGCCTTGGGATCATGAATAGTTTCTATTATTGAATGCGTCAGTGTTGGAGTCACTAGCACACAGCGCGAACTATGGCTGAAGCATGTACGCTGCAACCCCAAGTTGGAAAAAAAATGAGGGGCTGCTGATTTGTAAGCGAGCAACCCCGGCGACAATGGGGTTGCCCAATAGTTTTATCCCTTTTTTTGTGTCAACTTTTGAAATTCGGATGGCGAAAAGCCTAACTAAGTAACCCGCGAATATTGCGTTGTGTAACCCGTCGTTCAGTCAACATCGACATCGACGCATCTCAATGCTCTCGTCAATTGCCCTTCAACAGCACTGAAGCCCCACCACCTCGGCGCAAAGCCAACGCCAGAACGATGAGAGCATCGATAATGAGAGGGTGCGTGCCTTCGTTGACACATTTTCTACATAAACACCTGAACACATCCCCAACGTTCTCATCAGCCACGGCCCCCCTCCTCCTTCCAATTCTCTACATTCCTACGCCCCGCCCTTCGCACAGAGCCGCGAAAGGCTGTGACGATTGAACCACGTGATGGTTTCGTCTATATTTGGCAACATTTATATTTGTTTGTACCTCGATCACGTCAATCAAAACCTTAAAATTTTTGTCTTTTCAACTTCAACCACAACCACTGGCGTCGACCCCACAACGGACTCATCCTTGGGTCTGGGCCGGGGTCACGCGAACGGGTCACTTGTAACGTCACCATCACTGCCTCAGCTTCACGCAGTGTGTGGTGACGCCTCGCGCTGACCGCCACCACCAGCCTCCTCCCTGTATTGGGAGGATGGGTGTGAAGGATTCACACACCCTGGTGATGGCGGACCCCGCGCCTCCTGCTTGCAGGGGGCGTCAAGCACTGCGTCAAGCTGTGCGGGGTGGGCGCGCTGCC
>Ga0210392_10001889_pt1 | contig 10819 bp, 19 predicted proteins | sample IncBWC30OmetaG_FD_161057 | JGI IMG/M metagenome (GOLD analysis project Ga0210392, IMG submission 161057) | Forest soil microbial communities from Barre Woods Harvard Forest LTER site, Petersham, Massachusetts, United States - Inc-BW-C-30-O ...
AGAGTTATGATCAACGTATAGACATCTTTAATAACAAATAGTAAGTAGGTTCGATGTACACCTGCAAGCATTGTGGTGAAGACATAAGAAACGGTAGCAGTACCGTTTATATGAACGGAAACCACCCTGTTTTATGGGTACATGATCCTGGTGGCTATTCCATTTGCGATCCGCAGTGGAAAGACTCTCCTAGGGCAGAACCTCAAAACACAGTAATAGATACGATGCTAAATACAAGTAAGTAACTCAATTGGCTCTTTAGCATAAAGGCAGTGCAGCGAGTTGAAGCCTCGCGTTGTCCCAGTTCGAGTCTGGGGGGAGCCACTTAAAAACTTCATATGGCTGATTAGTTCAATGGAAGAACAACGGTTTCATAAGCCGTCAATGACAGTTCAATTCTGTCATCAGCTACTGCGCGGATAGAGAAACGGTGTCTCACCAGCCTCATAAGCTGGAAAGTAGTGTGGGTTCGACTCCCCCCTGCGCCACCACCTACCACTTTGTGGTTTTGCGTCATCGTTGGGTGCGTAAAGTAAAAGAGCCTAATGTGAAGTTAGGTTAGCCCTTCCCAATGCCGTATTGATGTAGAGGTAACATATCTGTCTTCCAAACAGAGTTCGCGAGTTCGATTCTCGCATACGGTACGACCCCTTGAGCTGGAAAGTAAGCGCACAGATTCGCGATTCTCTGTGTGATAGGCTAGAGCAAATATCCGTTTAGGATAGGGGACACCACTTATTCTTCAATGGTGTAACGGCAGCACAGCGGACTCTGAATCCGCTAGCCTTGGTTCGAATCCAGGTTGAAGAGCTGGGACGTATAAGAAATCGTGACAATAGTTTGCAAGGTAACCGCGTAATAACGTACGTAAAGGCGGGGAAGTAGCAAGTAACGATAACGAACAGTAGTGGCTCCTGTGATAGGGATTTCCACCACGTCCACCAGTGTAATTAATTCCCCCTTGGTGTAATGGCAGCACAACTGTCTTTGGAACAGTTAGTTTTGGTTCGATCCCAGACGGGGGAGCTTGATCCGAGTCTTTATGGATACAACACGCTATTGACAGGTGAAGCTAGGCCAGCTAAGCTTGTACGCGGAAGCACGTTAGTACTGACGGCGCTTGGACTCCACTTAAGGATATTAAATGGGTTATTACTCCAGTTTTGAAGTAGTAGAGACTGATATTCCCGATATTTTAGAGGTTCTTACTAACTTCGAAGAGCAGTATAGTTGGGGATCACCAGGTTGGGAACAATATGATGGCCAAGTTCGCGGATATGACTGTGCTAAGTGGTATGGGTGGTTGACAGACCTACAGCAGCTAGCATATGCTTATCCCAACAATTTCTTGATAATCCTTCGCTACGGTGAAGAGTCTCCGGACATGTCAAGAGCAATAGTGAAAAATGGCACAGTAATAGAACAGTTTCCCAATATTTCTTGGCCAGAATAGCTTAACCAGTTGCGAAAGCAACATTGGTCCCGTAGTGTAGTGGTAAGCACGGTAGCCTGTCAAGCTGCAAGGGCGGTTTCGAATACCGTCGGGATCGCATGATACTTTTAAACACGAAGTCAACCGAACAACTGAAGAAGCTCAGAAAGATCAGGGAGAACCAATTGGGTCTTTCCAGTACCTCGGAGCGCAAGAAGAAGGTTCTGCTAACTGAGATTGATGAGATTAACGCAGAGCTTGCCAAGCGCAATAAGTAATAGTATGCTCCGTTGGACAAAGTGGTTAAGTCGCTTCCCTCTCAAGGAAGAGATTGCCGGTTCGAATCCGGTACGGAGTACGTTTGTTACCTTCATAGGTCTCAAGGTATGCGGAATGGGCAATGGTCACATTCGGTACCGCTAGCTGAAATGAGATAGGCTGCCTGTGGTCAACTATTCTGTGTAGTCAAGGGATGGGTAACCTCAAGGACTACTTTAATTCCAATACAGGCACCGACAGTCCCAGGTTCGAAACTGGCACTACTGTTCCCTGTATAGGAAAATTGCTCCCTATCGTTCTCAGGAACTGATAGGGCTTTTGCTCCCATAGTATATCGGTTAGTATAGAAGATTTTCACTCTTCAGGACGGGGTTCGACTCCCCGTGGGAGTACTTCACAACTAAATATCTTTTATGCCTTACAATAGAAAGTGCTATAGCGACTATTTCAAATAGTTCTTTCTAGAAAGGCTCAAAATGGCTATTACCTATAATGCACCAACTAGAGTAAATGCATTGACAGTCGGAACAGCAGTTGCTTTCGTAGCTGCCGCTGATGGTCACTGCTATGTTCAGCCAGTACCAGCTACTGGTCTAGGCTACCCAACAGTTACATCCATCTTCCAGGCCCCCGCCGCTCCAGGTGCGGGTGGAACAGATGGTCTTTGGACTGTTTATCTAAGCGGAAACGCTTATGCAAAGCCTATTGATTTCACTCTTAATGCAAACACAGACTGGGTTGTTACTGCTACTGGTACTTCCTAATAGTTCGACAACAGTGTTCCTCCTTCCGCTGTTGTTTGACAGGTTGGCTACTGACCTGATATAGTAGCACTGCCCCTTTAGCTTAGTAGGAAAAGCGCGGCTCTTGTAAAGCCAAGTGCTCGGTTCGAATCCGGGATGGGGCTCTTTAGGTTCTGCACAGTAACTCCTGGCACGGACAGCTTGACGTGGAAGGTACTTCCGGGGTACACTATACGAAAAGCGTTGAACCGAGTAAACGCTAAAGACCTGTGTATCGGCTCCGTAGCCTTCGCACGGATAACCGATTATGCTCCAGTATCCCAACGGCAGAGGACTTCGTCTCAAAAACGAAGAGTTGTCGGTTCGAATCCGACCTGGAGTACACTGTTTTGAGTTTAAAGTAAAATACGGCACGGGCAACGGAGAGGTTTACCTCAAAACACAGTGCGAACTTTGAACCCGTTAGTTATGAGTAAGCACGATGGTTCTATAGCCCAATGGCAGAGGCATTCGACTTAAAATCGAAACAGTGTCGGTTCGAGTCCGACTAGAACTACTGGACAGCCGTTGTAACGCGTGATACGCTCCGGGTATACAACTTAATCGTAGGCAGTCCTTTTTTGCCCGCTTGGCGTAATCTGGCAGCCGCGCTGGTCTTAGGAACCAGTTCCGTAAGGAGTGTCGGTTCGAATCCGACAGTGGGTACGTACCTTTTAGGAAACCGTTAAGGTTTGTAACGGGACCAACTTATGGGTCACTGGTGTACCGGAAGCATAATTGGTTCCAACCCAACAGGACAAGGTTCGACTCCTTGGTGGCCTGCTTGTAATAAAACCGATGAGGAGGCAACTTGTTCGGTGTAAGCGTAGTACTGATTGTACTTGTAGTATCCATTGCTATCTCTTGGTGGCATGGCAGATACAAGTTAGGACAGATTCTATTCGGAATGCTCCTAGGTTTGCTATTAGCCAGTATCGCACCTAGCTTGCCTACAACAGCTCATAGTACTGTAGTAGCTGTGTACAGTGCTATTGCAAATATCAAGTGGTCTGGTTGAGGTACAGTATTGGTGGTACGCACTTATTAGACTATCGAGATGTATGTGGGTATACTAGAATAGGTATGACAGATAGGATTACCTATGGATATATACACCAATCGTGAGATCGTCCAGTATATTAGAGAAGGCTTTGCTAGTATAGACAGACGACTTCGCAGAATCGAGATTACTATGACAGATTTACAGACAGCAGAAGCTGATCTAGTTACCGCCGTAACCAATATCGCAAACTTCATCCAGACTTCTGGACTTGGAGCATTGCAGCAGGCACTAGATGCAGCTAATGCACAGATTGCAACTCTACAGGGACAGGTAAGTTCTGACGATGCTCAGGTTACTTCCCTTACTGCTCAGCTAGCACAGTCCGTAGCAGATGCTCAGACTGCCGCAGATAACATTGAGACTCAGGTAGCAGCACTTAATGCACTTGACACACCAGCAACACCAGCTCCCGTAACTGGAAGCTCTCCAGAACCAACTGCCTAACAACAGTTGACAAGTACTTCTAACTCTGTTAGAGTATTAACACGTTGAGGGAAAAGTGCACTGATACCCTTTACACTAGAAAAACCACCCATTCCCTTGTGGTCTGGGTTTTTCTCACGGGGCAACTATTGGCAGTTGCAACGGTCTGTTAAACCGTCCCCCTACTGGTTCGATTCCAGTCGTGAGAGCTTGATAGATCGAGACAGTTAACTCAGTCTCGTAGTATTAACTCAGAGGTAGAGTACGAGCCGTTACCGGTTCGTCGCACCGGTTCGAGTCCGGTATGCTACGATCTATCATTAACTTAGGTACCTCTTCGGAGGTATTTATTTTTACCTAATAACGTACCACGATAGAGGAGGCAACATGGTGTGGACGCAGTTCAATGATATGCATTCTGGTGGAAATACTAAGGAAGACTACGAACACATCTACATCGAGGCTCCAGAGGATGAAGCCATTTCTGTCTTCTACAATCGCTTTGACCGTAATCCAAATCGAGTATCCTGTTCCTGTTGTGGTGAGGATTACTCAATTAGTCAAAGTCCTTCTTTGGAAGAGGCGACTGCTTACGAGCGTGGTTGTGACTTTGAGGGTAATGGTTATGTAGAGCGTGCTCGTGTATTCAGAGAATATACCTACCCATATATGACGCTTGAGCAGTATCTTCTACAGGATGATGTCTTTGTCATTCGGGCAGACGAGATTGAAGATCACGAGCGTTATGTTGAGGTTCCTCAATCTGGTTGGATCTGGCAGGATTGACTCTGAAGAGCTGATCTGCTAAGCTAGACTACATCAGGGAAGCACAGTCACTGAGGATTGACTTTAAATATCCTCACAATGGGGCTGGTCAAGGTGACAGAGATGCTTTGCAAGCAACTTCAGCGGGGTTCGATTCCCCGTGGCTCCACTACGGTTGGTCCGCCGTATTCCAAAGGCCAATGTTGCGCTGCATATTCAGCGACGGGAAGTTCTACCAAGCTAAATACAATCAGATATGCCTACCCAATAACCCGTATGCGGATAGGCACCAGCTAGTTCAACCTGTGGTAGCAGAGAGCTGGGAAAGCAGTAGTTATGGTCAGAGCAACCATACAAGCTGGAGCGGGTGCAAACCGCTTTATAACAAGGGCGCGGATGACTGGTACGGGCCGCGTTGAAAAAACCTCGTGCTACAATGCTCCTCAAGCATTATGGTGATGTAACTGGCTCTTACCCAGTGGAACGGAGTTCGATCCTCCGGAGGAGTACGTTGCTAATATGTGAGAATCCGCAATACTAGTTCAGTGATGAAGCGTATGACCGGAGAGATTGTGATAGATACTCCGTTATCAAATAAGCTCGTTACGCCCTATTAGTGATTATGGTTAGCACTTCTCCTTGGTACGGAGAGAGACACGGTTCAATTCCGTGATAGGGCTCGTTTTATAAACTACATAGGAGGCAAAACTATGGGATTTTTTGGCGAAACCGTTCGGGCATTTGTTGATAAGGGTGGCTCTGTATTCAATTCAAACCCTTCCTGTCCTAGTGGTAAGTCAGATCATAATACCCATCTCTTTCGAGGAATGATCCTTGGTCCTCATGGTATAAAGAATGGTAGAAGGGTTTATCCTCTTTTGTGTACTTCTCGTGGTGACAAGGGTACTTATATGACTTGTGCTGATTGTGGTGTTGCTTATCAGCTTACTGACAAGAAGGGTCGTCCTACACAGTGAGAACTCCAAAGGAATTTTGGAAGGACAATACAGGTCCAGGTCATCTTCGTGAAATTGGCGGATCAGGTGACCCAGCTCCTAGTCAGTTCCTTCATACTCGTCAGGATCTAGATGGTTCACCTCAACAGTGTAAGTGGATTCACGACAGAAAGCCTTGTAAGAATAGCCAGGAATCCGGTAACGAGTACTGCAAGAAGCATATTCGTAAGGCTGTAATTACTCGTTGGGATAAGAAGTAAAGAACAATGGGCCAGAAATGGCCTTATGCCCCTCAGTGTCTCCGGTTGACAAGGAATCTTTTAAATTTCGTGTAGTGGGTTCGATTCCCACGGGGGGTACGTAAAAGGAGAAATAATGATATTTAGGCTAGCTAATGGCAAGTGGTCTTTTCGTTGTAGAGACGGACACACTGGCAGTAAGTATCGTAACGCAGCAAAAGCCCAGCAGGCTTTGGACGAACATATGGAGAAGGTTCATGGTTTATAAGGCCAATCGCGGTTGGGCGTACTCTCATACTTGTACTGATAAGCACAAGCACGTAGAAGGACCCTTTGCTACTGAACAAGATGCTGATATAGCGTTAAGAGTTCATGTGGAGAAGTGCGATGACTAGTGTTACTCCATTACCAGGTGATTTTGGACTGGTATCCATTTCAGGCGGAGTCGGTGCGTTAATACGCTTCGGACAGCTTTTGAATGGTGATGGTTTCGCCAATTATGAGCATGCCTTTATCTATATCGGTAATGGTCAGATTGTAGAAGCCGAACCTGGTGGGGCTTGTATATCCCAACTGAGTGAGTATGGTGGACGCAGTATCCTCTGGTCAACAGATGTTGTTGAGTTGACAGATGACCAACGTACCACTATAGTTAACAGAGCAGTCGGGCAAGTCGGGGTCAAGTACAGTTTTCTTGATTATATGGCTATTGCGATGTATCGTTTCCACATGAAGGCACCAGGAGTAACAAAGAGAGTGCTAGATTCCAAGCATTTGATATGTTCTCAGCTTGTTGCTGAAGATTTTGATGAAGTAGGAATTACTCTTACTGACAGAGAACCATACCTAGTCACACCTGGTAAGCTGAGAAAGTATCTGCTAAGCTTGAAGAAGTAGTCATCAAAGAGAGATACGATGGTTGATTATTCGAAAGATCTAAACTGGTACTGGCAGTGTAAGTGGTGTAGAAATACTGTAGGTATCTCAGGTTATAAAAGTAAAAAGGACGCTGAAGTAGGATTGCAAATGCATCTGTCTCGACGTCATAACGCAAACTAGCTCTTCGGAGCTTATGCGGCTATAGCTCAGAGGATAGAGCACCGCGCTACGAACGCGGGTTATGCGGGGGTTCGAATCCCTCTAGCCGTACAGGGAAACCTAAACCATGTTGAAACGCACCCTAGAAAGCCTCAATACATGGTGGCTCCTTCAGAGGCCAATATTGATCTGAATAAACTTCTAGCACTATCGGAGGTTGTTATGTCTCGCACTTATAACACTCGTCCTATGTGGGTTCGCAACAACGATCCACGCAACGTTCCTGTAAAGGTCTCACATCAGCACTCAGTGGTCCTCTCCGAGGTTATCGGGGAAGAAGAGTACGAACCTCACTGGGCACCTGGAACGACCCGTACAAGAGCCTTGTATCATCGTTGGAGTGAACCTGTAGAGTGTACTGTGGATGTTCCTGAGGAGACTCCTTCCAGTTGGAGATTCCGTCATCCTCGTAATCAGACAAATGAGGAAAAACTTGCAGACAAGCACTGCTACTGCTATCCTCGTTGGTACTCAGAGACTTGGCGCAGTCATAGGGACTTCAAGCGCTTGACTAACAGTGCAGTTCGCGGTAAGGTTAGACAACAGCTTCACACAGCATTGATCAGTGATTTGGATTGGGATGAGATTGACATCCACACCGACTCCAAGTATGATTGGTCGGGTTGGTGGGACTAAGAACTTAATTTGGGTCCGTCAGCCACCAACCCGAATTGGAAGTAGCAAACTGAAGGAAAAGCGGATATAATAGGTTTGCTACGAATGCCCTAGTATCGCCCCCGGCTTCTAACCGGTCATTAAAAGCGTAATGGAGTATGGAGGTTCGAGTCCTCTCTAGGGTGCGCCAAAAAGGAGGCATAATGGGATTGATGTTCAATCGTAAGCGCAATCAGATTCAAGCAGGAGATGCACTGTACGGGCCCGGTAGTAAGAAGGCCCGCGCTGAATCTGATGAGTATGAGTCACAAGGAACTCTAGTAGTAGATATTCGTTGGCTGATTCCTGGTGGTGTAGGACCAGTAGAGACTTATCCTGCTGATTTGTTTACTCCAACGAGAAACTTTTAGTATAATTGCTGTACCGCCCGAAAGGGTGTTTGCCTCATTCGTCTAATGGGAGGGCCTGGGTTTTACACACCCAAGACGGGGGTTCGATTCCCTCATGAGGTACGTAAGGGCCAGGGTCTCTTAGGAGATGGTAATGTTATTCGTGGACCTGGAAGCGGGCGAATTGGTAACCCGCATATAAGGAGAATAAAATGAAGGCACTTGGAACACTTTGGTTTTTGGCAGCCATAGCTCTTATAGTAGTTCTTGCCAGCTTGAGACCAGCTCCACAATAATGGGTCTGGAAGGTTTCGACGGAGACTAAAGCCGCACGACGGGACTTCTTCGGACCTCGGTTCGATTCCGAGCAGATCCACGTTATATACAAAAACTACATGGAGGCAACTGTGTTTAATCGCAAGGACAAGGAACCAGAGAAGCACACTACTCCTTACAATCCTGGTCGTCAGCGTGTTAGGGTAACCAATGAGCGCAGTAATGCTTATGGTAGAACTGGCTCCATTGTCAAGGATGGCGGTTCTTGGTGCTCTGTGAAGATGGATGGCGATATGTTTAAGCTCTATCGTCTGAGTTACAGTGAAGTTGAGATTATCGGTTAATGCGCGTAGAGTTAACTCGCAGGGCGCGGGGGCAGTCTGCAAAACTGCTACTTAGGAGTTCGACTCTCCCTATGCGCTCTTTGGATAAAGGTGCCTGAGTGGCTTAAGGGAAGACTCGCAAGGTCTGGCTGAAATACCGCCCCTGGGTTCGAATCCCAGTCTTTGTCTAAATAGTGAGGAATTATGGAAAGACCATTACAAGTTGGAGATGTAGTTCTCTACAAGAGAACATTTACTTGTAGAATCTCTACTATAGAAAATGGGACCTACACTTTGTGGGTTCTCAAGGGTAGAGCAAAAGGTATGAAAATAACCTGTAGAATTTTAGAGGATATGCAGTATCTTCCTAAATTCAGAATTTAATACTGGAAGTGTCGCATAGTTGGTCTAGTGCATCTGTTTGCTAAACAGACGAGTGTAATGCTCCGCAGGTTCGAATCCTGTCACTTCCGCTTCTGAGAATAAGCCAATGCAGACGGTATCTGCGCCTGAGTATAATCAGGTAACTACGGATAGGGTTAGGGGTTCGACTCCCCTGGTGAGTCTCAGCTATCCATCCTGGAAGATTCGCATAGTGGTCTAGTGCACTGTCTTGGAAAGGCAGCAGGGTATCCATTCCCTCAGGAGTTCGAATCTCCTATCTTCCGCACCTTCGCTGCATCAGACAGTGAGTATCAACGCGACGGTCAACGTGGAAAGATACATAGCCGAATGTTGGGCGATTACCGATCTCTACCCATCTGAAAGAAGACGCATCTGATATTGGAAGATAGCGCACAGGGTGCGAAACGGCCTTGAAAACCGTGCCAGGGGTGAAATCCTGAGGGTTCGATTCCTTTATCTTCCGCTTTCCTACAAGGAGTTGTTGTGGCTAGTGAATGGTGGCAATGTAAAGTCTGTCGTGCCTGTAATGGCAAAGAATGGAATCGTTGCCCTGCTTGTGGAGCAAAGAGATAATTGATATGTCCCAGTAGCCAAATTGGTGACGGCCCCTGTCTTATATACAGGAGATATGCAGGTTCGAGCCCTGCCTGGGATACGCGAACAAAAGAAAGAGGAAATAGTGAGAGAGATTACGACTTCTACATTCTCGGAAGTACTTGAATCTGAGAAGCCAGTTCTTGTAGAGTTCTGGGCCACTTGGTGCGGTCCTTGCAAGATGATGGTTCCTGTGCTAGAATCAATAGCAGAAGAGAACGACTGGTTAGAAGTAGTCAAGGTCAATGCGGATGAGAATCCAGAATTGACAAAGATTTATGATATCTCATCTATACCCACTATGCTTCTGTTCCATAAGGGCAGTATCGTAAAGTATGTCGTAGGTGCAAAGCCTAAGGCATTCATCAAGGAAATGATATCTGGTCTTGAATAATGCGGGGATCATATAACGGTTATTATGGTGCTCTGATAAGGCACTCACGAAAGTTCAACTCTTTCTCTCCGTACGCTATAACTAATACCCGCCGTAGTGTTAGCGGTTAACACACTTGGCTGTGACCCGAGTAACGCGGGTTCGAATCCCGTCGGCTGGACGCTTGTTCCGATAGTCCAAAAGTAGAGACGACCAGCCTAAAGCTGGTGGAGACTACAACAAGTATCGTAACGGAATGCAGGTATCGAATCCTGCTCGGAACAATTTAATGGATGTCTAAAGCGTAATTGGTAGCGTCACGGACTGTAAATCCGTTCTCTTCGGGGTCTGGGGGTTCGAGTCCCTCGGCATCCACTCCACTAATCCTCTGTTGACTACAAAGTTGACAGAGGATTTTTTATGCCCTAGACTCGTACCACGACATCGACAAGGAGGACACAGTGAGTCTAGAACGAGAGATCAAGAGTATTGCACTTCGCTGGGCGAACACGGGTGGTAGTCATTCAGATGATCTACTGGAAGAGATCCTGTCTGCTTTGAAGAGTGAGTGCATCTGGGAACCCCGAAACATTCGGGAGGAATCCTATGATATTGATCATGTTGCTATTTTGAAGTCTAAGGATTATAAGAAGGAGTTCTATCGGGCAACTGACGAAGAGTGGGCAGCATGGCTTACTGAAGATCGTATGACTTACAACATGCGGCAGTGGGCAGCAGCCTTTTTCGTAGAGGATGAGATGCAGAAGGAGAATGACGCACTATGAATGAGGGAATTATCATCTGCTA
>Ga0210392_10001890_pt1 | contig 10817 bp, 6 predicted proteins | sample IncBWC30OmetaG_FD_161057 | JGI IMG/M metagenome (GOLD analysis project Ga0210392, IMG submission 161057) | Forest soil microbial communities from Barre Woods Harvard Forest LTER site, Petersham, Massachusetts, United States - Inc-BW-C-30-O ...
GAGGCCAAATCCGGCGATGAACCGCCACACGGCGTAAGCCTCGATGGAATGGGCGAACCCGTTGGCGATGTTGGCGACGGAATAAAGCAGGATTGAACCGAAAAGGATGGCGACACGCCCGATGCGGTCGCCGAGAATTCCAAAGGCGATTCCGCCAACGAGCATTCCGGCCATCTGGCAATTGAACAGAAAAATGCCGCGCTCCAAAATCTGGTCGCCGGAAAATCCGAGGTCTTTCAGGCTCGCGCCGCGCACGATTGCGAACAAAATCAAATCATAAACGTCCACGAAATAGCCGAGCGCGCCGACGATGACGGCGGGCTTGAGGATTTCGCGCAGGGCGGATTCGCTGGTTTTCATGGATTGCTTTTCTGCGCGCAATCGTAAATCGTAAATCGCGAATCGTAAATTCAAATGACCCGGCATTGCCACAATTGCGGCGAAGCGTGGACGCTTTCTGGAAATCCCGGACGCGGCGAGGTTTGCATGAAATGCCGCGCGGATTTGCGCGTGTGTTTGAATTGCACACATTATGATTCACGCGTCGCACAACAATGCCGCGAGCGACGTGCTGAACCGGTTTTGGAAAAGGCAGTCGGAAATTTCTGCGAATTTTTCGATTTTGTCCGCCGAAACTGGACGCCAAAGTCAGAGACCAATTCGCGCGAAGGCGCAGCCCGCGAAAAATTGAAAAGGCTGCTCGGCGACTGACACGCTTTGAGAATAATCTGGAATGCAAACGGTTTTTGCTGTTGGCTGACGCACTAGCGAAATGCATATCACACTTTATAAGTCTGGAAACATCCCGATTCCACCGAAAGGTTACGGCGGCGCGCAGCGGTTCATTTACTGGCTCGGTAAAACGCTGATCGAGTCGGGACATCAAGTGACGCTCATCGCCAACTCCCAAAGCCATATTCCCGGTGCAGAGTTGCGCGCGCTTGATCCAGAGGAAAAAAATCCAAATGCATGGACGCGACTCATCCCAGATTCGACGGACATCGTTCATCTTTGGGAGAAATCGGATGCGCCGCTGAATAAACCATTTTTACTTTCGATCGGCGGCAATGGACGACCGGGCGAGCGATTTCCGGCGAACACGGTATTTGTTTCCCGCAGTCACGCGGCCAATCATGGCTCGCGGCATTTTGCGTATTCAGCCGTCATTCCCGAAGATTATTCATGCGCAGCAAAACGCGAAGATTACGCCGTATTTCTGGCCAAGGCGCGGTGGGACGTGAAAAACCTGCGCGGCGCGGCGGCGGTGGCGCGGCGTGCCGGGATCGAATTACGCGTGATCGGTTCGCGCAACTGGCCGCTGAATTTGCAGAAACTGCTGCCGCCAATCCGCGGCGTGCGTTACTGCGGAGAAGTTGAAGAACCTGAAAAATACGATCTGCTGTCGCGGGCGCGCTGTTTGATTTTTCCCGTGCGGTGGCATGAACCTTTCGGCCTGGCCATCACCGAGGCGCTTGCGAGCGGGTGTTACGTCGCCGGCACGCCGTATGGCGCGTTGCCGGAAATTGTCACGCCGGAAACCGGATTGTTGAGTGCGAAAGCGGAGGAACTTGCCGAAGCGGTGAAAAATCCGCAGCGGTTTGACCCGCAGGTTTGCCGCGACCGCGTCGTGCACGGCGGGTTTAGTCTTTTGGATTCTGCGCGGAAATATGTCGAATGCTACGAACGCATTTTGACACACGGCTCGCTGCTCGAACCGGGCGAGCCCGCGCCGGCCACGCGAGCGGGCTTTGACGCGAATGAGCTTTTGCCGTGGGAAGATTGAGTCTAATCTTCACGCATGAAAGTCAGCGGCTTCACTTTTTTGCGCAACGGGCAGAAGCTCGGCTATCCGTTCGTCGAGTCCGTCCGCTCCATTTTGCCGATTGTGGATGAATTTGTCATCGCTCTCGGCCCGTGCGACGATGACACGGAAAAAATGCTGCGCGCCATCGGCGACCCGAAAATCCGCATCATCGCGACGCAATGGAACGAACGCATCCGCAACGATTACAGCCTCAAGGGTTTTGTTTTCGGCCAGCAAAAATCCATCGCGTTGTTCAATTGCACGGGCGACTGGGCGTTTTATCTCGAAGGCGACGAGATTGTTCACGAGGACGACCTGCCAAAAATCCGCGCGACGATGGAAAAACATTTGCACAACGAGGAAGTCGAGGCGTTGTATTTTGATTACATCCATTTTCTGGGAAATAAAAACACGCGCGTCTGGAGTCCGGGATGGTATCGCACCGCGCCGAGAATTCTTCGCAACACGATTCCGGCCTGGGCGCCCAAGGGTCTTTATTTCGTCGTGCTGGAAAATCACAAGCGCAGCCGTTATCCGAAGGCCGCACCGGCGGACGCGGTCATTTATCATTACGGCAACATGCGCACGCAGGAGGAATGGAATCTCAAGGCGCAACTCGTCGGCAAGTATTGGAGCAACCAGCCCAAGCCTTTTACTTACGCGAATGTTGATCCGCAAAGTCTCAAGCCGTTCACCGGCACGCATCCAAAAGTAGTCGAGTCATGGCTGCCGCCGGCGGACGGACTTTTTCAACCCGCCGAAGGCCGTCCGCTCAAGTTCCGCGACTTTCGCCACCGCATAATGTCCAAGGTCGAAAACTGTTTTGGACTGGATTTCACGCACAAGCATTACAAGCGCGTCGCCTGAACCATGAAGCTCAAGGAATTTTTTTACGCCATGGGACTGAAGCCCGCCACGCGGGAATATTCCTACGACATCATTTCCTGCCCGCTGCCGCGCGAGGGAGAAATTTTTTACGCCCAATGGCGGCATCCCAAGGAATCCAAAAAGCAATTGACGCAGGCGTCCGTGGATGCGGCGCGAAAATTTCTGAAAGAGGGGGACGTCGCCATTGACATCGGCGCACACACGGGCGATTCCACCGTGCCGCTGGCTTTGGCTGTCGGGCCGGCGGGCGCAGTCTTCGCGCTCGAACCCAATCCATTTGTTTTCAAAATCCTGCTCGCCAATTCTTCGTTGAACAAAAAAAAGACCAATATTCATCCGCTGATGTTCGCGGCGACTCCGCGCGACGGTCAGTTTGAGTTTGAATATTCCGATCCCGGTTTTTGCAATGGCGGACTGCACCAAAATGTCAGACGACGACGGCACGCCCATTTTTTCAAATTGCAGATCACCGGCAAAAATTTGACGGATTATTTGAAACGCGAATTCCCGGATGAATTAAAACGCTTGCGCCTGATCAAAATTGACACCGAAGGTTTCGACCCGGAAGTTTTCGCTTCATTGAAAGAAATCGTCGCGCAATACAAGCCGTTCATCCGCTCGGAAATCTACCGGCATCTGCCCGAAGAACAGCGGCGCGGATATTTCGACGACCTCGCGGCGATGGGTTATCGCATCCACAAATTTGGCGGCGATGAAAATTATCAGGGCGGCGAATTGACTTCCAGCGACATGATGAACTGGGAACATTTCGACATCTTTGCCGTTCCAAAAAATCACCTCTGATTCAGTCCGTCATTTTTCAAACTTGCCCTGCCGCCAGTCTTCCCGCAGCACGGCCAGTTTTTCGAGCAGCCGCGTTTCCAGTTCCAGAATTATTTTTTCCGCGCTCAAAAACGGCGTCTGCGTTTTGGCAAGAGTTTCAAATGTCCGCAATGTCCCGCTGATTTCGCGCTCGCTGCTGGCGCGCAACGGCAGGCGTTTCCATTTCTCCTTGCCCAGACCGACGCTTGCCAAAGATTTTTTGAAGGCGTGGATCATTTCGCCTTTGGCAAAGACAGGCGGAACATCCTGGATTTTTAACGGCATCCCGATGGATTGCGTCCAGTCGCGCCATTTGAATTCCGCAAAATTTCCGTAAAGCCGGACGGGAATCCACGGCACGCGCAGCACGTCGGCCACAATCGCGCCATGCAACGCCTCCGTGATCAAAAGTTTCGTCCGCCCGATTTCGGAGAGGACTTTTTCAACGCCGCCGCCCGGCTCGATGAAATGAAATCCAATCCGGTCGCACAGATTTTTCCAGTCCGCGTGCGACGTGCTCTGATGATGCGGCATGAATGAAACGGAAAATTTCTTTTCTTCCGGCGCAGCGAACCGCCTCAATAAAATCGCCGGGTCTGTGATTGCCATTTCCGGCGGCAGATTCAATTTCGCCGCCGTGAGCGGCCCGCGCACGCAGTAAAAATTCCATTTGCGGTCAATGACCGGGAGATTTCCAACATTGCAGCCGGAACCGAAAACGATTTTCACCGGCTCGACCGGCACGTTGCGGCTCATCACCGTGCCGATGCCGAGAAACAAAATGGATTTTGTGTCGGCACAAACTTCCGGCGCGAGCCGCGACCAGAGCCACGGGTTCAAATCGTCGCCGAAATTTCCGTTGCGGACTTGGAAGTAGTAAAGCATGGCTTCAGCGCTGGCTTGATTTGCGCTGCACTTCGTAAAGCCGGGCGTATTTGAAAAATCCGTAATAACCTTCCATGAAAGCGATGATCAATCCTTCAACTCCGTCGCGAAATCCCTGTTTGAGAAAATAAGATTTGAAAAAACGCCCCGCGCCGTGGCTGAACATTTTCCAGCCCGTCGCGCGCACGCCGCGCAACCGCGCGTCGTCCGCGCCCCAATTGCTGTAGCGGCCCAATTTGCTCAAATAGTCGTCCAGACTGCGGTAGGAATAATGCAATAATTTTTCGCGGCACCAGCCCGGCGCGGTCGGCAATTCGATTTCTTCGTGCACCTGGACGTTTTGATAGCGGCCTTTGTCGCGCCGGAACAAACGTAGCACTTTGTCATTTTGCCAGTTGCCGTGGCGGATTTCTTTTCCCCAGAAAAAATTACGGCGCCGCATCCAATAGCCGTCGTGCTGCGGATTTTGAAGAATTTGTTTGATTTCAATTTCCAATTCCGGCGTCACGCGTTCGTCCGCATCCAGGATCAAAATCCATTCGTGCGCGGCCTGCGGGATGGCCCAGTTTTTTTGGGCGGCGGGATTGACATATTCGTGCTGCAAAATTTTCGTGGCCAGCGGACGCGCGATTTCCAGCGTGCCGTCCGTGCTGAAAGAATCCACGACGATGATCTCGGCGGCGAACCGCGCGCTCGCGAGGCAGTCGCCGATCATTTTTTCTTCATTGAAGCAGGGGACGATGACGCTCAACGGTGTCGCGCTCATTTGTTTTTGCACTTGCCGCGCCAGATTACTTCGGCGGGCAAACTCCGGCAATCTTCTTCGCCGCGACAAACTGCTCGCCTTGTCTGCGCGGCGGCGGCATATTTCAAAAAAATTATGCGGGACTTTTTGTTCAAGGTCTGGAATCTCGCCAGACCCTACCGCTGGCGGATGTTCTGGGGCGTGCTGATGGGCGTCCTCAACGGGCTCATCGCGCCGCTGCTCATCGGCACGGTCATGTTCGTTTACGCCGTGGTTTTTCCAGTGGCAGACACGGACGGCGACGCACAATTGCCGATGCGCCGGCTGCCCGGATTTTTGCAACACTGGTTTTTCAGCGCGCGCGATGCGTTTGCCAATGGAGCGCACGCGCATCCGTGGACGCTTGCGATGCTGATCGCCGCGATTCCGCTCGTCATGATTTTGCGCGGATTGACCGGCTATCTGAACGTCTATTTTCTGCAATGGACGGCCAGCCGCGCGGTCGCCGATTTTCGCACGCGATTGTTTTCGCATCTGGTGAATCTGTCCGCCGGATTTTTCAATGAAAATTCCTCCGGCCAGCTCGCCTCGCGCGTGATGAACGACACCTCCGCGCTGCAAAACATTTTGAACAACGCCACTTCCGTCATAGTGCGCGACCCGGTCATTCTCGCCAGCACGCTCATTTTTCTGCTCTGGCAGCAGCCGATGCTCACGCTGATTTCGCTGATCGTCCTGCCCGTCTGCGTCATTCCCATCGCCATTTTCAGCCGCAAAGTCCGCCGTCCCGCACGCGAAATGCAGGCGCAATCCGCCGACCTGATGAAAATCATGAATGAATCCTTCACCGGCCACCGCGTCGTGAAGGCTTACAATCTCGAAGGCATCGCGACCGCGCAATTCCGCGCCACCGCGCAAAAATTCGTCGGGCAATTCATGCGCATCGTCCGCGCCATGGAAATTCCCGGGCCGCTGATCGAATTTCTAGGCTCCGTCGGCATCGCGGCGATGCTCGCGTATTTGATTTATCTGTCGCCGCACTCGCGTCCCAGCCCGATGGCGTTCATCCAGCTTGTTGGCAGCATTTTTTCAATGTATGCGCCGATGAAAAATCTCACGCGACTGCAAAACCAAGTTGTTCAGGCGCGTGCCTCCACCGAACGCGCCTTTGAACTGCTCGCCACGCAAAGCATCATTCGCGAACCCACGCAGCCGAAAATCCTTCAGGCTGTAAACGCGGACATCCACTTTGACCGCGTCCATTTTTCCTACGGCGAAAAAACTGCGCTGCATGAAATCAATCTGCAGATCAAATCCGGCCAGCTCGTCGCGCTCGTCGGCGCAAGCGGTTCGGGCAAAACGACGCTTTCAAATCTGCTCCTGAGATTTTACGACCCGCAGCAAGGCGCGATCAAAATCGGCGGCACGGACATCCGCGAAGTTGCCACGCGCGATTTGCGCAACCACATTGCCGTCGTCACGCAGGAAAATGTTTTGTTCAATGAAACCGTCCGCCGGAACATCGAACTCGGGCGACCCGGCGCGACCAACGAAGAAATCATCGCCGCCGCAAAACACGCGCACGCGCATAATTTCATCATGGAAAAAGTCGGCGGCTACGATTCCATCATCGGCGAAAAAGGCGTGATGCTTTCCGGCGGCCAGCGCCAGAGAATCGCCATCGCCCGCGCCGTTTTGCGCAATGCGCCGATTTTGATCCTTGATGAAGCCACCAGCGCGCTCGACACCGAATCCGAACGCGCCGTGCAGGCCGCGCTCGACGAATTGATGCGCGACCGCACCACGCTCTGCATCGCGCACCGCCTCTCGACTATTTTGCACGCGGACATGATTGTCGTGCTTGACCAAGGCCGCATTGTCGAAACCGGCCGCCACGACGAACTCGTCAAACGCGGCGGCGTTTACCAAAAACTTTACGAACTGCAATTCCAGAACCACGTCCGCATCGAACCGCTCGCCTCGGCGTGATGGAAAAATAATTTTCCGAAACTTTGTGTCTTGGTGTCTTGGTGGTTAGAAGTTAAATTATTTCCATGTCGCACGCGGACTTTGTTCATTTGCATCTGCACACCGAGTATTCATTGCTCGATGGCGCGTGCCGTCTCGACCGGCTCGTGGACAAGGCGCATGAACTGAAATTTTCCTCGCTCGCCATCACCGACCACGGCGCGATGCACGGCGCGATCGAGTTTTATCAGGCCGCGCGCGCGAAGGGCATCAAGCCCATCATCGGCTGCGAGGTTTACGTCGCGCCCGGCTCGCGGCTGGAAAAAAAATCCGGCGGTGGTAGTGGCACGCGCGACGTTTATCATCATCTCGGTCTGCTCGCGAAGGACGAGGCCGGCTACAAAAATCTCATCAAGCTCACGACCGCCGCGCATCTGGAGGGTTATTATTACAAGCCGCGCATTGACAAAGAAATTCTCGCCGCGCACAGCGAAGGGTTGATCGCGATGTCTGGCTGTCTCGCGAGCGAAATTCCCGATTGGATTATGAAAGACCAGTTGGACAAGGCGCGCGACGCCGTGGATTTTTTCAAGCAAACGCTCGGCGCGGAAAATTTTTTCCTCGAACTGCAAAATCATGGCATTCCCGAACAGGCCAAGGTCAACAGCCATTTGATCAAGTGGTCGAAAGAATTCGGCCTGAAACTCGTTGCGACGAACGACGTTCATTATATCAACAAAAGTGATTCGCACGCGCACGATTGCCTCGTGTGCATCGGCACGCAGGATTTGCTGAGCAATCCCAAGCGCATGAGCGCGGGTTATGTGCCGGAACAATTTTTCCTCCGCAGCGCTGAAGAAATGAAGGCGCGTTTCGCCGAAATTCCTGAAGCGGTGACAAACACGCTCGAAGTCGCGGAGAAATGCAATTTGGAAATCAAATTTCCCAAAGCGACCCAGGACCTGCATTATCCAATTTTTCATCCGCCGGAACATTTCACGCGCGAAGGTTATCTGCGCAAACTGCTTGCCGAGGGTTTGCACAAGCGCTATGGCATTCACGCGCGGGCTGAAGGACACGAATTTATTGTCGAACGCGTCGAAGACCCGGCGCGGTTGCCGACTTTTTCCAAGGACACAACTGAAGCTGCCGCCGTAAAAACCTTGATTGACCGGTTGCAGCTTGAAATGAAAGTCATCGAGAAGACGGGCTTTCTAAGTTATTTTTTGATCGTCGCCGACTTCATCCGCTACGGCCACGAACATGGCATCGCTTGCGTGGCGCGCGGTTCCGCCGCCGGTTCGCTCGTCATCTATCTGCTTGAAATCGCGAATGTTGATCCGATCCGCTACGGACTTCTCTTCGAAAGATTTTTGAATCCCGAACGCGTGAATCCTCCGGATATTGACATTGATTTCGCCGATGACCGGCGCGCGGACGTCATCAAATACGTTTCCGAAAAATACGGAAAAGATTCCGTCGCGCAAATCATCACGTTCGGCACGATGGGCGCGAAAAGCGTCGTGCGCGACGTCGCGCGCGTGATGGGTTTGCCTTACGGCGACGGAGACCGGCTCGCAAAATTGATTCCGTTCGACCTGAAAATGACGCTCGAAAAAGCGCTCAAGCAATCGCCGGAACTCAAGGAGGCTTACCAGAACGAAGACGTCACGCGCGAGCTGATTGACACCGCGCTCATCCTCGAAGACATCACGCGCAACGCGAGCGTCCACGCCGCTGGCGTCGTCATCGGCGACCAACCGCTTGTGAATTTGCTGCCGCTCAAGCAGGACGAAGACGGCTCGCTCGTGACGCAATACGCGATGAATCCCGTCGGCGATCTCGGCCTGTTGAAAATGGATTTTCTCGGCCTGAAAACTTTGACGGTGATTCGCAACACCTGCGAAATGGTCAGGCGCACGCAGGGGATTGAAATTCCGATTGAAAATCTCCCGCTCGACGATGCGAAGACTTACGATTTGCTGAACAAGGCGGAGACGCTCGGCATTTTTCAATTGGAATCCGGCGGGATGCGCGACTTGTGCCGGAAATTCCAGATCAGCTCCGTCGAACACATCACCGCGCTCATTGCGCTGTATCGTCCCGGCCCGATGGAACTCATTCCCGAATTCATCAAACGCCGGCACGGCGAAATTGAAATCAAATATGAGCATCCGTTGCTCGAACAAATTTCCAAGGAGACTTACGGCATCTTGATTTATCAGGAGCAAGTCATGCAGGCCACGCAATTGCTCGCCGGTTTCACGCTCGGCGCGGCGGATATTTTGCGCCGCGCGATGGGCAAAAAGAAGGTTGAAGAAATGGCGCAGCAGCGCGAGAAGTTCGTGAAAGGTTGCGCCGAAAAAAACAAGATTCCGAAAGCGAAAGCCGACCAGATTTTCGACTTGCTCGAAAAATTCGCCGGTTACGGCTTCAACAAATCGCACGCCGCCGCGTATGCCATCGTCGCGTATCAGACCGCGTATCTGAAAGCGAATTATCCCGTGGAATTTTTCTGCGCCATGATGACGAACGACATGGCGAACACGGAAAAGTTGAGCGAATACATCGCCGAGGCGCGCGAGTTCGGCATCGATGTTCTGCAGCCGGACGTGAACGAGAGTGAAATGTTTTTCGCGCCCGCGCGTGAGGGCAAAGCCATCCGCTTCGGCCTCGTGGCCATAAAAAATGTTGGTGAAGCCGCCGTCGAGGCGATTTTAAAGGCGCGCAAGGAAAATGGAAATTTCAAATCGCTGTCCGAATTATGCGAGCGCGTGGATGGTCGCTCTTTGACGCGGAAAACGATTGAAGCACTTGTTAAAACCGGCGCGTGCGATTCGTTCGGCCAAACGCGCGCGACATTGTTCGCGCAGATCGAACGCACACTGGCGCGCGCGGCGAGCATTCTTTCCGACAAACAAAAAGGACAAAGTTCGCTCTTCGGCGCGCTGGAAGAAAAAGCGCCGCCGATGCCCGAAGCGATTTCCAATCTGCCAGAATGGCCGCAGCATGAATTGCTCGCGCACGAAAAAGAGCTTTTGGGATTTTATGTCACCGGCCATCCGCTCACGCCGTTCGTTCCGATTCTGGAAAAATATGCGCTGACGAACACGGCGAAGCTTTCCGAATTTCCGAACCGCAGTTTGACGCGCATCGGCGGATTGATCGCGGCGGTGCAGCACAGTGTTTCAAAAAAATCAGGCAAGCCGTATTCGATGGTCACGCTCGAAGATTTGGAAGGTTCGGTGCAAATCCTTTGCATGAACGAGAATTACGACAAGTTCCGTCCGCTGCTCGAGGCGAACAAGGCGATTCTTGTCATCGGCGAAGTGAATGTCGGCGAGGACAAGCCGAAAATTTTCCCGCAGGAAATCATGCCGCTCGAAGACGCGCCGAAAAAATTCACGAAGCAGGTTCACTTGCGGCTGCACACGGCGCATTTGAAGCCGGAGCAATTGAACGCCGTGACGGAGCTTGTCGCGGCGCATCCGGGCAAATGCCCGCTGCTGCTGTGTTTCATGCAGCCCGGCGGCGGGATTATTTTCATGGACACGAGCGAGCGGTTCAGCGTCACGCCGTCGCTGAAATTGCAGCACGAGGCCGACGCGCGGTTTGGCGAGGAAACTTATTACGCGAAAGTGGACACGGCTTTGCCGGAGCGCCAATCACGCTGGCCGCGCAAAACGGAAAATGGCAGCAGTGAGG
>Ga0210392_10001891_pt1 | contig 10809 bp, 7 predicted proteins | sample IncBWC30OmetaG_FD_161057 | JGI IMG/M metagenome (GOLD analysis project Ga0210392, IMG submission 161057) | Forest soil microbial communities from Barre Woods Harvard Forest LTER site, Petersham, Massachusetts, United States - Inc-BW-C-30-O ...
GGCCGTGGGAGGACGCCGACCGCCAGCTCGCGAGCCGGATGATTTCTTACTGGGTGAATTTTGCAACGACGGGAAATCCCAACAGCCCCGGCCTGCCCGCCTGGCCGGCGTACGATCCGAAAACCGACCTCTCGATGGAACTGGGCCACCGGGTGGGTGCCCGTCCGGTTCCGAACCCGGCACAACTGGATTTTCTGAAAAAAATTCTGGATAAGGACGCCCGGTGACAGTTTGCGGGCGGAGGGAAATTGAACGATACTCTTTCCAAATCGTGATGCGCATTTTGAAGCAAGCCATTCTCCTCGTTGCGGCCGTGTTGGCTTGTGGTCGCGGTGCGCAGGGCGCGGATGTGGTGATTGACCGGGCGCAGACATTTCAAACGATCGAAGGCTGGGGTCACGGCGGCGGGGTGCTCGGCGGGACAGCCGGGGCGGCCGCAATGCTTTCGCCAGCGCTGGCCGATCCGGTGAATTACCAGTATCTCGATTTCTTGATTGATGACCTGGGATTGACCGGTTCGCGGACGTGGGAAGTGGGCCCGCGTATCGACGGGACGGGCATCGACCACGGTGACTGCGATATCGTTGACTGGGGGTTGTTCGAGAGCGACACGCTCGGTCCGCAATCTGCCGCCTATCTCGTTTATTATCAAAACCGGATTCTGGCAGAAGGTTTTCAACCCTCATTTTATTCAAGCCCGGGCTATCCGACGCACGCATCCGATGTGAAGCCGTGGGTGATGAATCATCCGGGCGAACGGGCGCAGCAGATCTGGGCAAGCGCGCTGTTTTGCAAAACCAACTACGGGCTGAACATCAGTTACGGGGTCATCTATAACGAGCCGTCGATCGCGTCCACGATCCTGGCGGACGACATCAAAGCGCTCGGCCCGCGATTTGTCGCACATGGCCTGGCCACGCGGTCGCAATACGCCGAGGCGGTCGCACCGCTGACGGATTGGGGCTACATGACGCCGGAATTCAGCGATCCGGACATGTGGCCGTGGGTCGGGCGCATTTCGTATCATAATTATGGCACGGCGGATCCTTACCGGAGCTACCTCCGGGATTTTGGAAAGGCGAAAGGGCTCACGACGGCGCAGACGGAAATGGGCAGCCCCTCGTTTGACGATCTGTACGCCGATCTGACGCTGGCCGGTGTCACTTACTGGGAGGTGGCCTACAGCGCAAACGAAACACTGGTTCCCAACGCGGGACTGACGGCATTCACGCCCTCAAACTATTACATCCGCCTGCGCGAGCTGATGCATTATGTCCATCCGGGAGCGATGCGGATCGGCACGGCGGCGAGCGATCCGGCGTTTCATGTCCTCGCTTTTTCGCAGGGCGGCAAAGTGACCACGGTCATCGAGAACACTTCGGGTTCGACGCAAACGGTCAATTTGAGCGGGTTGCCACCCGGCAGTTACGGAATTTCGCAGGCACAATCCGGCGCGACTTCTTTCAAAGAGTATGGCATCCACACGGTGGCGGCCGACGGCACATTGACAGTGACAAATGTGACCGGCAACTCATCCATCACGACGGTGTATCCGTATGCCGGCACAAACCAGCCGCCGACGATCGAGGTCTGGGGCGCGAGCCCGGGATTTCTGGTCGCGCCCACGAATACGGCGACGGTTTCAGTCATCGCCAACGACGCCGAACTCGCCGCGCTGACCTATCGCTGGTCCGTGACCAACCAGCCAGCGGGGGCGAACGCCGTGTTTGCCAATTCAAACGCCGCCACCACGGCCGTCAGCGGGTTGACCGCGGCCGGAACCTATGTTTTCAACGTGAACGTGAGCGACGGGGTGAACGTTTCATCGAAGCAGGTGTATCTGGTCGCGTACGATTCCACGCCGCCGCCGGTGCTCGGCCAGACGGGGTTCCGGATTAACGCGCCTTACGGGCTGGTCTTCGGGGATCCCAGCGGCACGACGCATGCGAACATCGAACTGCCGACGTCATCCGCCACGTTGCAGGCGGGGATATCGGACCTGGCGAACAGCGATTTTACCGGGCGCGGCACGTGGAGCATCGTCAGCCAGCCGGCCGGGGCGAACGCGGGATTGAGCGGCGGCACGGTCTATATTTTTGTCAGCATCCGCGCCAACGTGACGAACATGGTCGTGCCGGGTGATTATGTTTTCCAGGTCAATGTGACCAATCCCGGCCATCCCGACCTCACCGCCCAAATCATCTGCACGGTCAATGCCGCAAGCTCCGCACCCGTCGTCAGCTCCATCACGGCTGCGCCAACCGGTGTGACGCTGCCGGTAAACTCGCTCCAGCTTTCGGCGATGACCAGCGGCTCGACGAACCAGCCATTGCGCCATTGGTGGGCGGTGAAAACGGTTCCCGTGGGCGCGAAACCGTTGTTTGATCATCAGGGCGCGACCAATACCACCGTCGGCAACTTGAACCTGCCCGGCAACTATACTTTTACGTTGCGCGTTTTTGACGACCTGCACATGACGACCCAGGACAAGACGATCACCGTGAGCGCCGCGCCGGGCGCGCCGGTCATCACCAGTGCGGCGGCGGCGTCGGTCATCGCCGGCGCGCCATTCGCTTACACCATCACGGCCAGCGGCAGTCCGGCCGGTTTCGGCGCGATCAATCTGCCGCCGGGATTGACGTACACCAACGGGGTGATTTCCGGCGCGCCGTCGATCGTGGGGACTTACAACATTCAGATCAGTGCCACCAATGCGAGCGGTGCCGGCTATGGGAACCTTGCCTTGACGGTCAAATTGCCGCTGCCGACGATCACCAGTTCTGCGACGGCGGACGGTTTGGTGAACGTGGCTTTCAATTACACGATCCAGGCCACCGGCGTGGCGACCAGTTTCAGCGCGACCGGCCTGCCTCCTCCGCTGGTGTTAAATTCCCTCACCGGCGCGATCACCGGCACGCCGACAAACGCCGGCATTTCCAACGTGATAATCACCGCCAGCAATTCCACCGGTCCGACCACCAACTTGTTGACCATCGTCATCTACAGCAGCACCGCACCCGTGCCGGTGGTCACGAGCGCGCTGACGGCAACGGGAAGCCTGTCAGCCAGCTTCAATTACACAATCACCGCCACAAATTATCCGACCAGTTTCTTCGCGATCGGCCTGCCGCTGGGGCTTTCTTTTGATCCCGCCAGCGGGCGTATTTTCGGGATACCCGCCGTGACCGGCAATTTTCCAATCACGCTTCGCGCCATCAACAACGGTGGAACCGGCAGTACCAACCTCGCGCTGACCATCAATCCCGAGCCGGCGCCGAGGATCGATTCGGTGGCGATGCAAAACGGATTTGCCATGTCATTCTTGACGTTGACGAACCGGCATTACGCCGTCGAATGGATTTCAAATCTGGTGAGTGCCAACTGGGTGGCGTTGACCAATGGAATGACCGGCAACGCGGCAACCCAAACCGTGACCGACCCGGCAACGAATTTGCCCGCCCGCTTTTACCACCTCAAAGTCACAACGCCATAAATCTGCCCGGTTCAGACGGCAAGCTTGTAGCCGACGCCGTGGATGGTAAGCAGATGTTTGGGCTCGCCGCCGTTGTCGCCGAGTTTTTTGCGGAGCTGGACGATGACCTGGTCCAAGGTGCGCGTAGTGCCGTAGTAGTTGTAGCCCCAGACTTCGTTCAGCAGCTTGTCGCGGGACAGCACTTCGCCGGCATGCGCATGGAAGACCTGGAGCAGTTTCACTTCCTTGGCCGTGAGTTCCTCCACTGCCCTGCCCCGCTTGAGCTGGAAGGTTTTCGGATCAATGATCGCCTCGCCGATCTTGAAGGGCTTTTCGTCCAGAGCCTGATTGGAGACCGGGCCTCCACCAATCCGGCGAAGCAAGGCCTGGATACGGGCGAGCAATTCGCGAACGCCGAAGGGTTTGGTGACGTAATCATCCGCGCCGAGGTCGAGGCCAATGACCTTGTCGATCTCCTGGCCTTTGGCGGTGAGCATGAGGATGGGCGTGGAAATCTTTTTTGTGCGGAGCGCCTTGCAGATGTCGTATCCGCTGGCACCGGGAAGCATGACATCCAGCACGATGAGCGTGGGCTGCATTTTGGTGACGGCGGCGACCGCCTCGTCACCACGGTTGCAGGAGGAGGTCTCGTAACCCTCGCTTTTCAAGACCTCCTCCAAACCCAGCAGGATGTGCGGGTCATCTTCGACGATTAAAATCTTGGTTTTCATGATATTTAACCACGGATGGACACGGATAAACACAGATTACGGAGCGCGGGTCTGTGACCCGCAGGAATTCCGATAACCCCGTTCGCGTTAAAATAATTCACAGCGTGGCCACGAAGCGAAGGTCCTGCGGGTCGCAGACCCGCGCTCCGCCGCCTGAAGGCGGAACTCCAACCCGACTTATGCTGATTTTGATTCATAAATGCGTCAGGATGATTTGATCGGTAGCCGCAGCACGAAGCAGCTGCCGCCGGCGTCGCGGGATTCGTACGCCACGTCGCCGCCGTGGGCGCGGGCGATCTGGCGGGCGATGGTCAGCCCCAGGCCGGAACCCTGGATGCCGCTCGCGAGGGAATCATGGGCGCGGTAAAATTTCTCGAACACCTTTTCCTCGCTGCCGCGCGGCACACCGGGGCCGCGGTCCAGCACCTTGATTTCAGCGTGGGGCAGCGGCGATTGCTTCAGCGCCAATTGCAGACCGATTTCCTTGCCGCCGTTGGAATATTTTTCAGCATTCGACAGCAGATTGACGATGATTTGCGACAGCGCATCGGCATCGCCCTGGACGGAAACCGGAGCGGAGGGCAGTTCGCAATCGAGCTTGAAACCGTTCGCCTCCAGATGCGGGCGGAAGGTTTCAGCGGTCGAGCGGACCACTTCGGTAAGGTCGCAGGTTGAGAAATTGTATTTCTTCTCGCCGCTTTCCATCCGGGAGAAATCGAGGACGTTGTTGATGAGGCGGGTGAGCCGCGCGGCCTCGGCGGTGATGATGTTCAGGTAGGAACGTTGCTTGGCCTCGTCGGTGACCCGTCCGTCGGCGAGCAGTTCCGAGAACATGCGGATGGAGGTCAGCGGCGTTTTCAGCTCGTGCGAGACGTTGCTTACGAAATCGGTCTTTTGCCGGGCCAGGGTCAATTCCAAGTTCAGGTTACGGATGATGAGCCAGCTGCCGAGGATGATGGCCAGCACCAGCACGGCGATGAGCAGGCCGATGACCAGATTGGCGTAGCAAACGGTGCGCGTGAGCGAGGTCGGGTCGACGAGGTAGGCGGCGACCTCCCAATGCGGGAGGGCATCGCCAATCTCGGTGGCGGCGAAAGGCCGCTTCCAGTTCGCATGAAAATTTTGCCGGGAAAAAACCACGGGTTTGGCATTGTCATCGAGCAACACGAGGCATATCTGATCGCGCAATTCGGGGTCCGCCTGGACGATATCGCGGAGACCGTCCACGACGCGGGTCAGGTTCAATTGCGCACCAAAAATCAGGTCGGGGTCGCGATTGAGCCGGTGCCAGAACATCAGGTTGAGCTTGTTCTGGAGAAACCGGGCAAGCATCCCGTCCGTGCCGCTGCCGATAAGCTGGTTGAACTCCCCTTCCGCCGGGATCACGCGCGACAGGTTTTTCTGATCTTCATCCGCCGCATCCTTGGCCATCACTTGAAAGGACTCGTTTTGAGGGGTGACTTTGCGGGCCTTCGCCTTCGAGTTGTAGACGCCTGGCACCGGCGACTGGCTGGCTGCACTGCGCGCAAATGATGGCGCCGGCTGGTCGGGCTGGACTTTGTCAGTGTCAGCACGGGTCCTGGCCATGGCGTTGTCCGGTTCAAGTTTCTCGGCCGCCGGGGCGGCGGCGTTGGCAACCGCCAGCGACTGCTGCACCTGCTTCTGGCTGCTCCCGCCAAAATTATTATACCCATAACCGCGCGCGCCACCGTTTCCGCCACCGTTGCTGGTGATCGCGGTGTCCGGCGTGTTATTTGCAACCGTGTTGATGTTGCCGTAGACCTCGGCGGATTCACGATTGCCCAGGAATGCGCCATTATCCGAATAAAAACTTTTCGCTTCGTCCCGGGCATTGGCGGGCAGGGACAGGATTTTCCCGGAGCGCGTGACGCAGAAGCCGACCTCGGCGAGCGGCCAGTGCTGGCGGATTTCGCTGTCAAATTGGGCACCGACGGAGCGGGCATCCCGGTCGCCGACGATGGTTTCAACTTGTGCGCTGAATTCCTGTTGCTGTTGCGAGAGGTAATCGGAGATGTTCTGCGCGAGGGCATCCGTCACCCGCTGGTAAAGGAGCGACTGCTGGCGTTCCAGGAGGAACTGCTGGTCACGGAGCGAGCGCACCGCCAGCCACGCGAGCACGAGGCTGGGCACGAGCACGGCCAACACAAAGACCAGGGCAACTTTTCGCATGGCAGGTTTTTATCATCCGCATTTTGGCCGCGCGCGTCCAGCGGCCAGTTGGGGTTACTCAAACTTTGACGGCGCGGTTTCCTGCGCACTTTCGTACAGAAGCCGGTAGCCCAATTCGAAAGCATTGGTGGATTGGTCATGCACGTAGGCGAGGCGCAAGGCCGGTTCGGCAAAACGTCCGAGCGCCTTGATCTCATGTACCGCCGCAGTTCGTCCACCGGCGTCACCGGCGGCGGCCCGCGTCAAGTTGCCGGACAACTCCAAGGCGGTCCTCGGGGTGATGATCTCAGCGCGCCCCACCATGACGCGCACAAGCTTGAGCGGCTTCGGGTTCAGGGTCATCGGCAGCGTCTCATCCGTCCAGGCGCGCGGCAGAATGTAAAGGACGCGGTCGCCTTCCTCGGCGAACCAGGAGTCCTTCCAGGTGTTGACCATGGCGGCGGCTTCGGCCTTGAACAAGCCGGCGTCCATGAGCGCAGCCTGCACCTGGGGAAAGATTTCCGATTGGAATTTTTCCAGCGGAACAAAGTCCGCGGGCTGCAGGCGCGGGCACGAAACGGAATCCCCGGCCGCAAGCCTTGGCAAGGTGGCAAACGCGGCGGTTTTTCCGTGTCCGGCATCGTGCACGCTGATCAAGAACAGATGGGCCAGATCGCCCGTGCCGGAGTTGTTGGCAGTCACGGCACCGCCGGCATCCATGCTGACACGCAACGGGGTTTTGAAACTGCCTGCGCCACGGTAAAAGATAAATTTGTCCACTTCGCTGACCCGGTTGGTCGGTCCGGCAAAGTCCACCTGCACAATGTCGCTGCCAGTTTCGCGCGCGGCAAAGTAATGGCTGCCTGATTTATCCTGCGGCAGCACGTATATATCGGCCGAATTTATTGCGGGCGCCACGAGCCGCAAATCCTTCCACACCGCCCGGCTCTCGCCGAGCGTGGAGTCGCAGGCGACATTTGTATTGACCGGCAAAGACGGCCCGATCTGCGTGGCTTGCGGATACCATTCGGTGATAAATCCTTTTGGAAAATCAACGCCGACATCCACCTTCATATCCTGATGGGAGTAAAAGTAGATCACGGGTGTTTCCATCCTTTGCAGGGTCACCATGCCGCCTTTGCCAATCCGTACGGCCGTCATAGGCTCGCGATTGAGCCCGGGCCGGTTCCAGTTGTAGACAAAGCCGGGCAGTTCGGCAGTTTGCAGCGGACGCCACGGCAACAGTTCCCCATCACCACCTTGAACCGAGGTGAAGGTGCCCCATTCATGCACAAGGTAACCGTTCTGGGCAAACACCGGTGACAGCGGGTCCGATGCAGCCATGATCAAACCGGACAGGCAGATGAGCTTTTTCATAGGCGACCCTGAGTTGGACATGATTTTGACAGTTTTGGCAAGGATTCGCTCATTTTGAATTACGCGTGCCCCAGGACTGCGACTGCATCATCTTGCGCGAACCGCTGCCGTATTGCCCCTCGTCCAAGTCACGATAGAAGTTGGTGACGTTGGCCGTCTCCGCCCTGATCTGCACCTGCATGGCGGCGGGGGCAGCCGCATAGGCCCGGCTGAGCGAATCATTTTGCGCGGCGAGTATCTGCGCCGCCTGTTTGTAATTGCCCGCGTCCGCCTGCGCGATGGCCTCGTCCTTGGCGACGGCGGTGAGCACCAGCTCTTTCTCCGCCACAACCGCGCCGTTGACGGATTTGTCAGAGTCGGACCGGTCGTCAGTGAACCGGACCTTGGCCTGGTCATCAGCCGTTTCCACCGTGCCACCGTTAAGTTCATCGGTGTAGCTGACCTTGACGCGGGCGATCTCCGGCTGGTCGCCGTTCACCCGGCAGCGCAGGAGGAGGTAGCGGGTTTGGCCGGCGGTGAACTGGCTCAGGTTCACGCTAGCCCGCTGGCTCTCGAACGTTTCCGGGCGGCCGATGAAGCCGAGCGGCGTGACGCCATCCGGACAGATGATCTCGATGCGCACATCGCGCGCGGCGACCTCCAGCATTTCGCCCAGTTCCTTCGCAAAAATCGCGGGCAGCTTTTCCGTGTCCTTGACGTAGTAATAATTTGCATCGCTCGACTCGGCGAGCGCGGCCATGAGATCTTCATTGTAGTCGTCACCGACGCCGATGGTGGTGACGGAGATGCCGCGCCCGGCAAGTTCACTGCCCAGACGTCGCAACTGGCGGGGTGTGCTGGGACCGACGTTGGCCAAGCCGTCCGAGAGCAGAATGACCCGGTTGATGCGTTTGTTGGAAAGATATTCCTCGATCTGGTCCGCGCCGAGTTTCACACCGGCGTACAAGGCGGTGCTGCCATCGGCCCGAATGCCTTCAATCTTTTCCTTCAAGGCATCCTTGTCCGTGACCTTTTGCGCGGGCACAAGCACCCGGGCCTCGTCACTAAAAATAACGATTGAAAAGACATCGTTGGGGGTAAGCCGGTCAACGAGTTGCATCGCCGCCTGCTTGGTCTTTTCCAGCTTGGCGCCGGTCATGGAGCCGGATTTGTCCAGTACCACGGCGAGGTTCAGCGGTGTGCGATGAGATTTTTTCTTCCCGGTGACGGCCGAGAGGTCGATCTTGACCACGACCTCCTGGGGCAATCCTTTTAGGACGACCTCGCGGTCCGGCAGGAGTTTCAGTTGCAGAGTTTCTTCAGCGAACAGGTTTGCGAAGCAGGCCGTCGCCAGACCAAGGGTGAGCAGTATTTTTTTCATGCCCCCACTTTGCCGCAGGGCCAGACGCAAGTTGTCAGGGTGGCGTGAAAGGTTTGTAAAAGAATTGTAAAATGGCGGCCAAAACAGTTTTGCAATTTCAGCAGCCAACAGCCAATCTTCGGACATGTCGCAGCCGCTCGCGCTGGTTTTTTACGAACGCCTGATGCCCGGCAGCCAGTTGGTGAACTGGCTGCAGGACCTTAATTACCGCGTGCTGGCCGTCAACAACGCCGCCCTGTTGGCCGCGACCGCCAAACGCGAGAAGCCCCTGGTGCTGCTGGCGGACCTGAAATCGCGGGCAGATGTGCGGACAGCCATCGAAAAAATCAAAGCCGACCCGGAGACGGCGCATGTGCCGGTGATCGCCTTCGCGCCGGACGATGATGCGGAAATGCTTGCCACAGCGAAACTTGCAGGAGCCGACCTCACCACCGGAGAATCCGCCCTAGGCAGCCACCTGCCGCAATTGTTAGAGCAGGCCCTGCATTTGGAGTGAACAACTTTCCCTTGACGCAGGGATAAATCCTTTTCATAGTCGGCCTTGCAACAACCGAGGCATGAGTATTTGGGCAAATTGATGTTTCACGGACATGGCTGTACCAGCCGTGTCCGTTTCTATTTTCCCCGGCCTCGAAAATCAGGAGCAGTTATGGCCAGCGGCAAAGTTAAGTGGTTTGACAATAAAAAGGGGTTTGGCTTCATCGCCCAGAGCGGCGGGCAGGACGTTTTCGTGCATCATACGTCCATTGCCGGGGGAGGCTTTAAAACCCTGAACGAAGGAGAAGAGGTCTCCTTCGACGTCATCCCCAGCGACAAAGGTCTGAAAGCCCAAAACGTCCAACGTTTGAGTCCGTCGTAGCGCGAGCTCCGCCGGATTTTTGTTTGTTCCGCCCAGCGGAAGTTTTTCGTTCGCCAGCAAGGAACGTGACGGGTATTTTCACCTCATGCTGGAACCAAACACGCCACCGATCACGAGCCTTTATGTGCACGTGCCGTTTTGCGCGCACAAGTGCGAGTACTGCGCGTTCTATTCCGAGGCGTCCTCCGGCGAACTGATCAACCGCTACGTTGGCGCACTGGTGCGCGAACTGGAGATCACCGCGCACGACCTGAAACCAAAAACAATCTTCTTCGGCGGCGGCACGCCATCGCTTCTCAACCTGCGGCAATGGGAAACCATTTTGCGGACGATGGAGCGGCTGAACCTGCTGGGCGCGGAGGAATTCACGGTGGAAAGCAATCCGGCCACCGTCTCGGCCGATAAATCCAAGCTGCTGCGTGATTTTGGCGTGAACCGTATCTCGATGGGCGTGCAATCGCTCGACGAGAAGCTGCTCGACCGCCTGGGCCGCATCCATTCGCGTGAACAGGTCTTCAAATCTTTCGACATCCTGCGCAAGGCGGGCTTTGACAATGTGAACCTCGACCTGATGTTCGCCATCCCGACACAGACGATGGAGACTTGGCGCGAGACGCTCAACGAGATCATCGCGATGCAGAGCGAGCATCTTTCGAGCTACGAAGTGATCTACGAGGATGACACGCCGTTGTTCCAACAATTGCAGGCGGGGGAATTTTCCGTGGATGAAGAGCTGGCGTGCGCGATGTATGAGGAACTGATTTCGCGTTCAGGCGCCGCCGGTTTTCACCAGTATGAAATCGCAAATTTTGCCCGCGATGCAAAATCCGCACAGCCGCCC
>Ga0210392_10001892_pt1 | contig 10806 bp, 9 predicted proteins | sample IncBWC30OmetaG_FD_161057 | JGI IMG/M metagenome (GOLD analysis project Ga0210392, IMG submission 161057) | Forest soil microbial communities from Barre Woods Harvard Forest LTER site, Petersham, Massachusetts, United States - Inc-BW-C-30-O ...
GCGATGATGGTCAGATCATCGCCGAACAGCATGAGCGCCAACAGTGCGCCTATGCCCGCCGAGGGCAATGTCGACAAAATGGTGATGGGGTGAATGAAGCTCTCGTATAGAACCCCGAGCACGATGTACATGACCATGACGGCCGCAATCAGGAGCAGCAATTCGTTGCTCAAGTTGCTGCGAAATGCGAGCGCCGCGCCCTGAAACGTCGTGCGGATGCTGATCGGCAAGCCGAGGGTCTTTTCGGTGTTCTCGATGGCGGTAACCGCCGACCCGAGCGAGGCATTCGGCGCAAGGTTGAAGGAAACGGTGGTGGCCGGAAACTGCGCCAAATGATTGATGAGTATGGGGCGCGTTTGCACATCGACCTTCGCGATCGCCGACAACGGCACCTGGCCGCCGCCGGCGGATGGGACATAAATGGACGCCAGATCGTCGACCGACCGATAGGCCTTCGGATCGGCCTCCATGATCACGCGGTACTGATTCGACTGGGTGAATATGGTCGAGACGATCCGTTGGCCGAAGGCATCGTAAAGCGCGTTGTCGACGGTGCCGACGCTGATCCCCAGGCGCGCGGCGCTATCGCGGTCGATGGTCACGTATGCCGCGAGTCCGTTGTCTTCCTGATTGCTCACGACGTCCGACAGCTGCGGCAATTGCGCCAGCGCCGCCACCAATTTCGGCGTCCAAGTCGACAATGCGGTCGAATCGGCGCTCTCCAAGGTAAACTGATATTGGGTGCGGCTGATGGTGTTATCCAGCGTGAGATCCTGCACCGGCTGCATGTAGACCGTGATCCCTGAAACATCGGCGGTTTCGTCGCGCAGCCGCCGGATCGCGTCGGTCACGGTTGTGGAGCGGTCGGCGCGAGGCTTCAGATTGATCAGGAAGCGGCCGCTGTTCAACGTGACATTGTTGCCATCCACGCCGATGAACGAAGAGAGACTGACGACATCGGGATCCTTGAGGATCGCCGCGGCGAGGGCTTGCTGGCGCGCGGCCATGGCGGAGTAGGAAATCGACTCGGACGCTTCCGATACTCCTTGAATCAGGCCCGTGTCTTGATCGGGAAAGAAGCCCTTGGGAATCAGCACATAGAGCAGCGCAGTCAGCGCGACCGTTCCGGTCGCAACCCACATCGTCGATTTTTGATGGTCGAGCACCCAGGTAAGGCGGCGGCCGTACCATTCGACGACCGCGGTGAACCACTTCCCGGATTCCGTCTGAGCACGTGCATTTTTCGGGCGGTGCTTCAGCAGCCTCGCGCACAGCATGGGTACCAGCGTGAGAGAGACCACGGCCGATATCAAAATCGTCACCGCAAGCGTGACCGCAAACTCCCGGAACAACCTGCCGACGACGTCCTGCATGAAAAGCAGGGGAATGAGCACCGCGATGAGCGAGATGGTCAGGGAAATAATCGTGAAGCCGATCTGGCCCGCGCCTTTGAGCGCGGCCTCGAGCGGCGATTCGCCGGCTTCGATGTAGCGGGAAATATTTTCGATCATGACGATGGCATCGTCGACCACGAATCCGGTCGCAATGGTCAACGCCATCAGCGACAGATTGTTCAGGCTGAAATTGGCCAGGTACATGACCGCAAATGTACCGATGAGCGACAGCGGCACCGACAAGCTCGGGATGATGGTGGCGGGAATATTGCGCAGGAACAGCCAGATCACGAGCACGACGAGCACGACCGCCAATATCAATTCGAATTCAACATCCTTGACGGAAGCGCGGATGGTGATCGTGCGGTCCGTGAGCAGAGCCACGTCCACGCCCGCGGGCATGTCCGCCTTGAGCGAGGGCAGCAGCTCTTGGATCCTGTCGACGACGTCGACGACGTTTGCGCCGGGTTGCCGTTGGACGTTCAGGATCAGCGCAGGAACCGAATTCATCCAGCCGCCCAATTTGGAATTTTCCGCGCCCGACAGGAGGGTCGTTACATCCTTGAGACGCACCGGCGCGCCGTTCTTGTAGGCGACCACGACGTTGCCGTAGTCATCGGCGTTTCGGATCTGATCGTTGGTGTTGATCGTATAGGCGTTGGCGGGCCCGTCGAGCGTGCCCTTTGGGCCATTCTGATTGGCGTTGTTGATCGTGGTGCGCAAGTCGTCCAGATTGAGTCCATACGCCGCCATCGCCCGGGGATTGGCGACCACTCTCACCGCCGGACGTTGGCCGCCGCTGATGCTGACCACGCCCACGCCTTTGATTTGCGAAATCTTCTGCGCGATTCGCGTGTCGACCAGGTCCTCGACATCCGTGAGCGCCATGGTCTTCGATGTGATGCCGAGAATAAGAACGGGCGCGTCGGCGGGATTGACCTTGGCGTAGATCGGCGGCGCGGGCAGGTCCTGGGGAAGCAGGTTCTGTCCGGCGCTGATCGCGGCTTGGACTTCTTGTTCCGCCACGTCGATGGCCAGCGAAAGGGTGAATTGCAACGTGATGACCGAGGCGCCCGCCGAGCTGGTCGAGGACATCTGGCTCAAGCCCGGCATTTGTCCAAATTGTTTTTCCAGCGGCGCCGTGATGGCGGAAGTGATCACCTCGGGGCTGGCGCCGGGATAAAACGTCTGCACCTGGATCGTCGGATACGCAACTTCGGGCAGCGCAGAGAGCGGCAGCTGCAAATAGGCCATCGCGCCCACGATCAATATCGCCACCATCAACAACGTGGTGGCGACGGGCCGCAGAATGAAGATGCGTGAAGGGTTCACGGCATCACGGCGATGAGGGTGGTTTGCCGCGCCCCTTGCCGCGGCGCGCGCCTGGTGTGCCGGGCGCGCCTGGTGTGCCGGGCGCGGCTGCCTGGCCGGGTGGCTGCGCCGCGGCGGCAGGCGCGGGCGCCGAACCCGGCAATTGGACTTGCGCGCCGTCGCGCAGCCGGTCCCCACCTTCGGTGACGACAACTTCGCCGGTCTTGAGCCCGGCGTTCACCGCAACCCGTTCGCCATCGACCACGCCCAATGTCACCGGGCGCACGCTTACGGTGCGGTCCGCATTGACCAGATACACGAAGGTGGTTGCGACGCCGTTGGGTGCGCCCCTGCGCACCGCTGCGTTCGGCATGCAGACTTGATCGTGCAAGGTATCCACCAGCAGCTGAACATTGACGAATTGATTCGGAAACAGCGCGCCGTCCGCATTGTCGAACTGCGCGCGCAGCTTGACGGTTCCGGTCGTCACGTCGATCGAGTTGTCGACGGTCAGCAGCTTGCCATCGGCAATTTTGGTCGCATTGGTGCGATCAAAGGCCTCGACGCTGAGAACGGCGCCGGCATGCACCTGCTTCATGACGGCGGAAACATTGTCCTCGGGAATGGAGAAAATCACCGTTATGGGCTGCAGCTGATTGATGAGCACGATGCCGTTGGCGTCGCCGGGTGTCACGTAGTTCCCCTGGTCGACCTGGCGCAACCCGACTCGGCCCGTCACCGGCGCGATGATGTGCGTGTACACCAGGTTCACCTGGGCCGTCTTGACCTGCCCCTCATCGGCCTGGATCGTGCCCACCAACTGATCGACCAACGCGCGTTGCGTATCGAGCGTTTGCTGCGCAACGGAGTCATCCTTCACCAGTTCCACGTAGCGATTCAAATCCACTTTGGCGTTGGCCAATAGAGCCTGATCGCGCATCAGGTTGCCCCGCATCTGCTCCAGCGCGGCTTCGTAGGGGCGCGGGTCGATCTGCGCCAAGGCGTCTCCCTGATGAACGGCTTGACCTTCGGTAAAGAAAATCTTTTGCAGCGTTCCGATGATCTGAGTTCTGACCGTTACCGTGGCCAAGGGCGTCACGGTCCCCAGCGCGGGTATTTTTACCTGAATGTCGCCCGTGGCAGCCGTCGCGACGGCTACCGCCACCGGGGCGTTTTGGCCATTGCGTCCCCGCGGCGGTGCAGCGACGGGCTGTTTGGTGCGCAGGTAGAGAACGAATACAACCAAAAGCGCCACGATGACGAGCGCGATGGTCAATGCCCGCCAATGCCTGGCAATGAAAGGTCGAGAGTCCCGCGATGGCGCCAGAAATTGCGGATCTTCTTGTTCAATTGTCACTAATTCACCAATAGCGGGCCCATGCCGTGGCACGCACTGCCAAACGATCATCCCGGGCGAGCCGCAGACTATAACCAGATTCGACCCTGAACTACACACTGATCATGGCAGCATGCGAGTAGAACCGCGGAAAACTCGAAAGTTCATAACCCAATGTAAAGTATTGTGAATATTGCCCGCCCAGGCCGGAATCGGCGGGTGCTAGAATTTGCGCCGCGACAGACATGAAGGAGCCTCGATGAAATTGATCCAATCCATTACATGCTTAGGCCTGCTGGCATTCGCCCTGGCGATGCCCGCCGGCAGCGCCCAGGTGTGGACCGAGGGGGTGAATTATTTCCTGATTCAACCGGTGCGAACACCGTCGGTGCCGCCGGGAAAAATTGAAGTGACCGAAGTGTTCTCCTATGCCTGCCCGGCCTGCAATCTTTTTCAACCCACCATGCGCAAATTGAAGCAGGCCATGCCCGCCAACGTGGTGGTGGACTATCTCCCCGCGGCGTTCAATACCGCCGAGGACTGGCCGATGTTTCAACTCGCGTACGTCACCGCGCAAATACTCGGCGTGGATCAGCAGACGCACGACGCCATGTTCGACGCCGTGTGGAAGGGCGGAGACTTGAGCACCACCGACCCGTCGACGCACGCCCTCAAGAGCCGCATGCCGACCATCGAGGACGCGGCCAAGTTCTACAGCCAGCATGCCGGCGTGCCCGTCGAGAAATTCATCGCAACCTCAAAGTCCTTCTCGGCTGATCTCAAGGTGCGCACGGCTCAGGATCTGATCATGGGATTCAAGGTCGATCGCACGCCCACCATCGTCGTCAACGGCAAGTATCGATTGCACGTGGAATCGGCGGGAGGCACGGATCAATTGGTCGACCTGGTCAAGTACCTGGTGGCGAAGGAAGGCAAGTAGCGCGGCCGTCCGGCAATATGTCCGGCAACATGAAGGATCTGTTCCTCGGCCATCCCCGGATATGGATCGCCTGCATCGTCGGCAGCGCCCTTTTCTTCTTGCTGCCGCGCGACTGGTCGGCTTTGAGCCGGGTGCTGCTGTGCTGGAACGGCGGGGTCATCCTGTTTCTGACGCTGATCTTTCTCTGGATGAGGCGCCTTACCGCCGCGCAGATCTGCACGCAGTACATCGAAGAGGACGAGACGGCGCCTTTCATTCTCATCGTGGTGGTCATTGCGGCGGTTGCCAGCATTTTTGCCATCGTCGAGCCGCTGGCCACCATCAGGCAGGTGAGCGGTTCGGTGCGCGCCGCGCATGTCTTGCTGGCGGCGCTCACGCTGATTGATTCGTGGCTCCTGGTTCCCGTCATGTTCACCACGCGCTACGCCGACATGTTTTACAGCGCCGCACCGAATGAGCGGCCGCTGCGCTTCCCCAACACGCCCGAGCCGGTGTTTTGGGATTTCGCTTATTTCTCCTTCACCATCGCCGCGGCGTGCCAAACCGCGGATGTGTCGACGGAGCGCGCGGACATTCGCCGTGTCGTGATCGCGCAAACCCTGGTGTCGTTTCTTTTCAACGCATCGATTCTGGGGTTTGCCATCAACGTTACCGCCGGCCTCATCGGCGGGAGTTAGGAGTCCATCTGAGCGTTCCGCGGTTCAGTTGGCTGCAGCCTTCACGACCTCGCCGCCCTTCATGACGAACCCCACGGATTGCAGCCTCGACACATCCGCGAGCGGATCGCCCGCGACCGCGATCAGGTCGCCGTACCGTCCGACGGCGATGGCGCCGACGTCGGCCTGGCGGCCGAGCGCCTCGGCCGCGTTCGCGGTCGCCGCCTGAATCGCCTGCATGGGCGTCATCCCCCATTTCACCATCGTGACAAACTGGCGCGCGTTGTAGCCGTTCGGATAGACGCCCGCGTCCGTGCCGAAAATCATTTTGACGCCGGCTTTCACGGCCGCTTGAAAAGTTTGCCGTTGCTTCAGGCCGATCAAGCGCTCCTTCTCGAGCGATTCCTTGTAGACGCCGTTTTTCTCGCCCTCGGCCATGATGTAGTCGTCGTTGTAGATGTCCATCGAAAACCACGTGCCATGCTGTTTGGCCAAGGTAAACGCTTCCTCATCGGCGAGGCTCGCATGTTCGATGGTGTCAACGCCCGCGCGGATGGCGTCCTTGATTCCCGATGTGCCATGGGCATGCACGGCGACCTTCAAGTTCAGCATGTGCGCAGTCTCCACCAGCGCCTTCATCTCGGCGAGATCGAACTGCTGCCCGCCGACGGTGTCGGTCTTGGAAAGCACGCCGCCCGTGCCGCAAAATTTAATGACTTCCGCGCCGTACTTGCGCAGTCTACGCACGGTCGCGCGGATCTCTTCCGGACCGTTCGCAACCGCCGGTCTGGGCACGGAAACCGACGGAGGCAGTTCCGTGGCGTCGCAGTGCCCGCCCGTGGCGCCGATGGCGTAAGTCGCCGGAACGATCCGCGGTCCGGGCACGATACCCTGCTCGATGGCTTGCTTGATGGCGACATCGTCGAAATTCGCCGAACCCACGTTACGGATCGTGGTGAAGCCCGCCTCCAGGGTTTTTTGGGCGTTGGCCACGCCGACCACCGTCCAGAAGTTATCCGTGAATTGCAGCCGTCGATAGCCGCTGAAACGTGGATCGGAGGTCAAATGCGTGTGCATGTCGATCAAGCCCGGCAGCAGCGTCATGCCCGGAAGATCGACCCGGCGCGCGCCCGGCGGCGACGCGGCGTCCGGGCCGACGGCCGTGATGCGGCCATCGGTAATGGTGATCTGCGGATGATCCACCACGCGCCCCGTCAGCACGTCGACCATCCGGTCCGCGCTGACCACGACCGTATCGGCGAATGCCGGCGTGAGTGCGGCATGGGTAAGCACGGCACCGGCCATGATGGCGGCGCGTAAGGAAGCAATCGATCGCATGCTCATCCCCCTTTATCTATATTGAGGCAACGTATCACAACGGAGGCTGCGCCGGAGGTTCCGCCGGTTCGACGTCGGACAAGAGGACATCGAGGCGCGGGATTTGCACGCCCCGCACCGACGCAAACGCCACGATGTGTTCCAGGATGTGCTGCACATAGCCCCGTGTTTCGTTATAGGGAATATTCTCGATCCAAACGTCGGCATCCATCGGCGTGCGCGGCAGCCAGCGCGCGACGGCGGCGGGCCCGGCGTTGTAGGCGGCGAGACTCAACGTCAACTGCTCGCCATAACGATCCAGCAGTTCGCGAAAGTAGGCGGCGCCCAGCGGCACGGCGATTGCGGGATCAAACAGGCCATCGCGCCCCGGGGATGACAGGTGCCAGCGCCGCGCGACCGCCGAGGCGGTCGATGTGACCATTTGCATCACGCCGCGGGCATCCGCATGGGATACCGCATCCTTGCGAAACAGGCTCTCCTGGCGCATCACGGCCAATATCCAATCCTGCGGCAACTGCGCGAGTTTGCTGGCTCGAACCACCGCATCCATGTAGGGCCGCGGATAGCGCAGCGTCACATCGTCGAACTCCCCGCTCTGCGCGAGCGTGGTAATGGATTGCGCGAACCAGCCCCAGCTCGAGGCGAGCAGGGCCGCTTGCACTTTCAAGGCATTGTCGGCGCCCTCGAGCACGGCGTTCCATTCCGAGGTGGCCTCGTCGCTCATGTCGCAATCGAACAGTTCGTGCGCGCGAATCAAGCCGGCCGTTTTCGCGAGCGCGGCCTGCGCGGCGGCGTCGAGCGGCGAGGGACGCACGTTGAGATTGTAGGGCTGGGCCAGGCGATCGGCCGCAAGATAGCCGTAGTAGTCGCGCAGGCCGGCGATTTCACGGAACAGCGGCGCTGCCGCTGCAGCGCCTTGAGTGGCCGCGATGGCGCGGGCGTGCCAGTAGCGCCAACGAGGCTGCGCGGAAAGGCTCGGCGGCATTTGTTCCGTCCACGCGAGGGCGCGGGCGTAGTCCCCGTTCCACAGTGCCGCCCGCACCCGCCACTCCTGCACCTGGCCATCCACCGCGGCCGGCGGCAGATCGTCGAATGCGGCGATCGCGCGCGCATCGCGGTCGTAGGCGGCACCCAGCGCCGCGGCGCGCTGCAGCCGTCCTTTGAGTTCCGCCGTCAGGCCGTCGCGTGCGATGAGTTTCGGCAGCAAGTCCAACGCACTGGCCGGCTCGGTGCGCGCCAGTTTCTCGAACCCCGAAGCCAAGGCCTCCGGTTCGACCGCCAATGAAGGATGCGTCGCCAGAACATTCAATGCCGATCGCGGTGAATCGAGAAGATCGGACCACTGCAGCAGCGCGGCCCTGCGGTCAATCGGCACATCGGCGGCGAATTCCCGCGCCAACCGCGGCAGGTCGGCCGAGAGCGCCGCCCGCGTGCGATTTTCCGCCAACGCCGGTGTGAGCAGGCCCTGCCGGCGCAGCCAAGCGAATGCATCGGCGCATTCCGCGGGCGCCTTCTGCGGAAGAACCCAGCGGGCGAGCGCGGCGGCGCCGAGCCCTTGCGTATCGTCCGTGGACAAGCGTGCTTCGAGCCTGTCGCACGCCAAAACCGGATCGACGACATCCGCGGAGCGCGGCAGAAACCAGTCCCAGCGCCGGCGCTGCGCGAGGCTGACGAGCCAATCCCGGTGCAGGCCGCGCGTCACGGGCTGTCCGGCATGTGCTCGCAGGAAAGCATCGATCGCCGCATCGAGGGTTTCGTTCGCGCTCAACGTCAGGTCGCGCCGCAACCGGGCTGCGACCAGGTAGTCGTGGATGGCGTAGTTTTGCAACGCGGGCGAATCCGGGACATCCGGCTGATGCAGGCGGATGCGCTGCATGGCAGCGACGAACTCGTCACGGACCGGCTCGAGCGGCTGCGCGGACAGCATCGGCGCAAAGGCAAAGACAATTGCGGCGCCCGCGAGCGCCTTCAGCCAGGTCGACATGCCCGCATTATGCTGGTTGAATAACCCGGGCATGAAATCCAAAGTCGTGGCGATATTGGAGACGCGCACCGGCGCCCACCTGGCCGATATGGTCGCGCGCCGCGGCGGTGTGCCCCTGCTCGCGCCCGCCTTGGAAGAGGTGCCGGATATCGATCCGCAGGCGGTGAGTTCGCTGCTGGCGCGATGGCGGATTGATCCTTTCAAAATTTGCATCTTTCAAACCGGTGTCGGCACGCGGGCGCTGTTTGCCGCGGCCGATGCAGCGGGCTTGAGCGTGGAACTGCAAGAACGCCTGGCCGCATCCATGGTGGTGGTGCGCGGCCCGAAGCCGGTCGGCGAGCTCAACGCGCGCGCCATCCGCATCGACATCAAGGCTGCCTCGCCCTTCACCACCGAAACCGTGCTCGCCGCTCTCGCCGATGTCCGATCGGGGGCGCTTCGGTCCTGGTGCAGCGGTACGGCGAAACGAACCAAGCGCTGGCCGCGGGATTGAAGGCCCGGGGCGCCACGGTGCAGGAAATCGCCACCTACCGCTGGGCCTTGCCGGCCGACACGCAGCCGCTCTCCAATCTGCTCGCGGCGCTGTCGCGCGGAGGCGTCGATGCCGTTATCTTCACCAGTGCCGTGCAAATCCACAACCTCTATTCGATGGCCGAGAAGTCGGGAAGTGCCGCGGATCTGGCGAATAATCTGAATCGTTCGATCGTCGCATCGATCGGGCCTGTGTGCTCGCGCGCATTGCGCCATTACGGGGTTGCCCCGGCAGTGGAAGCCAGCCCGCCCAAGCTCGGGCCCTTGATGGCGGCGCTGGATACGGCGTTGGGGGAATAGTAAGCGTCAAGGCACGGAAGAGCAGTGCCTTGAGTCTTCTTAACCCTCCCTGTGTCGGCGAATCGCTGACAGCCGCTTGGCTCGACGTCCGACGAAGCCCCATTCGGATGTTCTCGGAAATGCCCGCGCGGCGGTGTATAAATACCAGCCCGCTATCGCGACCTTCAGGAGTGACTTCAGTGGCCAAACAGAAAAAACCAGCCAAACCGTTCTTGACGGATGTAAAGACACTGCGCGATCGGGCGCGCAAACACATTGCCGGCGGCGGCGTAACCTTTACCTACAAGGGTGACGTCAAGAAAGCGATCGACATCCTGCAGTCCGTTCTGGCGACGGAAATCGTCTGCGTCCTGCGCTACACCATGCATGCGGTCGCGGCCCAGGGCATTTCCAGCGAGGGCGTCAAGGCAGAGTTTGCGCAGCATGCCAAGGAAGAGCAGGGGCACATGAACGAGGTCGCCGAGCGCATCAACCAGCTTGGCGGCGTACCCGATTTCAATCCCACGACGTTGACATCGCGTGCAGCCTCCGAATACGGCACCGCCGGCAATCTGGTGGAGATGATCAAGGAAAATTTGATCGCGGAGCGAATCGCCGTGGATCACTACCGGGAGCTGATCCGCTATTTCGGCGACAAGGACCCGGGCACGCGCACCATGCTCGAGGGCATATTGGTGGTGGAAGAAGAGCACGCGAACGACATGCACGATCTGCTCGTGGCGCACCAGGGCCACCCGATGCTCTGATCGATTTCAGGCTCCTATTAGTTTGCGCCGCCCACCGCCGGCGAGTCGCTGGCGGGAAAGGACTCCTCCAGCGCCTCATCCAACAGTTCATCCATGTGAACTTTATCGGGCGCTTGGCGCTGGCGGCGCATATATGCAGCGGCGTAAGAGCATGCCGGATCGACCGACCAGCCGTGCTTTTCGGCTACTTCAAGCGCGGCACGCATCAACTCAGCTGCGATGCCTCGACCGCCGATCTCCCGCGGCACTCGGGTGTGCGTGATCGTCATC
>Ga0210392_10001893_pt1 | contig 10802 bp, 10 predicted proteins | sample IncBWC30OmetaG_FD_161057 | JGI IMG/M metagenome (GOLD analysis project Ga0210392, IMG submission 161057) | Forest soil microbial communities from Barre Woods Harvard Forest LTER site, Petersham, Massachusetts, United States - Inc-BW-C-30-O ...
GCAAACGTTCTGGCGCATCACGCTTCCTAATCTCAAACTTTCTCTCATCGCCGCCGGTCTCCTCATCTTCACCCTCTCCATGGATGAGATCGCCGTCACCTTTTTCCTCATCGGCCGCGACAATACTCTTCCACTGGAAATCTGGGCTCGGCTTCGCCGCGGAATTACTCCCGAGATCAACTCCATTTCAACGCTGATCTTCGTCGTCTCCGTCGTTCTTATCCTGATCTGGTACCGCATTCGCACTCGTTCCATCGGCAAAGAAGTTCACAAGCTTCTCGCATGACTTTAGGGGGACCGTCCGCATGTCTCACACTCGCCGTGATTTCATCAAGTTCGTTGTCGCCGGCTCCGTCGCTTCCGGCTGTCCCATCGACACTGCGTTGCTGGCGGAGCCCGCTCCCAACGATGCCTCCTCGCTCGTCGAAGGCGAACACTTCGCGGTGTGCCACCAGGTTCGCGACGGCCACTCCTTCGCCAAGCCCGACGCCTCCCGCACAGCCGAAGTTGCCATCATCGGCGGCGGCATGGCTGGCCTTTCCGCCGCATATTTCCTGCGCGAAAAAGATTGGCTGCTGCTCGAAAAAGAAGATCACTTCGGCGGCAACGCCTACGAAGAGGAATACCAGGGCCAGTTTTTCTCCACCGCCGCGGCTTATGACTTTCGCGGCAGTTTCAGCGATCAACTCGCCAAGGAAATCGGCGTCGACATGCCCCTCGTGGACATGCCCGATCCCACCATCGACAATCGCACCTACGTCCCAGACACCTGGCGCTCCGGCCTCGCCCATCTTCCCTACAAAAACGATGTCGTCGCCAGCTTCAAGAAATTTCGCGACGACATGATGAAGATCGATGTCCGGGCCCAAATGCGGCAACTCGACAGCAAGCCCTTTTCCGACATCACCTCGGCCTACGCTCCCGAGGTCGCCAAGTGGTGGGACGCCTACGGCCCATCAAACTGGGGCGCAGTCACCGAAGACACCACCGCATTCATCGGCGTTTTCGACGCGCAATACCTCATCAAGGGCGAAGACAACACGCGCTGCATTCTGCCCGGCGGCCTTGGCTGCATCAGCTACAAGCTCGTTGAAGTATTAGCACCGAAATACGCGGACCGCATGCTGGCCGGCGCCACTGTAGTCTCCGTCGCTCAGGATTCCGACGCCGTTCGCGTCACCTACACGCAGGGCGATAAGCTCACCACCGTTTCCGCCAAGCTCGTTCTGATGTGCACGCCCAAATTCATCACTTCGCGCCTGGTGGCCGGCCTTCCCACCGAGCAAAAGCAGGCCATGCGCCGCATGCGCTACGCGCCGTTTCCCATGATCAACATGATTTTCGACAAGCCCGTCTATCGTCGCGGCTACGACAATTGGTGCCCCGGCAATTCCTTCACCGACTTCATCGTTGCGGACTGGACCATTCGCAACGATCCCGGCTACCAGCCCAAATACAACATCCTCACCTTCTATACCCCGCTTCGTGAATCCGAGCGTGCCATGCTCCTTCAGGAAGAAGACTGCAAAGCACTCGCCGCAAAGGTGCTGAAAGATTTCCAGAAGGCCTTGCCCGAATTCAATGTCGATCCCATCGAGATTCGCCTCTACCGCCGCGGTCATCCCATGATGATGGCGGTCCCGGGCCAGTACACAAAAAACCGCGTGATCGCGTCCAAGCCCATGGAGCGCATTTTCTTCGCCAATTCCGATTCGGGTGGACCCGAGTCTCTCAGCACTGAAGCTGTGCGCATCTCGCATGCCGCGGCCGAGTGGGCCAACCTCGTCCTCGCGGGCAAAGCAAGCGCGGCTTCAGAGTTAGCTCACAAAGCGCTGACAGATGTGGTGCTCTAACGCTATCGTGCCGACGCGCATCCTTGTTCGCAGGTCCGATCGATTTCGCTAATAAATTCGTCGTATTCTTTCTTTCTTAAAATTTCTCGCCCCGCCACCATCGCGGCCATCACCGTCATCACTTTGCTTTTTTTCTGGCTCATCAATCTCCAAGGCGTTCCCGGCATTCCTCCCATCGCCTCGCTGCTGCGAATCGGCCTTCCCGACATGCTCTTTACCTACTCTCCCTCCACCATCTAGGAAAAGCTCACCCGCTTCGGGTTCTATGGCCGCTGCGCCTATCGTATCTTCCTGGAACGCATCGATTTCCTGTTCCCCGCGGTCTACGGACTCTTCTTCGTTATGGTCACCACCTTCGGCTTCTCTCGTCTCTTCCCCAACCGCCCAGCGTTGCAAAAACTCGGCTTGCTTCCCTGGTTCACCACACTTTTTGAGTACGCGGAAAACCTCTGCTTCCTCGCGCTGCTCCGAATCTATCCCGTGGAGTTGCCCAACTTGCAGAAGCTCGCCAAGGCATTCACTCTCGCCAAGTGGACTTTCGCCGCAATAGGTATCGTATTGTTGCTGGTGGCAACCCTGGGATCGCTAATTCGAAATCTTCGCCGCCCAGCTTCGGATTAGATGACAGTCGTGCTATGTTTTACGCGCTTTCTTCATGCCGGGCCGATCACCGCTGAACCAGCCCTGAAAGAGGATTCCTCACCGAATGCGTCGCTCAAAACTCCATGCGATCCTCGCCATCGCGCTCCTGTGCCTGTGCCCATTCCTGGCCCTCCGCTCTCAGCAGAATCGCGCATCCTTACTCATCATGAATGCGCAAATTGCCGATGGCAGTGGCGCTCCTCTGCGCAAAGGTAATGTACGAATCGCTCTCAGTCACATCGTGGGCATCGGCGAACTCCGACCGGAAAACGGTGAGCCCACCATCGACGCTCACGGGCTCGTTCTCGCACCCGGCTTCATTGATATCCACAATCATTCCAGCGACGGGCTGCAGCAAGATCCCCTCGCCGAAACACAAATTTCTCAGGGCATCACCACACTGATTGTCGGCGCCGACGGCGATTCTCCCTGGCCGCTGATCACCTGGGTCCGCCTGCAGCAACAAAAACCTGCCGCCGTGAATGTCGGCGTACTCGCCGGCCACGCCACCATTCGCGAGCAGGTGCTGGGGAAAGATTTCAAGCGCGTCTCCACACCCGAAGAAATACAGCGCATGAGCACGATGGTCGATCAGGCCATGAATCAGGAAGCCCTCGGCCTTTCTTCCGGCCTGGAGTATGAAGTGGGCAGCTATTCCGCAACCGAAGAACTCGTCGCCATGGCCAAAGTGGCCGCGCAACACGGTGGCTTCTACATGACCCACATCCGCGATGAAGCCGACAAGTCCTTCGAGGCTCTCGACGAAGAAATCACTATCGGCGAAAAGGCCCACATTCCCTTGGAACATTCCCACATCAAACTCGGCACTGTCGCCGTCTGGGGAAAAGCTCCGCAATACATCAAAGTGATAGAGCAGGCGCGAAGCCGGGGCGTCGATTTTCTGGCGGATTGTTATCCCTACGACGCGTGGCATTCCAATTTTAAGGTTCTCGTTCCCGACAAGCAGTACGAAAATCCCAAGAGCGTCGCGAAAGCACTCGCCGATGTCGGCGGCGCTTCCCACATTACCATCACCAATTTCACTGCGAACAAATCCTACGAAGGGCACACGCTCGCGGATCTTGCCAATTTAAACTCCCTCACTCCCGTCGACATGTACATCCGCATCATCCGCGAGGGCGACAAGGCCGGCACGGAAGCTGAAATCATCGGCCAGTCCATGATGGAAAGTGATATCAAAGCTCTCTACCAGCAGCCCTGGGTCATGGTGGCCAGCGACGGCGGTATCGGTGCTGCTCACCCTCGTGGCGCCGGTACATTCCCGCGTGTGCTCGGCGTCTTCGTGCGCGAAAAGCACTGGCTGACCCTACCGGAAGCAATTCGGAAAATGACCTCGCTGCCGGCCGAGCGCCTCAACTGGAAAGATCGAGGCGTCATTCGCGAGGGCGCGTTCGCCGATCTCGTGTTGTTCAATCCCGATACGATCATCGATCACTCCACCTACGCCAACCCAACCGCGCTCTCCACCGGAATCGAAAAAGTCTTCGTCAACGGCACCCTGGTCTGGGACTCCGGCAAACCCACAGGATCAAAACCCGGCTCAATCATCGGCGTGCACGGCGCCGTCAGCGAATTGCTGAACTAAACGCCCACCGGAATTGCTCCAGCCCCCGTGTAGCGCCGCGTCCTGCGGCGGGAGCCTTTCTTCATTCTTCAATGTAGCGCTCGCTTTTATGCGAGCCAGTTCGCGTAGCCCTATTTTTTCGAGCAAGCGCCTTGCTCTTGGTTTTTTTGTATCGGGACCGCCTTCCGAGGCCGTCCACCATCGCCAATGTTTGGCTTCGCCGCAGCGCTCAGCACTTGCTTCGCATGCAGCGTTTCCCGGCATGCTCCTCATCTCCAAGGGAAAAGCCAACCGTGTCATTGTTCGGGCATTCGCCGAGGATGTCCGAACAATCTCAACCGCAACAGTTCCTTGCACCCCCGTTATGCGCGAAGGCTCATCGCCTCGCGCCGCGCAAACTTCTCCTCCCAATGAATGCGCCCGGTCATCTGCATGACCACAAACAGCGACAGGATCGCTCCAATCGTTATCGCCAGCCCTGTGAAGCCCTGGAAGAAGAATGCATACGAAAACAAAACCAGGTAGACGAGTTGCGCCAGCCCCGCATCGCACAGCGCAAATCGCAAATTCACCGCCAACCTCAAATACGTAACCACCAGCAGCATCGACACTGCCGACGAGATCGCAAACGCCCAGTGAATCGAAATATGGTCAGCCAGATACGCCAGCAACAAGTGAAACGAAAAGAACGCGCAAGCAAGAAACAAATAGTTCATCGGGTGGAGATCGATGCCGCGCAGCGTCGAAAGGATAAAAACCAGAAAGAAAAAGAAAAACAGCGACACCGGCGCAAAATAACTGATCTCCCCTGCCAACGGTCCGGGTTGCAGCTTCTCCGGCATCACCAGCGCAATGTCAAATCCGGAAACTAGATTCTGGTAATCCCACCGCAGCTCCCAGCCCTTTCCTTTCTGTTCCTTGGTCGTCGGAGAAAGCGAATTGTCCGGAAAATCGAATGCTCCAAAATCTGTCCTTACCATCATGTGAAAATCATTCGCCTCCGAAACCTCGCCTGGCTGGTGCGGGATCGCGCTGCCCGTGGTCGCTTGCCCCAGACGATACCTCCAACTTTTCTGTCCTTGGGAACGGTAGGTCGCCTTCAGCAGGCCGCTCGCCCCCGCGGGAATCACGGCCTTCGCCGCAACCACACCCCCGCCAAACGTCAACGCCAACTGTTTCCCATCCAGATAAAGCGCCAGCCCGTCATACACCGCTTTTTGCGCTGGCAACGCCAGCCGAAATTCAAACGTCTGCTCACTCGTCGTTGGATTGTGAAAGGAGTGCTCGCCCTGAAAAGCAACTTGATAAGTGCTGAACCACAGCAAGCCTTTTTGCCGGTAGTCCAGGTGAAAATCGGCGCGGATTTTGCTGGCATCCAACGCCACCGGTTGCGCGGCAACGCTCTTCTCCTGCCGCGTGATCCTCTTCCCCTTTTCTTCCGACGTCACCGTTTCCAGGTGTTCTATCAGATAGTGAATGTCCGGCTGGGTCTGTTCCTGCGTATCTCCCCACGTGGAAGCAACTCGGCCGGACAGCGAGCTTGTCGTGGACGCCGTCCTTAGAAAAATGGTGGAACCGAGGATGCACCAGGCGGCGGTGGTACCAAGAAAAATGACGGCGATCGCGAGTATGCGTTTAATCATCGGGATGTGCCTCGAAGGAGAATTGCCGCCGCGCAGCAAAGCCTAGGCCCATAGGTTTTTATTGTCAAGTACTTTTTGTCATAAAGTAACGCTAGGACTCGCATTCCTTCTCCACCCATGCATAATGTGGCGGTCTTCCCGGAGGCCCCATGCCCGACTCTCTCGACGATTTCCAGAAATCCCGCACCGAACTCAACGACGAAATCCTCAATTGCGGCCACCTTGGCATCAAGCGTTTCTTCGCTTTGGACCATCAGGCTTACGAACCCGGTCCGCTGGACAGCAAAACCAAGGAACTCCTCGGCCTGGTCGCTTCCACCGTCCTGCGCTGCGATGATTGCATTACCTATCACCTGGTTCGCTGCGGCGAAGTCGGCTGGCGCCGCGCTGAGGTAATCGACGCATTGAACGTTGCCCTGGTCGTGGGCGGTTCCATCACCATCCCCCACGTTCGCCGCGCCTTTGCCCGAATGAGGGAGATACAAGGGCTTCGGCCTGGGGTAGAATAGCGGCCAGAGCTAGCCATGAGCACGACACCCACGGCCATCGCCACCGGCAACCTGAGTTCCTTCCAGCGCTTGCGCAATTTCCTTGGCGCCGCTGCCTTCTTGTTCATCCAGCGTTCCCCCAAGTTGCTGCAGCTTCATCGCAACGAAAAGTCCTGGACACTGTTCCGCATAGCTCTCGGCATCTTTGGCGCCGCATTGGTGGTATTGCCGCTGAGTCTTTGGAAGGGTTGGTTGACCGCCATTTTTGGGCTGCTTCTGTTCGTAGCTTCCATCCTCCTGCCGCCCGCTGAAACCGAATCCGCCACAGACCTCAAGGCGCGCGAACTGGGTGCGCAAACCGTTGTGGGCGGCGGCGAATTCCAGCCCGGCAATGCTCCTCCCGCAGCAACGCGACTTTTTCTCTCTGCCCGAAACGTGTGGGCGCTCGACAAAAACTTCCGTGCGCTTGTCGTCATCCCCACTCGCGACATCAAGACCATTCTCGTCGAGCCCACCGGCGACAACTGGCTGCTGCACATCCGCTGGGGCGATCAGCAGGCTCAATTCTCCTACTCGGGCTTTTTCGCCGAACGCTTCGCCCGTCTGGCGCAGGATTCCATTCGCAGCTTTGTCGTAGCTCCTGCTTCCGCAGCGGCCAAGCGCCGCTCCGCAGGTGCGTAGCAATCCCCACCGCTTTTTCTTTGAGGAAAATCGATTCTGGACGCCTGTTTGTGTCAAAATAGAAGCATGGCACGAGGTTGGGAGAGCAAAGATGTGGAATCCCAGGTGGAAGCGAAGAAAATTGTGACTGATTCTCAGGGCAAGGGCCAGAAGACCGCTGAACAAGTCCGCCGCGAACAAGATCGCCGCGGCTTGCAACTATCTCGAACGCGCATCCAGAACGACCTGCAAAACGCCACCAATCCAAATCATCGGAAGTCTCTTGAAGCTGCCCTCGCGCATCTCGATCAAAAGATCGAAGAACTCAGCTAAGATCCAGCGGCAAAAATTTCGATGTCTGGAACAGTCCCGACGGCGATTAGTCTGTGAACACTACCCCCACGGCAGTGGTACCCTTTTCAACGCCTTGTTCAATCCGTACCACGTAGCCGCGCAGACCCATGGCCTGCAGTCCGTCGGCCGTCGGCGTTTCCATGGTTACTTGCAGCTCAGACTGCATCCTCGGGGTGTGTTTCAGCGAAATCAGTGCGCCCTGGAGCGACAAGTCTCGCACCAGTGTTTCTTCCTCGAATTTCTGGCCCTCCGCGGTCACTCCCGTCACGCAAGCCCGGAATTGCGCTTCGCGCCGCAGTGCCGTGCGGGATCCCGGCATGTGCGCCTGCACCGGCTCGTTCGCGGAACCCAACGTAATCACCATGCCTTCACTCGCGGCGAACACGGAGTCGAACTCTTCCCGCGCCTGGCTCAACAGCCCGTCGATAATGCGATCCGTAGAGTCTGGGTCGTGGTGGAACAGCACCAGAGTTTTCGCATTCACTTCGCGCGCAACACTTGCGCCTTCTCGCCACGAAGAATGTCCCCAACCCTTTCTGGTGGTCGCAAGTTGCGCGGGCGTGAATTGCGCGTCGTTGATGAAAATGTCGGCATCGGCCGCCAGTTCTTTCAGACTCTGGTCCAGCGCTGGATCGCCCGGCTCATTGTCCGTCGCGTAAACCACGATTCCCGCCGGCGTCTCGATGCGGAACCCCAGGCAACCTTGCGGGTGATTCAGCCACCGCGCCGTTACCTTGTTCGAGCCCACCTGGAAACTCTCGCCTCCGTCCAGTTCGCGGAATTTGCGCCGCGCGCTCATCGCGGAAAAGTCCACCGGGAAGTACGGCAACGCCATCTGCGTCTCAAGCACCTGCCTCAAGGAATCTTTGCCCAGAAACTTCGATCGGAAACTATAAAACTGGAATTCATTTTTCTCCGCATACAGAGGCGCGAAAAACGGAAGTCCCTGAATATGATCCCAATGGTAGTGCGTAACAAAAATGTGCGTCTCGGGATATGACCCTCCCTCAGCGTTGCCCCAGCGGTTTCCCAGCATCCGCAGACCCGTGCCGCAATCCAATATGAACTGCGTGCCGTCCGGCGCGATCAGCTCGAGGCATGGCGTGTTTCCGCCGTACCGCCACGTAGCGGGATCCACTGTGGGCGTGGAACCGCGCACACCCCAGAACAACAATTTGGCAATAGGATTACTCATCTCCGTCGGCGTGACGTCCGGGTTGGTCCGTGCACTCGTACTTCCCGGTGAGTCGGTGCCATTTCTGATGGTGGCAGTGGATACTGGTAGCGTCAACGAATTCGCGGCAGGGTGTTGTCATATTTCCCACTAACCGATGGGCGGCGGGCTGCACTCCGTCCCCCAAACTCGTACAATATGGCGATGCACGCTCACCCGCATGACCACGCCCACGACCATGCCCACGATCACGGGCACAGCCACGCTCATCCTCCCATGAGCCCTTCGGTCCTGGGTTGGGCGATGGTCGCGACGCTCGGACTGGTTGTCGCCGAAGTCTTTGGTGGCTTGCTCGGTCGTTCCGTCGCTCTTCTGAACGACGCCGTTCACAATCTCTCCGACGTCCCCGCTCTCGGCATCTCCTGGCTAGCCATGCGCCTGGCGCAGCGACCTGCGGATTCCGACCGCACGTACGGTTATCATCGCGCCGGAACCTTGGCCGCTTTCGCCAACGCAATCCTGCTGATCCTGCTGTCTGTTTGGCTGGGCTACGAAGCGATTGAGCGCCTGCGCACTCCGCAAACCGTCGTCGAAAGCTGGATGATCTGGACCTCGCTCGCAGCGCTGGCGGTGAACGGCGGCATCACGCTAGCCCTGGTGCGCGGCCATGCTGACCTAAATCTCCGCGCCATCCTGGTACACAATTTCGGCGACGCGCTTTCCAACATTGCCATCATCATCGGCGCTGTGATTATCCGTTACACTCACGCGCATTGGATTGACCCTATCCTGGGTCTGGCGATCGGCTTCCTGGTTCTTTATTCATCCATCGGTATCCTTCGCGAATCCGCGCACATCTTGTTGGAAGGAAGGCCGCGCGAGATGAAAGTGGAAGAAGTAGCTCGCGCTATTCTTTCCCTGGAACAAGTTGTCGAAGTCCACGATGTGCACATCTGGTCGCTCGGTGGAGGCCACAACGCCCTCAGCTGCCACGCGCGCATTCCCGACATGCACATGGACGAATGCGAGAAGATCATCCAGGCGATCCAGCGTAAAGTAGCGGCAGAGTTCGGCATCGAGCACGCCACCGTGCAACTGGAACGTGCCGGCTTGCCCGCCACTTCCGGCTACGTCATGCCGGAACCCGCCCCAAAGCCTTGAGGTTTGTGCAGCTTCATCTGCCGTACCGCGACCGTGACGTGCTGCTTGCGTCTCGAACCTCACGCAATCCCGAGACTTGCCGGTCCGAATGTGGAAGAATCCAACCTGTCCCGAGGGACTGCTTTCCGGGGAATGGTTTCCGCCCAACAAGAGGATCCTGCTATGAAAGCCAGAACCATTGTTTTGTGGGGCGCGCTGTTTCTTGCTGCGCCCTTGTTCGCGCGCGACAAAAGCGACGTCATCATCATGCGAAATGGTGACCGCATCACCTGCGAGATCAAAGGTCTCGATGCCGATACGCTGTTCATCAACGTCGACTACATTTTGAGCACGCAGTCGGTCGATTGGTCCAAGGTCGACCACGTGGAAAGCAAACAACTGTTCATCGTCAAAACTCAGGATGGCTCGGTCTATTCCGGAACTCTCTCCACTCCCGAAACACCGGGAAATCGTCCCATCAAGATCGTGATCCTCGAGCCAGCGGCGAACGCCAAGGTGCAAGTCGACAAGATGGAGATCATCAAAATGGATGAAACTTCCAGCAATTTCTGGCAGCGCTTCAATGGCGAAATTGGCATGGGCGTCATCTACAGCAAAGGCAACCAGTCCACGCAATATAGTTTGAACTCCCAGGTCAACTACCCTCGTCCGCGCTGGTTCGCTAATGCCACGGTCAATTCCACGTTATCCTCCAGTACCGGGACCAACCCCGCCACGCGTAATCAGCTCACTATGAATGTCCAGCGCCTGCTGCGCTGGAACAATTGGTATTACGCCGGGCTTGCAGATTTCCTGCAAAGCTCGGTTCAGGGCATCCAACTCCAGACCACTTTTGGTGGCGGTGTCGGCCGGTACTTGAAGAACACCAATCATGCCGCCATCTCTGTGACCGGCGGTGTTGCCTGGCAGCGCATCAACTATCTGGAGACCGTGGTGCCGGCCGCCACGCAGGACGTGACCTCCGCGCTGATCGGCGCTCAGGCGCGACTCTTTTGGTTCAACAAGACCACCCTCGCGGTCGGTACCTATCTGCTTCCCGCCCTCTCCGAACCTGGCCGCGTGCACTACAGTCTGAATAGCTCGTATTACGTAAAATTGTGGAGCAATCTCACCTGGAACATTTCGGTGTACGGCAACTGGGACAATCGGCCGCCCCCGGGCTTCGCTAGCAGCGATTACGGCAGCAGTTCCGGCGTGAGCTGGACCTTCGGCAACCACTGAGACAAGCGAATGTAGAAATTA
>Ga0210392_10001895_pt1 | contig 10794 bp, 9 predicted proteins | sample IncBWC30OmetaG_FD_161057 | JGI IMG/M metagenome (GOLD analysis project Ga0210392, IMG submission 161057) | Forest soil microbial communities from Barre Woods Harvard Forest LTER site, Petersham, Massachusetts, United States - Inc-BW-C-30-O ...
GATTGCCTGCACCATCCAAAACTGGTGAGGTGCGCATTTATTCCCGCCCGAAACCTTTACGGTCTTCGAGCTGACTCAAATTTCAGATCACAAAGCGGCGAACCATGTTTGGATGCTCCACTGCTCTGCCCGCGCGGACCGCGTTAGGGCAAGACTCTTAGCCGACAGACCTCGCTAGTCGCGCTGATTTCTCAGCCTCTCTGTCGTTGTGTCGATTCGACTCGTGCTGTAGATAAACGCTTTCGACCATGTCCATGACGATTCTCGCGCCCCCTTCATGTAATGCATTGCAACGAAACACAATACCCATCCCTTTACAAACAAGTGACAATAGCGAAACTGCTCTGTGACAACTCACTTGTAAGTGCCGAATAGTCTGGGCTGGATGGCGGGAGTCCGATGACAGCGACCTCTTTATTGATGCGATTGAAAGAAGGATTAATTGGTCCGAATACGACATGGATTTTGTCCATACTGCTCTTGCTGGCTATTTTGGGATCGAAAGCAGACGCGCAAAATACGCCTTTGATCTCGGGTGGAGTCGGTTTTCTGACGACCACAAATGGTGGAGTTACGGCTCTGCAGCCTGTGATCGCGCCCGTCGCGGCGGTTCCGCTCGGCGAGCATCTCCTAGTTGAATCCAGAGCGTACATTTCAGATTTTATTGCTCCTAAGAATGGGAATAGCGGACCATACGAAGGAGATTTTTTTGCGGGCCTCCAGTATCTGCAATTGGATTACCTCGCAACTCCGAAGGTCACCCTCACAGTCGGAGATTTTCTGACGCCCTTCGCCACATATAACGAGCGGCTGACTCCTATCTGGATTAGTAATTTTCAGGACGCTCCGCTGATCTTCCCTATTGGAATCCAGAATGGATCAAGCGTCGGAGTGATGCTGCGCGGGAATGCATATTCCGACCACCACGTGCGGTTGAACTATGCCGGATACTTTTCTGTTTCAAGCGACGTGCCGCAATTCACTGGAGAACGTGCTTCAGGAGGACGATTTTCGATGTACCTCCCCGACAAGCGTTTGGAGATTGGTGTCTCCTACTCGCGGCTTCTGCAGGGCCAACAGGGCAACTCCGAAGGCTTCGACGTGTGGTGGCAGCCATACCGCGTGCCACTCGCGATTCGCTCTGAGTACGCGCACGGCCCGCACTCACAGGGCTATTGGGTCGAAGCGGCCTATCGCTTGTCCCAGTGGAATGGCCCCGATAGCTGGCTGGGGCGTCTCGAACCTGTGTTTCGCATGCAACAGACATTCCGGGACAGTCCTGGTCAGGATCAACTTCCCGCGGTCAACACTCAGCGTGCCGATTTTGGACTCGACTACCATCTTCCACACGAAGTAAGAGTCAATACAAGCTATTCGCGGCAGTTTGCAAGTACAGGCAACACAAACATCTGGGAGACAACTGTGACCTATCGGTTTCTCTTTCCGGCCTGGAAAGGTAGATCAAAATGAAGGGGAGCATAGTGAAGCAACTGGCCCTCATGACATCGATCATAAGTACGACGCTGGTCCTCGCCGCCCAGACTTCACCAGCGCCTAAGCCTGCCGGTACCGCTGCTAAACCTGCGGCGAAAGCGCCCAGTACGAATCAGCCGGACGTGGGTCAGCGCAAATTCGATGCGAACTGTGGCAGGTGTCATAGCTTTCCCGAGCAGTTGTCCCCGTCAATTACCGGCACCGTGGTTCGCCATATGAGGGTGCGGGCCAATCTCAGCGCTGAAGACGAAAAGGATATCCTCAGATTCCTCGCACCCTAGAACTCCAACTAATTGTTCGCTGTTCTGGCACAACTTCTGCCGTGCACTCTGTTATGAGAGTAGGATGGAGTCTTTGGGCTGATTTGTGGCACTCTTCGTCTGAAGGCCTCGCTGTTTCCGTTTGCGTCACCCTATGAGGCATCCGTGATGCCGTGGTTTTGGGCTAAGATTCCTCCCCAGCCGCTCCTCCCACGAGAGGAAGTATTATTCGGAACAGGCGATATCCAATCGCTGGCCGACCTAGGGAACAGCTTTTCCTTCATCGAAAACATGAGACCTCTGCTCGTTAACGACTTCTACCTTCGGAGTGATACCCGCCCCTAACTTGACTCGCGTAACCGTTCCCAGAGACAGGAGGAAATCTCTTCGGAATCATCCAAGCCGGTCTTCAGGTCATAAAGTAAGAACTGCACACCTGAGCAAAGCAAAGCATTCCTCTAATACCTCAAATCCAAAGCTAATTCCTTAGCGAGTTTGACCAATGCAGTGTCTTCGGCAAACTTCAGGCTGTACTCACTTACAGAATATGCTCTAGAACCCTCTCTTGTTGAATGAATCTTCCGCTACTGAAGCTTGTAACTCCGCATTGCGTCCTTTGAGTCGCCACGCCTGATAGAACCCATGAATCACACACAGTCCTGGTTCCTTTGCACGGGTCTCATCACAAATGATCCGCGCTACAAAAAATGTGTGGCTTCCGATGCTATGTACCCTCACAATTTCCATTTCCCTAACTCGCTGAGCAAAAACAGGGACCGGAATATTAAATGTGGTCGACATTCTTGTTGCGAAGGGAAGCTGCTCCCATTCAATAAATTCCTTGGTATGATTGACAGCGAGTTGATAGGCCAACGGTGCTCGCGCTAGTGGCAGGCTACTCACCGCGATACGACCTGTACGTTCTACGAGATGCGCGGCCCGCCTTGAATCTTTCAATGCAAAAGCGAAATATCCGTTGCCGAGATCGCCCATGATATTCATGGGAAAAATATTTCCGCGGGAATCGTCGGTAAGACTTACCAACGACACAGGATGTGGACAAATGAACATCACCATCGCAGCACGTCTTTCCAGGAAGGACATCTTCATTCCAGATGTATCAACTTTTCGCCATTGCGAATACGAGTGAAGTAAATAGTGGGCACAAAGACGCATTTTGGGCAGGCAATAGTTTGTTGAGCCTCGAGCCTCGAATAAGATAAGTTCCATGGCAGCCGCTGGAATAACTGAGGTCATCTTGAGACAGATCTCTCCCAAGACCCGCTTCTGTCCATCTCGCTCACAAAACTTTAGGGATAAGTTGCCAAGGTCTTTCTCGCTGGGTTTTCGGTCTTCGTCGAATGCAATGCATACGGTGAATGGTGCAGCACAAGCCATGGAATGGCGAAAAGTCACATCAAGTGGTGTACCGATTCCGTACAACCACACAGTGATCTCTGTTTGTGGATCGGCTAAGCCGAGAAAAAACTCCTGAGGAAGCAAAGTATTACCAAACACAATTCTCTGCATCGCTTTACGACATCGCCTGACTATCGACATATGATCTCTTCCTAGACCCGTTTTCCCCAAGTTAGGGATATCCCAAACGGCAGGATTTAACTCGCGAGATCTATCCTGACTACCCCACTGACTTGTTCCGCAAAGCAGTCGTTCGCACGTAGCATTGCTCAAACATCGTCGAAACCGCGAGACCCGCTGCCCCGCCTACGCCCGCGCCCGAAACCTTATGACTGTGCCAGCCAGACGAACGCGTCTCGGCCAATCTGAACAGACTATTGCTTCGGCTTGCAAGTTCGGAGATCGACTTGCAGGCTTGGTCATTGCCAATGTGCAAAAAAGAGCCTCGCGTTGTGCGAGCTATGTGATTGAAATATTCGATCATTGATCTATAAGAGAGATCTGACATCGCGTGAGAGCTGAAAGTGACATCAATGCTTTCGTCCGGAATGGTAGCCAGTTCAAAAACCGGCATCAGCACTCCGTCTGCCTGATCGATCGCCTCTTTAGTCAGCTTTTGTTCGCCAAAGAGCAAGAACTTCAAGCGAGGAAAAGCCTTCAAAAGATAGTATGAGCTTAGCGCGATACTCTCCGGAACATCGAAATTAAGGTAGGTCACCCTACTCTGATCGCGGAGCAGATAACAGGCCATTCCGCCAAACCCGCCTCCAATTTCGGCGACAGTGGCTTTCTCAGAGTCGACTAGACAGCCTATCCTATGCGCACAATAGTGCGCATAGTCCGCACCGACTCTTACAAAAGTTCCGTCTATCAGAACGCCAAACGGATTCCCAATGTCGGGCCCCGCCAGATCGCGCAATGCGAAGCGGTTATCCGTCTGTGTCATCCAATAGTCAATGCGATACAAGGCATGGCTCAAATAAAAGCTGCGATGAACATCTTTGATCGTTCTGCCAAAATAGGCATTTGACATACCATAAGGCACGCCCAGCAAACCTGCGGAACAGGGATCGCGAAAGAAATTACGGTACATTTTTCGCAAAGCCTCTATATCACGCGTTCGCAGCGCTCGCGTCACAGGCCCCAGGCTTCGCCGCCGCACCTGCTCCCACCATTCTGTGGCCTTGTATGCCTCCGGGGCAAATTGCTGCTGCTCCATAGCCTTGATGTAGGCCGCGCAGATTCTTTCCAGCAACTCCGCGTCGTTTTGCGAATCATCAATGCGAGAGGCAAATCCGTCCGTAACATTTCGTAGATCGTAGCGAGCATCGCCTCTAAAGCGGCGTGCGCCATGAGCTGCGAATCTCCACATGTTCAACCGCATCGCAAGCATGCCCTTCGCAGCATTTGCCGTTCGAATGGGATGTCGAAGATATTTCAATTTCATCATAAAACCCTGTTACGCAGGTTAGGAGGAAGTAGCCATGCGTTCTACGAATTCAGAAAGCGCGGCATGCCCTTCTGCTCAACCGCTTGCCCACTCGTGTGTGTCAAGGAGCTATTCCAATATCGAAAGTCAGGGAACTTGCTCATTATGTTTCATAACTTATCGTGCAGACAATTCGCTTGTGTCAGCACTTAGTCTGGAGGATGTCATTAGATTGTCAAGCGGATTTACAAGAAGTGGGGCAGATCCGGGATTGGTTATCGATATACGGTCTTGTATTCCCTTGTAGAACCTGAAGGTCAGGGGGCATTCAGCGGCCCTGGGACAGCGCCTAAACGATTTTGTCTCCTTCGCCTGGGGCGAGGAAGAGATTGGTTTCGAGGCCGTACTGACGGGTGTAGAGATCGTAGTAACGGCTGTGGAAGTGGTAGAGAGTCTGGTGACTGCCACGTTCCACGATTCTTCCCTGTTCTACGACTAGGATCTGGTCGGCACTACGAATGGTCGAGAGGCGGTGGGCGATCACGAAGGTCGTGCGACCGGTCATCAGAAAATTCAGGCCACTTTGAATCAGGGTCTCGGATTCTGAGTCGAGCGAGCTGGTGGCCTCGTCGAGGATCAGGATACGGGGATCCGCCAGGATGGCGCGAGCGATTGAGATGCGCTGTCGCTGGCCGCCAGAGAGCTTGACGCCGCGTTCGCCGACAACAGTTTCGTATTGCTCTGGAAAGCGCTCGGCGAACTCGTCGACGCGGGCGATACGACAAGCCTCCATCACCTGCTCCTCGGTGGCCTGCGGACGACTGAACAAAACGTTCTCCCGAATGGTGCCGTCGAATAAAAAGGTCTCCTGCAAAACTACACCAAGCTGTTGGCGGAAGCTGCCGAGACGGATGGTGCTAAGGTCCACGCCGTCGATTGAAACCTGACCGCCAGTCGCAGTGTGAAAACCGCAAATGAGCGAGACGATGGTCGATTTGCCAGAACCGGAGGAGCCGATCAGAGCGGTGACCGTGCCGGGTCTCGATTCGAAGCTTATGCTGTGGAGCACAGGGGTGTCGGGCACATAGGCGAAGGTGACATCCTTAAAGGCGACGTTACCCCGGATCGGTTCTACTAGCTGAGTACGGGCTGGTTCAGTGTCCTCCTCGGGCTCGTTCAAAATCTCCGAGGTTCGTTCGAGACCGGCGAACGCTTCGGTGAGTTGCGTGCCGGTGGAGACCAACAGAGCGATGGGCGCGACCATGAATGCCAGCAGCAGAATGAATTCCACGTAGCCGCCAACGTCCAGGCGATGAGCCACGATCTCCCTTGCACCGAGGTACATGACGAGCGCACTGACACCTCCAAGGACCACAGTGGAACAGAGCGACATAAAAGATTGGGCGCTGATCGAGCTGGTGATGTTCTCGAGAAGTCGGTTAGCGCCTTCGGCGAAGACGCGGGCTTCACTATCCTCAGCGTGGTAGCCCTTGACGACACGTACGCCGCCAATAGATTCGGTGAGGCGGCCGGTGACCTCAGCATTGATACGGGAGCGCTCGCGGAAGATGGGTCGTGTGATTCCGAATGCTTTCTTTAGAAACCAACCGAAGCCAATCAGGATACAGATGGTAAGCAACGTCATGAGGATGCTGATGCGGACGAGGACAACAAGCGCGATGATCCCGGTAAGGAGTCCACTGGCGAAGTCTATAAGGCCGGCGCCGACAAGGTTGCGGACGCCTTCCACGTCGGTCATGATGCGAGCGACAAGGGTACCGCTACGATTCTCATCGTAAAAGGAGACAGGCAAGCGGCCGATATGTTGTTGAACCTTTATTCGCAGTTCCGCGATAAGTCTCTGCCCTGTAATGGAAAGCTGCTGGGAAAGGACATAGGTGGTAATACCCTGGATCAAAGTCGCACCGACTACGGCGCCTACGATCAGAGGAAGCTTATCCAGTTGACGCTTGTACATCACGTCATTGATCAGATAACGGGAACAGATGGGCACAGCGAAACTACAGAGGCGGTTGACGATCATCAACAAAAAGCCGCCGGCAAGTAACCAGCGGACCGGCTTGACGAGTGTCCAGATCAGGGGTAGCACTTTGATGAGCTTTGGCGTTGAGCGCGATGCGCCAGCCTCACTAGCTGCGGCCTTGCCAGCGCCAAGCGAGGGACGGTCAGCGGCCTTCATGCCGCCAAAGCTGGATCGACCGAAACGAGAAGCCATAGAGACCAACTTTACGCTGAGGGTGATGGGTTAACGTACGACGCGGCGTCGGCACAGGGCTGACAACCAAAGACCCCGTCCGCAATCGCTGGCATAGACCAAGGTCCGCGAATCTTCAGTCCAGACCGGCTCGGTATCGTTGCATTCGGCGTTAGTCAGTCTTTTGGTCTCTCCGTTAGTCAAGTTGCGCAGCCAGAGGTTCCAAGTTCCCCTTTGTAACTGGCTGTAAGCAAGCCAGCGGCCGTCCGGAGAAACGGAAGGATACCTCGCAATGCCTATGTCAAGAGACTGGATACCGCCTTCTCGATTCGTAATAAATAGAGAGGGACGCCCAGCAAAGTTTGCTGCAAATACCAAGGTGCCGTCAGGTAGAAATGACATCTCTAGCACGTTGAGCTCTGGTGGAGTGACGAGTTTATCTGAGCTGTCTCTTTGGTCCAAGGCACGCACCGAAATCCTGGCCCGACCGCGATCTTCCCGGAGGAAGGCCAGCCATCGACCGTCAGAAGAGGCTATCGGCGATTCGGCATGCCGGATATCACTTCTTCCCGCAAGTGTGGATCGGACCGTAGATTCTTTCCCTACCCGCTCTACCCAGCGCTCGCCGTTTGTAGCTGTGATCGCAAGCTGATCTTCATTGCTCGCGTCACTAAGCTCTACGCTATCCCCGTGCGTAACTGCGGAATGGTAGCCATTGCTCAGCAAAGCAATAAATGGAATCGCATCGGCTTGAACAGCTGGGTGACTTGCCATCAATACCTTTGCGGGTTCAGCGATCCTCCATTTGTAATCAGCATATAGACCCCGCTGATGGCGGAGGTTTGTGACAACGCCGACTACTGAGACCACAACCACAGCAAATATCCAAGAAGTTTGGTCGCGCTTTGATTCATTATGTTGATACAGTCTGAGCAAAACCAGGTAGCTAAACATGACAAGCAGAATGAGCACGTATAGCCGCGGAACCGCCGCCAATGCGGCCCAACCTTCTCCTCTATCGGTTTTTCCTCCTACGAATCCAGCCACGACGTAAAGCAACAACAGAACCGCCGCCCAAAGATGCCTCCCTTCCTCTCTAAGCGACCCCCAAATAAGAACGACTGGCAATATCAACAAAGTGAACAGGTATGAGGCCGCCGCCGTGGAGATCGCCAGACTAGCAAGCAGAACCGCTGCCCACTCTAATTGGACGCGGCGTGGATTATGCTCTTCGGGAGCAGTCAGGAAAATAGCCGGGGCCACCACGGCCATCTGCAATAGTGGGTGCAGAACAGAAAACATCCACGGAATATTCACCGCAGGATGTGAATTCAATTGTGGCTCATAGATGAATAGCCGGTGCAGGAGCGATGATAGAGATGCAGCCTGAAGGTTATATGGGCCCAGAGCCTCACCGCGAAAAGCCGCCGGTAATATCTGCGAGAGGTAAATACCATTAAGCTCCCACCCAAATACCAGGATAGATACGGCAAAGCATCCTAAGCAAGCTACAACTCCACCGGCCAAGGCTCTCCAGTCTCTCTTCCGAAGGAATAACAAGAAATAGATAATCGGAAAGACCTTCAACCCCGTCGCAAGTCCAACTAAAAGTCCGGCCGCGAATCGCTTTTGACCAAGGTATAGCCACCCTGCCAACGTGAGCAGAAAAAGCAACAAAACATAGTATTGGCCGAGGAGAAAGTTCGCGCGTAGCGGGCCGCTTAACGCGGCCACAAGAAAGAGGTGATTCCATGAAAATCCTGTCAGAGAACGTAGGAGGGCAAGGGTGGCGAGCAATAGACCAAGATTAACAACGAGCCAGCAATGCTGTGCTGCCAACGCCGGCATTAAGGCGAATGGATAGACGAAGACGGTCGAAAATGGTGTAGCGGGTATCAGACCAATAATCCGTTGATCGATGACACGGTGATCTTTCTGCCTCTGTAACCATATCCACTCATAGATACGTGTTGTATCGTAGTGTTCGCTCGTCAAGAGGGCGGTCAGATAGTAACTGGAAAAATCGCCACCTACCGTATGCCAAGCCTTCGGGGCAGTGCGCAGTCCCATCTGCATAAGCAGCACAGCAAGCAATGTCCACTCACAGACGCGAAGCCACCTGCGCGGAAGTGAGATAGGTCCGACGTTGAAATGGCCTGGGTTGCTGAGCGCAATTTGTTTTGCCGACATATGTATGGTCACCGGAGTTTTCATAGGTTCTATTAGCGCCATAAGTACCGTTCAGGCTTTACCCGGGGGCCAAGGATAGAGCTTAGTAGCGACGAGAGGTTAGTTCGCGCCAATGGAAAGCGATGTCCGGAATCAAAATGGCCATGAAAGTAATAACAACGATCTCCATAGCGAAGCCGGCCTCGCCGTGACGGGTCCATGCCGGAATGAGTTGCAGGAGGCGAGTGCCAACGAAGGTAAAGGTTACCGCGTAGGAGCGTACCATCCATTCACGATGCTGCGGAAAGTGCCGATTGCGCGCAGTAAGGAAAGCAGCAGCTGTGACGAGAAACCACGTTCCCGCCTGAACGATATTTGCGGCAACGAAGTAGATGGCACGAGGGTCGTGGCGGTGGTTTGACATGATGACGGCCAGCGGTGATGCAATAAAGACGGACAGTACATAGACGCGTCCAAGTCCTCTGTGAAAGTTAGGGTTGCGGCGGCGTAGCCGGCTGGAGAACTGAAGAGGACCACTGAGGAACGCAATAACGCCTCCAAAGGCGTGTGGAATGATTAGCCATGGAATCGTACCTAGATAAGCCCGTTCCGTCTTTTGACGCAGAAGCGGAATCTCACTATAGAAAATGACCGAAAGCGTCATTGCAGCCATCGTGATCCAGAGTGCGCGTTTCAACCATAGGGGCTTGATAAGACGGGCGGAATCTTGTCTCGACGTGGAAGTAACTGGCATAATTTAATCTCTAAAGAGGTAAGGAACTATGAGGTGTCCCTCGTTTGTTATATAAGTCGTCGGCCAATGAGGCTGCCAATTCCTCACGATGCCCCTTGAGTCGCCACGACTGATAGAATCCATGAACAATACACAATCCAACACCCTCTGCAAATCTCTCGTCATGAATGATTCGAGCTACGAAAAATGTATGACTTCCTAGATTGTGGATCTTCTCAATTTCCATCTCTCTGACTCTGTTGGCAAATACCGGCACTCGAACCTTGAATGTGGCTGAAGCTTTTGTGGCGAATGGGAGTTCGCTCCAATCAACAGCCGCCTTCCCATGATTAACTCCAAGCCGATACGCCAATGAAGTCTCCGACAATGGAACGTCACTTAGGGCAACTCGGCCGGCGCGTTCCACAAGGCGCGCCGCCAGCCTCGAGTTTTTCAATGCAAAGGCGAAGTAATTCTGCCCCAAATCGCCCATAATATTCATCGGAAAAATATTCCCGCCCGCTTCACTATCAAGACTGACCAACACCACAGGGTGAGGGCGAATAAACATCACCATCACTGCACGTCTTTCCAAGAAAGACATTTTGATTCCGGCGCTATCGACTTTTCGCCATAGAGAGTATCTGTGAAGTAGATAATGCGCCCAAATACGTGTTTTCGGAAGGCAATAGTTCGCTGAACTGCGCGCCTCGAATAAAACGAGTTGTGAACCTCCTTGCAGCATGTCCGTAGTCCGTTTACCGTTGAGACTGATCTTGCCTAATACTCGTCTTTGTCCGTCTCGCTCACAAAATTTCAGAGATAAGCGCCCGGGTTCCGTCTCGGTGAGTTTTTCCTTCTCATCGAAAGCGATACACACAGTAAATGGATCTGCGCAGGCCATAGAATGGCGGCGAGTAACATCGATCGGCAAACCCATCCCATGCAACCAAACGGTTATTTCCCCCTGTGGTTCCGTTAGTCCAATGGTGAATGCCTGTGGAAGCAAAGTGTCACCGAACATTAGTTTTTTGATGACCTTACGACATTGTCCAATGATCGACATTCCACCTTC
>Ga0210392_10001896_pt1 | contig 10785 bp, 8 predicted proteins | sample IncBWC30OmetaG_FD_161057 | JGI IMG/M metagenome (GOLD analysis project Ga0210392, IMG submission 161057) | Forest soil microbial communities from Barre Woods Harvard Forest LTER site, Petersham, Massachusetts, United States - Inc-BW-C-30-O ...
CTGCGGCTCGACTGAATAGCGATGTGCGTCTGATCACCAAGTTGGGACGTGACGCGTTCGGCGAGATGGCCGAAGCTTTTATCGACAGCAAGGGATGAGTCTCGACCGGGTGTATGAAGATCCGGAAGAGAGTAGCGGAACGGCAACGATCGTAGTCGATGATCAGACGCGCGAGAACGCCATTGTGGTGGTACAGGGCGCTTGTGGACGTTTAACTATTTCCGAAGTGGAAGCTGCCAGGGAGGAAATCGCGACTTCCGATATTTTCCTCACCCAGCTGGAGTTGCCGATCCCGCCGACGATTCGCGGGATCGAGATTGCCCACGAAGCGGGCGTCCCCGTGATCCTTAATCCTGCACCTGCGCTTCCGCTCCCAAAAGAGATATTCCGCAAAGTGGACTATCTGACACCCAACGAATCTGAGGCACTCGGGTTGATCGGTGAAAAATCAATGACAGAATTCGAAGATGTCGAGAAACTGGCCGATCGGTTGATCGCGCTCGGCGTCCCGAACGTGGTGCTGACCCTCGGGGAAAAAGGAGCCTTTGTCAAAGGTCCGTCCGTTTGCCGGCACATTCCTGCTTTTCAATGTGGCCGCGTCGTCGAAACGACCGGGGCGGGTGACGCCTTTGCCGGCGGGCTCGCCGTCGCGCTTGCAGAAAAGAAATCCCTGGAGGCTGCGACAGTGTACGGATGCGCCGTCGCCGGGATCTCCGTGACTCGACCAGGCACTGCGCCTTCGATGCCGACACGGGAGGAAGTGGATGAGCTGATCGCCGCCGCCAGGCGGTGAAAGAGAAACGCGCTCAAAGAACCTATGCAGAATATAAATTAGAGAAATGATGGGCACAGTTCGTTTTTCGAAGATCGTTGAAACCGCAGGAAAGCCAATCGTTCACCTGCTATGGATGGATCCGGCGAAGGACCTTGTTTTGCAAAAGGCCATCCATGCCAACCGCGTTATGACCGTGCATCAAGGGCAAACCAATGCGAAAGCCGACTATGGCACGATAGGATTTCAGAAAGGCCTTTCGGGCCAGATTCTGATATTTCCCAAGTCGCTAAAACCGTTCGCCGATAAGCAAGTAATAGGGGTGAAATACGACCTCCTTGAATGGCCTGCGGTGCCCAAAAGCCAACAAGCTCGAAAGGTCATTCCAGTCAAGCACTCCGCAAAAGCCAAACCGCAGGACACCAAAATCTCCGCGACAGCCGAGCAAGCCGCTCTCACAGAGAACGCGGCTGCCAAGGTGGTAAAGTTACCAAATCCGGAAGATGACCATGAAGACGGTCCGACGACCGATGTAGAGGAATTAAAAAACCAAGTGCGCCTGGCAATGAAAGTTCTTGAAGAAGGTAAACAGGTGGCCGCCTTCAATCTTCTCAAGCGTATTGTCGATAGCTAAATCTTTAGGAAAATCCGGAGAAGAAAGGCCGTGAAAGACGAGGATGAGGGCGACTGGCTGCACCATCCAATGTGGCCGTCGGGCCGAATCAGCCAAACCATTCCCGGGGTGGCTCCATAGTTAGATCGGAATTGGGCTCCGGCGTCGGTTAGGATGGGAACCCGCTCTTGGATCGGAAGCGTCTGGCCCGACGCCGTGATGGCAAATCCTGCCGCGTTATTTCCCGTCGCAGCTTTGAGCAGGTCGAGCAAATCCGCGAGCAAGTCCAATTCCTTCGGATCGTTACTGATATAACCTAGCAGCACATGCCTCCCATCACCAATGAGGTTTCGCAGCCGCAGGGCGTGGGCGACAAAAGGTCGCCGCAGTTCGTCCACATCGACCGCACGATCTCCCGCAGAAGGCAGCTCCGGATCGATTCCTGATCGTTCGTCTGCCACTATCTCGCTGTTTCGGTATCCGATTAGCAACTGTGTTTCCTTGATTCCGGGCAAATTGATCTTCTGGGCGATGACATCGTTTAAGGCGCGGCTGGTGTTCTCCACCACATCCAGGCCGACTGGACGACGCTCCGCCGAATAACTTTCTAAGAGTCCGGATGCGGCCATTTTGCGGGCGGCCAGTGTCAACTTCCACGCAAGGTTGTGTGCATCCTGCAAACCGGTATTCATTCCCTGTCCGCCAACCGGCGGATGAATGTGCGCCGAGTCCCCGGCCAGGAAAATTCGACCTTTGCCGTAGGCCGGAACGATCCGGTGGCTTACGCGATAGCGCGATGACCAACGCAACGAGGCAAGAAGTGCCAGCTGGAAGCAGCGGCGTCATTCTCTCCGTGATTTCGCCAAGATCGGGCGGCGCTGCTTCCTCGGCTTCATCTCGCGCTGATGAGCCGGGAGGTTCCGGTACCATCATCGACAAACGATAACGCTGCGGCAGCCCGTGCACGGGCACCGCCACGAGCGACGTTGCCGGGTGCTTTCCCGCTGTCTGGTTGAACCGATACATCGGTCCGCGCGGCAAATCCCAGGCCACATCAAGGTCAGCCAACATAAATGTCTGGGGAAACTCGCTTCCTTCGAAATTCAAATTCAGGAGATGACGGACTTTGCTGTGAGCGCCATCGCAGCCAACCAGCCAGCAGCAGCGGAGTTCCCGGAGGTGTCCCTCGAGGCTTTGAAGTTGAGCCACCACGCCGTCGGTCTGCTCGATAAGTCCGGTCAGGCTCCAACCGTACGCCACCGTTCCGCCTCGCCGACGCAGTCCCTCTTCAAGCAACCGTTCGGTTTCAAACTGTGCCAGCGACAGCGCCCCATAGGGCAACCCTGCGCGAGGAACCTCCATCGCCTGAACCGGTTCGCCATCGCTGAAGACCGTAACGCCCGTCAGCCAGACACCCGCGTCGATCGCCTGTTCCACAAGACCGAGATCCTCAAAAATCTCCAACGTCCTAGCTGTCACGCCGAGCGCCTTGCAGAAAAAAGAGCGTTGAGCCATTTGCTCGATGAGCAAGACATCAACGCCGTCGCGACGCAACTCCGCTGCCAACATCAGGCCCACCGGGCCCGCTCCAACAATCAAGATCTCCGCGGAGGCCTCCATCTTCCTCATAGAGTCTTAAGAATAGTGTTGAGAATAGTGCCAGCCCTTGACATCACAACAAACAGCGGAGAAGGGAGGCTGAGTAACGCGTTACCGCATTACTCCATTCTTTTTTCTCTTACCCAATCCCGTACTGTTCCTGCACGAATGGCAGCAGACCAGCGTTTCCGATGGCGGCGAGCGGCGCCCGGAACGTGATTTGGACGACGCCGGGGTGGCGTCCAATTTCGATTCCACCGGTGATGGTTGCGCGATTCATCACTTCCGGGACGGTCATGGAAAGAAGTTTAGCGGCTCGTCGGAGTCCCACTTCGGTGGCGTTGTTGAGATTGGGACCTGATCCAACGATCGAGATCGGCGCAGACTCCTCGATCTTATCGAGTCCCCATTTCGCCGCCAAACGGCGTGCCCTCGCCGTTTCCTCCTCGTCCAATGGTCGGGCGAGAGGAGGGAGGTCCTCGAGCAAAGGAAACAATACTGGTCCTTCCAGGGTTCGTCCTTTCAAGATGTTGACCCGCAGAGTCACGGTTCCGGAGACATCCATGGTGTGGCCGGCAATTTCGCCATCTCCCTGCATTGCGTGCATGTCGCCAAAGTAAATTCCGGCGCCGGGTACTTTGACAGGAGCTATGACGATCGCCCCAGGCCGGACTGCATCGATGTCCATATGGCCGTCCGTCCGAAGTTCAAGTTGTTCAGCCGTGATGGCATATTCGTGCGGCGCACCGACCAAAGCCGAGCCGAAGTCGCCTGCATTGTGAGAATCGGGCATCCGGACGGCCGGCATCGTCCCAAGTTGACCCAGAAACGGGCGAAGCCTCACCGCCAGCGCAACGAGATCGTGCGGCGCAAAAGTGAGGATTGAATGTTGAGCAGAGCCTTCGGGCAGTGCGGCGAAACGAGCCGCTGACTCGGCGATTTTCTCTGCTGCCTCCTTGGAAACAGTCACGCCAACCTGACGTGTATCGTCGAACACGGTCGTGTAGCCATTGACGATCTGAAAGGGAGTGACAGGAGTGTTGCATTTGACGCAGCGAACAGCTTGTTGGCCAATACCGGAGACGTAGGTTTCCGGATATAATGTCTGGCAATTCGGACAGCGCGGAGCGGCATAAGGATCTCCCAGGTAATGGCCTTCGACCCATCGATCGTGGCCGGAAGCTGTGGCGAACGAGGTCACGTTGACGTCGCGGATTCGAATCACCACGGAATCGCCGGGTTCTGCATCTGCGACAAACACTGGGCGAGTCACTTCGTGTCCCCCTCGAATACGAGGAGTGATCATCGGGCCCCAGCATCCGGGTGCGGTGTTTCCGACGATCGTTCCACCGTCGATTAAAGGACCGAGCATCGGTTTTTCGGGATCCAAAATACCGTCGGTCAGCTCTGAAACGAGGACCGTACGCCTGGCTCTCTTTGCGTCATCAGCGACATTCATCTTTCTGCTCCTTCGTTGGTGGGCGAACGGGGGATTTGAATAGGCCGAACAATTTAGATTAGTTCCCCCCTCACGCCGGTTGGCCTAACTTTTGTTCCTGCTGCAACTCTTTGCCGGTTTTGGTCTTGGTCTTTATGACCAACGACCTGACGTCTACCGTTGGCTTCTTTCGTTGGCGCGCTTGCTCGCGGAACAGTGCCTGGACATCCACCCGTTCCCCTTGCACAGCCCCGCGCGCGTACGTTGGTTCGGTCCCTTGCTGGCGGGCCTTCACATTGTCCTTCCAATACGTCTCAAGGATTTGATCGACGCGTTCACGCAATTCCGCGTCTTCCACTGGAAAACAGACTTCGACACGCCGGAAAAAATTTCTCGCCGTCCAGTCCGCACTCGCGAGATAGATTTCCGGCTGGCCCGCGTTTTGGAAACGATAAACGCGACTGTGCTCCAAGAACCTTCCGACGATGCTGCGCACAATCACGCTATCGCTCACTCCGGGCACGCCCGGACGCAAGGAGCAGACTCCCCTGACCAACAGCCTGATCTCTACGCCGGCTTGGGAGGCCGAATACATCGCTTTGATGACCTCTTCGTCGACTAAGGCGTTCACTTTGACGAAAATGGCAGCCGGCCTGCCATTTCTGGCGTGGTGCGTTTCACGTTGAATCATTTCAAGAACAAATTCGTGAAGCGATTTTGGCGCAGCCTTGATTTTTTTCAATTCAGGAAAGACGGACACCCCGGTCAACCAATTAAAAAGTTCTGCGCTGTCGTTTGTTATTTCCGGGTCGCAAGTCAGCAGCCCGAAATCTTCGTAAAGCTTCGCGGTGGAGGGATGATAATTCCCGGTTCCCAGATGCAGGTATCGGCGAATACCGTCTTCTTCCCTGCGAACGACCAACGCAAGCTTCGCCCGCGTAATCAAACCGGCGATCCCGTAGACGACGTGAGCACCGGCTTCCTGGAGCAATCTGGCCCATTTTATGTTTGCTGCTTCGTCGAATCGTGCCTTGAGTTCGATCACTACGGTGACCTGTTTGCCGCTCTGAGCCGCCTCGGCGAGCGAGGCCACGATCGGGGAGTCACCACTGGTGCGGTAAAGCGTTTGCTTGATCGCCAAAACGTTCGGGTCTTCTGCGGCCTGCTCGATGAAATCGAGTACTGTCTGGAAGCTTTCGTAAGGATGATGCACCAGGATGGCTTTACGCCGGATTTGCGAGAAAATGTCTTCTTCATCCGCCGGTGCAGTCACGACTGCCGGCACAAATGGACGGAACTTAAGATCGGGCCGATCCACTTCCGAAATAACGGGCATCAGGCGCAGAAAATTGATCGGCCCATCGACTTGGTAAAGGTCGTCCCCGCTCAGGCCAAACGTTTGCAGCAACTGCTCAGCGACATGGGTAGGACAATCCCGTTGGACCTCCAGTCGAACAGCGGCGCCGCGACTCCGTTTTCGTAGTTCGAGTTCGATTGACTTCAGCAAGTTATCTGTCTCTTCCTCGTCGAGATACAGTTCACTGGTGCGAGTCACGCGAAACTGGTAAGCACCCTTCACTTTGACGCCGTGGAAGAGAGAAGCAACGTGCGCCTGGATCAGGTTGCCGATGAAAATGTGCCGGTACACACCTTTCTCGCCGGCCTTATACAAAAGCAGGCGGGGCAGGATCCGCGGAACTTGAACCAACGCGAGATTGGTGCTGATCGAGGTACCTTCAAGCTCTACTGCTACGTTCAGACTCTTGTTCAGTAGCTGCGGGAAGGGATGGACCGGATCCACCGCAAGCGGCGTGAGCACCGGGTAAACCGATTTTTCAAAGTACTTCGCGTAGTATCGCTTTTCTTCGCTCGTGAGCTTGTCATGCTGGAGGAAAAAAATGTTGTTTTGTTCCAAAGCAGGGACCAGTCCTTCGCTCCAGGTACGATACTTATCATCCACCATCTTGCGCACCCTCGACGAGATGGCCGCCAACTGTTCTCCAGGGCTCATCGCATCGGGGCCAGGCGCACTGACATTGCTTTGGCGTTGCTGCTTCAGACCCGCAACCCTAACCTCAAAGAATTCGTCGAGATTTGAGGCGACAATACAAAGGAATCTCAAGCGCTCAAGAATCGGGTTGCTCGAGTCCTGAGCCTCTTCCAATATTCGCTCATTGAACTCCAACAAGCTTAGTTCACGGTTGTTGTAGAGCGAAGGATCAGAGAGGACGGAGGTGGTTTCTGCTTCCATAGACCGGGTTCCAATAACCTGTTTCCACGACATTGCTCATGCAAATTCAACTTACTTGGGCCGTTCGGGTAATGGGCAAATTGTGGCAACCCTCTCACGATACACGGTTTGCTGCCCCTTGTCTGCAAGAGGAGCGTTCACCTTTCGGCGTTCGGCGTTCGGCGCGGCGGCGCAGGTGGTTGCCTGATTTTTCAAGATGCGAACGAACCGCAGAGATGCGAGTGCAACGCTTACTATTCGCGCAGCCGAACGCCGAACGCCGAACGCCGAACGCCGAACGCTAATACTCCTCGCTATTCCCGAAATGAGGACGATAGTCCCGGCTAATCCGCGGATCCCTAACGAGGGCTCAAAATCTGCAGGTTTTTCAGTTCTGCCAACCAAAAGAGCCGCCAGCGGCCGATGAATCCGGCCAACGGGCCACACTTAGATCCAATGATTGAATCGATGAAAAAGTTAGAACCGAGTGGACGCCACATCTCGAGCGAACGACCAATTTCTTTCGGACTGGCGGAAAGACAACGCGCAGCGGAAGCGGCTCGTCAGGCAGAGATTGCCAATCCCTCCGTCAGAAAATTGCTTCCAGAACTCCAGTCCACTGCCGAGGATTCTGTTACTACGTTGATCGCGGCATTTTCGAAGCTGGCAAGGCAACACGAAGATATCATCGAGCTTGAATCGGCACTGCAACTCTTAAACGACCAGATCATTCAACTGAATTTTGACAGCACAAGTGCGCCGGAGAAACTGGCGCAGAAAAATAGCGAGGCGAGAAACGCCGCCCGCGCCAAAGCCAACCAGTTACAAGCTGCCCGCGACCTGGAAGTGACTGTACTTTCATCGATGCCGATCCCGAAAACATGTCTCGAACTGGAGAGATGGCGGCAAGGGCTGCAACAGGCAATGACCAGCTTTGCCCGCGGTGAGATCAGACGCAATACGCAAGGCGGCGCGGTGGAGATCACTGAAATGGTTTTAGACGAATCCGTCGCGAGAGACCCACGGGTCGCAGAGCTTTCTCGCAACTCGCGTCTGCATCGTTATGCCAAGTCGTCCTTTCAACAGGCTGCTGAAGCGATCGACCTCCTCAAGGAGAAATTTCATTTCCTTCAGGCGAATCATGAAAATATCTCACAGTTGGTCGATGCCGGGTTTCAAGCCAGGTACTGCAGCTGGGAATGGTAACTGACTGGAATTGCCGGCCGTAGAGTTAAAGCCACGATCGGCGCGCCAACCACATTTTCGCGAGTTGTGTCAGGGCCATGTAACAGATCAGCGTGAGGAACAGGATTGGCCAGTAGAGCCGTGGTAGATGGACGAAGCCTAAAGTTGCGGCCAATGGTGAATAAGGCAGCCACATGCCGACGCACATGATCAAGACCGTGGTAACAGTGAGAGCCCAACTGGCGTGGCCCTGAATAAAAGGGACCTTCTTGGTGCGGATGACGTGAATGATGAGCGTTTGTGTCATCAGGGATTCGACGAACCAACCGGTCTGGAAAAGCGGGGCACGAGCCGGATCCCAGCAGTGAAACAGGTACAGCATGACAAAAAAAGTCGTGTAATCGAAAATGGAACTGATCGGGCCGATAAACAGGATAAACCTCGTAATGGCCCCGATTTCCCAAGTGCGTGGTTTCGCGGTTTCCTCTGGCCCAACGTTGTCGGTCGGAATAGGGACCTGCGAAAAATCGTACAGGAGATTGTTCGTGAGCACCTGCAACGGGGCCATCGGCACGAACGGGAGAAAGGCGCTTCCACCGAGCACACTGAACATATTTCCAAAGTTGGAGCTCGCTCCCATGCGAATGTATTTAAGGATATTCACAAAGACCTTGCGACCTTCGATTACGCCTTCTTCGAGCACCATCAAGCTCTTCTCCAACAGGATTACGGTGGCCAATTCCTTTGCGATATCGACGCCGCTATCCACAGAAATACCAACATCCGCCACCCGCAATGCGGGAGCGTCATTAATGCCGTCGCCCATAAATCCCACCACGTGCCCTTTCTGCTGCAAAGCCCGGATAATTCGCTGCTTGTGCGCGGGTGAGACGCGGGCAAACACGTGGACGCGCTCTGCGCTCGCTGCGAGCTGTTCCTCGGTCATCGTTTCAACCTGGCTGCCAAGAATGAGTTCCTCCGCTGCCAACCCGACTTCTTTACAGACTTTCCGCGTCACGAGATCGTTGTCACCGGTGAGTACCTTGACGGTGACCCCGATTTTGCCAAGCGCCGCAATGGCCTTTTCGGCCGTTTCCTTGGGAGGATCGAGGAACGCAACGTACCCTTTGAGAATCAATTCCGATTCTTCTTCCTTGGAATAGGTAGCGCGTTTCTGGAGATGCTTGTAGGCGACGGCAAGAACGCGAAAACCGTCCTTGCTGAGTTCCTGATACTGGGCCATCAGATCACCGATGAGGATCGGTTCCATCGGGAGAATCTCCCCTTCCAATTCGAAGAAGCCACAGCGAGGAAAAACCGACTCAGGTGCTCCCTTGGTCAGAAGGCGATGTTCTTTCTCTGGCGTCTCGACGACGACCGACATCATCCGGCGAGAAAAATCGAACGGGATCTCATCAATTTTCTGATAGTGTTCAATCGAAATATCTTCATGGACCTCGCGGTACTTGAGCACGGCGCGGTCGAGCACGTTTCTTAAGCCTGTCTGAAAATGGGCGATGAGGTAAGCGTCGAACAGCACATCCGCGTTCTCCTTCTGCATGACGTCGCAAAAGCGTTCGAGGATGACGCGGTCGAGCGTAAGCGTACCGGTTTTGTCGGTGCAAAGGACGTCCATGGCGCCGAGATTCTGGATGGAGTTGAGACGCTTCACGATGACCTTCTTTTTGGACATCGCGAGCGCGCCATTCGACAGGCAGACGGAGACGATCATCGGCAGCATCTCCGGCGTTAACCCGACCGCGACGGCGAGCGAAAAAAAGAACGCCTCTCCCCAATTATGTTTGGTAAAACCGTTGATCAGGAAAACCAGGGGCACCATGACAAGGATAAACTGAATCATCAGCAAAGTGAACCGCTGCATGCCTTTATCGAAACTCGTCTTCACCTCGGGCCCGATTATACTGCTGGCCATTCGTCCGAAATAGGTTTGCCCTCCTGTCGTGGCAACCACCGCTGTCGCGGTGCCACTTTCGACGCTCGTCCCGAGGAAGCAGACATTCGCTAACTCCAATGGAGAGACGTCTTTCCGCGACTCTCGAGCATCGAGTTTCTCCACCGGCAAGGACTCACCGGTCAGCGCCGCTTGCGCGACGAAAAGGTCTCTTGACGCAACCAGTCGCACATCCGCAGGGACCATGTCGCCGGCGCACAACTTCACGATGTCGCCGGGGACCAACTGTCCGAGTGGGATTTCTTCTTCGCGGCCGCCGCGCACGACCGTCGCGGTCACGCTGATCATCGCTTTAAGTTTTGCAGCGGCGGCGTCCGCTCGTGACTCCTGGACAAATCGCAACGCCACCCCGAGGACCAACATCAGCGTCATCACGGTCCCCCCGCTCAAATCGCCGGTGGCGAACGAGATGGCGGCCAGGATTCCTAGCAAGATGACCAGGAGGTTGCTGGTCGCCTTGAAGAGTCGCCATAACCAGCCACGCTGCTTCTCTATCGCCACCGCGTTGGGTCCATGTTTAACGATACGCGCTTCGGCCACGGCCTGTGTGAGGCCATCTGGCGAAGTTTTGAGTTTCGTGAAAACGTCTGCGTTCTCCACACAGGCCAACTCCGTCAAAATCGGTGAGACACCGATCGATTTAGGCGCTGATTTCGCAGTTGTCCGATGGCGCGTTGCTTTCTGAAGGTTCGAAATCATTACCAGCTCCTGAAGATGCGGTTCGATTCGGCAGCATTCTCCTCCGAATCGAAGAGCCTTTCCAATACGCCTCTCGAACCGTTACCCTACTTTTTAGGTATGGCAAATGGGCGGACACAGCGCGGAGCGCTACTGGAGTTTGGACATTTCGAGAACGATTTAGGCCGGCGGGGTAAGGCGAGACGCTTTACTTACTTCTTTGGCCAAACCTGGACGGTTTGCTTACGGAAGAGGGTAAGGCGAGGTATCTGTTTAGCGCCATGTACCAATCATACTT
>Ga0210392_10001897_pt1 | contig 10781 bp, 12 predicted proteins | sample IncBWC30OmetaG_FD_161057 | JGI IMG/M metagenome (GOLD analysis project Ga0210392, IMG submission 161057) | Forest soil microbial communities from Barre Woods Harvard Forest LTER site, Petersham, Massachusetts, United States - Inc-BW-C-30-O ...
ACCCATGTGTCCGAAAGGACATCATATATTTTTGTCCTCGCGTTTTTCGCTGGGTCCCACGTTCAAGACCCTCTGGGTACCAGATTGGGTCCCACGTTTCGTCCTGCCACCGGACCGCGCGGCTCGCAGAGGACTGGATGTTTAGTCGAGGTTGCCGATGCCTTAGCGGCCAGAAAAACAAGCCGGTTGAGCATGTAGGCTGAGCGAGATTTGGAGGATCAATGCGCGTTGCGCGCCTCACCTAATCGCTCCCAGCGATCGGCTGGCCCCAAGCGGTCGGCTCCCTGGAACGGGAGCACCCACCCTGGATACTCATGGGCAAGAGCGCTGACCTCATCCAACTGCCTGAACTCGTGTTGTGTGAGTGTGAGTTCCATCGCCGCGAGATTGTCTTTAAGCTGGTCGAGGCGTTTCGCCGCGACGCATGACCAAGTCACGTTGGTGATCGTCGCCGAGTTTGAAGGTGTGCTCCCCCACAACCTCGAACCGCCATTTTCGATAGAAGGCTAACGCTCTCGGATTTCGCTCCCACACTCCGAGCCATAGGGCCGCGGAGCCGGCCGCCTGGGCTCGCACCAGAACATGCGCCATGAGTTGATGTGCCACTCCGGTCCCATGGTGCGCAGTGTCCACGTAGAACCTCTGGATCTCGACCGGTCGCTCGCCTGAGATCGCAGGTGATGCGGCATTGAGTCGCAGCTGTACATACGCCACCAAAGTATCGTCGGCTTCGGCGAGCCACGTCTCGCGTTCTGACGCGCGAATCTCGGCGAGTTGCAATGCTTGACTGTAGTTGGCTGCGCAATGCCGCTGCATGTCCGCGGCGGTATTCGACTCCGCGAATGCAGCGCGGAACGTTCCTTCAGCGAGCACCGAAAGGGCCAGCGCGTCACTTTCCTCCGCTCGCCGGATCCGAATAGCAGCAGCCTTCATTAAGCAACCTCGATCAGAATTCATTTGATGGTGCAACGCAGCGGGTTTTCCACGTTAATGACCCAAAGCGGACCTGACGCTTCGGCGTAGTCCGGCGTGCGAGCCGCGCGATTAAGCAGGAACGTAGGTTAACCTCATCACATCCCCGGCAATTCGATCGCTGGTCACAAGGCGCAGCGGCGGCCGAGGGCCGGCGAAGAATGGCTTGCCATGACCAAGCACGACGGGGTGCAGGTAGAGTCGATACTCATCGATCAGACCGAGATCGGTGAGGCTCTGCGCCAGGTCTGGTCCGGCAACTTCAATCTCCCCGGCAGGCTGAGCCTTCAACCTACCTATCACCGCCTCAAGGTCATCCCCGACAAGCGTGGCGTTGGGGCCGACCGACTTCAACGAGCGCGACACGACCCACTTCGGTTGCCTCCGCCACGCCGCCGCGAAGTCGCGTTCCTCTGCACCCCACTCAGTTAGATCTTCGTCCCAATATCGCATGACCTCGTACATGCGGCGACCGTACACGCTGGCTGCCAAGCCGTGTGTCTGCTCAATGAAGTGACGGAAGAGCGCGGGACTTGGCAAAAAGTTTATATGGTCGACGTAGCCGTCCAAGGACTGGTTCATTGCATAGACGAACTTTGCCATGGTACAAAATCTCCACTCTAGGTTCTTCAGAATAGCTTGAGCTTCCCGCGCACCAGCGCGGCTCGCCATCACGCCGGCTCCGGTAGGTCGCACTCCGCCGCACACGCGGACGTGCCTTCCAAGCCACTCACGCATCATCGAATGTCGCGGGCATTTATCGACTGGCCCGCACAAACTCCTCCACCGTCGACAGAAATTTGTTCCTACCGGGCGAGTCGAACAGTGGATCCAAGTGCGCCATGGACTCATCGGTCACATACGTTGTCATCCGAATCCTTGAATTCTCGACGACCCATTTCGCGGCCTCGTTCACCGTTCCATGGGTCAGACCGGTCTGAAACGCGTACAGAGGAACGTCGATCTCCGCTGCATGTACCAAGGGAAGGCCGAGAGCCCGGGTGACGGGGGACGCCACAAACGGATCAACGGCTTCGAGATCGAGGGTCAGTCGCCGCGGCCAGTACCACTCGACGGCCGCGGGTTGTGTATGTGCAAAGGTGGCCGCGACTTCCGCAATGGGTGCCGGCCCGGTTGATACCCAGTCGTGGATAGACGCATCGCCGTCAGCGATGTGACCGGAGTGGACCTGAAGGTCCGCGGTCGGTGCATGGGTATCCGTCAACCAGCCGAGCAAGGCGAGATTTGTCAGAGGCATAGATGGCTGCATGGCCTTTGGCAGCAAGTCCTGCAACATCGAGGCACCATGAGGATCTTTTAGAGCCTCGGTTGCAGCGAGCTGGTAATAAATTGGCAGTTGCTCAGGGGGCCCTTGCAATTGCCATATATATCCGAGGTCGCCCGAAAATGGATTGCCGCTCTCAATCTGTTGGAGCTTTCCCGGCACCTCATCCGCCGTAAGCCGAAATTTATAGCCTTCGCCGGCCCAACTATCATGCACCCCACCATCCACGAGGATCAAACCCGCCAACCCCCGATAACCCGGCTCGCCTTGAAAGTCCCAGGCTGCGTATGCCAGTGCAATCGTTGCTCCCCATGAGTGTCCGCCCAGGAATACTCGCCGCTGGCCGCGGTCGCGCGCCGAAATGATGATTTGACGCAGGTCGGATATGGTATCGGTAAGCCCCCACGATCGGGCATAGCCCGCAGTCTGCTCCGTCTCGCGACGATATTGGCCCTTCAGATAATAATCGAGCCGATTGTCATCTCTGAGCCTACTGAGGTCTGCCAGGTTCTGTTCGCGACGCTCGATGACCCATACTTGAGTATCACGAACCGACGCGCTGATCTTGCCGGCGACCGGTTGAAAGCTTCCGGCGCCCAACGAGCCCCCTGCGATGAGCACAATGACCGTTTTTGCATCCTTAGGACCTACCTTAAGTACATGTGCGCAGTACTTAGGATTATCCGGCCGATTGACGCTTGTACTGGCACACAAGGAGATATATCGATCCGGCAACTTTGAAACCGCGGCCGCGCTTGCGTCTGGCATGCAAAGAAAAAGAGCCAGCGCGCCGCCACATACTGGCAGCCGCACCGTCTTCGACGAAGACTTCTCGCAATTCATTTAAGTTCTCCGTTAATCGGTGGGGATGTGCCCAAGCCACCGCGTCATCACGAAGACGGCGCCGGCGGTGAGCCCGACTGCGCTCTGTAGGGCACGGATGTTGGTGTCGGCGGTATGAGTAGACACGGTCACGATGGAAGTCACTGTAGCGACTCGATCAGCCGCAGCGAAAGTGCCTTTCGGCATAAGCGTCGCCCATGACTTTCGGCACGTGCAGGACGTCGGCTTGGAATTTTTCGAGCGCGCGGGTGAAACAAATACTATTCTTACCGCACTGTCGATCGACGAAGCTCGCCAGTTCGTCAACCTGCTGCGTGCAGCTCCTACCCACGGGCATTTCCTGGTCTTGTTCGCAGTGACTTTGGCGGTTCGTTCACGCAGTTCTGTGGTCCCAATCGGCGCGTTATCGGGATATTCAGTTTGGCGCACCGGTGACGGAAACCGTGGGCACGGTGCCGGGCACTCCCTGTCGCTCGTCGACGACCAGACTCATCGATCTTCTGGAGCCCGCGATCGCGCACCGTTAGCGATTGAGCCGGCGAGGAAAATGTCACCGCGTACCTCCCCCGGCGAGACCTACCACCGCGGCCGCGATATTGGTACCAATCTGCACGCGACCGGCCACCCTGAGACATTCAGTCATGCAAACTCGAGGGATAAAAAAACCAATGTTGGATAGGGAGTGTTGTCGCAGCCAGCGGCGTTTCCCAGCGGTATCACCGCTTCATTTTGAGATGCAAAAGCGAGCGGCGCTAGCTACGCCGCATCGATAGGCCAAAGATAACGGTCAAATGAGCGTCCCAGCATTTCGACGCAGCCGTACCGCCGAAGACCAAACCTTTCAGCCAACCGAATGGATCGGACATTCTCTGGATGAATCACGGAGATGACTTTGGATAGGCGCACGGTCGGGCTCACGTAGTTGAACACGCACCCAGCAGCTTCGCTCGCATACCCGTAACCCCAGAATTTACGGCCGAACGTATATCCCAGCTCCGGCTCAAACTCTAGTTCGATGCCCTTTGGCGCCTGGGAACGTGAAAACCAACCGCGCGGGAGCGCGCGACCCTCTGCAATTCTCGATTCCACAACAACATCGCTGAGTCCGCATCGACCGATTAATACCCCATCCGATTTTCGAACCACGGCAAGTTGCCCGAGCTCATACTTTTCGTATGCCATCAAGGTGTCCTGCAACCATTGCAGAGTCTCCTGATCGGATCGCGGATTCCCTGAACCTATGTATCTGGCGATCTCTGGATCAGCGTGCATTTTGGTAAATGTTGGAAGATCGTTGCGTTCGATTCTTCGCAATACCAATCGATCGGATTTAATGTCGTCGGTTCCGGATCTTAATGTCATTTGAGAAACTCATGGGGTGCGGAAGTCATTGGAGATCTCGAATTAGGAGATGGTCCCGTCTTCGCGAATGTGCTGATACGTATTCTCATTAAGCCATCCTTACTTCATCCGACTCCTGCTATTGACCTAAGCTGCAGGCGCGGAACGGCGCGACGAAGCTCAAACCCCCACGCAGGTAAACCCACCCCCCAGCCGCCGCACAAACCCCGCACTCGGCGCCGGCGTGTGCGCAAAACAACACACCGTCCCCGTTTCCGCATACCGCTCCAAAAACCTCCGCCGGCTCACCACCGCCGCAGCCGGGTGCCGGTCAATCGCCGCCGCCAACTCCGGCTCCCGCCACTGCAACGGCGAGTGCAGCAAATCTCCCGCGAACGCCGCCTCATCCCGCCCCTTACCAAGCGGAACCGCCACATGATGTGGCGTATGCCCCGGCGTCGGCAGCAACCGCACATGGTCCCCAATCACAGCGTCATCCGCCACCAGGTCAGCCCGCCCCGCCTCCAACACCGGCAGCACAGACTCCTCGAACACCGGCAGCCGCGCGTACTCCCCCTCCCAAAACCGCACCTCCGCGGCCGAGAAGACATACCGCGCCTTCGGAAACGTCGGCGCCCACTTCCCATCCACCAGCCGCGTATTCCACCCCACATGATCTGCGTGCAAATGCGTGCAGAACACGTAATCAATATCCTCGTATCGCAGTCCAGCCGCCGTCAGCGCCAGCTCGTACTCCCGCCCCTGCCGCTTATGCCAGTCCCCCATCTGCGGCAGCGTCTTGTCGTTTCCCACACAGGAATCGATCAGAATATTGTGGTGCGGCGTCCGCACCACGTAGCTCTGAAAGGTCATCACCGCCCGGTCATCCGCGTCCAGCGCATTCGGCGCCAGCCAGATCCGGTGCTCAGCCAACCTCTCCTCGCTCAGCCCCGGCAACAGCTGCCGCAGGCGCAGCGCCGCGCCAGAGAACTCCACAATACGGTGAATGGTCAAATCGCCGGCAGCAAACGTAAGCGGGGTGCTCATCGGGGCACCTCCAACCGAAGCTTGTGGCGGATTCCGCCACGCGTCAATGCGCCCAAGATTCTTCTTTTACTGAAGCCGGATTCAACTACCCATGTATTAGGCTCGCGCGGTGATCGATTCGCAGCAAAGTCGTCATGAAACCTTTGATCTAGATCGATGATGAAGTCTGAGAATGGGCCGAGGTCCGGAGCATGGCTTGAGCCGACGTTCCGCAGAAGTGAGGTTGGACACGATCTCCGCGCCGCATTGTCATTACACGGTGGCGAAGAGTCGCGTCGTCTGGGCTTCGACGAAATCATTATGCAAGTCATCTAAGTTCTCCATTGATTTTTGTCACGCGATCTACGATGCGCCCAAATGAACACCCAACAAAGCCACCGTGATGAGAGCACTCAGAATTGCCCCAAGTCCCGTCATGACGACCGCGGTAAGATCGCCGGCACGGACAGAGCCGCTGTGCGCATGGATCACTCCGCGAGCCCCCAGCCCCACGTGAGTAACGACAGCCCAAACACCGATGGCATAGTGCGGGATCAGCCGTACGTTCCACGGATCCTTGATGAGGCCGATGGGGGCACCGCTGGCAAATGCCCAATCAGTGCGGATGTGCTCAAGCCACCGCGCCATCACGAAGACGGCAGTCAGGTGCGAGGTGATGAATACCGCAAGGTATATGCCCGTGAGAGTCTGGAGAGTCCGAAATCCGTCCTGGGACGCCGCCGTGTAACGCCATGCCATGCTGAGCCCGGTCGCGATGAGTAGGATCATCACGACGATTAGCAATGGTTCGACGAGTTCTTGGCGATAGAAGACTTCCAGAGTCTTCATCACCCGACCATGAAGCTCTGGAGTCCAAAGCGCCAATACGTGATTGGCATGATGCGCAATCACGAACGTCATTAGTACCGTGAGCGCCGCGATTCCATGAAATATTTTCAATCGATTTCGCACCGGACGTATCTGATTAGACGCGGTCTTCGAGGGCGAGTAGACAGCCAAGATCAAGATCATGCCCCAAACCAAAATCCACACCGCAAAATCAAGATCGCCCACCCCCGCCACGTAGGTGAGTACTCCGATCGCGGTGTAAAGCGGTGGCGCCGCGAATGCCAGATGAGACAGTCGCAGCCAGCGACCCGAATTCGCGATGGCCACCGGCAGGCGCGCAAGTCGCCTTGCGGACAGCGCAGCAACGATAGGCACTGAGAAAGCCAGCGCAAGGGCGGCGATGTACGCCAAGATTAGGCCGATTGAATTTGCACGCGAGCCACTGGATTCAAGCAGGTGTACGCTGCCGTACGCGCTTCTCAGGAACAAGGGGTACAGTAGCGCCATGCCGGCAGCAAGGCCGACGGCGCACTTTGGCGCGCGGAAGTTGAGCGCGCGCATGTCGGTGTCGACGATATGTGTAGCCAGGGTCACTGTAGGAGTCACTGTAGCTGCGCTACATCCCGGTGGTAAGTGCCTATCGACATAAGCGTGACCCATGACTTTCGGCACGTGCAAGCGGTGCTGTATGCTTTATAATTGCCCTGCGCGCCCCATGGCTGACAACCCTTACCGCTACGCCCGTCTGATAGCTTGGCTCACATGGCTGGTAGTGGGCGGGCAGGAGTTCGCTGAGTCGGTGTCCGGGAATACGGCGCCTGCGATCCAGTGGATTTGGTTCGTGGCATTCGCCGCCTTCGGGCCGATGCTCTACGTTCTGAAGGTGCGCACGGGCGATTCACAATCGCGCGCCTACCCGCTGGTGCGTCTGGGGGTGGCGACCCTTGCCGCGTTTTCCATGGTTTTTACGGATCCCCGGTCCTTCGCCTGCGCGTTGCTGGTGATTGTTGCGTGGGAATTGGCGATCTCGCTGCCGATGAGCATTGCGCTGCCGTGGATTGCGGGGCAGACCCTATTGGTGACGTTCCTGCTCCTGCGAGCGTTGCCGATCAAATTTGTACTGCCGGAGATTTCGCTTTACCTCGGATTCCAGGGCTACGCAGTGATCACGGCCCATGTGGCGCGCTCGGAGGCCGATGCGAAACTGCGGCTACTCGCGACTCATGCCGAACTCGTGGCAACCCAAGTCATGCTCATGCAAAGCGCGAGAACTTTGGAGCGATTGCGACTGTCCCGTGAGTTACACGATTTAATGGGACATCATCTGTCCGCGCTGGTCATGAACTTGGAAGTCGCAAGACATGTCGGTGGGCCCGCTGTACCCCAAGTGGTGAGCGCTCAGGCTCTCGCGCGCGAGCTTTTGAACGATGTTCGGAATATCGTCAAGCTGATGCGCAACGATGATCACACTGACCTTCGAGTGTTGCTGGAACAGATTGTGCAGGACATCCCTCTTATTGATATCCACCTAAACGTCGATCGCAGTCTCACTGACCTTCCGGCAGAGCAAGCCCAGATCTTGATACGAGTGGTACAGGAGCTTCTAACCAACGCCATACGACATGCGCAATGCTCAAGTATGTGGATCGACGTGGATCGCAGCGCAGAAGCTCTTCGAGTTTGCGCGCGGGATGACGGTGTCGGCGCCAAAGCACTCGTTTGGGGTCACGGATTGAAGGGGATGCGTGAACGCCTGGAGGATTTGGGGGGAAGTTTGCAGATCGAACCGGACTTGCACCCCGGATTTTCCGTGACGGCGATCCTGCCTGCAGCTGCGGCGTCCGTATGATTCGCGTTTACGTGGTCGAAGATCACGCAATCTTGCGCGACGGCCTGAACAATCTTTTGGCGCTATCAGAGGATGTCGAAGTCGTAGGGATGGCCGGCTCAGCGGAAGAAGCTCTGGTGGCGCTGCAGCAGCTACAATTGGATGTCCTGTTGTTGGACATTAAGCTTCCCCTTATGGATGGAGTTGAGCTCATCCGCAGACTGCGAGACTCGAACTGCCTTCCGGCGACCTTGATTTTGACGACCTTCGATGATGACGCCTTGGTGTTCGACGGCCTCCGGGCAGGCGCGAAGGGCTACCTGCTCAAAGATGTCAATTTACTACAACTGCTTACCGCCATCAGGGAGGTCGCGAAAGGCGGAATATATATCAATCCTGGAGTGACGGATCGCTTGCGGCGCGCTACGCCTTCGGATCGCGCAGATCCTGCGGACCGCGAGGTTATGGCGGCTGTCCCCACGGAGCGCGAGCTGCACGTGCTGCGGCTCATGGCGAATGGCAATAGCAACCGTGAAATCGCCCGAGCGCTCGCGGTCGGAGAAGGCACCATCAAGAATCACGTTTCGAGTATTTTGGCCAAACTCGGGGTACGCGACCGCACCAAAGCTGTCCTCAAGGCGCTTCGAATCGGCTTGCTCTAGTAGCCTATGGATCTGCTAATGAGTAATTCGGGACGTAGGAGTCGCAGGTTCAAATCCTGTCACCCCGACCACTGATTTTCCTAATATTTTTTTCCTCAAAAACACGGTGGGTGCGAGTTCTGGCGGTTACCGGGTGTGAGACTGGGTGCGAGTCAGCGTTCTTCGTTGACAGCCGGTACGCCATGCAAGCGCGAGTTACTCAGCCGTGCCGAGCCTTTATGGCACGTCGTCTGCGTCCGGTGCAACTTTCGGTGCGCGGCGCAGATATTTGAGCATGTCCTCGGGTTTCGCCGTTCCAGCGCGTTCACGCAGGAAGTCATCCGCGGCGCGTAAGGAACCTACCTTCTCCGCTACAGCCGCCGTGATGAATTGGTTCAATGATACGCCGTCAGTGGCGGCCAATTCTGCGGCTGCCTTCTTCACTGACGTGGGAAGTTTCAAGGGATAGGTGTTCTTGCTCATTTCCTCATCCTCTCCAGCATGACGCTCGGTGTAACCTTAGCGTTTTTTCATCGGCGCTAGCGCGGTTCCAGGTATTTTGGGGTCGCGGTTCCAAAAGCGGTTCCTGTTTTCGGCGCAGGTAAATCGCTCAATGACTCGGCTGTTCTTGGACGTCGGCATAATCCATGTTCGCCGAACGCTTTATAGAGTCAAAACTTCTGTTCGAAGATCCGGATTACGCGTCCGACACAAATAAGCCTCAGACAGGGTTTGCAAAACAGGGGGCCGACGCGAAGCCTCAGTTCGGGCCAGAGTCAATGAGGTTTGCCATGCGCTTTGATGACCCGATCAGCTTGCTCAGTACATATGCCGTCGCGCTGCATGGACTCCGCTCACACGGCGTCATCCGCTCCTTTAACTCTCCGGTCGGCGACATCGCCGAATGGATGGTGTCGAAGAAACTCCAATTGACGTTGACTCCAATGTCCAACCGATCGCACGACGCCACAGATGCAAGTGGCGCCCGGTATCAGATCAAGGCACGCTGGTGTCCGAGCAGGAATCGATCAATGCATCTCGGGGCTGTCCGAGATCTCTTCTCGAATCCATTTGAATTTCTCGTGGCCGTCGTCTTTGACGGAGATTTCATGGTCGACTACGCTGCTGTGATTCCGCTGTCGGTAGTCCAGCAGCGCAGCAGATATGTTGCGCGGACAAACTCGCACCGATTGAATTTTCCAAGAAGTGTATTGCGCCTACCGGGCGTGCGGGATATCACGGCAGAGCTTCAGACCTGGCCACCGACCGCCGCTGAAGCTCGCGCGCTCGCAGCATTCGAATCGATGCGCACTTAAGACAATGCGTGCGGACAATTCGAAATCGTCATATCCAAGTTTCGAGGAGCGTGCTCCGTAGCACTATCCGCGCTGCCAGGGACCAAACGGCTCCCAGCGAAAAGGATAATCACCCGACGACGTTGCCTCGTTGGCCGCCGGCATCAAAAACTCAGTTAGATCGGCAACGACTTGCGAGAACTCGTTCGCTAGAGCCGGCTCGCCAATCCTGCGCACAAATGCGGCCCACTGGCGGATATGAACGGGCTCAGAATAGAACTTCGCTGTTAACGCCACAGGCGGTATTGCAGGGACTCTCGTCTGGCGAAGATCGAAAGTCGAGCGGATCGCCTGGCTGAGTGCGGGGCCAGAAAAGGCGAGAGTCCGCGACAAGATCCAGATGTCATAGAAATCCTTCATTCGACTGTTCTGCATATCGAGATGAACCATGGCCTCAAATTTCTCGGCGATCGCCGCCTCCACCGGGTAAGCGTTGAGCCGCACCGGGGAACTCGCAAGCAGCACTGGATAGTCAATAACCCGGGGTTCAGGATGAACGGCGTCGCCGACGCCAAAGTCGATCTGCACGGTCTGGCGCACGTTGTCGAGGCGCGCATTGAGACGAATGCGAGTACCGACATACTCGGTCGCGTCGCGAATCGGCTCCACAGAGATCGTCGCCGGCTCGAAGATTACACCGT
>Ga0210392_10001898_pt1 | contig 10780 bp, 7 predicted proteins | sample IncBWC30OmetaG_FD_161057 | JGI IMG/M metagenome (GOLD analysis project Ga0210392, IMG submission 161057) | Forest soil microbial communities from Barre Woods Harvard Forest LTER site, Petersham, Massachusetts, United States - Inc-BW-C-30-O ...
ACGGATGCCAAATTGCTCTTGGAAAGCATCCGCCAGACGTTCCGATAGCTTCTCCGCCCCCACCACGACCAGTTGCAGGCTGCCAAAATCTTCCGATGGCACGCCGCGCATGTAGAGTTGCAGGAAAGTCGGCGTGGCCAGCAGGAGTGTGACGGCGTTCTCGCGGACCATCGTGCCGATGGCGCGGGCATCCAAGGGGTTTGCATGATAGACCACACCCGCGCCGATTTCGGCCGGCAGAATCAGCGTAACGGTGAACCCAAACGAGTGAAAGAACGGCAAAATGCCCAGAAAACGGTCGTGATGCGTGAAGTTCAGGATGTGGCTGAACTGGCTGACATTCGAGAGAATGTTGTAATGCGAAAGCATGACCCCCTTCGGCTCGCCCGTGCTGCCGCTGGAGAAGATGACCGTGGCAAGGTCATCCAGCACAACTTCCTTTTCCTGTCCCGCGATGCGTTTTAGCAGGCCATACGGCGCAAACTTGGCCAGCAGCCATGATGTGATTTTCTCAACCGTAGTCGGATCCGCAGCCAGGTCTTCCAGATAAATGATTTTCCCGGGCGGCGTGAGCTTGATCTTCTCCAGAAATTTGCGCGATGTGATGGTGGTGGTGATGTCACACTGCTTCGCACAGGAGGCGATGGTGGCTTCGGAGAGCGTATAATTCAGGTTCACCGGCACCTTGCCGCAGAGAAATGCGGCGTAATTGACCAGCGCGCCTGGCACGCTGGGCGGGAGAAATAGCCCCACCATGTTTTGTCCGTGCCAGGCCGGCTTTAGGCGGCGTGCCAGGAAAACGGTTTTTACCAGTGCTGTTCCAAAGTTCACCTTCCCGCTCGTCGCATCAACCATCGCAAACCGACCCGGGTGACGGCGCGCCGAGCGGACAAAGTTGCGGGGCATCGGCTCCATCTTGGCGCGACGATATTGCCACGCATCCGCGATCAGTTCCTGCACGGCCTCGCGCACCTCGATGTGGTTGGCCGTTGGCGGCAGGGTCTTACCAAAACTCACAGTCACGGGATGCGGCAGATGTTCCGGAAAGCGCCGCACCATGCGGCCATGCACAAAACTGGTCGGGCTGCCAATGACGCCATCCAGCGAGATGGGGATGATGGGCGCATCCACGTTCTTCATTATGCGCTCGAAGCCGCGTTGAAACGGCAGCAGCTGCCCGATGCGCGTGATCTGGCCCTCGGCAAAGATGCAGACCACCTCTCCATTACGGATGGCATCGCTTGCCGCTTGGATGGAATGGATGAGTTCACGGGGCCGCTGCTCGGATGAGATCGGGATGGCGCGTAGAATCTTGGCGAACGGTTTTATCCAACGCTGCTCATAGATCCCCTTGAACATCAGAAACCGGATCGGCCGGTCGGTGGCCGCGATCAACAGCAGCGCATCCGCGAACGAAAGATGGTTGCACACGAGCAGCATCCCGCCCTTGGCCGGCAGATTGTCACGCCCGACCACACGGATCCTGTATATTGTGTTCGTCACGCACCACAGCACAAAACGTAGCAGCGCGTCCGGGAGTAAAATCAGGGCATAAATTGCGCTGCCGAACGTCATTATGCCCCCCACGAGGAAGATGGCACGCGGTGTGACCTTAAAATGTTCCGCCAGCAGCCAATGTGCGCCCGAGGCTAGGAAAACACCGACAAAGGACAGCAGGTTGGCCGTCGCTTGCACCCCGCCTTTGTTTTCCCGCGCCGGCTTGTGTTGCAGCAGCGCCGCGATTGGCACGATAAAAAAGCCGCCGGCAAAGCCCAGCAACGCCAGCAACACAAAAGAACCGTACAATCCCACCCCCGGCCACGCGAGTGCCGCGGAAAAAACCGCCAGCCCGGCCGCGCCAAGTGGCACCAGGCCATATTCGATCTTGCCGCCGGAAAGATAGCCTGCCGCCACGCTGCCCAGGCCGATGCCCAGCGCGAGTGCAACATTGAGCAGGCCGATGTATGTTTCCTTTACATGCAGGACATCCGCGCCGTAAAAAAACAGGTTGAGCAGCAGCAATGCGCCTAAAAAATTGAAGTAGGTGTTGCCGATCACCGCCAGCCAGAGCGGACGGTCACCGCGCATGGCCCGCAGTTGCCGCCATACCTCGCCCGGGAAATTGAAGGTGAATTTCCTGGCCGGATCGGCGGCGGGGATCTTGGTGATTTGCAAGCACATCACCAGGCCGGCTACGGCCAGCCCGATCAGTACGAAACCGGAAATCCATTGCTCACCTTTGAATTGTGGCGCCATCACCGCGGCAGCGACCGTGCCCAAGATGATCGCCATGAAGGTGCCAAGCTCAAGGATGCCGTTACCCCAGGATAGTTTTTGTTCCGGCAACAACTCGGGCAGCGAACCGTACTTAGACGGTCCGAAGATGGCGCTATGGGTTCCCATGAGGAAGACGCATGCCAGCAAAACATTTTTATTCATCGTCCACAGGCCGGCCAAAACGACCGCCATGATGACCAGCTCGAACATTTTCACACCGATCATCACCGAACGTTTGCTGTAACGGTCCGCCAAAAATCCCCCTGTCACTGAAAACAGGATGAATGGCAGCGAAAATAACGCGCCAATCGACTCGCCGAACCGGTGCTGGCCGGTGGCATCCATGGCCTCCTGTCCCGTGGCAAACAGGGCAACGAAGACAACCAGGTTTTTCAGCACATTGTCGCTGAACGCCCCTTGGAACTGGGTGATGATGAGGGCCCAGAAACCGCGGCCGGTATTCAAGGTCTGGGTTTGGGGCTCTGGCCGGGTTTCGTTCACGCCGCCAAGCTACCAGTCCGCAGGGCAAAGTGGGAATTGAAAAACTTTCAGCCCCATCGCTCCAACCGATGCCCACACTGGAAACACCACCTTAATTTTTCCGTTGTCATCCAGTGTGAAACGACGGTAGTTTCCCCCTCATGAATCCCCTGCCCTCACGCCGCCACTTCCTCAAAACCTCCGCGTTTGCCGCCGCCACCCTGCCGTTCATCCCGGCACTCTCGCTGGCGGTTGAACCAAAGCGCAAAATCGGTTTTGCCTTATGCGGCCTGGGCAACTTAAGCACTGGCCAGCTCGCCCCGGCATTGCAGAAAACGGAATACTGCAAACTGGCCGGCATCATCACCGGTACGCCGGAAAAGGCCAAACGCTGGCAGGCGCAATACAACATTCCTGACCACTGCGTTTACAACTATGACACCATGGCGAAGATCGCGGACAACCCGGACATCGACGTCGTATATGTCGTCACCCCCAACGGCTTGCACGCCGACCACACCATCGCCGCCGCCAAGGCTGGCAAGCATGTCCTGTGCGAAAAACCCATGGAGGTCTCCGTCGAAAAATGTCAGCAGATGATCGATGCCTGTAAAAAGGCTGGCAAGCAGCTCGCCATCGGCTACCGCCTGCACTTTGAACCGAACCACCTCGAATGCATCCGGCTGGTGCGCGAAAAAGTTTTGGGCGATTTAAAATTCATCGAGGCCGGATTCGGCTTTCCCATCGGCGATCCGACGCAATGGCGCTTGAAAAAAGAACTGTCCGGCGGCGGGCCGATGATGGACGTCGGCATCTACGCCTTGCAGGCCATGCGCTATTTGTCCGGCGAGGAGCCCGTCTCCGTTTCCGCCCTCGCCACGACCAATGACAAGGTCAAGTTCCGCGACATCGAGGAGACGTTGACCTGGCAGATGGCATTTCCCAGCGGTGTCCTGGCCAACGGCGTGACGACCTACGGCTTTGGCGGCATCAATCGTTTCTCGGCCAATACTGATCGCGGCTGGCTCTCGCTGAACCCGGCTTATGGTTATCACGGCGTCACCGGTGTGCGCAGCGATGGCAAGGCCATTCAACTGCCGGACATAGACCAGTTCGCCGCCGAGATGGATGATTTCGCCCAATGCATCTTGGAAAACCGCCCCACCCGCGTCCCCGGCGAAGAAGGCCTGCGTGACATGAAAGTCATCACCGCCATCTACGAGTCCGTCCGCACCGGCAAAGTGGTGAACTTGGCGTGAACCGGGTTTATTTTGCCCCGCTGGTATCCGGCGGGCGCCGGTAATCCGCCCCATCGGAAAATAATTCATCCTTGCCCAGGTGTTTCAGCAGAAACTTCTGGAGCGTGCCGGTGTCAGCGGTAAGGATGATGCTCCCATCCACCACCCGGTGTGCGATGGCGGAGGGATTCTGCTCGAAAAAATTTTTGACCCAGTCGGGGTTGCAGAACGCGAGGTTCATCTTCTTGTCCGTGAATTGCACACGCAACAACAGATGGCCGGGGATCATCGCCATGCTGACCATGCTCGCCTGGTTGGTGGCGTAGTTGCATTCTGTCGGCGTCAGGTCAAGAAACGTTCCCTGGCCCAGTTTGAAGAGATGTCCCTCAAAACTGCCGGTTTTGTCTTTGTCTTCCTTGAGGGTGACCACATAGGCGTTGTTCGTCGTGGCTTCGAATTTCCAGCCTGCCGGATCATCCTTGTCGGTGTCTTCCTGCCATGCGCCCGCAAGACGCGGGTCGGTGATGACATCCTTGTCCGTATAGAACGGGTTCACCGACGGCACGCACGCGGCGACCAGCGCCATGATGGCCAGCATCGAAAGGAGGATTTTTTTCATGCGGCCATTCATGCGCCTTTCCTCGGAAAATTTCAACGTCGAATTTTAGCCGCAGGCCGGGCGTTGATATTCCTTCAGCCACGCCGGCCCGGGACCATGACCGCGCACCGACGTGTCGGGCTGCCGTTTCAACCCGACGGTCTTGGCGAAGAGCCATTCGAGCCCGCTCCAAAAATGGAGGCGGTCGAGTACGGGATTCAACAGGTTCGTGATGGTGCAGTAATGGCTGTTCTTCGGATCAGTATGATGCAGTGCATGATGCCGGCCGGTCTGCAACAGGCGGATGTCTTGCAAAAATGAAATGATGCGCCCGTTTTCTTTCCGCGTGCGATGCTCCCACTTGTGGAATTCGTTCGCATTGGCTGAGAGAATCGCAAACAGCCAGACGTGCCAGGTCAACAATCCGACGCACCATGCCCCAACCACGAGCACTGCCGCGAACAACGTCAGATCCCACGAGCTTTGCCACCAACTGTGGCGCGTCATGAAGCGCGGATAATGGTGGTGCACGATGTTCGGGCGCCCGATGAGCCGGCCAACCAGCAGTGTACGCTCGCGGATGTAGGCGTCTTCAAACCAATGGACCACCCCGGCTACGAACTCGGCGACAAATACCGTGGCGGCGAACTGGGCGAGAAAACTTAAGATCATTTTCATGCCCCGGTTGTAACCCGGATTCCTCAAAAGATGTTAATTGATAAAACTATGTTCGCATTGATTGTATCAATCGGTTTGGCCCGCATCACCATCCGCGCCCTCAGGCGACCCGATGGAAGCACAGGCTGTCTCGGTATCTTTCAAAACTGCTTTATTTCAAGACATGTCCTCGCAGATCGTGCCGGCAATTACGCCGGAAAAGGTCGGAATGGAAAGTGCTATATGTCCCGTGTCCGAAAAAATTGTCCATGAAAAACGCGTCCTTAAAAAACCGGCCCCAGGCATTTACCCTGGTGGAAATCATGATTGTTGTCGCCATCATCGGCCTGCTGGCGGCGATTGCCATACCCAATCTGGTCCGGGCGCGCGCCACCTCCCAGGCCAATGCCTGCATCAATAACCTTCGTAAGATTGATAATGCCTCCGACCAATTTGCCATCGAACACGGGAAAAAATACGGCGATGCCGTCAACCTCAACGTGGATCTGACGCCGTACATCAAGCTGAATGCCGTCAACCAAATCCCCATGTGCCCGGCTCACGGCACCTACAACATTGTTAGCGTCGGCGATCAGCCTACCTGCACCATCGGCAACAGCGCCGACCCGGCGCATATTCTGCCGTAATTCAGACGGCCTTTACTTTTGATTGGCCGGCTCGGGTTGCTTCCCGGTTGTCTCCAAGGCCGCACGGATTGTTTTTGCCAGCGCAATCGTATCGAATGGCTTGGCCAGAAAATGAATCCCTTGTCCGAGATGCAGGTCCGACAGCGTGATATCGGGGCTGTAACCGCTCATGTAAATGACCTTCAATTTTGGCGCTTCCGCCAGCAGCTTCTCGGCAAATTCTTTTCCGTTCATTCCACCGGGCATCACCAGGTCGGTGAGCAACAGATTGATCCGGCTGCGGTGCTGGTTCCAAAGATCAAGCGCCGTGGCTCCGTTCCCCGCTTCAATCACGTGATAGCCAAGCTGTGAAAGCGCCCGCTTGAAAGCCAGGCGCAGCGCATTGTCGTCCTCCACCAGCAGGATCGTCTCATCCCCCCGGACTGCAGATTGCAAGGTGACGGGCGCATGTTTCGGGCGGGCAGCCGCCCCCGTCAGGCGCGGAAAGAAGACCCGGAAAGTGGTTCCCCGGTGGACTTCGCTATAGACATCAACCCACCCGCGATGATTCGCAACGATCCCAAAAACCGTGGCCAGTCCCAGCCCGGTGCCCTTCCCAACGCCTTTGGTCGTGAAAAACGGTTCGAATATCCGCGGAATAATCTCGGCCGGGATTCCGCAACCGGTGTCTGTGACGCTCAGGCAGACAAATGAACCGGGCCGCGCCCTCGGCGATTGCTGCGCGGCCAGTTCATCCAGCTCCACGGTGGTGGTCTCAATGAACAGGTTTCCCCCGTTGGGCATCGCGTCACGCGAGTTGATGGTCAGGTTCATCACCACCTGGTCGATCATGCCGGGGTCGGCGTGGATGTGCAGCGGTTGCGCGGCGAATTTGAAATGCATCTGGATGTCTTCGCCCAGGATGCGCCGCAACATCTTTGCGAGGTCGGAAATGGATTCGCCCAGGTCCAGGTCGTGCGGCTGCATCTTCTCATGCCGGCTGAACAACAGCAGCTGGCGGGTCAGGTTGGTGGCCCGCTCCGCTGCCGCGGTGATCTCGTCCACGCTTTCCTTTTGTTCGCCTGACAGGTCATCATCAAAGCGCATCAGGTCGGACTGCATGCGGATCACGGCCAGGATGTTGTTGAAATCGTGGGCCACCCCGCCGGCCAGCTGCCCGATCGCCTCCATCTTCTGGGCATGGCGCAGTTGTTCCTCCAGCTTTCGCCGCTCGGTGATGTCTTCCGCCGTGCCCACCACCCGGTACACCTCTCCGGCTTCATTGCGGATCGGAAAAGCCCGGTCATGAACCCAGCGCTCGGATTTGTCCGGGCGGATGACACGGTAGACCTCGTCATACGTGCCCTCCGTTTGCTTGCTCTCCGCCGCCTGCATGATCCGGTCACGGTCATGCGGGTGGATGGCATCCAGCCAGGTTTGCGGATTCTGATAAAGGCTTTTGCAACTGCGGCCCCATATTTTCTCATAGGCCGGGCTGATATAGAGCATCTGATGCTTGGCGGGATCGGTGATCCAAAAAACCTCGTTGATATTTTCGGCGAGCTGCCGGAAACGCTCCTCGCTCGTCCGCAGATTTTGGCCGGACAGCTTCTCGTCTTCCAGCACGCTCAGAAGCGCACGCCGGGATTTTTCACCCAGCGCCACCAGCCGGTCGGCCTCCGCCTTGCTCGCCGACAGTTGCTCGTAATGGTGCCGTTGCAATTCTTCCGCCCGGTTGCGCTTGAGGATTTCAGCCGTCAATTCCCGCGCTTGCCGCCGTTGCTCCAGCTGGGCGACCGCCAGCCGGCTCAACGCCTGCAATGCGGCCAGCTGCTCGGGTTTCAGCGCATGTGGTGTGCGGTCCATCACGCACAATGCGCCCAGCGGCTGGCCGTTATTGGCGACCAGCGGTGCGCCGGCGTAGAAGCGGATATGCGGATCGGTTGTGACCAGCGGATTGCCGGCAAAACGCTCATCGGCACAGGCGTCCTGCACCTCCATCACTTCACCGGGCCGCAATATGGTATGGGCGCTGAACGCGATGTCGCGCGCCGTTTCAGTTGCGTCGATGCCGGTCTTGGACTTGAACCACTGCCGGTTGTCGTCCACCAATGACACCATGGCAATGGGCGTCTGGCAGATTCGTGATGCGAGCAGGGTCAGGTCGTCAAAAGCCTGCTCCGGCGGCGTGTCCAGCACGTCGTATTGCCGCAAGGTTTCAAGCCGTTGCGTTTCATTGGCTGGCTTTGACGCTTTCATTGCCGTTCACGCCGTATAACGTGGCGGCAGATGTTGCGCCGCCAGCAATTCGTTGACCTCGCGTTTCAATTCCAGGATGCGATCCTCCCGGCCAAGCGTGGCCTCATACCAGCGCTGGAGTTCATGCAGTTGTTTTTGGATTTCCGCCTCGGTCCGCTTGCGTTCGTCCCGCAGCCGCTTTTGTTGCAACGCCTGTTCCACGGCCTTGCCCAGCCGCGCCGTCCGGTCTTTGAGCAGATAGTCCGTGGCCCCGCGCTTCATCGCTTCCACGGCCGCATCCTCGCCCACCGATCCGGAGATCAGGATGAAAGGGATGTCCATGCCGCTCGATTGCAGCAGCTCCGCGGCCCGCAGCCCGCTGAACTGCGGCATCGCAAAATCAGAAAGGACGATGTCCGGTGACTTCTTCAATCCCGCCAGGAACTCGGGCTCGGTGTCCACGCGTGTCCACTGCGGATCAAAGCCGGCGCGCCGCAGTTCCGACAACAGCAACTCCGCGTCATTGGGGTTGTCCTCGACAATCAATATCTGCAACGTCTGTTTCATATTGCCATTCCCGCATTCAGGCGCTGGGCGGCTGGTTCAACAGCAGCCAATACATTCCCAGTTCCCCGACCGCCGTGAAAAAACCCTCAAAGTTCACCGGCTTGACGATGTAGCTGTTCACGCCCAGATTGTAGCTCTCAACGACATCTCTCTGTTCCTTGGAGGAAGTCAGGATGACCACCGGAATGGTTTTTGTGCGCGGGTCGCCCTTGATGCGGCGCAGCACCTCAAAGCCGTCGATTTTTGGAAGCTTCAAATCCAGCAGGATCACCTTGGGCACACTCTCGATTTTGCGCCCGGCATGCGGGCCCTCGCAAAAAATGAACTCAAGCGCCTCCGCCCCATCACGGGCAACCTGGATTTTATTGGCCAGATTGGCCTTGCGCAGCGCGCGCAGCGTCATGTCCAGGTCATCCGGGCTGTCCTCGACCAGCAGGATTTCTATCTCTTGGGTTTCACTCATATTTTGCTCTCCTCTTCCAGCGTGAAATAAAAGGTCGCCCCTTGGTCCGGTTTCGCCTCCGCCCAAACCCGTCCACCGTGACGGTAAATCACGCGTTGGACGATTGCCAGCCCCACGCCGGTGCCTTCAAACTCATCAGCACGGTGGAGCCGTTGAAATACCCCGAACAGTTTGTGCGCGTATTGCATATCGAAGCCCGTCCCGTTGTCGCGGACGAAATAAGTGGTCAAACCACTGTGGCACAGGCAGCCGATTTCCACAACTGCCGGTTTGCGGCCGCGCGTGTACTTGACCGCATTGGAGATCAAATTGACCCAGACTTGTTTCAACAGCGCGGAATCACCGTGGCAGACGGGCAATTCTCCCAGCCGGATTTCAATCTGCCGGTCTTTTTCCCATTGCGGTTTCAGTTCCTCAAGCACCGCTTTCACCAGCTTGGCATTCTCCACCGTATGCCGGCTCATGGTCTGCCGGCTGAGCCGGGAAAATGCCAGCAGGTCATCGATCAACTGCCCCATTTGCTGCCCGCCGTTGCGGATGCGGGTCAGATATCGTTTGCCCTCTTCCGGCAACAGCGGGCCGTAATCTTCCAGCACAATCCCGGCGAATCCGTTCACCGCCCGCAATGGCGCGCGCAGGTCGTGCGAGACGGAATAGCTGAACGCCTCAAGCTCCTTGTTTGCCGCTTCAAGCTGCACCGTGCGTTCGGCCACCCGCCGCTCCAGGTCGGCATTCAATTGTTTGATCTCGGCTTCGGCCCGTTTGCGCTGGGTGATGTCATTGAACAGGATCGCAACCTTGCGGAGTTCTGGTTCGCCGATCCGGTAGGCATGCACATCATAGAAGCGCCCCAGCGCCTTGGCTTCGTTCTCGAAATGCAGCGACTCGCCGGTCAATGCGATTTTCCCATAAATCTCAAACCAGTGGGCTTCGTGGTCGGGAGCCAGGTCGCGCATCAATTTTCCCTGTGCCCCATGCAATCCGGTTTGCTTTTCAAACGCCGGGTTCACCTCCAGGAACCGGTAATCCACAGGTGTGCCAGCCGGGTCAAGCATCACCTCAATCGTGCAAAATCCCTCTATCAGCGTATTGAACAGGGTGCGGTAACGCGCTTCCGATTCGCGGGCCTCCATCTCGGCCAGCTTGCGCGCGGTCGCATCAAAGAGGACGCCCTGCGAGCCGGTGACCTTGCGGGCAGCGTCGAAAACCGGTGATTTGACCACATGAAAAAAGAACTCCCGGCCGTCGGGACGCACATGTTTTTCTTCAACCTCGATCTGCTTGCCGGTCTCCATGATCTGCACGTGATGGCTGGCTCCGCTTTCGGCCAATGCGGCATCCTCCAACCCGAGTTCTATGGCCGTCTTTCCAAGAAACTGCTCCGGCCTCATCGCCTTCAGCTGACAGAAGGACTCGCTTACAAATACATATCGTCCGGCCGCATCCTTGCGGAAAATTCCCGCGGGCATCTGCTCCACCAATGAATAATAGAGCGCCTGCGATTCCCGCAGCGCCTCCACCGCCCGCTTGCGCTCGGTGATGTCCTCCACCACCGCCATGTAAAAGGTCGGCGGTTCCCCGGGCGCCCATAACGGTACAATGGTCAACGAGGCCCACACCACATTGCCATTTTTTT
>Ga0210392_10001901_pt1 | contig 10776 bp, 6 predicted proteins | sample IncBWC30OmetaG_FD_161057 | JGI IMG/M metagenome (GOLD analysis project Ga0210392, IMG submission 161057) | Forest soil microbial communities from Barre Woods Harvard Forest LTER site, Petersham, Massachusetts, United States - Inc-BW-C-30-O ...
CTGTGAATGCACCGCTTACTCGGGTGTGGAGCAGGAGAGTTGAACGCTGATCATCGCTCTTCGTAATAGGATTTTTGGCCGGGCGGACCACAGGGTTCGCCCGGCCAAATTATGTCTAAAAACGACGAGGCGGGGTATTATAGCGACGGTCGACCCAAGGATATTATCCGCGTTCTAATTCCAGGACATCAGCCGGGGGAGGATGGCCCCAACCGCCTAGAGAAAGAAGGCGTGACCTCGCTATTTCGAGCCACCTCTGCCAGTTTACTGCACGCCCCGAAATGAATCGTAAAATGCTTTCTTTCACCCTGTTCGTGGTCGTCGCGAGTCTTTTGGTGTTTGGACTAAAATACTTTCACCCTTGGCCAAACTCCCATGCCGCCGAGGATTTAAAGTCTGCTTCCGTGCCGGAAAGGCCGCCCGTATCCATCCCCAATGATAGATTGGCCCAATCAGGACAGGCGATCCATGAAACTGCCTCTCCCGAGCAGCTCATGGACGCTGCGTGGGCCATGCGCGGCGATGGGCGGATTCCCGCGGCCACGCAGGCTTTTCGGCATTGGACTGATCTCGATTTGGACGCCGCCGTCAACTGGCTCACTGATCACGAGGCTGATCCAGCCGCCGATCATCTTATCACGGATGTCCTGCTTAAGAATAGCGTCATTAAAGAAAAATTCGAGGTCGAGCTGAGTTGGGCGGAGGCGCTTTCAGACCATGATCTAAGCGCTGAAACCATCGGTCAGATTCTACTTACGCAAGGGATCAAGGCTCCGGCGGAATCCATCCATTATGTGAATGGATCGCATATCCTTTCACCTGAGCAAAAAGAACGCCTCCGCCTGAGCTTGAGCCAGGCGTTGCCTCGTTAGTAACCCCAGCCTTGTTGTGCTTGCAGCGGGGAGCCGGGAGCCCATTTTTAGATGCCATGAGACAACCCCCTTTGAGTCGCAAAGCATTCATCGCCGGCCTCCAGGAAATGGGCTCGGCCGCTTATCACGACAAGCACCCCTTTCATATCCTGATGAACTCTGGACAGCTCAGCCGCGACGCAATCCGATTCTGGGCCGCCAACCGTTTCTATTATCAAGAGCATATCCCGATCAAGGACGCTTTTATATTGTCAAATTGCCCGCTGCGGGAAGTCCGCCGCCTTTGGCTGCACCGGATTGTGGATCATGATGGCCAAAAAGATGACGAGGGTGGCATCGGGGCATGGCTGCGCCTGGGCCAGGCGTGTGGCGTATCGCGCAAAAAGATGCTTTCGGGGCAGTATGTGCTGCCCGGGGTGCGATTCGCCGTTGATGCCTACGTGAACTTTGTACGGGTGCAGCCGTGGCCGATCGCGGTGGCCTCCTCGTTGACCGAATTGTTCGCCCCCAGCCTTATGTCTGAACGATTGAAAGCCTTTGAGCGCTTCTATCCCTGGGTCGATCAAAGCGGATTGGAATACTTTAAGAACCGGATCGTTCAGGCTCCACGCGACTCTCGCGAAGCGCTCGACCTTACGATCGACCAATGTCGCACCCGCGAGATGCAGGATGCCGCACTTGGCGCCCTTCGTTTCAAGTGCGAATTGCTCTGGGCCATGCTTGATTGCATGCACCTTTACGCCATCAATCCGGAGAAGGCCGGAGTTTGTCCGGCATGAAACCGTCCGCCGATCGGGTGAAAGACCCGGTTCCAGCCGCGATTTCGGAACAGGACTGTCCTGCTTTGGCTCCTGGGGTTCGTTTGCACAGCGATCCCATCACGAGTGAGCCACTCTTGCTCTATCCTGAAGGCGTGCTTCCCCTGGATTCCACCACGGCTGACATCGTGCGCCTTTGCAACGGCAGTCGAACCGTGGCAGCCATTCTCGATTCCCTGGCTGGCGACTATGATATCGACTCCGGGACATTGCGCACGGACGTCTGCGAATGCCTCGCCCAACTCCGCCAGAACCTCCTGATCGTACTTGTCCCGGCTCGCCCGCCCAGTGAGAGCCTTGGAATTTCGTCCGGGTACAATTCCGTAAATGTGAAACGCACGGGGGATGAGCGGGTGGGGGGCATGGTCCAACCGCTTCCCAGCCTGTCCCCATCCCGCTTTCGGCCTTATCTGCTCCTTGCCGAGTTAACTTACCGTTGTCCGCTGCATTGTCCCTACTGTTCGAATCCTGTCAGCTACCCGTCCGGCGAAGAGCTCTCAACGGCTGATTGGTGCCGCGTTCTCGGCGAGGCGGGACAGATGGGGGTTCTGCATGTTGGTTTCTCCGGCGGTGAACCCCTCCAGCGACCCGATCTACCGCAGTTGGTCAATGCGGCTCGTGAAGCTGGCTTGTATTCAAATCTTATCACCAGCGCCATCGGCCTGAATCTTCGCCGGGCCGAAGAGTTGAAAAGCGCCGGGTTGGACAACGTGCAGATCAGCTTTCAGTCCGATGAGGAAAGCCTGGCCAATCACATCGCCGGCACACCCAGCCATGCCAGGAAACTGGAAGCTGCCCGCATGGTCCGTGAGCTGGGATTTCCGTTGACGGTGAATGTTGTTTTGCACCGGGGCAACATCGGCCGGGTCGAGCAAATCATTTCATTGGCGGAAAGCCTCGGTGCCCGGCGTTTGGAATTGGCGAACACCCAATATTATGGATCGGCTTTTCGGAACCGTCTCGCCTTGTTGCCAACGCGGGAGCAGGTCGTCCATGCGGCCCAGGTTGCGACTGCGGCGAGGGCCCGGCTTTTGGGCCAGATGGAGATTCTCCTGGTTACCCCGGACTATTACAGCGAACGTCCCAAACCATGCATGAACGGGTGGGGCCGGCGTTTTCTGACGATTAATCCAGTCGGCCAGGCATTGCCCTGTCCCACCGCCGGGGAAATTAAAGATCTGCGCTTCGACAATGTACGAACGCGTAACTTGGAGTGGATCTGGACGGAGTCGGAGGCTTTCAACCGCTTCCGTGGAAACGAATGGATGCCTGCCCCCTGCCGCGACTGCGAGTTTCGCGAGGTGGATTTTGGCGGGTGCCGATGCCAGGCCGCGCTGATCACCGGCCGGGCGGACGTCACCGATCCAGCCTGCTCACTTTCTCCCCATCACGACGAGCTGACCCGGCTGGTCGGCGATGCGAATCTCGCGGGCCGGTCTGGGAACGGCGATCCCATGGCGCCTTTTCCTTTTCCCCGGCAGAATCCAAGATCGTAAGGCAGGCGCCCTCGTGCCTTTTAAAAATCGCAGGTAATGCCGCCATAAATGCCACGACGGGCGCCAAATTTTGGCGCGCCTTTGCCAATGCCCGTGCCGTCGTTGAGCTCGTAACTCTGGTCGAACAGATTGGTGACATCGAAACGGAGGGTTCCCTCGTGGGAACCGGCAAATTTAAATCTATACTCCAGGCCGAGGTTGACCGGCTCATACTCGGGGAGCGTTCCGGAATTGGCAAAACCATCGCGCATGCCGCTGCCATAAATGATGTCGGCGTGAACGGTGGTTTTGCTCCAGGTATAGGAAGCGCCGGCTGAAGCGGTGTAAAATTGCGTCTGATCGAGGTGGATATTGTGCGTCGCGATGTAAGCCAGTTCATCCGCGGGAAATTCAAATTCACTTGAAATGATGTTGGTCGCGCGGGCCTGCGAGATCGCAAAATTGCCATAGGCGGAAAAGCGGCCTTGGATATAACTGGCGGCCAATTCCCCGCCGTAGATCGTTGCCCTGGCATAGTTGTAGGGTGAGGTGATATTGGCGGCACCAAACTGCCCGTCGTCGATCTGATTGGTGGCCTGCTTATAGTAGCCATCCAAGCCGACGGTAAATCCAGGCGAAAAGTCGTGGGTGATGCCGGCATCATAGTAACTGGAGCGTTCGCATTTTACCGGATCGTCCGTGTCCTGGTCGGCGGCATTCGTCGTGTTGTCAAATTTGCCCACGCTGGTCGGCGAAACATTTTCGAGCGGCGGCGGGATGAAGTAGCGCGCGAAGCCGGCATGGAAAGTCGTGTTGCCTGAGGCTTGGTACACCGCGCTAAGGCGGGGACTGAGTTGATCCTCATGGACGTAGGCGTCCACCCGGTCAAAACGTCCGCCGAAATTGAGCGTCAGGCGATCGGAAACTTTCCATTCATCCTGCAGATACAAGGTGGAGTCATAGCCCCTCTTGGCGTGATTGTCCTTGATGACGAACGGCGGCGCCTTCGCGATCAGCTCCCCGTTGACCGGATCGACGTCGTCGTCCTCAGCTGCGAAAACCGCCACGGTGTTGTTGTCCCGAGCCCTTTCCGTGTCGAACAGCATGCCGCCCCGAATGGTATTCGCCGTGCCCGCCTGATAGGTGAAATCCGCCTGGATTCCATTGGTCAGGATGTCGCGAAACACCCGGCCGGCCACGCCGTTGAAATAAAGATCCCCGTTTTCATCCGGTTGGAACAAAACGCTGCTGTAGCGGTTCACCTGGGCGATTTGAAAGGAGAGGTCGCCCGCCGTCTGCTTATAGGCCACGATTCCGTAATAGGATTGCTCGGTCTGCGTTTCATCCAGGCTAGCTGAATTCGCGACCGGAAAGTTTTTTACCTTCTTGGCGAATTCCAGGACGGGCACCTGGCTCGGATTGTTCGGAATCTGAAAATCCGCATGCGAGGCGCTGCCGATAAAACTAAGGCTGCCGGTGTCCGACAATTTGCGGGAGACATAGCCAAAGCCCTTGTACTGGTGGGTGTCGTCATGGATGGCCTGCGCACTTGACGTAGGGTTTTCGATGCCCATGTCATCATAAAGATAGCTGCCGGTGAAATAGTAATCGGTCGTCCCCGTCGATCCACCGTAAGATAGGCTGGGGTGTATGGTATCGTAGCTGCCGCCATAATATGAAAGCGCGCCGCCCTGCAGGTTGGCGCCGGTCTTCGTTTGGACGGAGACGATGCCGTAATTGCCCCAGGCATATTGGGCCGGCAACGCCCCCACTTTGAGGGAAACCGAATCAACAAACCGGGTGTCCACATCCTGGCCAAAGCCATTGATGGCACGGGGCAGCAGGATGCCGTTGATGTAATATTGATAATAAGGGTCCTCTTGGCGGAAGTGCACCAGCCCGGTGCTGTCCTGAGAAACCCCGGGCGCACGCATGAGAACCTGGTTAAAGGTTGAGTTCGAGCCCTGGGCGATGGCGTCGATATGGCCGGAATTCAGGGTGTACGTGCTAGTCCCGAGGCTGAGATCCGTTTGCACGGATGGGGTCACCACCAACTCAGGCAGGAGGATCGGCGCCGCATTGGCCGGCGGATTGTCGGCCGCACTTACCTTGAGGCCGAGGCCGTATAGGACTGCGAGCAGGGAGATGGCTGGGACATATCGACGAGAGAATGTGTTCATGTGGGTCTACTACTGAACGCGTATGCCCGCGTTGGCTTTTTGCCAGGCTTCGGTCGTCATGCCCTCGTGCTTCCGAAAGTGTCGTGTCAGCGTGGATGCGGATCCGAAGCCGTACTGCGCCGCGACCGCGGCGATCTTTTTTCCGGGGATGCTCAGTTCGCGCCGGGCTTTTTCCAGGCGCGCGTGGAGGATGAAATCTGCCGGCGTGAGCCGCAGGTCGCGTTCGAAAAGCCGATAGAGCGTTCTCCGTGAGATGCCGGCGGCCTCGGCGACCTGCTCCAGACTCAGGGCGCGGTCGAGATTGGCTTTGATGAAGGCGACCGCGGCCCGCGAAACCGGGTCAGTCAAGATGAGGCTGTCGGTGCTTTGCCTTACGATCACCCCGCGCGGCGCGATGACGGTCGCGTGCGGCGGGGGCTTCCTTCCATGCATGAGCTTGTCCAGCAACATCGCCGCGCGGCGGCCGACATCCTCTTCGTTTGTATCCACGCTGGAAATAGGCACATGGGAGCACTTGCAGGCGATCTCGATATTTCCCACACCAAGGATGGCGATATCCTCCGGAATGCGCCAGCCCTCCGCGAGGCAGGTTTCGATCGTCTCTGAAGCCACCTGATCATCCAGGGCGAATATGGCCAGGGGGCGGGGGATTTTTCGCAACTTCTCAACCAGCCACGATTGCTGCCTGCGAAATTCCTCAGGCGCTTCGAGGATATGGCATTGAAAGCCGGCGTCTTGGAGACCCGCCCGGAACCCCTCGAGCCGTTCAACCGCAACGGGTGCCACGCGCGATGCCGCGTGCGGCGTTATCCATGCGAAGTGCTTGTGCCCCCGCTCGATAAAATGACGGGCTCCGAGTGCGCCCACCGCGCGATCGTCCTCCCTGACTTGGGGCAGCCGTAAGCCGATGGGATTGCCCCCGATCAACACGGTCGATTGAAGGGAGGCCTGACGCCGCATGAACTCCTGAAGGTCCCTGTTCTGAGTATGGGATACCAGGAGACCCTCACCATGCCATCCATCCGGGACGGCCTCGGAGAAGAATGTCCGCGTCTCAAGATGCCAGCCGGCTTCGAGCGCGTACTGTCCAATGCTGGAGAGAAACCGAGTGGAATTCCAGCCCAACGCGAGCAGAACGCGTTTCTTTCTTAAGCGGGTGCGTGGCACGATTTGCTGCATGGTGGCATGACTATGCCATTGACGCAAACCCTTTTTATTTTCTTTATATAGATAGTTTCCCCGCAGCGTACCCCCGCAAACCCCGAACCCTTCAGAATCCCTTCGTCTTGGTGAAAACCTTCGCGTCGCCCTGTCGCCGCGCACGCGTTCATTTCGACGAGCAAGAATACCTCTTCGACCAGCCTTGAGCTGGGACTCGATTACATTGCTTTAACGCCGCAGGCACGCATCGGCGGAATTTCAAGCCATTCCTGCCAGGCACCTCTCCCTTTAGACCACGAAACGACCATACCCTCTCCCAAAACATGAAATCACAATCACGCAATGTTGTTCAGGAGCGGCGCAGCCGCTCCTTCGCGCTTCCCGCCTTAATCGCCATCGCCTCCGCGCTCTTTTGCTTCTCCACCCATCAAGCCCGGGCTCAGGTGATCAACTTCGACGTCCCTGGCGGCGCCGGCGGCACGAACTATTCCGGTCAAGGCGCCTATGCGGATTCTGGGAAAAACTTTTGGAACGCGATCAATCCGAATGGCACGGCGACCTCCTGCAAGCTCGACGATGGGACGACTTCCAGCGCGATTACGCTGACCGTCTCCAGCGACACCACCTATACGGGCAGCCAAGGCGCCCAGGGCACACCGAGCGCCTTGCAAAGTCCCTTCCTCGGAGCCAACGGGCCCAAGACCTGCAGCCTGAACAACGTCCCGGCGGGCGACTACATGCTCTATCTCTACGGTATCAATGGCGACAGCACCAACCGGGGCACGATCTTCACCGTCAACATCAACGGAACCCAATGGAACACGTCCACCACGGAGAACACGAGCGCTGCTTCCAACACCTTCACCCAGGGTAATGACTACGCGGTAGTCCAAGTCCATGTCGGGCCGGGCACTGGGACGATCACCTTTACCTATCAAGCCAATGCCTTCGTGCAAGTAAGCGGGGCGAACAACACGATTGGCTGCTTTAACGGTGTGCAGCTCGTGACTTGGAACCGGAGCGCGGTGCAAGATGCTTGGACGGCCGGCAACGCTATTACGACGTCGCGGCTTTACCAAGGCGTTCGGACGACACCAACCACGAGTTTCAGTAACGAAACCGCCGGCGGCCAGCTGATGGGCAACGGCAACCTCGGCGTGGAGGTCTTCGGAAGCATCAACTCCCAGTTGTACGTCCTCTCAAAAAACGACTTTTTCTCGCAGGAACAGGGCCAGATCAAGGCGATGACGGCCCTGACGATCGCCGTTCCGAACATGTCTTCGGCCACCTACAACATGGTGGAGGATGTTTGGAACGGAGAGATAATCGGAACCTTTACCCAGTCCGGCAATACGATGACGACCACAAGCTGGGTTCAGGCGACGGACGCGGTGCACAATTGGCTGTACACTGAGTTTAAATATACCGGGAGCGGATCGCAAACGGTGACACTTTCCTTGGCTCCGGGGATGAATAACACCTTTGCGACGAGCTCGGGGTCGTCGGGGAATGTGACGTACTCCAATGTGCAAGCCGACGCCAATGCCTCGCACCTGAACATCCCCAGCGTCTTCGTGAGGGCGGCCTCGACGGTCATCGGAGCAACGCCGACGGTTTCCAGCGGCAGCCTGTCGTTCACCGTGCAGCCTGGGAACACCTATACGGTAGTCACGTGTGTGATGAGCAATTGGGACGATCTGAACTACCAGAGCGAGACGATCAATAGCATCAGTGGATTGACGCAATCCGCGGTGGACGCCCAGCAGACAGCGAGCCGTTGCTGGTGGAACTGGTACTTCGGTCACTCCTTCGTCATCCTCGGCGACAAGACCTTGGAAAAGCAATGGTATGCTTCAACGTACCTGTCGGCCTGCGAGTCCCGCGAGTTCCAGGTTGCACCAGGGCTCTGGGGAAACTGGATCATGCAAGACACGGCTTGGCAGGGTGATTACACGTTGGATTACAACTTCCAGCTCGGCATCGATGACGCCTCGGTGGTCAACCACGCGGACATGCAACAGGGCTATGACGAGGCGATTTTGAACTGGCTGCCGCATGGCCAATTTAACGCCATCACCAACGGATTTAAAGGCGCCTATTACGAGGTGCACATCGGGCCACTGCCCTGGGGCAGCACAGAATCGGCCGTGTCCCCAACGCATGGGCAAGGGAATCCGTACGAGAACATGAAGTCCAACGGGAACTTTGCCGCCATGCCGATGCTGGATCGTTATTACACCACCCACGATCCCGTCTATGGACAGGAGATTTTCGGATATTTAAGGCAACTGGCGACGTTTTGGCAGAATTATTTGACCTTGAACGGTTCGCAATACGATTCCGTCAACGATGCGCGCGGCGAGTTCGCAACCTATCCGCAAGTCGACCCCATGTATGAGCGGGCTTTCATTCTAAAGGTGATGCAGGGCTGTATCGATTTAGCCAATGCGACGAACAGCTTCACCAGCCAAATCCCGACCTGGCAGAACATCATCAACAAACTCTATCCCTATCCGACGATGACGCAAGGCGGGCAGGTTTGCTTCAGCGCCACGAGCAATCCCATATTTTTTAAGCTCAATGGGTACATGGTGCAAGAGTGCTATCCCGCCGATGAGATTGCCTTGGACAGCAATTCGACGGACTTGGTGCACCTGCAAAATACCTTCAATCAAGAGCAGGGTACCAACGGCGGCTTTACCGGCGACCACACGCCCCTTGTTTATGCGGCGGCGGCCCGGATGGGCTGGTCGGCTTCGTCGATCGTGAGCAATTTGGATACTTGGATCGGCAATCAGGTACACACCGGCAGTTTGGAAATATCCAGCGGATCCGGGGGTACGGAGAACGTGGTTACCGTGCCGGCTTGTGTCTCCGAGATGCTTCTGCAGTCGTGTCTCGGCACGATCCATATCTTTCCCAATTGGCCGAGCGCGACCGCGGCCACGTATAGCAACCTCATGGCGCGCGGGGGCTTCCTGGTCTCAAGTTCGATCAACACGAGCAACGCGGTGCAATATGTCCGGATCATCAGTGAACAAGGGCAAAGCGCCCTGATGGTGAATCCATGGCCGGGCCAAACGGTGCAAGTCTATCGCAACGGCGTGAGCGCCGGCACGGTGAGCGGAACGACCTTCACGCTTACCACGTCGGTGGGCGACGTCATCCATCTGGCGCCGAGCGGCACTTCGTACGCTCAAATCCTGGGCCTCATGGGTCCGTGCTTTAGCGAAACGGTCAATCCGGCCACAGCTGGGCCTTACACCCTGAGCTTCCTCGTGGCCGCTCCGACCGCAGTGACGGGTGCCTTCCATATTTCGAATTCATCAGGTACGAACCTGAGCGGTAGCGTCAACGTGCCCGCGACGGGTGGCTGGCAAACCTTTACCACGGTGACGGCTGTCGTCAACCTGCCTGCGGGCCAGCAAACCCTGAACCTCAATGAGGACAACGCCGGTTGGACCATCAACGACGTGGGTTTCTCGGGCATTACTGCCGGCGGCGGGACCGAGGGTCCGTTCGGTGGCACCCCGGCCCCGATTCCCGGTACGGTCCAGGCCGAAAACTATGACACCGGCGGCCAGGGACTCGGCTATAATGTCACTTCGATCAACGGCACGGATAACGGCTATCGTTCCGACGGAGTTGACTTGGAAGCCTGCTCAGACACAGGCGGCGGCGTTGACGTGGGATGGGAAAGCCCCGGCCAGTGGTTCCGCTATACGGTCAATGTGGCCACGGCCGGCACTTACACGGTCAGCTTCCGCGTCGCCGCTCCGAACGCGGTGACCGACGCCTTCCACCTGTCGAATGCTTCAGGTACGAACCTGAGCGGTAACATCAACGTTCCCGCTACCGGTGGCTATCAAACCTGGGCCACGGTGACGGCCAGCGTCACCCTGCCTGCGGGCCAGCAAGTCCTGACCCTGAACCAGGACAGCGGTGGCGGCGTATGGAACATCAACTACATGGGTTTCGCGGGTTCTGGCAGCAATACATTACAACCGACCCAAAACGCGACGGTTCGGGATGGAACTTATGCCGACACAAACTACAATGGAGCGACGACGTTGAGGGTGAAAAACGATGAGCCGGCCAACACCCGGCACGTGTATCTTACCTTTGACACGAGTTCAATGGCCACCGTGAGCAGTGCGGTCGTAAACCTGTACGTGGTGAACACCGGTTCGACCGCGAACCGAACCATCACGGTTTACCAGCAGCCCACGACGAGCTGGCTCGAATCGACCATTACCTGGAACAACGCCCC
>Ga0210392_10001903_pt1 | contig 10773 bp, 23 predicted proteins | sample IncBWC30OmetaG_FD_161057 | JGI IMG/M metagenome (GOLD analysis project Ga0210392, IMG submission 161057) | Forest soil microbial communities from Barre Woods Harvard Forest LTER site, Petersham, Massachusetts, United States - Inc-BW-C-30-O ...
GGACAATGGGGCACCCGATGTACCCCATGAATGACCTACGCTACCGATACCGTCCGTGGTCGGAAGAACGGCGACGGAAAGCGAGCGAGCGCGCGAAGGCACGTCTCGGGCAGACACCCACCACGGCGCTCGTATATGGCGTGACTGTGCCGGTCGCGCTCGCGCCCGCCATACGCCGGTCGGCTTACCGCGCCTCGCGCAAACGGAAGGGCGGTGAATTGGCGGCGATGAAGGCCATCGCGGATATGCTCGCGGCGGCGCTCCTGGGAGGCAAAGATGGGCAAACTTGAAGAACCGGCAACGGGCGAATTTTCCGTGTACCAATTTTTCCCCGATGGTTTTTACGAGCGCGTCCTTGCCTTTGTCAGTGATGCGGAAGCCGTGCACGGCGCGGCTAAGCTTTGCAGATCGGTAGGCGCGAAGATCGGCACCACGCAGCGCGTTATAATCACGGACGGCGGCGATTATACCGTCTTTGAATGGCGCTTCGGCTTGGGGATCACCTTCCCGCTGCAAGACGGCGAGACGCGGCAATGAACAAGCGTTCAGGAGGGCAAATGAACGGCGGGCAAGCCGACGTAATGACTTCCGGTCAACAAGTCGAGCAATACCAGAACGACAAGTAAGACGAAGATAACGCGAATTACCCAAGAGAACGGTTCCGGCACCGGGATTTGCGAAATACCCCACCAAACGATTGCGAAGATCAAACCCCAAATTATCAGACTAATGAGCAATCCGATCATGGCGTTTCATCCTTTCGGCAAAAGCGCCTGCGCTGTCTCTACCCTGCGCATCAAGTCCGCAACGGCTTCAGGGCCGTCCTGTTCCGCCAGCTCGCGCAACTGCGGAAACCCACCGTCAATTGACGCCTGCACTTCCGCACGCGTGGCATAGCGTCCTTCGGTCCACCACGACACGGACTCGGGTTCACCGATATTGAGCAAGTACCCACCATTCGCCTTAAACGGCTTAAAGCTCTTTGTGATCCACATGCACATTACGCCGGGGTTCCGGTCCACATGGATTCCGGCCGGGTTGCGATAGTGTTCCGGCAAATCTACGGTGTTTCGTTTCATCCGTGGTCTGAGCATGAACGGGCACGCCTGCACGGCGAATTCGGCGCACTCGCGATGTGACGGAGGTTCGGACGTAATGCGGTTGATGGCGCACATCGGCCCAATGACGAAGGCCAGATGCCGCCCAAGCTGTTGCCCGCATATCCAGCACCGTTGTTGCTTGACCGCGATGGCGAGGCCGTTCGGCCGGATGATGCGAAAATCGGGCTCACCATCAAGCCATGCCACGAACCACGGCACCGGAAAGCCGCGATGATCGACGGGACGCCCGCGCATCCGATCCGGCAAACGTGGCAGTTCTTTGCGCAGCGCGGTCATGGCTCCGACTCCATCAGATCGCGCATAGGTGAGCCATGCTGACCACGTTCCTTCCGGTAGCGGCATCCCTCCGTAGAGGGGATGTGACCATCAGCAATGGCTCGCCAATGCCAAATCCTCGTCTAGTTGGAAGGTTGGGAATTGGCACGGGCAAGCGCGTAATACTTTTCCTGAATGTCTCGCGCCAAGCCGTCCCAGATTATATCCGCCGCGAAACCCGATGGCAGTTTGGCATCGGGGCCGCGCATCTGGCGGAAGTAAAGCTCTTGCGCCTTCGTCAATGTATCGTCTGGATGCATGACCTACGCTCATCCGTTAGAGGTTGTGGCTTTGGCATTCTCAGTCATGCCGATAGCCATATCGAGAGCGCGAAGAAGGGCGTCCGTCTCGCTCCTGCCATCCCGCCGCGCGAGCCAATAGGCGTCCTTGGCGGACTCTACTATCTCGCGCCATCCCGCGACGTTTTGGGGCAGATGCTTGTAATCATGTGCCATGACAAATCCTCCAATGTTCTGTTGCGGCTATTACGGCTTCGGCTTGTTGTTCCGATCCGATGTAGCATTTTCGGCTTGTGTCATAGGCCATTTCGCCGGGATGCTCGCGCATGAACCGGGCGAAATCCTTCGCGGCTTGCGGCGTTGAAATGTCGAACTTGCGCATCAGGTGAACGCGGTTGATGTAGCCGAACACGTAAAGCGTTTCCGCGATCCAGTTTTGCCGGTAATCTTCTGCCCAAGCCATACCAATACATTTTGCATATTTTTAGCCACCCGTCCACGCCGCGATATCATCTTCTGGCGCAAGTTCCGGTTTGAAGCGTCCGGCAATCTGATCGAACTTCATAACGTAGCTCCCGACCACGCCGGATTCTTCGAACCTAACCTTTTGAATATGAACGGTTGTGACATTTCCGCGCCGCTCAACGATGATTCCATGATCCGCTTTGTTAAACCAAGCGGCGCTGCCTTCCACATCGTACAGCGTCACCGTTCTGTGCCTGCCGTCCTTCCCGACTTCCTTCGTGGGATGGGCAACCACGATCACCACCACGCCATAAAGCCTTGCGAAGCGCTTCAGCATGCGAATCCCGCGCGCGATATAATCGGACGTGGATTCCATCTTGCCGCGCGCGTGCTCGATTTCATTCCACGGGTCAATAACCAGGGCGCGGATGCCGTCGCGCAATACCGCATCGGTCGCGCGTTCTATGATCCATTCCAGATCGAAGTTTTCGTCCGACTCGCCGGTCCCGGTCGGGTCTGTGTCCAAGAACACAAAGTTCCGTTCAATCCAGTCATCGGCGCGGGCGATTAGATCGGGCTCGCTCAGCACCGGCTTGTGGCCGATATAGAAGCGCCGGAACCTATCGCGGATTACCGGCACGGTCGGCATTTCGGGGCTGCATATCGCAACCGGCCATCCGTGCAGCGTTGCCAGATTGGCGACAAGATTCAAAACCCAAACCGTCTTGCCGTGCGAGGGCACGCCGGACACAACCAAGAATTCGCCTAAGAACAGCCGCAAGATATGTGTCCAGCCATCCCAGCCGCATGGGAAGGTTTGCAGCTCAAGCGCGCCGGGGTATTCCGAGAGGCGATAGAGGCCGCGAACGGGGTAAGGCTGCGCACTGTTAATAATTTCCATCACCTTGGAGGAACCAAGCCGCTGGCGCACGTCGTTTAGGTCTTTGCATCCGTCCGGGTACAGAACAAAGCTGCATTTTGCCGCCGATAACCGGCGCACGATTTCGGCCGCGAGCCTTTGGCCTGGTGCGTCGGCATCCGCCGCGATGATGAAGCGCTTAATCTTCTTCAGCCGCTCGCGATTGTTCCACATGTATTCGAACTTGCCGGATTGATCGTCCGTAGGCGTCACCGGCTCTAAATCGTCCGGCCGCTTGCCGTCCGGCACCGGGGGCGCACCGTCCGGCACCGATGCCGCGAACGGATAGCCGCAATCAATCGCCGTGAGCGCGTCAATCTCACCCTCAGTGATGACAAGCGCGGCGCGTCCATCGTGGAGGGCCGGATCGTCCAGCACGTCGGCATTCCAGAACGTCTTTTTGCCGCCAGTGCGTTGCCAGAATTGCTTGGGATGCAGGCGGTATTTTTCGCCAACATCGACTCCATGATCGACATAGGGGAAAACCAGAATGTTCCCGCGAGGATTGGGAATTACCGCGCCGTCAAAATCGGATTTGCTACCGGTATAGACGTTGTAGCGCGCGGCGGTCTCGGCTGAGATGCCACGCTTTTCGAACCATATCCCCGCCGCTTGCCCCAGCACGCGCATTAAAAAATTCCCCGCCGCTCCATGCGCAATTGTGGCAATTCCAGCACACGCCTTCCTTCGTTATGAGCACGGATAAACAACGGTCTGTCTTGTGCTTCCGAAGTGCGCTGCATCGTGGGCAACGTGTCTTTGTGCTTCCCTGCCGGATTACCGGAATGCTGATTCCGTTTTCGATGAAAATGTCCGATGCGGTTTTCACTCATTCGGACTCCAGCCACCGGGAATCGTTTCGCCGGATAACTTCCCTTCCGGGTCTTTGCAGCTCCAGAGATAGGCCGCGAGCCATGACGCGGGATTGCGATGCTCTGCGGCGTCCTCAATCTTCGCCATGACTTTGCTTGGCTTGTCGTCAAAGAGCTTGCGCAAGAGCGTGATTTGTCCGCCTGCGGATCGTCCGAGAACGGCCTTGCCTCTGGCGTAAATTGCAATCCACGGGTCGAAGGCGGGACGCGGCGCGCGGGGCGCACGTTGGATCGGGAATAGTTCGTGTTGCATGGTCATTGCCGCCACCGACGCGGTTCTTGCCACGGGAAAACCGGCGCGTTGTTGGTGGCGTAAACCCATCGGCCTTTCAGGAAGCGCACGAGGTACGGCAGTTCGTGAAAGTCGCCCGTGCCAAGATCACATCGGCCTTTCACCGCGACCGTGATCGGCCGACCGTCACGCGGCGCTGTGCTGATGGGTAGCCATTCTTGCATCTGTTTGCCCTTTCTTAAGATGCGGATTTGACCAATTGCATTGCAGGCAATAATTCGCGCGCAGCACTCGCGTTTTCTGACCGAAGGGATGGCTGCGCGCAAAGACGCGCGTGCTGCCGCATTGTGGGCACACATTGATAACCGGCACGCCGCGCGAATCCTTTCCGCGTGGTGGTCTGCCGCGCCCGAAAGCGTCCTGACTCATGCCGCCGCTCTAAGATCGAAACCCGGACGTTTCAGACAAAGGCCGTAAGACAACAGCGCCAGCGCGTCCGCGTCGTTATCGTCCGCGACGTGAAAGCCGCGCGATCTGCACTCGCTTATGATTCTATATTTGAGCCATCCGCGCCGGTCCTGTTTGCGGATTTCGACCGGCGCTTTTCGCATGCCGATGAAGTGTTGCCGGATCGAACCCAAATCCGCTTCTTCGCATTGAAGCTCATGGTCCCATGCCACAAGCTCCGCGATGCCAGATAGGCACCATAGCTTGCTGACGGTTGCGACCGTCGTTTTCGGCGTGAGGATTGGGCTTTCAAAAAGGATGCCGGTCGGGGCCATCGACTTGATAGCCGCGTCCAGCCAATTGCGGAACGTCGCGAGATAGCGGCCACGTTCGCGGCCGGTATGCGGCGGAAGGTCTACAACGCCATAGGCAACGGGCGGCGTGTTCTCAAGCGAACCACATGCCCAGCCGACACGAGTCGCCAAATCGAGACACAACAGCCGCATCCGAACGCCCCATGCCCAAAGGGATTCTTACGCAACGATTTGCGGTCCACTTGGATGTGCTGCCAGCGCCGCCGCGCCGAGCGGCAAATCGGCCAAACCGCCGAGGGCCTGAAGCACCATGTCGTAGGCGTCAACATCCTGCGTATCTTCCATGTCGGCGCGGATGTTTTCGATTTTGTGTTCAAGAAGCCGACGCTTCACCGCTGCCTTGAGGCCGCGTTTCGGGATGCCTTTGTTGTCGGCCTCTTTGTAAACTTCGGCCATGTCCGAACGGATGGATTTGCAGGCGTTCATGTAGTCGCTGCGTTCGCCGTCCAGCGAGCCGTAGAGATTGAGGATGCGATCCATAAACCCGGTGGTAAGTTGCGGGTCCAAGCCGTTGGGGCGGATCGGCGTTACATTACCCTCGCCGTCGTTTGTCCGTTTTGCGCGTCGTGCCATATCAAAGTTCCCTTCCTGTTTTTGAGTGATGCGGAAATGTCACATTGGACCAAGGTCCAATATGCGAAGCTCATAAATCAGCGATCTGGTTGGGATTCTTTCCGGGGGGTTTTCGGAATGACGAAAAAGGCTTCGCCCGAGCTTTTGTTAATTATTTCAATGCTTGAGGCGTTCCGCGCGATGCAGGGCGATGAATGGTGCCGCGACAATCTGGTAGGCCGGATGCGGCAAACCCTGTCCCGGTCTTTCCCGGCCGGTGTCGTAGAGCTGGACTCCTCACAGACTGTTGACGTGGTGAACTTCATGGGCGCGCAACGTGAGGCGAGCGAGCTATTGACGCGGCTGTGTGAAGCCTGCGGCGGCTGCGAGCTGGCTAGTCTCAAATCCGTCATGCGCTGAGCCTCGCGGGCGGGCTATGCCGCCTGCGTCGTGGCCTTGCCGGTGGTGCCGGTGGTGCCAGCTTTTCGGCTTCCAAAAGTGCCATGAGTAAAAGCGCCGTCTTTGGCGGGCGCGAAACCCCTGATTCCCAACGGCAAACGCTCGCTTGATGGACGCCGCCGAGGAGCTTTGCCAGTGCGGTTTGGCTGATCGGCTTACCCGGCTTTCCGAGGATGGACCGCAATCGGGCAATATCGTAAGGCTTTGCCATACCGCAAATCTATGCCGTTTGCACAGACATTTGTCAATTGAGACAGTCGAAGAAACAAAAGCGGATTGCATAGAAACAAAAAATTATGCAGAGTGCATTGAGAGAATGCGATTCTGGATTGGCTCAGGGGGAAAAGGGATTATGGCCGTGGATGAAAATGCCGCCAAAGCTGCAAGATTGCGCCAAGCGCGCGAACTTCATGGTGGTTTCAAGCGTGCCGCTAAAGCGGCAAGAGCGCTGAAGCTGTCGGAACCAACATACCAATCGCACGAAAACGCATCGCGCGGGATTACAACGAAAGCTGCGCAAACCTATGCCAACTTTTACGGCGTGAGTCTGGAATGGTTGCTGACCGGACGCGGGACGCCGACTGGAAGTCTTTCGCCGGTCGTCGGCATCATCGGTGCCGGTGGTGAAATATCCAAACCGGACAATTTCGATAGCGACCAAACCGAACCGCAACCGCAAGGGCGCACCGATTGTATTGCCGCTCGCATCCAAGGCGATGCACAATTCCCGCTGCGGCACGGATGGCTTATTTTTTGGGCGAACCATTCCAAACGGAAAACCGTGCCGGAATCGTGCATCGGTCATCTTTGCGTTGCGAAGATCAAGGATGGGCCGATGGTGCTGAAGGAAGTCCGGCGCGGCCGGAATGGCAAATATGATCTTCTGACTTGGAACGCTGCACCACGCGAAAACGTGGCCTTGGAGTGGGCGGCGCTGGTTGTTGAGATAAGGCCAAAGTAATGCGCGCGATTGGTTCCGCTGGGTACGTCTATCAAAAGAGAAAGGGCAAGCAAATGATGCCGAATGGGGCAGCTTTAGATTACGATAGTCTTTCCAAGGCAGGGAAACGGGCGGCGGCAATGGCCGCGCCCAAAGTATCAAGCGCCTTCCTTGCCGACATGCCGAAACAACTCGGAATGAATATAAAGCCGTTCTGCAAAGAGCTGGGCATTAGCGATCCGATTTTTTACAAATACAGAAATGACGGCGAGTGCCCCGATTACGTCCGCGCGAAAGCTGAAGCGATGGCCGAAAAAAGGGGAATCACGTTAGCCACGGCCGACACCATAAAACCGAAGCCGAAACGGACCCCGAAAGCCGACATGGTTCCGTCGAGCTTTCTGGATGGGATCGAGGAAAAGCTTGGCGTGACTCAAGTCGCATTGTGCGAAGTGTTGGGTATGAAAGTGGTGTCATTCCAGAAGTACAGACAGAAAGGACGCTGCCCCATCGGGCTGCGGACGGCGATCAATGGGCTATTGGCGGAACGCAAACTGCAAAACGGCGAGTTGACGGAACGCAAGCCGAGAGCGCCGAAAGCGCAATTGCCGGTTGTGAGCTATGCGCAGCCTGTTCCGCAAACTGGCGACATGGTGGCGCTGTATGTCATGGTGCCGCGCGATCAAGTGCATGTCGCATCGGCTATGTTGGCGGCGTGCGGCTATCCAATTCAGGTGGGGAGATAGGATGTGAGCAAGGAACTAACCGGCTATCGCTTTCTGGATAAAGACCCAATCATTGATCTGTATCGCGAAGCGCTGCGCAAGTCCGGCCTGGACCCGCAAGACATAAGCAATTCAGGCGGGCCGACCGTAAGCACGCTGAAGGCTTGGGACCTGGGCAAAACCCGCAAGCCGCAACGGCTGAGCATGGCATACGCTATGATGTCGCTGGGCTACCACGAAGAATGGATCAACAATCGAACCGGCGATGTGCTGAAGCCGAAGTTCAAGGATTTCCCCACGTCCAAGGTCGTGCATTTCGAAGATGCAAAACGCGCGGCGGCGGCGCGGAACGTGCCGCGCAAAGTCGCCAAGGGGTAAGTGCCCGTGCCGAAGCCCGGTTATTACGTCTTGCTTGGAAAGCTGGCCGTTCCCGAGCCTGACGTAATGAAGTGGGCGCATTGGTTGGGCACGGCCAATCGCCACGTCGCCCAAGATAAAATCGGCGGCGTTATGGTGAGCACGATTTTCCTTGGCTTGGATCATTCGCACGGACGCGGCGAATTTCCCGTCCTGTTTGAGACCATGGTTTTTCGTGGCGGCGATCCACAAGAACAGGACCGCTACGAAACATGGGAGCAAGCCGAAGCGGGCCACAAGGCCATGGTCGCGCTCATTCGTGCCGAGCTGATCGCAAAGGCCAAAGCATGAGCGACCGGCATTGCGGGACCTGCACGCTTTGTTGCCGAGTCCTGCCCGTCAAGGAGCTGCACAAGGACGCGGGCGTGCGCTGCCAGCATCAACGGCACACCGGCTGCGCCATCTATGCGACCAAGCCCAGCGGGTGCTCTATTTGGTCCTGCGTGTGGCTGACCGGGAAAGACACGGAAGATTTGGCGCGGCCGGATCGGTCCCATTACGTCATTGACCCGATGCCGGATTACATCACGACGGTGAACAACGAAACCGGGCACCGCGAGAACATCCCGATTGTCCAAATCTGGATTGACCCGCGCTTTCCCGACGCGCACCGGGACGAACATTTGCGGGCCTATCTGTCGCGGCGCGAAATACCGGCGCTGATCCGCTACAACGCGACGGCGGCTATGGTGCTGTTCCCGCCAGAATGCGTCCACGATAATCAATGGCATGAAGTGACCACGAACCATGGGACCAAACAGCACGATTTCGCGGACATTCACCGCGTAGTAACGGGGCAATCACTATGACCGAACTGAGCGAAGCCTACGCCGCCGTCGATGACACATGGCGAAAGGCTGGACTGTATGGAGCCCGAGTAAAATTGGATACGCCAGTGGCGGGGTCGGTGATTGCGGCGGTATGGCGATACGCCACGGCGAAGGGATGGCGCTGGGAAACGCTGATGGGGCCGGTATCAAGCGACACATGGGGTTATTGGGTACACATCTTTTCGCATTGTCTCAAAAGCGGGCACAACCTCGAACATGCGAAAGCCGAGATGGAGCTTTCGATAGTGGTAATCAACGCACTATGGGACGAATACGATGGATGATGATTGCTATATCGCGATTCCGAAATCGCATTTGCGCCAGTGCATCAACACGATAGCCAATTACCTGCACGATGGGAGGGACAAGGCAGACCTCGCCATTGCGTGCGAAATGCTCCACGCCGATTCCCAGCAAGGGCCGACGCTTCCCGAGCTGCGCGAAGCGGAACAAATGCTGCGGACGCAAATCGAACGCCTTGATGCTCTGTCGCACAAAACGACGAATTTGATGTGGTTCCAATCGTCGGCGTTTCTCGCGTGCTGCGCCATGAACGTCGCGGTGTTTTGGACCTATGGCGCTTCGATATGGGCCTATGTCTCACAGGTGCTCGCCTTCGCCGCCATCGGAATCATCACACTCCGCGCGAGGAAAACCCATGCTCGCCATCGACGCAGCCACTTGTGAAAAGATAGACGCCGCCATAGCGCGAGCGCGGGCAAAACCGACATCGGCCGAAACGGTCACGGCAACCGCTGTCGCTGTCGATGACACAATTCACCTTTCTGATTTGCCGCCCGATTTCAAAAGCACGCTGAACCCGGAATGCGTTGCATTTCCATTCGGCTATATCGCCTGCATCACTTTTGAAATGCAGCCGGAAGCCGGACTGTGCCGCCATCTATCCGTTTCGCGCGAGGGCGGCGCACTAGAGCAAAGCGCCTTGGTTGCGATCTGCACGCTGTTTGGGTTTCAACGCGGGCACATCACCATGTGGGAGGAAGAATTTCGGCCGGGTGAATTTGCCGTCAACTTCGTACAGCCGGTGGAAATGAACGCATGACGGGCCGCGATGACATGATGGAAGCGGTGCAAGAGGTCGTTGCCGCTATCAAGCCGCTTCTTAGCGGCAAAGGCCCTGAAATCCAGAGCGCGGCGCTGGCTGAGCTTGTCGCCCTTTTGCTCGCTGGCCATCATCCGAAATTGCGCGACGGATTGCTTAAGATATGGCTCAATACCGTGCTCGATCTTGTGCAGCCTTGCGAAAATGAAATATTTGGCGACGGTCCCCGACCGGAAGGATGGGAGTGATGGAAAACGAAAATGCACCAATGAATATCTGTTTTGACATGGAAGATAACAAAGACGCCGGGAGCATAGAGCTGAAGATTCATCTCCGAAAACAGTCGATCATAGCGATTATGGAAATAATCCGCGACGATCCGGTGTTCCGACAAACCGGCGACGAAGTGGTCTATTATTTCAAGGAATGGCGAATCCACGCTGGCCTGTCAGAGCAAGTCGCATCGGCCGAGTTTGGGATGACGCGCAAACGTTTTCTCAAATTCGAATCCAACGGTGCTTTAGGTTCGCACTATCGCGACGATTTCCTCAAGCTCGTTGCCCGCACATACGGATGTGACGATCTAACCAAGCCACCACCGGATTTGATCGCCCAAGAAAAAGAAGCGCAACTTGCCGCCGAACTGAAAGAGCTTGGATTGGATTGATGCAAGTCATTGACCAGGACCGGAGCGAGCGCGGGCCGCAACGCCGCCAGGAAGGCAACCGCCTTCTGCATTGCTGTTGCATCTGCGGCAAGGTTGCCGTTTGGGATTCAAATTGGTGCATGTACGGCAGTGAAAA